>FTIF01004583.1_pt2 | contig 11637 bp, 11 predicted proteins | sample 1658001 | NCBI WGS metagenome assembly FTIF01 (sample SAMEA3914789, study PRJEB12502) | metagenome | biome: forest; material: soil | place: Canada | collected 2011-07-03 | depth 0.3 m | reverse complement strand
GCAGATGGCCAGGCCCAGGCCGCTGCCGTGGTAGTCGGCGCCGGGCGAGCCCATGCGGACGAAGCGGTCGAAGACGCGTTCGCGCTGGCTGGCCGGCAGTCCGGGGCCCTCGTCCAGCACCTCGAGCCGCCACGTGCCGGCGTCCAGCGATGACACGAGCCGGATGCGGCCGCCGGCGGGCGACACGTGGATCGCGTTGGTGAGCACGTTCAGCAGCACCTGGCGCATCCACTTCAGCTCGTAGGCGACCTGGCCGTCGCCCTGTTCCTCGAGCTCGAAGCGCATGCCGTGGTGTTCCACCAGCACGGCGGCGTCCTGCGACACGCTCTGCAGCAGCACGGCCGGCGACTGGCGCGTGCGCTTCAGCTGCATCACGCGCGCGTCGGCGCGCGAGAGGAACAGCAGCTCCTCGATGATGCGCGTCAGCCGCTCGACTTCTTCCAGCTGCACCTGCACCGCGTCGCGATGGTGGTTCGCCAGCTCGGGGTCGGCCAGCATCTTCTCCGAGTGCAGGCGGATCAGCGACAACGGCGTCTTCAGCTCGTGCGACGCGTCGGCCGTGAACTGGCGGATCTGCGCGAACGAGGACTCGAGCCGGTCGAACATCTGGTTGAGCAGTCGCGCCACGTCGGAGATCTCGTCGCGCACGTCGGCCACCGGGATACGTTCGCTCAGGTTGTCGGAGCGGATGCGGTTGGCCGTGTCGCGGATCAGGCGGATGGGCCACAGCAGCAGGCGGCTGAGGCCGAAGCCGATGCCCAGGCTGATCACCAGCATGCCGCCAAGAAGCATGGCCGAGACCTCGACGTAGCTGGACATCAGGTCGCGGACCGGCCGCATCGGCGTGGCGATCGTCACCTCGAACGGGATCTTCTGGAACTCGGTGGCCCGCACCTCGCCGACGTCGGGAATCGTGGTGATGAAGCGCTTCTCGCCGCGCACGTCGGGAATGGTCTGCCCGTTCAGGTTGGTCGACCGGAACACCGCGCCCTTCTTCGGCACGTCGATCTCGATGTAGAACAACGTGTACGAGAAGTCGGCGATGTCGCGCACGCGCATCTCGATGAACGGCACGCTGAGGGTGCGGTAGTCGGGCCCCAGGTGCGCCTCGATCTGCTGGAACTCGGCCTCGTTGAACAGGTCGAGCCCGTGGATCAGGTGGTTCTCGAGGAAGTGGTAGCCCACCACCGACATGCATGCGAGCGTGGTGGTGGCCGCGCACGCGTACCAGAGCGCGATGCGCGTTCCGATCGACTTCATACGAGCTGGTAGCCGACTCCGCGAACGGTCTTGAACAGCTGCTTGCCGGGCGTGGTCTCGAGCTTGGAGCGCAGGCGGCTCATGTAGACGTCGAGCAGGTTGGTGTCGACGTCGTAGTTGGACGCCCAGATCTTCTCCGCGATCAGCGTGCGCGGCAGGATGCGGCCGTGGTTCTGCATGAAGATCTCGAGCAGCGCGTACTCGCGGCTGGTGAGGTCGACCGGATGGCCGTTGAGGCGCACCGTGTGGCCGAGCAGGTCGAGCTGCACGCCGTTGTGCTCCAGCGTGGTCTGCTTGACCGTGGACTGGCGGCGCACCAGCGAGCGGATGCGCGCGAGCAGCTCGTCGAGGCTGAAGGGCTTCTGCAGGTAGTCGTCGGCGCCGACGTCGAGGCCCTTGACGCGATCGGCCACCGTGTCGCGCGCGCTGAGGATCAGCACGGGTTCGGTGAAGCCGCTGCTGCGCCACTCGCGCAGCAGGTCGAGGCCGTCGCCGTCGGGCAGGCCCAGATCGAGGATGATCACGTCCTGCGGCGCGTCGGCCAGAGCGTCGTTGGCCTCCTTGCAGGTCTGCACCCAGGTGACGGTGTAGCGGCACTCGGTGAGGCCCTGCTTGAGGAATTGACCGAGGCGGACCTGGTCTTCGACGATCAAGATCTTCATGTGGAAATGTCTCCGGTGCGGCTCGATCGCCAGGCCTTTGCGCGCGTTGCGCGAGGCGATGTCGTGAGCTGTCTAGTCGAGGGAACTATGGAGAACTTCGACGCGCGTTGCAAGTGCGGCTCACCCGCGGATAGGGCGTCGCCACACCTGAATCTTTTTTCAGAAGGCCGTCAGGTTTGCTTTATGCGTGCTGCCTAGAGTCGCCACCCATGCAAACCAAGACACTCCTTCCGTTGCTGGCCGCGCTGCTCGTCGCCGGCTCCTCGGGCGCGCAGGCGGCGGACGCGGCATCGGTCGCACCGTTGCGCCTCGTGGGCCGCACCGAGCTGCCCGCGTACACCGGCGACTTCGACCACTTCGGCGTCGACGTGCCCGGCCATCGCCTGTTCCTCGCCGGCGAGGACGGCGGCTCGCTCGAGGTCTTCGACCTGCGCAACGGCAAGCACCTGCGCAGCGTCAAGGGCTTCGATGCGCCGCACGCGATCGTCTACCTTCCCAAGGCCAACCGGCTCGTCGTCACCGACAGCGGCGACGGCCTGTCGAAGACGCTCGACGCGACCACCTACAAGGTCACCGGCAAGCTCGCGCTGACGCCCGGCGCGGACTCGACCCGCTTCGACCCGTCCACCGGCCACGTGTGGATCGTCACCGGCGGCAAGAACGCCAGCAGCAAGATGCCCAACGTGATCGTGTCGGAGGTCGACCCGCTCACCGGCCAGCGCCTGGGTGACGTCGGCTTCGACACCGACTTCACCGAGGCGATGGCCGCCGAGCAGCGAGGCAACCGCCTGTTCATCAACGTGGCCGGCAAGAGCGAGGTGGCGGTGGTCGACAAGCACACGCGCGCCGTGCTCGCCACCTGGCCCATCAAGGAGGGCGAGCAGAACGGCGCGATGGCGTTCGACGAGCCGGGCCATCGGCTGTTCATCGTCACGCGCAAGCCGTTCCGCCTGGTGGTGCTGAACTCGGACACCGGCGCGACGGTGGCCACCTTCGACGCGCCGGTGCGCACCAACGAGGCGGTGTGGGACGCCGCCAACCGCCGCCTCTACCTGGCCGGCGACGACCACCTCGCGGTGTTCGCGCAGCACGACCCCGACCACTACGAGGCGCTGCCGCCCGTCGCGTCCGCCCACGGCGCGAAGACGGCCATCCTCGTGCCCGAGATCCATCGCCTGTTCGTCGCCGTCTCGCCGGGCGATGCGAAGGGCGGCGCGCTGCTGCAGTACGACGTGACGCCGGCCCCCTGACCTTGCGGCGCCGACCGCCGGCGCCTTCTCCTTCACACCAGGAAAATCATGAAGACCTTCAAGACTCTCGCCCTCGCCGCAGCCCTCGGCGCGGCCCTGACGCTGGCCGCCGGCCCCACCTCGGCGGCCGAGCAGAAGAACTGGACGCCGCCGCACTACAAGATCTACGCGCAGGTGCTGTCCGACGAGATCATGGCGCACCATCCCGAGCTCATCAGCGTCACGTTCCATGGCGTGCCGCCCGGCCTGTCCAAGGTCTACACGATGTTCGCCGGCTCGTATCCCGACCGCATCGGCAACCCGGACGATCCGGACGACGTGATGGTGATCGAGACGGGCGTGACCATCCTCGATTCGCGCTGGCACCGCACGCACGACCCGATCCGCAAGTTCGTGCCGATGATGCCCCTGCACGACGCCAGCGGCGAGACCATCGGCCTGCTGGTGCTGGCCTACCGCAACCCCGAGGGCAGCGGCAAGACCGACATGGACTTCTTCAAGGCCGCGACGGAGCTGCGCGACGAGCTGCAGAAGAAGATCCCGTCGATGAACGCGCTGTTCGAGCCCGCCAAGTAAGCGACGACACGCCGTGGCCCGCTTCCTGAGAATCGCCGCCGCGCTGGCGGCCCTGTCCGGCGCCACGGCCTTCGCGCAGTCGTGGCCCGCGGCGCAACGCCTGGCCGAGGCCACGCTGGCGCGCCATCCAGAGGCCGCGCACGTGGTGCTGCACGTGACGCCGCCGGGCGCGGCCGACAGCGAGAACCTCGTCATCGGCTCCACCATGGGGCACCTGGGCAAGAAGGCCGACGAGGACGACCTGCGCATCATGCACGAGGCCCGCGCCGAGACGGTGGTGGCGAAGTCGGGCGACCGCTTCAACGTGTCGCTGCCGCTGATCGACGCCCAGGGCAAGGTGATCGGTGTCGTCGCGATCGGCTTCCCGTACAAGGCCGGCGACGACAAGGCGCCGCTGGTCGCGGACGCCGAGCGCATCCGCGACGAGCTCCGGCACGAGGGCCTGGACGCCCGCGCGCTGTTCGCGGTGGCGCCATGAGCGCCGCCCGGCCGCCCGAAGGCGTTCCCTCCGAAGTCGGTCACACCGCAGCCGATAGGTGGAGGGTAGTCTTGTGAGCGCGGCGCGTTGGCGTTCGGCGCTGCGGCGCCTGGGCATCGTCGTCGCTCTTGGATCGGGGGCGCCCGCCTTCGCCGACGGCGTCGTCGACACGAACCTGCCGGCCTACGCGATGCACATGCCCGCCACCGGCGCGCTCACCGGCGTCGGCGATCCGGCGATGAAGCCGTTGCTTGACCAGTGGTTCGCCGCATTCCATGCGCGCCAGCCCGGCGTCGCCCGGGGCGCGCCGTGGTCGTTCACGTCCGATGCCACGGCCATCGGCAGCCTGATGTTCGAGACCGCCGACTTCGCGGTGCTGGGTCGCACGTTCCAGCCGGCGGAGACCGCGCCGTACGCGCACCAGTTCGCCGGCGACATGATGAAGACGCCGCTGCTGGTGCACGTCGCCGGCGATGCCGCGCATCCGGTCTATGTGGCGGTCAACAAGCGGCCCGGCTCGCCGTTGCCGCGCCGGCTCTCCGAGTTCCTCGCCTTCGCGCTGAGCCGCGACGGCCAGGCGATCGTCGCGCAACGCACCGCGTGGCCGCCGCTGGCCGCCGCCGAGGCGCAGGAGGAGCGCCGCAAGCTCGACGGCTTCGTCGCGCAGATGGATCTCGACCTGCGGCCGTACGTGGCCGTCGCCGGCGTCGAAGGAACGATCCGCAGCGTCGGCAGCGACGGCATGAAGACGCTGATGGATCGCTGGATGCGCGACTTCGAGAAGCTGCAGCCCCGCGTGCGCAAGGGCGAGCGCTGGGAGCACCTGGGCACGCTCAACGGCTTCCACGCGCTGATCGGCGGACTGACCGACCTGGCGCCGATGGGCCGCGACCTGTGGCCCGAGGAGCGCGCGGTCTACGAGGCCACGCAGCAGCACCCGCTGCTGGAGATCCGCGTCGCGCGCGGCGGCTTCGACACGCCGCAGCGCACCACGGCGCAGGCCGTCTTCGTGGCCGACGGCAATCCGCTGGACCACATCACCGTGCAGCAGCTCGCCGGCATCCTCGCCGAGCCGGCCACGATCACGCGCTGGGGCCAGCTGGGCCTCGCGGGCGAATGGGCCGATCGCCCCATCGCGATCCACATGCCGCCCCACGTCGCTCCCAACGCGATGTGGATGCAGGCCGAGGTGCTCCACGGCGCGCCGTGGCGCCAGGGCGCGACGGAGGCCCCCATCGCCGAGACCGCGCGTGCGCTCGCGGCCGATCCGCAAGGCATCGGCTTCGGCGGCCTCGAGGAGGGCGGCCCGGGACTGCGCGCGCTGCCGGTGGCCGCGAGCGCCGACAGCCTCTACATCGACCTCAACGCGACCAGCGCCTCGAACGGCAAGTACCCGCTGACGCGCTACATGTACATCCGCGTGAACCGCAGGCCGGGCGAGCCGTTGCCGCCGGCGGTCAAGCAGTTCCTGCGCTACGTGCTCAGCCGCGACGGCCAGGAGCCCATCCTCTATTCCGGCTACTTCCCTCTGGGCGCTCGCGTGGTCCGCGAGGAGCTGGCGAAACTGGAGTGACGCGTTGAAGTCCCTTTCCGCACTGGCCGGGCTCGCGCTCGCGGGCCTCGCGTGCTCGATCGCGCACGCGGCCCCGTTCGACCTGTCCGCGCTGCCCGACTACCGGCCCGCGCAGCCCGTGGCCGGCACGATCCGCAACTTCGGCTTCGGCATGGACGGCCTGCTCAAGCTGTGGGAGCAGGACTTCCAGGCGTACCAGCCCGGCATCCGCTTCGAGGATCGCCTGCCCACCAGCGACGCGGCCATCCCGGCGCTCGTCACCGGCGTCACCGACCTCGCGCCCGATGGAGGCGAGCCCATCATCACCGAGGCGCTGTCGTTCTTCGAGACCACGGGCCACCACCCGACGGCGATCACGGTGGCCAGCGGCGCCTATGACGTCGAGGGCCATTCGAACGGGCCGGTGGTCTACGTCAGCCAGGACAACCCGCTGACGCGACTGACGCTGCAGCAGCTGGACGGCATCTTCGGCGCGTCGCGCACCGGCGCGCTCGACGGCTTCAAGTGGAGCCTCGCTGGCGCGCGCGGACCCGAGGACGACATCCGCACCTGGGGCCAGCTGGGCCTCACGGGCGAGTGGGCCGACAAGCCCATCCGGACCTACGGCCACGCGCCCTCCGGCACCACCCGCTTCTTCCAGCTGAAGGTGATGCACAACAGCGACAAGTGGAACCCGAACTACCGCGAGTACGTGGAGTCGGGCAGCAAGATGATCGCCGACGACGATCCGGCGCAGCAGGGCGGCCTGCGGCACATGCTGCGCGACGAGCTCGCGCACGACCGCTTCGGCATCGCATGGACGGTGATGCCGCAGGCGCGCGGCGTGGCGGGCCTGAAGGCGATCGCGCTGGCCGCGGATTCCGCGAGCCCGTACGTCGCGCCCAGCCGCGAGAGCTTCCAGAGCCGCGCCTACCCGCTGGTGCGCAGCATCTACATTTACCTCGACCGCGCCCCGGGCCACGCCATCGATCCCAAGCTCAAGGAGTTCCTGCGCTTCATCCTGAGCCGCCAGGGCCAGGAGCGGTTGATGGCGCACGGCGGCTACCTGCCGCTGACGGCGCCGATGGCCGAGGCGCAGCGCCGGCAGCTGGAAGACACCGGCCCCGTCGGCGCGCCCGCGCCCGCCGCGCCGTATCGGCCGCGGCGCGACGTGGACGGCGTGATCCGGGTCTGGGGCCACGGCCGCCGCGACGCCGACGTGCTCGGCGGCCTCGTCGCGGCCTGGCAGGCGGGATTCCGGGCGCGCCAGCCGAACGCGGCGCTGGCGCCCGCGCTGCGCGGCGACGCCACGGCGATCGGCGGCCTCTACACCGGGGCGGCCGACCTCGCGTTGATGGAGCGCGACCTGCTGCCCATCGAGCTCGATGGCTATCTCCCGGTGATGGGCCATCCGCCGCTGCGCGTGGACATCGCCACCGGCAGCCTCGACAAGCCCGATCACGCGTTCGCCCCGGTCGTGCTCGTGCACCGCGACAACCCGCTCGCGCGGCTGAGCCTGGCGCAGCTCGACGCGATCCTCGGTGCGGATCGCCGCCGCGGCGGCGATCCGGTGCGCACCTGGGGCGACCTGGGCGTCGCGGGACCGTTGAAGGACAAGCCCGTCGCGATCTACATGATGGGCCTCGACCAGGACGTCGTGCGCTTCGTCGAGGCCACGGCGATGGGCGGCAGCCAGAAGTGGGCCGCGAACCTGCACGAGTTCGCGGACGGCCGCCGCATCGTCGACGCGCTCGCCCACGATCCTGCCGGCATCGCCATCGCCTGCGTGTGCGACGCGACGGCATCCGTGAAGACCGTGGCGCTGTCCTTCGAGTCCGGCGGCCCCTTCGTCATGCCGACGGCCGAGTCGGTGCAGCGACGCCAGTACCCGCTGGCGCGTCCGGTCTCGATCTTCGTCGACCGCGCGCCGCGCCATCCCGTGGCGCCCCTGCCCGCGGAATTCCTGGACTACGTGCTGAGCGCCGACGGCCAGGCCGCGATCGCGCGCGACGGCGGCTACCTGCCGTTGACGCCGGACGCCGCCCGCCGCGAACTGGAGAAGCTCGAGTGAGATCCGCACGTCCCGTCCTCGCCTCGATGGTGCTGGCGCTCGCGACCTGGGCCGCGAGCGCCGCCGCCGCGCCGGCCGACTACCTCGCCGCGCTGAAGCCCTACCAGGCCGCGTCCGCCGTCAGCGGCACCATCCGCGTGTGGGGCAATCCGTACATCCCGGGCCTGGTGCAGGACTGGGAGGACGGGTTTCGCCGCGCGCAGCCCGGCGTCACGTTCGAGACCAGGCTCAAGGGCACCGAGGCCGCGATGGCGGGTCTGTACGGCGGCATCGCCGACATCGTGCTGATCGGCCGCGAGCCGTATGCGCCCGAGCTGCAGGCCTACCAGGAATGGTTCGGCTATCCGCCGGTGGGCGTCAAGATCACGTCGGGCAGCTACGCGACGCAGCACAAGACCTTCGCGCTGATGGTGTACGTGAACAAGGACAACCCGCTGGCCGGCATGACCCTCGCGCAGCTCGATGCGATCTTCGGCGCCGAGCGCCGCCGCGGCGCGCCGGCCGCCCTGCGCGAATGGGGCCAGCTGGGCCTGGGCGGCGCCTGGACTCACAGGCCGATCCACGTCTACGGCTACAACTTCGACACGGGCATGGCCGGCTTCTTCCGGCTCGCCGTCATGAAGGACAGCCCGCGCTGGAACCCGGAGCTCAAGGACTTCGACAACGGCCACACGGCCTCGGGCGACGTGATCAACGCGGGCACCTACATCCTCGACGCGGTGGCGCACGACCCGGACGGCATCGGCTTCGCGAACGTCCTGTTCGAGAACGCCGGCGTGCGCAAGATCGAGCTGGCCGATGAAGCGGGCGGGCCCATGGTCGAGCCCACGCAGGACAACGCGTGGCGTCGCGCCTGGCCGCTCACGCGCTACAGCACCGCCTTCGTGAACCGGCCGCCGGGGCAGCCCGTCGATCCCAAGGTGGCCGAGTTCCTGCGCTACATCCTCAGCCGCGACGGCATGGCGGCGGTCGTGCGCGACCAGGCCTTCCTGCCGCTGAACGCGGACGCGATCCGCGCGGAGCTGGGCAAGATCGAATAGGGCCGCACGATGAACCCGCAATCCGCCGTGGCGCCTGCACGCCTTCCGATGCCGTCGCCGATCGACGCGCCGATGTCGACGGGCAGGGGCGGAAAGGCCACGCACTTGTCCCTGCAGGCGGCGCTGCGCCGGACGCTGGCGTTCGACGTGCCGTTGCCGGGCGCCGCGCTGGTCGATTTCGCGGACTCGCGCGAGGACGCCTGGGTGGCCGCGCGCGATGCCGACCTGCGCGCCACGCTGAGGTCGTTGCTGGCCCACGCGATCCGCCAGTGCCCGATCGCGCGCCGGCTGGAGGTCGTGGTGGTGGCGGAGCATCCGGGCGCGACCGTGATGGTGCGCGACGCCATGCCCGGCTTCGGCGGGGCGGGCCCGCGGGCCATCGACGTGGAACTGGTGGCGGTGCGCGCCGACGCGCACCTGCTGGAACCGGAGCTGGCGTTGCTGCAGGCCTGCGCGCGCCGCCTGGGCGCGCGCGTGCGCATCGCCGACACGGGACGCGCGCGGCCGAACGCGCATCGCGTGGCGCTGAGCGTGCAGTTCCCGCCGCCGTTCAACGTCGTCGCGGGCGACGTCTGAGGCCCCGCGCCGCGGCGCGGGGCTTCAGGAGAACGAGCGGAACACGCCCAGCAGCCAGCCGAAGCGCTCGACGCGCGGTGGGCGCACGCTGTCCCGGCTGGGCCGGAATTCGGATACCGGCGCCTTGGGCGCCACCGGCACCGGCAGCGGCGCGCGCACCAGCGTGCGGCGGCGCGACTGCGGCGCGATGGACGGGGCCGAGACGGGGATCGCGGTGCGGGACGTGGCCTCCAGGCGCGCGGCCGCGGCCCAGGTGGCGTCCACCCAGTCCACCAGCGGACGCCATTGCGCCAGGTCGGCCTCCACCTTGGCGGAAGGCACGTCGAACAGCGACAGTCCCTGCTCGGCGCAGCGGGTGTAGACCTGCGATTCGCGCAGCGAGCCCACATAGGCCAGGCCGTGCTCCAGTGCCCACGCCTCCAGGCGCGCGGCGCCCTTGGTGCGCGCGTCCAGGCGCATGCCCACGACGGCCACCTTGCAGCGGCCGGCGGCCACGCGCGGGAGCGTCATGAGCTCGGCGTGGCATTCGAGCGCGGATTCGCGGTCGAACACGCTGTCGCTGACGGGCATCAGGATCGCGTCGGCGCTCATCGCCACGCGGGCGAGGTCGAAGCCGTGCAGGCCGCCGGGGGTGTCGAGCACCACGTGCGTGATGCCGGCCGGCGGCCGCATGACGCTCTGGCTGCCGAAGGCCGAGCCCGCGATGGCCGCGTCCCTGGCCAGCGGCTGGGCCGCGCGGCGGCGCAGCCAGGCGAGCGACGACTGCTGGCGATCGACGTCGCCCAGCATCACCTGGAACCCGCGGTTCGCGAGCGAGCCGGCCAGCTGGGTCGCCAGCGTGCTCTTGCCGCTTCCGCCCTTGCGATTGATGACTGCGATGACAGGCATGACTTGGAGAGCGCCGGGCGCCGTTCGAGAAGGAACCGTCACGGATTGCGGCCCGGGGTCGCCGTGGCCGCCCGCGCATTGTGGGGCTGTCGACCCCGCGCGGGCTGTCAGCGAACGCGCACGGTCGTAACGGTTCGTAGCCAGAAACGTGCCAGGCGGCGGTCCGTGCAGGGTTTGTCGGCAGCCCGCTCCAGGACTTGAGCCTCGGTCGGACGTCCCGGATTCTCAGAACACTGCGTGGCCCGTGATCGCCGCCGGCAGCCAGGTGGAGAACGCCGGCACGTAGGTGACCAGGTTGATGGCCACCCAGATCGCCAGGTAGTACGGCCAGGCGGTGCGGGTGGCCTGTCCCATGGAGATCTCGCCGATCGCGCAGCCCACGAACTGCACCGTGCCCACCGGCGGATGCACCAGCCCGAGCGCGCAATTGAGCAGCAGCATCATGCCGAACTGCACCGGGCCCACGCCCATCTGGATGGCCAGCGGGAGGAACAGCGGCGTGGTGATGAGGATGTGCGCGGCCATGTCCAGGAACATGCCCAGCACGATCTGGATGATGTTGATGTACAGCAGCATCAGCCACGGGTGACGGGTGGCGCCCAGCAGCAGCGATTCGATGCTCTCGGGAATCTCGAGGTAGGCCATCTGCCAGCGCAGCATGTTGGACACGCCGATCAGCAGCAGGATCACGCCGGTGGTGCGCGCCGCCTTGCCCAGCGCGTGCCACAGCTTCTGGCGCGTGAGAGAGCGGTAGACCGCGGCGGTGAGGAACAGCGACCACGTCACCGCGATGGCCGCGGCCTCGGTGGCGGTGGTGACGCCGCCCATCACGCAGGCCAGGATGATCACGATGATCGCCAGGCCCGGCAGCGACGCGATGCCGGTGCGCGCCACCATGCCCCAGCCGGGAAACATGCGGATCATCGAGGTGCCGTCCTCGCGCTTGGGATAGCCGCAGCGCACCGCCTGCCAGTACGCGGCCACCAGCATGCACACCATGATCCAGAACACGGGCACCAGGCCCGCGAACATCAGGTCGCCGATGGACACGCCCTTGATCGTCTGCCCCGCGATCTCGCCGGCCGCGGCCTGCGCGGCGAACGCGTAGATGATCATGTTGTGCGACGTGGGCATCAGCGCGCCGGTGAGCGACGCGTGCGTGGTGACGTTGACCGCGTAGTCGGCGCCGTAGCCCTCGCGCTTCATCAGCGGGATCATCACGCCGCCCATGGCCGAGGTGTCGGCCACCGGCGAGCCCGAGACGCCGCCGAACAGCGTCGACGC
>FTIF01347684.1_pt1 | contig 11678 bp, 13 predicted proteins | sample 1658001 | NCBI WGS metagenome assembly FTIF01 (sample SAMEA3914789, study PRJEB12502) | metagenome | biome: forest; material: soil | place: Canada | collected 2011-07-03 | depth 0.3 m | reverse complement strand
GCCAGTAGGTTCCGGTGGAAGACGAGCAGGCGGTGGGCGAGGTCGGCGGGTTGTTGATGGTGGCGATGGCGCCGCTGGACGAACCGGAGCTGGAGCTGCCTGAGCTCGACGAGCTGCCGGCGGTGGTTGGCAGGAAGCAGTCGGGATTGACGTAGCGGATCACCAGCACGTCGCTGTTGGGCACATAGGCTTCCGAGCCGGCGGTGTTGGTCAGACTGCCGACGCAGGTCCCGAGCGTAGTATCGGCAAAGCCGCTGCTGGCGGATTGTCCCGCATAGCCCTTGATGCCGGTGGCCGGATCGACAATCCAAGTCGCCGCCTTGCAGGTGCCGGTGCCGGTCGGGTTGGTGTTGAACGTGACCTGGCCGGAGTTGATCGAAGGTTTCAGCGTGCTCCAGAAATCCGCGAGCGTGATGTAACGGTTGAGATACTCCACCGCGAAGCGGGTGTTCTCTTGCGAGCGTCCTGTGCTCTGCTGCACCTGGTAGCCCTGCTTGCTGTTGATGAACACCTGCACCACGCCGGCGAGCAACACCAGCCCGAGGGTGATGGCGACCATCAATTCGATCAGCGAATAGCCGCGGTTACGGTTCATGGCAGGATTACGGCGAGCCGGAAGCATTTCAGGGCAGTCGAGTCGGTGCTGTCGCAACTGTATTTCGTCGTACTGGTGGTGCCGGTGCGGCCCGGATCCCAGTAGACGCTGACCAGGCATTTGCCGGGCTGGGCGATGGGGAAGGGGTTGTCGCAGACTACCGATACCTGGCCGCCCGGTAGTGTGCCGATGGTGTTGGCACTTGAATCCTTGGCGACAAAGGTGGTGACGTTGGCTACCGCGATGCCGGTCACCTGGGAATAGAAGATTCCCAAATCCCACAAGGCCTGCTGTTGCGGCGTGCAGGCCTGGTTGTAGCAGGTGCTGGGCACGCTCGGTCCAGTGGTGCTGCCGGCGGCGAGATTGTAGAAGCTGTTGCCGCTGGCGTAGGCATTGCGGTTGGCGCGCATCCGCTCCACCATGCTCTGCGCCAGGAACGCCGCCTGGGTGTACTGGTAAGAGGTGTAATTGCCGGTCATTGCCGTGGTCTGTAGGGCGGCGATGCCGAGGAGGCCGATCGCCAGCACCAGTACGGTGATCAGGATTTCGACCAGTGTGATGCCGGATTGTCGTTTCATAGTCCGCATTGCGAATTGGTGGGGTCGCAGACGTTGGCGCGGCCCAACCGCCTGACTACCACGTAGCGTTCGCCTTTTACCTTGGCGGCGCTCGATGACGGACAGGCGGTGCCCGACTTGGTGATCGGATTGACGTCGAAATAGGCCTGCGCAGTGATCTGTCCCGTTCCGGTGAACGACAAGGTCTTAATGACGGTGTTGGTGGTGGAAGGTGTGCCCTGGCACAGGCTGATGGTGCTGGCGCTGCTCAGCGGCACTTCGGTGCGGATCAGGGTATCGCCGGTGCCGAAGCTGGCGTTGCTGTTGACGTCGACGAAGAGCAGGTAACCAACGTCCCAGGTGCCGCTGCTGGCGCAGGTAGAACCATCGCTTGAAATGCACAGCGACACGGTAGCGTCACGCCTAATGGCTTCGTTGCGGGCCAGCGTTACCACGGAGAGGATGCCGTTGGCATCGGCTACGCCGCGGTTCAGGCGCACGCTTTTCAGAAACGAGGGCACTGTCAGGGCCGCAAGGATCGCTGCGATGGTGATCGCGACGATCAGTTCAAGCAGGGTGAAACCCGCGCTCCCCTTCATGGCAGGGCTGGTTACCCCGGTTGGCGGCAAACCATGCGCGCGACATGACGGAATGGATGCGGCGCTCGAGAGATGACTATGGCCGCCCGCTGGACGGCACGGGTTCCCCGACGTGCGCGATAGAACACGACAACCCGGCATTGCCACCCCCGGTGCTCCTTCAGTCCCTTGTTGGTACGACTTTGTGCCCCTTCGAAGTCGAACGGGGGCATTTTTTCAGCTTTAATTCTTTTTGCTGCCTACACGTTAGCAATAACAGTTCAAGTAAACAACCGGTTCACTTTAAGCAAGGCGTATGCAAGCTGACCCAGGTCGTCGGAGCCGTTATAAACTCCCAGCGAAGCCCTCACCGTCGCCGGAATCCCGAAGCGCTGCATCAGCGGCATGGTGCAGTGATGCCCGGTGCGAACCGCTACTCCTTCCTGATCCAGAATAGTACCAATGTCCTGAGGGTGGGCGCAGTCCATGACGAAGGACAGAATCCCCCCTTTTTGCCTGGCGGTGCCGATCAGGCGAAGACCGGGGACTTCGGCCAGACGGGCGGTACCTTCTTCCAGCAGGGCGTGTTCGTGGGCGGCGATGGCGTTCAGGCCCTGGGCTTCGATGTAGTCGAGGGCGGCGGCGAAGCCGATGGCGCCGGCCATGTCGGGGGTGCCGGCCTCGAACTTGTAGGGGATGTCGTTCCAGGTGCTGCCCTCGAACGAAACGGTGCGGATCATGTCGCCGCCGCCGTGCCAGGGGTGCATGACTTCCAGGTGTTCGCGCTTGGCGTAGAGGGTGCCGAAACCGGTGGGGCCGTAGGCCTTGTGGGCGGAGCTGGCGTAGAAATCCACGTCCAGCGCCTTTACGTCCACGGCCAGGTGGGCGATGGCCTGGGCGCCGTCCACCAATACCGGGATGCCGCGGGCATGGGCTTCGCGGATCATCTCCTCGACCGGGTTGATGGTGCCGAGGGTGTTGGAAACGTGCACTACGGCAACCAGGCGGGTACGGTCATTCAGCATGCCGCGCCAGGCGTCGAAGTCCAGCTCGCCGGTATCGGTGATTGGCGCGGCCACCACCTTGGCGCCGACCTGGGCTGCTACGAGCTGCCAGGGGACGATATTGGAGTGATGCTCCATGCCGGTGACGAGAACCTCGTCGCCAGCCTTGAGGCGGGGCAGCAGGTAACTGTAGGCGACCAGGTTGATCGCCTCGGTGGTGCCCCGGGTAAAGACGATTTCCTCGCGGGCGGCGCCGAGGTAGCGGGCGATGCGGTCGCGGGCGGCTTCGTAAGCGGTAGTGGCGCGCTCGGCTAGGTCGTGCACGGCGCGGTGCACGTTGGAGTTCTGGTGCCGGTAGTAGTAGTCCATCGCCCGCAATACCTGCTCAGGCTTCTGCGTCGTGGCGCCGTTGTCGAGGTAGGCGAGGCGACCGCCGCGGACTTTTTCCGACAGAATCGGGAAATCGGCGCGGATGCGCTCAAGGTTGAAGGGCAGCGGTATGACGGCATTCGGTACGGCAGAACGCGGAGCGGCCGTGTTCATTCCCCGATCTCCTCTACAGCTATCTCCTCGAAGCTTTCCTCCCCGGCGAGACCCATACGGGCGGCCAAGCTCTGGCGCAGGGCCGGGATGGCGATCTTTTCCAGCACTTCCGAGCCGAAGGCGCGCAGCAGCAGGGCGCGGGCGACGTCGGCGGCGATGCCGCGGCTGCGCATGTATTCCAGCGCCTTGTCGTCGAGCTGGCCGACAGTGGCGCCGTGGGCGCACTTCACATCGTCGGCGTAGATCTCCAGCTCGGGCTTGGCGTTGACCTCGGCCTTGCGCGACAGCAGCAGGTTGGCCACACGCTGCTCGGAGTCGGTCTTCTGCGCGCCAGGCTGCACGATGACCTTGCCGACGAAGATCGCTTTGGCCTTGGCGTCGATGATGCCCTTGAACTGCTCGCGGCTGCGGCAGTGCGGGGCGGCATGGACGATACGGGTCTGGTTGTCGACGTGACCGCCCGGAGCGGGCTGGTAGAGGCCGGCAAGCGCCACCTCGGCACCGGGCTCGGCCAGCACCACGTTGAAGTCGTGGCGCACCAGGCCGGTGCCGCAGTCGACCACGACAGCTTCGAGCCGGCTATCGCGGTGCAGATTGGCGTCGATGCGCGTCAGCAGGGTGGCCTCGGCATGCTCGTCCTGAATGCGGTACAGGGTGAGACGTGCGCCGGGTGCCAGATCGACTTCGATGACGTGGGTCGTCAGGCGTTCCGCGCCCTGGCCGAGGAGCTGGAACAGCACCGTGGCTTCTGCGTTCTCGCCCAGTTCGATGCGATGGCGCTGATGCACCATGGCCGGGGCTGAGCCGGCGATGCCGACGGCCAAAACTTGCAGCGGACGAGGCAGGCGCTCGTTGCGGGCCAGGCGCAGGAACAGGCCGCCGGTCGCAAATGCCGCATTCAGGGAGGTAACGCTATCGCCATCGGCGGCCGCGGGATTTTCACCATGCCGAACGGCTGTGGTGCTGTGCGTCGGGTCGAGCCGGCCATTGACGTAAACCAGGTGATCGGCATCGGCCAGCAGCTCGGCCGTGGGGACCACGCCGCCCTCGGCTGCCGGAGAGAACCGGCGCTCGCTCAAGGGAGCCAGGTCGGTGTAATGCCATTCCTCGATCCGCGGCGTGGGGAAGCCGGCCTTGAGGAAGCGTTCATATTGTTCACGGCGCGCAGCGCGCTGCCCGGCCGGCAGGCCGGCGGCGAACTGCTCGAAACCCTCGGTGTAAGCGGCCAGGCTCATCAAGCCGCCTCCAGCCAGCCGTAGCCCTTTTCTTCCAGCTCGCGCGCCAGCTCGGGGCCGCCGCTGCGGACCATGCGACCGCCGGCCAGCACATGCACGTAATCCGGCTGCACGTAGTCGAGCAGACGCTGGTAGTGGGTCACCAGGATGGTGGCCCGCTCGGGGGAACGCAGGGCGTTGATGCCGTCGGCGACGATCTTCAGCGCGTCGATGTCCAGGCCGGAGTCGGTTTCGTCCAGGATCATCAGGCGCGGCTCGAGGATCAGCATCTGCAGGATCTCGTTGCGCTTCTTCTCGCCGCCGGAGAAACCTTCGTTGACGCCGCGCGACAGCATCTTCGGGTCGATCTTCACCAGTTTGGCACGGTCGCGCACCCAGGCGAGGAAGTCCGTCGCCTCGATCTCCGGCTGGCCGCGGTACTTGCGGCGCGCGTTGAGCGCCGCCTTGAGCAGGGTCAGGTTGCTCACGCCGGGGATCTCCACCGGGTACTGGAAGCCGAGGAAGATGCCCTCGCAGGCGCGCTTTTCCGGCTCCAGGTCGAGCAGGTTCTTGCCGTCGAACAGCACCGAGCCGGCGGTCACTTCATAGCCTTCGCGGCCGGCCAGTACGTGGGCGGTGGTGGACTTGCCGGAGCCGTTGGGCCCCATGATGGCGTGCACCTCGCCGGCGCGGACCGTCAGATCCAGCCCTTTGAGAATGTCCTTGCCTTCGACGCTGGCATGCAGACCTTTGACTTCGAGCATCGTGTATTCCTGTAAATCCGTTGAATGACGGTCGGGGCTTAGCCCACAGACCCTTCCAGAGAAACCGCCAGCAGCTTGCCGGCTTCCACCGCGAACTCCATCGGCAGTTCCTTGAACACTTCCTTGCAGAAGCCGTTGACGATCATCGACACGGCTTCTTCCTCGCTGATGCCGCGGGCCCGGCAGTAGTACAGCTGGTCCTCGGCAATCTTCGAGGTGGTAGCTTCGTGCTCCAGCCGCGCGCTGGGATTGCGCACCTCGGTATAGGGGAAGGTGTGCGCGCCGCACTGGTCGCCGATCAGCAGCGAGTCGCACTGGGTGTGGTTGCGCGCGTTCTCGGCGCTTTCCAGCACGCGCACCAGGCCGCGGTAGGACTGCTGGCCGTGGCCGGCGGAGATGCCCTTGGAAACGATGGTCGAGCGGGTGTTCTTGCCGACGTGGATCATCTTGGTGCCGGTGTCGGCCTGCTGGCGGTGATGGGTCAGCGCCACCGAGTAGAACTCGCCGACCGAGTCGTCGCCGCGCAGGATGCAGCTCGGGTACTTCCAGGTGATGGCCGAGCCGGTCTCCACCTGGGTCCAGGAGACCTTGCTGCGCCGCCCGCGGCAATCCGCCCGCTTGGTGACGAAGTTGTAGATGCCGCCGCGGCCTTCCTCGTCGCCCGGGTACCAGTTCTGCACCGTCGAATACTTTATCTGCGCGTCGTCCAGCGCCACCAGTTCCACCACCGCCGCGTGCAATTGGTTTTCGTCGCGCTGCGGCGCAGTGCAGCCCTCGAGGTAGCTGACGTAGGCGCCTTCCTCGGCGATGATCAGGGTGCGCTCGAACTGGCCGGTGTTGCGCTCGTTGATGCGGAAATAGGTCGACAACTCCATCGGGCAGCGCACGCCCTTGGGAATGAAGACGAAGGAACCGTCGGTGAACACCGCCGAATTCAGCGCGGCGTAGAAGTTGTCGCCGAACGGCACCACGCTGCCCATGTACTTGCGCACTAGTTCAGGGTACTCACGCACCGCCTCGGAGATGGAGCAGAAGATCACGCCGGCCTCGCCCAGCTTCTTGCGGAAGGTGGTGGCTACGGAGACGCTGTCAAACACCACGTCCATCGCCACGCCGGCCAGCATCTCCTGTTCCTTCAGGGGAATGCCCAGCTTCTTGTAGGTCTCCAGCAGCTTGGGATCGACCTCGTCCAGCGACTTCGGGCCATCCTTATGTGATTTCGGCTGCGAGTAATAGGAGATGGCCTGGTAGTCGATCTGCGGATAGTGGACATGCGCCCACTTCGGCTGCTCCATCTTCAACCAGCGGCGGTAGGCCTTAAGGCGGAATTCCAGCAGCCACTCCGGCTCCTGCTTGCGCGCCGAGATCATGCGCACCACGTCTTCCGACAGGCCCGGCGCGATGGTCTCGGACTCGATCGAGGTGATGAAGCCGGCGCTGTACTCGCGCCGCCGCATCAGCTCCTGAATGTCCTGGGGTTGGGTTGCCATATCGTTGATCCTGATTCCTATTCCTTATTCCTGCGTCTGGGGCAGGGACTGCCCGAGCTTGCGCAGGAAGTTCATCGGGCTGTCCGCGCCCGTCGGGCGCCGGCCGCGCATCGGCTCGGCCATTTGCGCCAGGGTCACCGACTCCAGCGCCTGACGGATCGCCGTATTGATCAGCCGCCAGTTGCCGCGCACGCCGCAATGCGATTCGATGCTGCAGCCGCCGTCGTGCACCGAGCACTGGGTCAGGGCGATGGGACCCTCAAGGGCGCTGACCACGTCGGCCACCGTGATCAGTTCCGGCTTGCGCGCCAGCCGGTAGCCGCCGTGGGCGCCGCGAACCGACTCGACCAGGCCGCTTTTCTGTAATTGTTTCAGCAGCTTGGAAACGGTCGGCGCAGCCACGTGGGTCTCCGCCGCCAGATCGTGCGCGTTGCGCATGACATCGGGTTTGGCGGCCAGGGCCGTCATCACCACGGTGCCATAATCTGTGAGCTTGCCGAGTTTGAACATTGAAGAGCCGGGAAACCTGTGCGGGTGGGCCTAAGCAAACAAGACCAAATCGGTACGGATTGATAGTTTACTCCATCATTCGCGCTCCTCAAAGCGCCAGCGGCAGGGATTTCCGGCGTGGGGCGCCAGTCTTGGAGACGTCATCTGGACTGCGGTATAAGCTCCCGGCTGCCGCCGGTGCCGTTTTCACCTCAAAGGCCAACCCAAAAGGATTGTCATGAGCGTTTCGTCGATGAGTGTTTCGTCGCTGTTGCCGTCGCGCCTGTTTGCCTTCATCGCCGTGGTCCTGATCACCCTGGTGGCGGGAGCGGCCAGCCTGGTCAACCCTTACTGGCTGATCCTGGCTGCTACCACGGCCGCGTTGAGCGCGGTCGGCATCTACGACCTGACGCAGACCCGGCATTCGCTGCGCCGCAACTACCCGATTCTGGCGCATTTCCGCGCCTTCTTCGAAATGATCCGGCCGGAAATCCGCCAGTACCTGCTGGAGTCGGATTCCGACGCCGTCCCGTTCTCCCGCGCCCAGCGCTCCCTGGTCTACCAGCGCGCCAAGAACGTGGAGGACAAGCGCCCCTTCGGCACCGAGCTGGACGTCTACGGTTCCGGCTACGAGTGGATCAACCACTCGATGCGCCCCACCAAGCTGGCCAACACCGATTTCCGTGTGCGCATCGGCGGCGCGGAATGCAGCCAGCCTTACGAATCCTCGGTGCTGAACATCTCCGCCATGAGCTTCGGCGCACTCTCGGCCAATGCCATCCGCGCGCTCAACACTGGCGCCAAGCTGGGCGCTTTCGCCCACGACACCGGCGAAGGCTCGATCAGCCGCTACCACCGCGAGAACGGCGGCGACCTGATCTGGGAGCTGGGCAGCGGCTATTTCGGCTGCCGCACCGACGATGGCCATTTCGATGCGGACAAGTTCGCCGCTCAGGCCAGGTCGCCGCAGGTGAAGATGGTCGAGCTGAAGCTGTCGCAGGGCGCCAAGCCGGGCCACGGCGGTGTGCTGCCCGGCGCCAAGGTGACGCCGGAGATCGCCGAGGCGCGCGACGTGCCGATGGGCGTCGACTGCGTTTCCCCGGCACGCCATTCGGCCTTCTCCACGCCGCTGGAAATGATGCAGTTCATCGCCCGTATGCGCGAGCTGTCCGGCGGCAAGCCGGCCGGCTTCAAATTCGCCCTGGGGCACCCCTGGGAGTTCTTCGGCATCTGCAAGGCCATGCTGGAAAGCGGCATCCTGCCGGACTTCATCGTCGTCGATGGCGGCGAGGGCGGCACCGGCGCAGCGCCGCTGGAGTTCACCGACCACATCGGCACGCCGCTGCAGGAAGCGCTGCTGCTGGTGCACAACACCCTGGTCGGTTTGAACCTGCGCGACAAGATCCGCATCGGCGCCAGCGGCAAGGTCATCTCGGCCTTCGACCTGGCCCGCACCCTGGCCATGGGCGCCGACTGGTGCAATGCCGCGCGCGGCTTCATGTTCGCCCTCGGCTGCGTGCAGTCGCAGTCCTGCCACACCGATCATTGCCCCACCGGCGTGGCGACGCAGGACCCGCGCCGTCAGCGCGCCCTGGTGGTCGGCGACAAGTCGCAGCGCGTCTACAATTTCCATCGCAATACCCTGCATGCCCTGGGTGAGCTGGTCGGCGCCGCCGGCCTGCAGCACCCCGGCGACTTGAAGCCGCGCCACATCGTGCGCCGCGTCTCCGGCAGCGAGATCCGCCTGCTGTCCAATCTGTACAAGTTCGTCAAGCCGGGCGAGCTGCTGGTCAATCCTGCGGCGCACGTGGTGTACGAGACCTACTGGGCGCAGTCGTCCAGCCACAGTTTCGATATGCAGGGCTAAGCTGTCATTCTGAATGCTGCGTCTTTCATCCTGAGCGTTAGCGAAGAATCTGGTTTCGGCGCAGGGCCAGATCCTTCGCTGCGCTCAGGATGACAATAAATTAGAGTGAGCCTGGGCATCGAAACGAGGAGCTGAAAATCGCGGATGGATGCAAGCGAATACAAATGGGACGTGGTTGAGCCCTTCATCGAGCGCGTCACGGTGCAGGCCAGCGATATCGACCGTTTCGGCCACACCAACAATGTGGTCTACCTGAGCTGGTTGGAGCGCGTAGCCTGGTCGCATTCGCAGACCCTGGGCCTGGATTTCAGCGATTACGAGCGCTTCGGCTGCGGCTGCGTGGCGCGCCGACATGAGCTGGACTACCTGGCGCCGACCTTTGCCGGCGACGAGCTGCTGCTCGCCACCTTCATCCACGAGAACGACGGCCGCCTGACCATGTGGCGCGGCTACCAGATCATCCGCGCCAGCGACGGCAAGACCGTGCTGCGCGGCCGCACCCAGTGGGTTTGCGTGGACATGAAGAGTGGCAAGCCGCGGCGGCAGCCGCCGGAATTTCTGGAGGCTTACAAGCCGGCGACTCCGGTGGCCTGAGCGGCACCGGTTGCCAGGTTGATCTGATCGTAGCCCGGGAGGCGCGTAGCGCTTCCCGGCTACGTGTTCGGAACACTCGCGTTATTCCAGCCAGAGCAGCTGCGGCGCCTCGCCGAGCTTGCCGGTGAGTATGGCGTTCTGCTGGAAGCGCCGGCCGAGCTGCTCGGCCAGGCCGGGCAGGGGATCGCACAGCAGGAAGCCGGGTTCGTCCGGCCATTTTCCTTGCGGGTCGCGGTTCACGCTGGCGATGTGCCGGATGCTCTGTGCTTCGAGGCTTGCGGCCAGGCGATCGAGCCGTTCCTGATTGGCCTGCGTGGAAAGCGCTTGCGAGACCGGATTGCACGGCGTGACGATAGCCCAGTGCGACTCCACACCGGCTTCCTCGCGCAAACGCCGCTCTTCATCTTCCTGCTGTCGGTCCACCTTGAGCCGTAACTCGCCTGCAGGCAGTTGCACGCAGTAGTCGGTCCCGCGGTAGGCCGCTTCCAGGCTGGCGCGAACGGCCGCGTCCATCATCCGGCGGCGGCCAGGACCCGCTGCAGCAGGTCGTCGAACAGCAGCTCCAGCGCCGGCAGTTGGTCGTTCAGCGTATGCCCGCTGTTCAGCACATGCAGCGCCGCGTGGTGAGTGCGGGCGAAACGGATGGCGCGCTCCGCCGGCACGATGTCGTCGCTCCAGCCGTGCACCACCACGCTCAAGGCCGGGATGCCGGCCGGCTCCTCGTCGAAGCCGGGGAAATACAGCGCCGGGGCCATCAGCAGCAGGGCCTGCGGCCTGAGGGCGGCGCAGGCCATGGCGGAAACGTAGCCGCCCATGCTGGAGCCGACCAGCACCAGGGCGCGGCCTGCTTTCGGCGCCAGCTCCAGCAATTGCGCCACCCGGGCATGCGGATCATGCGAATGGCTATAATCGGGGCTGATGACCTCGTAGCCACGGCGTTTCGCGGTGTCGGCGAGGTGCGTGATCTTGGTCCCCCAGGGACCGCTTTCTTTACCGTGTGCGAAGCACACCAGGGCATCCGGAATGGTCATGGAGAGATCGATTTGAAGGCGGGAAAGAAACCCGCCGGCATCTTATCCAAAGCCAGGGAGCGGCGCCGTCGTGCGCAGGAGCCGCTGGAAGTGCGCATGACCATGCGCTTCAACTTCGGCGAGACGCCGGAAGAGGCGGTGACGGTGATGAACGACCGCCGTGTGCCGCTGGTGGGCAGCGTGTTCGAAAGCCGCGACCGCATCCTGCGCGCCTTCACCGTGATGCTGGTGCGCACCGGCATGGCCCAGCCCAAGGTGGCGAAAGAGTTGATCCCCCTGTTACGCCTGTTGCCGGGAGTGGGCCGCAAGAAGTGAAATACCTGCTTTATGTGGATGCCGCGCTGGCTGCGCTGGGCGTGGCGATGACGGTATCGATCAGCTATGTCTGCTTGGTCTACGGCATCTTCCAGCACTCCGAGCCGGGCATGCGCGCCGGCTTTCCCAGCCTGCTGATCGTCTCCGCCAGCTTTCTGGCCCTGGCGGTTGCCGCCTGCACCGCTACTTACGGCCTGTGGAAGCGGCGCAGCTGGAACTGGAAGGCGCAGGGCGTGCTCGGCGTGCTGCTGCCGACGCTGTACCTGATCGTCTACGCCAACCTCAAGGGCGCCTGATACAGGCCCTGTCGCCGGCGTGGCGCTGCTGGCGCCGCCGGCCGGCCTCCGTTTCTTGAACAAAATTCATAGAGCACTATGGAAACACGCGCCCCCCGACATTACGACCTGGCGAGCCTGATCCCCATCGCGGCCGGCCTGTGGTGGCTGCTCGCCGCGCACGGCGGCGGCTGGCTGCTGTGGGGCCTCGTGCCAGGCGTGCTGCTGCTCTCCAGCGGGGTGTCGATGCTGCTGTGGCACGAGGTCGGCAAGCAGACCCAGTACATGGCCCTGGGCGGCCTGTTCGGTGCGCTGCTGTGGCTGCCGGCGGCCTGGACGGGCAGCGCCGGCGGCGCCCTGGT
>FTIF01059367.1_pt1 | contig 11687 bp, 8 predicted proteins | sample 1658001 | NCBI WGS metagenome assembly FTIF01 (sample SAMEA3914789, study PRJEB12502) | metagenome | biome: forest; material: soil | place: Canada | collected 2011-07-03 | depth 0.3 m | reverse complement strand
CCGTCCACCGTGCGCGACGTGCACGAGGCGGTCTACGCCGATACCGACACCGGCTACACGAGCGCGCTGAAGCTGATGCAGAACATGCTGGCCAAGGGCCTGCTGACGCGCGTGGACGACGCGCGCCAGCATGTCTACGCGGCCGCGGTGTCCGAGCGGCCGACGCTGAACCGCCTGGTCAGCGGCTGGATCGACAGCGCGTTCTCCGGCTCGTCGCTGGCGCTGGCCATGCGGGCGCTGGACGCGCGGCCGGTCGCCGCGGACGAGCTTGCGCAGCTCAAGGCGATGATCGAACGCCTCGAGGCGACCGGCAAGTCGAAGAAGAAGACGCCATGAGCGCCTTCACCGCCGAATACCTGGCGCGCCTCGAGCTGTGGGGACTGCTGGCCTCGCTGGTGCAGGGTGTGTTGATCCTCGGCTCGTGGCGAGCCTGGCAGGGAGCGACCTTGGTCGCGTCGGTGCGCCATCGCCTGGCCTGCGCGCATTTCGCCGCGCTGGGCCTGCTGCCCTTGCTCACGCTCGCGATCCTGCAGGCGACGGTTGCCTGGATGGCCGACCAGCAGCCGCGGAGCCCGGCGATCGTGGCGCTGCCCTCGGCGCTCGCCGACGCGCGCGCCGACGTGGCGTTGGGCCTGGCCGTTGTCTGGTGCGTCGGGGTCGCGGTGATGTTGCTGCGCCTCGCGCACGAGGCGCGCGCACTCGCGCGCGTTCGTCACGCGCCGGCGCCCGCGCGCGTGGACGCGGCGCTGCGCCGGGCGTCGCGCCTCGGGCTGGTCGGCGCGACGCCGCCGGTTCGCGAGGCCGCGGTGCGCAGTCCCCAAGTCGCGGGCTGGCGACGCCCGCTGGTGTTGGTGCCGCGCGGCCTCTCGACCATTCTGACGGCCGCGGAGCTCGACGCCGTGCTGCTGCACGAACTGGCCCATGTCCGCCGCGGCGACCTGCACTGGAACCTGCTGCAGCGCATTGGGGTCGCGCTGATGTGGTTCCACCCGGTCGCCTGGTCTTTGCAGGCGAGTGTCGCGCGCGAACGCGAGCGCTGTTGCGATGCACTGGCCGTGCGCCACGGCGCGCAGCCCGCGGCGCTGGCGCGGGCGCTCGTCAAGCTCGCCGAGGCGGGAGCGCGTCCGACGCTGGCGATGGCGATGTCGCATGGCGGCGCGCTGTTGGAGCGCGTGCAGAACTTGCTCGAGGCGGTTCCGCCCGTGGCCGCCTCTCGGCGTCGCGCAGCCCTCGCGTTGGCCGTCTCGATGTCATGCCTGCTGGCGCTCGGCGCGGGCCGGCTGGCGCTGGCCGACGCGAGCCTGGGCGACTTCTACATGGCGAGCGCGTTCGGACCGACGATCGCCATTCAGGCGCACGACCGCGCGGGCTCGTTCGCGCTGTGGGTGCGCCAGGGCCGCGTGATCCAGGCCTCCGTGCGCGACCGTCCCGTGCGCGTCGTGCAGCAGGGCGATCGCGTCACACTCACCGACGCGACGCGCGCGCCCCTTCTGGTGCTCACGGTGTCGCCGCAGGGCCGCGTGCAGTGGGAATCGCGCCGCTGAACGCGCCGCGGTAATGGCATGGTCTTGCAAAGTACGATGTGCGTCGTATAAAGTACGATTAACGTCGTACTTCGGAGTGATCGATGTCCCGTCTCCTTTCCGCATGGGCTGGCGTCGCGCTGTTCGCCGTGACGCAGGCGCCCGCCTTCGCCACGGTCGATCCGGTTCGCGCGCAGGCGGTCTTTCAGGAGGCCGCGCAACTGTGCGGCCACGATGGCGGGGTGCTGTGGCACCACTCGCTCTGCGGGCCGATCCTGCTGGTCGACTGGACCGACAACACGGTCGTCGCCAACCAGGCCGATGGCCAGGGCGCGCTGACGCCGCACGGCCCTGTGTTCGTCGGCACGCTGCCGCCCGACGTCATCATCGCCAGCACGCCGATCGAGTGGTCGGGCAAGCGCTGGACGGAGATGATCTTGCCCATGCCGGATGACGTGGCGCATCGCCGCGTGATGGTGTCGCATGAGCTGTTCCACCGGGCGCAGATCGAGCTGGGCATGCTGCAGCGCGACGGCGGCAACCTGCACCTCGACACGCTGGAAGGCCGCATCCTGCTGCAGCTCGAATGGCATGCGCTGGCGCGCGCGTTGTCTGCGCCGGACGCGGGGGCGCGCAAGGCGGCGGTCTCCGACGCGCTGCTGTTCCGCCACGAACGCTACCGGCTTTTTCCCGACGCCCAGGTCGAGGAGCGGGCACTCGAACTCAACGAGGGCGTGGCCGAATACACCGGCGTGCGCGTCGGACTGCCGACGTCGCAGCAGCGCATCGCCTATGCCTTGCGCGATCTCGAAACCTTCGTGCAGGCGCCCACTTTCGTCCGTTCGTTCGCGTATGCCACCGGGCCGGCCTGGGGCCTCATGCTTGACCAGGCCAACCCTGCCTGGCGCGAGCAATTGGCGTCGGCGATGAAGAGCGCGAACCCGCCGGGCCTCGACCAGATGCTTCAGGCCGAGTTGAAGTTGCCGGAGCCTTCGGCCGCCACCGTGAAGGCGCGAGAGGCCGACTACGACACCACCTACGTCCGCGCGAACTGGCGCGCGAGCAGGCGAAGCAGGCGCACCTGGTGGAGTTGAAGGCGCGGCTGGTCGACGGGCCCGTGCTGCGCCTGCCGCTGGCCGGTTTCCACGCGAGCTACCAGTTCAATCCGCAGACCCTGGAGGCGCTTGGCGCGGACGCGGTCGTCTATCCGACAATGAGGCTCAGCGCCGAGTGGGGCGTGCTCTCGGTGGAGCAGGGCGCGTTGCTGGACAAGGCAATGACGGTGGCGGCCGTGGAGGCCGCGGGCTCCGCTGCGGACCACATGCAGGGCCGGGGCTGGCGCCTGACGCTGAACAAGGGCTGGATCGTGACGCCGGGCGAACGCGTGGGCGACTTCCTCGTGAAGAAGGAGGGGGCAGCGCCGTAGTCAGGCGTGCTTCTGCTTCACGTGGGCCACCGCGTGGGCGACAATCTTCAGGATCTTCAACATATTTGCCTACTCGCAAGCGCCGGTCGTGAACGTCAGCACCTGGCCGACAAGAGCCGTAGCGGCTGGGCTCCTGTTTCGGCAACGTCGGCGACCAAGTGCGGCCGAACGCGATGGTCGCACGGCCCACCTGTTCGGTCACCAACGCCGAAATTCGCGATCAGAACGGCTGGTCAGGATCGAAATCCGGTGGCCCGCTGTGGTGGACGAGCTGCTCACGCCAGGCCTGCCGAGCCTGCTGCCGGCAGACGGCCCAGAGTGCCTCACGGAAGACCTGCAGGGCCTCGAACACGGCCAGTGCCTGGTCGGGCGACCAGTAGCCTGGCACCGTGAACGACGCCGACGGAGTGTTCGTCGGATGTGGCTTCATGACGCTCCCTTGCGAGCGCGCGATGAAGTCTTGCGCGCGGCGCGTTCGACCTTGCGTGCTGCCTCGCGCTCGTCAGCCTCCTTCTGCCGATAGGACTTGCGGGACTTGAGCTCCTGAGCGACTGAGGCATCTGCATGCCTCGCGTTGACCGAGACCATGAACGAGCGACGGAGCGGTCTACTCGCGTTCCGGCACGTGATAGGGGGCTTGAGCTTCAGCTGTGCTCCTGCGCATCGGCTCCAACTGTGCCCATAGATCGCTGTGCTGGCTGAACGTCATTGTTCACAATGTGACAGGAAGGCCTCACGCTGCCACGCGGGAATTGCGAGACGACCGTTGCACACAGATTGGTAGGCAGGACTGGCGCCTATCCATCGACGAGGCAGGCGGCGCCACTACCTGTTGCTGGCGATAGGTTCTCGTGCCTCTTGCTGGAGTGCGATGGAATGCGCGATGCAGAGGAGAAGATCGCTCGGAAGTCTATAGATCGTGTCGCCGCCACGAGCCGGCGCCATGTTCGCCTTGTGCAGCAAGGAAGCCTCCCTACCAGCACTACCAGCATGGACTGGCGCGACCTCTTTCGCTCCAATAGACGTATGCGCAAGTTGTCGTTCAATACGGGCTTAGGCCGAGGAAGGCGACTGCACAAGCCCAAGCCACTACCTTCGATGGCGCCCTTGACTTGGATGGGCAGGCTCCTGCACGCACTTCGGCGAGCGCTTGGTCGGTAGAGGATGCTATGCGCGAGCCGTGGCAGGGCTTGGGTACCTCAGTGGCCTGAGGCGGCCCGGATACGGTGAGTCGCGGCTCTCGACTGCGACCGAGGCAGGAGTAGGAAATTCAACCAGTACACGCTGAGGAAGGATCGACTCACCATGAGCACCCCCGCTGTGCCTGTTGCAAACGGACAGGTTGTGACGAACATCGAAGAGTGGACGAGAGCAGCGGGCAATCCGACGGTTCGGTCAATCGTCGTGCGCGGCCAACTGTTGAACGCACCCACCTCCCGCTTGGCGCCGGGCCAATCGCTGTCAGGAGAGGACGCCAGCGCCGCCATCTGCTTTGCTGCGGGCAAGGATGGGCTGCAGATCAGCGCGGACAACACGGTGCGAGGAGTGGCCCTACACGCGTCTGATGCCCAGCGTGCCATCTTCAACGACTATGGCGTGTCGAGTCTTGGCCGAATCACGATTGCCAGCGTGACCACCACTGGCCAGGTGCAAATTCTCGCGCGCGACGAGGTACGAGCGGGTCACGTCGAGATCGACGGGTTGGACATCGTCTCGGCTGATGCCAGCGCCCGTACGGACATGCCCCGAGGCTATGGCGTTTCGGTCTTGCAGGGGGCGTTCACGCTATGGAACATGCAATCAGACAAGACTTGCGTCCTCAGCGCGAACTTGGCCGGCTTGTCCGCCGGTCGTCCCGGAGCGCCTGTGAGCGGCAGCGGCATCTTCGTCAGTGGCGGCGGCGACGCCGCGGGTCGACCCATCGCACCGCTTCTCGAGACGGGCGCCATCTTTAGCGATGGTGGCATCGCACCGGGCACACCCGACCAGATCACCGGGGGTGTCTTTGCTGGCTACGGAGCACATATCGACCTGGTGCACAACAGCGAGCCCGTCGTCACCCACGGCGTCAACGACATGGTGCTGGACAACTGGGGCGTAGTGGACCGTTGGACGGCTGATGGAAAGCTCGCCTCTTTGGGGCCGAGTGGCATCGGCTTTGTCAACTTCGGCAGCATCAACGAACTGAGGGTGCTTGCCCCGATCGAAACCTTCGGTCAAGGAGCGCGGGGCTTCAACGTCTATGGCGGCACCGTCGGCTCCGCCGAATTCGACAGCATCACGACCCACGCCGACGGTGCGGTTGGCGTGCAGATCAGCAGACCCGTTGGAAGACTCGTTGTTCATCGCGGCATCGAGACATTTGGTGGCACGGGCGAGTCCCTGGTCAAGAGAGTCGTGATGAAGCTGTTGGCCATTGGGCTGAGCATCAAGCCCGGCGGTGCTGTCGATGCGATCGAAATTGATGGTGGCTTGGTGACCCACGGAAGGGGTGTCCCGGCCTTCGAGCTAAACAGCACTGGCGGTTCGCTCGTTGTTGATGGCGGTCTCAGGTCCGGTGCATGAGGGTCGAGGTTCCGCAAGCTGCCGGACCAGCAGGCCTTCGATCGACAGCAGGCAAGGCCGCGAGAAGGCGGATTTGTCATGTTTGCGATCCATTTAGCTGTCGCCGCGATATCAACATCGAAGGCTGGATGCCAAGCGAGATTGAAGCCAGTGCGTCAAAAGTCTACTGAAAAATACACATCGAGTCTGATATTGGAAACGAACAACAAATCGAAGCATTCCAGCGTGACGGGGCTGACACTAGCTGCGCTCGGGGTCGTCTTTGGCGACATCGGCACCAGTCCGCTCTACACGCTGCAGACGGTCTTCGACCCCACGAGCGGAATGCGCCCCACGGCACACCATGTTGTTGGCGTGATCTCGATGATTCTGTGGTCGCTCGTCGTGGTCGTGACGCTGAAGTACGTCGTCCTGATCATGCGCGCGAACAATCACGGCGAAGGCGGCATCATGGCATTGTTGTCGCTGGCGGCGTCCTCAGTATCGAGCAACCCGCGTCTGAAGTACCTTTTGCTCATCGCAGGTGTCTTCGGTGCTGCGCTCTTCTATGGGGATGGCGTCATTACACCCGCCATCTCAGTGTTATCTGCTGTCGAGGGGTTGAAGCTCGTAGCACCGTCGCTCGGCCAGTACGTCATCGAGATCACAGTCGCCATCCTCGTCGCACTGTTTATGCTGCAGCGGTTCGGAACTGAGGGCATTGGCCGCTTGTTCGGACCGGTCATGACCGTTTGGTTTCTGGTTCTTGCCGTGGCTGGAGTCAGCCAGATCGCGCGGAACCCGGCGATCCTTGTTGCTCTCGATCCGATGGTGGCGATCGATTTTGTGGCGGGCAACGTCTGGTTGGCCTTTGTGGCGCTCGGATCTGTCGTGCTCGCCCTGACCGGAGCCGAGGCGCTCTATGCCGACATGGGGCACTTCGGTGCGGGCCCGATCAGGCTGTCTTGGTTCGCCTTGGTGTTGCCGGCGCTGGCGCTGAACTACCTTGGGCAGGGAGCGCTCTTGCTGACTAACTCGGCGGCGTTCGAGAGTCCCTTCTTCCGCATGTTTCCTGATTGGGCTCTCATCCCGATGGTCGTCTTGGCAACAGTGTCGACCGTCATCGCGTCCCAGGCCGTAATTTCGGGCGCGTTCTCCATGACAAAGCAGGCGATTCAACTGGGATATCTGCCTCGAATGCGGGTCATTCACACCTCCGATTCCGAGGTGGGCCAGATCTATTTGCCGGCAGTCAACCGCGCTCTATTTTTGGGCGTACTGGGTGCAGTTATTGGCTTCAAGTCATCTTCGGCGCTTGGTGCGGCCTATGGCATTGCGGTCACGGGAACCATGCTGATCACCACACTGCTGACGTTCTTCGTCGTGCACTATGCGTGGAAGATGAGCCTTTGGCTTTCGCTCTCTGTCACCACGATCTTCTTCTTCATTGATCTGGTATTTTTCTCATCGAACCTCATGAAGATTATCGACGGAGGATGGTTCCCGCTTGTCATTGGAGGCGCTGTCTTCACGGTCATGGTGACGTGGAAGCGTGGTCGAGAACTGCTCGCTGACGCCGTGTTTCGCGACGCCGTCGAACTGAAGGGATTTGTCTCCAACGTCATCGCTGGCTCGACGGTGCGGGTCGAGGGGACGGCCGTGTATATGAACAGCGTTCCGGAACACACGCCAATAGCGCTGTTGCACAACTTGAAGCACAACCATGTTTTCCACCATCAAAACATCTTCGTCAACGTGACCTCCGAGGAGATCCCACGCGTTCCTCCGAGCGAACGCGCGGTGGTCAATCAGATAGCTGAGAACTGTTGGGAAGTGGCACTGAAGTTTGGCTTCAAAGACGATATCGACTTGCCTGATGCTCTGGAGGCAATGGCTCTGTATGGTGCGACCCTCGATCCCATGATGACCTCCTACTTTCTATCGAGATCGAACGTTGTTCCCTCGAAGAAGAAGGGGATGGCGCGCTGGCGCGAGAACCTCTTTGCCAACATGCAGCGCAATGCTGCGTCGGCAGCGGACTTCTTGAAGGTTCCCGACGACAGGGTCGTCGAACTGGGCGCCAAGGTGCTGATATAGATCCGTCGACGGGTGAAGATGTTGGAATGGTGGCTGGGGCTGTGTGCATCCATCGCAGGCGACTGCCCCGAGGTCAGCCACTTGGCAACACACTCACGCACCGCACCTGTCGCTTGCCTGGGGCGCGGTCATTGCTGTAGGCTTTGATGACATCGAGAGACGCGCCACCGCATGACGTGACGAAGTAGGTCCGGCTCCAGAGAACCGGCTTCCAGTACGTTTTCGCGAGCTCAACGACGCACCGTGTCACTGGCGCCATGATTCCCCGGTGATCAGTTGTGGCGCCTGCGGGGTTGATTTCATCGGAGCTGGCGCTCCTGGTCTTGCGCCGGCCCCTGCGGCGGCCGTGACGCGCGCCGCCCGGGCCACTTCAACTGCAGGACTTGCCGTGGTCCGCGTGGTTGCCGGCGGCCTTGGCCGCGGCTTCGGTCATGTAGGAGCCCTGCTTGGTCGTGCCGTAGTACTTGGTGCCCGAGCAGTGATAAACCTTGGAGCTCGAGTTCACCCAGACCATGCCGGGGCCGCCACCTGCTGCGGGCGCGGCTGACGCAGCGGCCGCGGTGGTCTTGGCGGGCTTGGCAGCTGTTGCGGCCGTCGCGGGAGCAGCCATCGCGTCCGCGGGCGCCGCGGAGGCGGCAGCGTCGGTGCCCATCCAGGTCTTCACACCTTTGTGGCCCGCGCAAGCGCCTTTCTTGGTTGCATTCGTCGTGTAGGTGCCATCCTTGCACAGGCCGGTCGAACCCGCGGGAGCGGACGCGGCGGCTTCCGGGGCAGCGGCGAAGGCGGCGGATGTCGCCATCAGGCCGAGGGTCAGTGCGATGAGCGAGGCAGTTGCTTTCATGAAGTGCTTTCTTTGGGCTGATGGTCCGGAGACCGGGACTTGGATGGAACGCGCACGTTGGCACGCGAGCAGGTTCGCGTCGCGGCAGTACCGCCTGTCCTCCCGGGGCATGCGCAGGCGCAGCCACGGGAGGACAGCTCTTCTCGAAAGTCGGAGACCCCGCACAGGATTCGATGCGAGGCTCTCGCAATGGTCGGAGGAATGCTTGAGAACGCCGCGCATACTGATCGAACGAGTCGACTGCCAGAGGGTCATTCTGTCCATCGGGTGGCATTTGTCGCGCGGTCTGGCAAAGACGTCGTTTGGCCGCGACACGTAGGCCACTCCGGGGTGGCTTGACGCAAGACTGGCGTGGCGCGCGTCGCGACGGGTCAACTGTGATCCCTCCGTTTGTGCCCCTCCGATAACTTGAATCGGATGAAGGGCGTCTCCGCAGATGCTACGCAGGCAGAAGTGCGCCCTATCTGCACCTCAAATCCGCACGGATTCGCCAAAAGTCGCCAAGAACTGTGCCCGTCGACTTGCTCGACTGCTGAGTCTTTGGATGAGGAGGCGTCATCCCGATATCACTGGGGACGGACATCTTTTCCGAGTCCGCACGAACGTGAGCCTTACGCAGTCCGCGCCGAGGCTGAGGCGATGGCTGGACGCAGTCGGAGTCTCATCCATTACTCCTACAGGTACTGATCCCCATCATGAAGCTCGATGACACGAAAATTTCGACCCGGCTGGCCTTCGCGTTCGGGATCCTGACCCTCCTGATCGCCATCATGGGCGGCGTCTCGCTGTTCAAGGTGGCGGCAGTCGTCGATTCGCTTCACGTCGTGGTCGGCAACCACTATCCGAAAATCGAAAGCCTCCACCTCATCCAAGATGGGGTCAATGTCACGGCGCGCGTCATGCGCAACTTCGCTCTCGTCGGTCCGGGCGCGAAGGGCGAGCAGGAGCTCAAGCGCCTGCCGGAAGTTCGCGCGGCCATCGCCCAACGGCTCAGCGAACTCCAGCAGACGGTCCGCTCCGATCAGGGAAAGGCGGAGTTGGCGCAGTTGATGGAGTTGAACGCACGGTTTGTGCCGTTGCAGGAGCAGTTCGACGACTTGGTGCGCAAGGGCCGAGTCGACGATGCCAAGGTGCTCTTGCTTGGTGACATCCGTACGGTACAGGACGCTCTGTTGACCGCGGTCGGTCAATTCGTTACCCATGAACGCTCGGAAATGACAGTTGCAACGAGTGATGCCTCAGCCGCGGGCTCGAGTGTTCAGGTAACCATTTGGACCGCGCTCGCCATGGCGCTGACGGCAGCCGTTGTCATGGGACTCTGGATTACCCGCTCCATCGCACGGCCTATCCAGCGCGCGGTGGACATCGCTCGCACGGTGGCCGCTGGCGACCTGACTTCGCGTATTGACGTCTCGGGCCGCAGCGAGACGGCTCAGCTGCTGTCTGCTTTGAAGGATATGCAAGGTAGTCTTGTCCGCGTCGTGGGCGGCGTCCGCGGCAATGCCGAAGGCGTGGCCACCGCCAGCGCTCAGATCGCCCAGGGCAACCAGGATCTGAGTCAGCGGACGGAAGAACAGGCAAGCGCGCTCGAGCAGACGGCGGCCTCGATGGAGCAACTCAGCTCGACTGTGGGTCAGAACGCCGACAATGCACGGCAGGCGAACCAGCTCACGATGAACGCCGCCAGCATGGCCGTCCGCGGCGGCGAAGTGGTCAACCAGGTGGTCGTGACCATGAAAGGCATCAACGACAGCAGCAGGAAGATTGCCGACATCATCGGTGTCATCGACGGCATTGCGTTCCAGACCAACATTCTGGCTCTGAACGCCGCGGTGGAAGCCGCGCGGGCAGGCGAGCAGGGGCGCGGCTTTGCGGTCGTGGCCTCCGAGGTGCGGAACCTGGCGGGGCGTTCCGCCGAGGCGGCCAAGGAGATCAAGAGCTTGATCAACGCCAGCGTCGAACGCGTTGAACACGGCACCGTGCTCGTCGAGCAGGCTGGCACGACGATGACCGAAGTGGTCGGCTCCATCAAGCGTGTCGCTGACATCATGGGTGAGATCAGCGCCGCAAGCGTCGAGCAGAGCACGGGCGTTGCGCAGGTGGCCGAGGCGGTTAGCCAGATGGACCAGGTCACGCAGCAGAACGCCGCGTTGGTCGAGGAGGCAGCGGCAGCTGCTGAGAGCTTGAAGCAACAGGCTCAGGCGCTCGCGAAATCTGTTGCCACGTTCAATCTCGGCGAACGTGATACTGGCGTGCGAATCGCTCCTGCGGCTCCTGTCGTCGCGGCTCCTACGTTCGCTGACGTCACGCGACTTGGATTGAACCGCCCAAGGAGTACCGTCCAGCCCGGTCGCAAGGTCGAGGCGTCGAGCAAGCCAGCCGCGGCTGGCGTTGATCGCGTCGTGGAAATGGCCGGGGCGGGTGGTGACGGCTGGTCACGGTTCTAACGTCACACGCCCCTCGACCCAGCGATGGCCCTTGGAAGGGCCGCCACTGCCGTTCCGAAGTGCGATGGCGTCGAGCAGACCGGCGACCGCCAAGATGTCCACAGTCAATGCGGCACGAATGAAGCCAAGCGTCCGACGAGACTCCGGCTTAAGGTCGGCCTTTTGCAACGCGGCGCCGATGATCAATGGCTCTCACGCGCCTGTGATTTCCGATAGTACCTATCGACGTTTTATATGCGGCTGGATTGAGCAAGCGGCAGCAAAATGAGACGCACTCGTTCTGTCTGTTACCACGCAACGCGACCGCAAAGCCCTGATGACAACATGAATACGGAAGATCAAAGCCCGCAAGCTCCGCAGCAATCGCCGGTCGAGGCCGACGCGGCCAACGTCGACGGCGCCCTCGGTGGACACGCCGCCCGCTTCGCCGAGCTCGAGGCCAAGGTGGCCGAACTGAACGACCTACATCTGCGCGCCAAGGCCGAGGTCGAGAACGCTCGCCGCCGCGCCGACGAGGAAGTGGCCAAGGCGCGCAAGTTCGCTGTCGAGGACTTCGCCCACGCCCTGCTGCCAGTCAAGGACAGCCTCGAGGCCGCCATCGCCACGCCGGGCGCCGCCGTGGAACATGTGCTCGAAGGCGTGCACGCCACGCTGCGCCAGTTGTCGGCCGCGTTCGAGGGCAACAAGGTCACCCAGATTGACCCGCGGGCGGGGACGAAATTCGATCCGCACCAGCACCAGGCCATCTCGATGGTGCCGTCAGAAAAGGAAGCCAACACGGTGGTCACCGTGCTGCAGAAGGGCTACCT
>FTIF01001928.1_pt2 | contig 11700 bp, 13 predicted proteins | sample 1658001 | NCBI WGS metagenome assembly FTIF01 (sample SAMEA3914789, study PRJEB12502) | metagenome | biome: forest; material: soil | place: Canada | collected 2011-07-03 | depth 0.3 m | reverse complement strand
ACAGCTGCTGCTGGGTCTTGCCGAAGCCGTCGAGCAGTTGCGAGAAGCCGGCGCGGTCGCGCCTGTCGATCTCGTGCACTGCGTTGATGCGCGCCTGGAATTCGGCCAGCTGATGGCGCAGCGGCGCAATGATGTCGTCGATCGAGATATTGTTCGATTGCTGCAGCGTCGAGGCCTTCTCCACCAGCAACTGCGCCGCCAGCTCGCCGAACTGGGCCTTGAGCCTCTGGCCCTGTTCGTCGACCCAGGACTGCTGCGTTTCCAGCCGGTCCTTGACCGAGCGGTATTCCTCGCGCAGCTGGGCCAGCTCCCGGTTCAGGCCCTGGTTGGTCTCCTCGGTGGCGCGCAGGCTGGCTTCCAGCGCAGCCAGGCGGTCCTGCGCCTGCTGCTGCAGGATGGCGCGCTCGCGCAGGGTGCGGCGCTCGGCTTCGAGCTGGCCGCGGCTGTCCGTCAGGGCGCGGTTCAGGGATTCGGATCGCTCGCGCTCGGCCTCAGCGCTTTTTCTGGCTTCTGCGAGCTGCTGGTTCTGCGCCTCAAGCTGCGCATTCAGCTTAGACAGCTCGGCGGCATCGCTCAACTCCCTGGCGCGGTAGCGCAGGCTCTGCTCCTCCAGCACCCGGCTGAGAGAATCGGCATTTTCGGCGCGTGCGCGGTAGCCTGCCACCGAACGCCGCGCCACAAACCAGACCAGCCCAACCAGCAACAATACGATCAGCGCGTCACGCACAATTTCCATCGTCATGGCTCACCCCGCTTTCCATCTTCCCCAAGCCCCCGCCGTCTTTCGACGCCATCGATGGCTGCCGGGGTGCGGGTATCGGGTCAGGGACGCGCAGCGGTACCGCGCGCGATGGGGCGGTATACCCTGTGCACAAACCACCCTGAGCGGATGGACCTGCTTGCTCCGGACGTCCTTGCCTGCTGCATCGCGGCTTCCACCTTCTGCGGAAGCTCCTTGTGCTGCGATGCAGATTGTGGACCGATGCTAGGTGCCGGCGCGAACCGCCGTCAATGATAAAAACGGCCCGCAGCGAGAACGGCATCTCAAACCGGCCCCCGCAAATTGGCGGGTGACGGCGCTAAGGGCTTGTTACTGCTAGATGAAAGTCAGGCCGACCTGGAACAGCTTCTCCACGTCCTTGGTCTTGCGCTTGTCGACGATGAACAGGATGACGTGGTCCTCGGCCTCGATCACCACCTCGCCGTGGGCGATCAGCACATCCTCGCCGCGCACGATGGCGCCGATGGTGGTGCCGGGCGGCAGTTTGATCTCTTCCAGGCGGCGACCGACCACCTTGGAATTGCTGCGGTCGCCATGCGCCACCGCCTCGATCGCCTCGGCGGCGCCGCGGCGCAGGGAATGCACCTTGACCACGTCGCCACGGCGCACGTGCGCCAGCAATGCACTCACCGTGGCCTGCTGCGGCGAGATGGCGACGTCGATGGCGCCGCCTTCCACCAGATCGACGTAGGCCAGGCGGTTGATCAGCGACAGCGCCTTGCGCGCGCCGAGGCGTTTGGCCAGCATGGCGGAGAGGATGTTGGCCTCGTCGTCGTTGGTGACGGCGCAGAACACGTCCACGTCCTCGATGTTCTCTTCCATCAGCAGCGATTCGTTGGCGGCATCGCCGGCCAGCACCACCACGTGGTTGAGCTCTTCGGACAGCTTGCGCGCGCGGTCGCGGTTGCGCTCGATGATCTTGACCTGCACCTTGTCCGACAGGGCGCGCGCCAGGCGCAGGCCGATGTTGCCGCCGCCGGCCAGCATGACGCGCTTCACCGGACGGTCGAGCTTGCGCAGCTCGGCCATGATCTTGGGGATGTGGCCGCGCGCGGCGACGAAGAACACCTCGTCCTCGGCCTCGATCACCGTCTCGCCCTCGGGCAGGATCGGCTTGCCGCGGCGGTAGATGGCGGCGACGCGGGCGTCGACGTCGGCCGGCAGATGCGAGGGCAGCTCCTTCAGCTGGCGCCCCACCAGCGGGCCGCCGTAGTAGGCGCGCACACCGACCAGGCGCACCCGGCCGTTGGCGAAATCCACCACCTGCAGCGCGCCCGGATATTCGATCAGGCGGCCGATGGCATCGGTGACCAGCTGCTCCGGGCTGATGCGCATGTCCACCGACAGCGCATCCGGCAGGAACAGCTTGTCCTCTTCGCCCAGGTATTCCGCCGCGCGCACGCGGGCGATCTTGGTCGGGGTGTGGAACAGGGTCTGGGCGATGCGGCAGGCCAGGATATTGGTCTCATCGCTCTCGGTGACGGCGATGATCATGTCGGCGTCGTTGGCCTGGGCGCGGCGCAGCGTCTCCGGGTAGGAGGCATGCCCCAGCACGGTGCGGATATCGAGCCGCTCCTGCAGGTTGGCCAGGGCCTGCGCATCGGAGTCCACGACGGTAATGTCGTTGGCTTCGCTGGCGAGGTTTTCGGCGAGTGTGGTGCCGACCTGGCCGGCCCCTAGGATGACGATTTTCACAACCGCAGACCTTACCGGCCCGTGTCGGGCGGCGCAAGCGCGGAGCGGGGTCGGAATTTCAGTCTATTGACAGGGGCGCCGCCGTGCCTGGTTGAAAAAGACCCCCGTACAAAAAGGCGGCAGTGTAACGATGTAGGTCGGTTCAAGGGCGCTTCAGCGCCCGGAACCGACGTTGTTGCTGAAGCCTGTCGGCTCCGCTGCGCTTGAGCCGACCTACATCACCGCTCAATTGGAGTTGCCTCAACCCGCCGGCCGCACCGTCTGTACCCGCGACACCGCCTCACGCCAGCCGGCATACAGGGTGTCCGCACGCGCCGCGTCGAGCGCCGGCTCGAAGCGCCGGTCGATGCGCCACAGCGTGCCGATCTCGTCGAGCGAGGCGTAGACCCCGGCCTGCAGGCCGGCCAGCAGCGCCGCGCCCAGCGCGGTGGTTTCCACCGTCTGCGGGCGCACCACCGGAATGCCGAGAATGTCGGTGAGGAATTGCATCAGCCAGTCGTTCACCGCCATGCCGCCGTCGACGCGCAGCTCGGTTGGCGGCGTGGCGTCCTCGCGCATCGCCTCGAGCAGATCGCGGGTCTGGTAGCACACCGACTCCAGCGCCGCGCGCACGATGTGGGCGATGCCGGAATCGCGGGTCAGGCCGAAGATGGCGCCACGCGCTTCCGGGTCCCAGTAGGGCGCGCCGAGGCCGGTGAAGGCCGGCACCAGGTACACGCCCTGGGTGCCGTCGATGGAGCGCGCCAGCGCTTCGGTTTCGCCGGCGGCGCCGATCAGGCGCACGGCATCGCGCAGCCACTGCACCGCCGCGCCGGCGACGAAGATGCTGCCTTCCAGCGCATGGGTGGTGTGGCCGCCGAGGCGGTAACCCACGGTATTGAGCAGGCGGTGACGCGATTGCGCCGGCTTGTCGCCGGTATTGAGCACCAGGAAGCAGCCGGTGCCGTAGGTGCTCTTGATCATGCCTGGCTTGAAGCAGGCCTGGCCGACGGTGGCCGACTGCTGGTCGCCGACCAGGGCGCCGATCGGGATGGCGCCGCCGAACAGCGCCGCTTCGCTCTTGCCGTAGTCCGCGGCGCTGTCGCGCACCTCCGGCAGCAGCTTGGCCGGCACACCGAAGAAATCCAGCAGCTCCGCATCCCAGTCCTGCGTGTGCAGGTTGTAGAGCAGGGTGCGCGAGGCATTGGTGGCGTCGGTGGCGTGCAGCTTGCCGCCGCTGAGCTTCCACAGCAGCCAGCTGTCGATAGTGCCGAAGGCCAGCTCGCCGCGCTCGGCGCGTGCCCGCGCACCCTTCACCTGGTCCAGCGTCCAGGCGATCTTGGTGGCCGAGAAATACGGGTCGAGCAGCAGGCCGGTCTTCTGTTGCAGCCAGCGCTCGCGCTCGGCGCTGTTGTGCTCACGGCACCAGTCGGCGGTGCGGCGGTCCTGCCAGACGATGGCCGGGTGGATCGGCTTGCCGCTGGCGCGTTCCCACAGCACCGTGGTCTCGCGCTGGTTGGTGATGCCGATCGCGGCGATGTCCGCTGCGCCCAGTTTCGCCGTGGCCAGCGCCTCGCGCACGCAGGCCAGCACATCGTCCCAGATGCGCAGCGCATCGTGCTCCACCCATCCGGAATGAGGGTAGGCCTGCGGCAGCTCGCGCTGCGCCGCCGCCAGGCGCGCGCCGTCGCGCCCGAAGACGATGGCGCGGGTGCTGGTGGTGCCCTGGTCGATCGCCAGCAAGGCGGTCTGCTTCATCGGGTTTTCCTCGTGCTGCCTTATAGTGACATCAAGCATAGAGAACTTACCCATGAGCGACGACGGATTCCAGTTGCAGCAGGCCGATGGCCGCGCCATCCATGTGCACCGCTGGCTGCCGCAAGGGCCGGCCCGCGCCACCCTGCTGGTGGCGCACGGCATGGCTGAGCACGGTGCGCGCTATGCGCGCCTGGCGCAGGCACTCAATCAGGCCGGTTGGGCCGTGTACGCACTGGATTGGCCCGGCCATGGCCGTAGCGTGCGCAGCGCCGACGAACTCGGCCATTTTGCCGATCATGACGGCTGGAACTACGCGCTGGATACGCTGCACCGCGTGCGCCAGCAAGTCGAACAGGAACAGGCCGGCAAGCCGCTGTTCCTGCTCGGCCACAGCATGGGCTCCTTCCTGAGCCAGTGCTACATGGTCGAGCATGGCGAGGGACTGGCGGGCGTCATCCTTTCCGCCACCACCGGCGACATGGGGGCGACGCGGGCGGCAGGGGCGGTGTTGCTGAAGCTGGAAGGAATGCTGCTCGGCGTGCGCCATCGCAGCGCCCTGGCGGAGGCGCTATCGTTCAAGGCGTTCAACAAGAAGTTCGCGCCGGCGCGCACCCCGGCGGACTGGTTGTCGCGCGATCACGCCGAGGTCGATGCCTACGTCGCCGATCCCCTGTGCGGTTTCCGTTGCAGCGCCGCGCTGTGGGCCAGCCTGCTGACGGCCGGCGCCTCGCTGCGCGATCCGCGGCGCTTGTCGCGCATCCCCGGGACTTTGCCGGTGCTGCTGATCGCCGGCAGCGATGATGCCGTCAGCGGCGGCGCGCAGGGGCCGGAGTTGCTGGCACAGGCTTATCGCGCTGCCGGGATGAGCGACGTCACGGTGAAGATTTACAAAGGCGGCCGCCACGAATTGCTCAACGAAATTCCGCAGTGCCGCGATCAGGTCACCGCGGATCTGCTGGCCTGGCTGCAGCGGAAGTAAATGCGTAGGTTGGGCGTAGGTTGGGGTGAGCGTAGCGAACGCCAACATTGCCTGCGCCGAGCCGAAGACGTTGGGCTTCGCTGCGCTCACCCCAACCTACGAGAGCAACCTGCTTAGGCCGCCTGAATCGCCGGCCCCGAAGTCAGCACAGGCCCGGTCGGCTTGCCGGTGGGCGAGCCGCCCTGCGGCTCCAGGCTCACCGCCAGGGTGATGCCGCCCTGCGCCACCAGCTCCTTGGGCAACTGCATGCTGCCCTTGCCTTGCACCGGCAACAGGCCGATCGCCACCGGGCCCTGCGGCGAGATCCACCACAGTTCCATGCTGTGCTGACCGAGTTGCGGATAGTCGCCGGCGGCGGCCACCGTCATCTGGCCCTTCGCCGGTGACAGGCTCACCGTCCACTGCATGGTCGAGTCCGGCACCTTGAGCTGTGCCACATAGACCGGTGTTGCCGGAGCTACCGGGGTTTGCGCCACCGGCGTGGTGGCCGGGGTTCCCGGCAATACGCCGCGCTGGCTGATCATCACCACGGCAACCACCGCCGCGGCTGCCGCCATGCCGGTCCAGATGCGCCACATCGGCACCGGCTTCGGCTGCTCCGGCGCGGGGCGGCGCAGCGGCACGGTATTGCCGGCCTCGATGCGCCGTTGCAAGGATAGCCACACGGTGGGCGCGGGCGTCACCGGCTTGACCGCGCGGGCCAGCCGGCCCAGGCGTGTTTCCCAGAAATACTGTTCGGCGCGCAGCGCGGCGTCGGCGCGTGCCAGCCGCTCAAAACGCCGGCGCGCCGGACCGCGCAGCGTGCCGAGTACGTACTCGGCCGCCAGCATCCTGCGCAATTGGGCATTCTGAACCTTCATTGCTGCTCCACCGAACCGCCGACCGCCTCCAGGCAGTCACGCAGGCGCGACAGTCCTCGCCGCACCCAACTCTTCACCGTACCCAGCGGCGCCTTCATCGCCTGCGCCAGTTCCTGATGGGTATAACCCTCGTAATACGCCAGCAGCACGCTCCTGCGCTGCTCGTCCTGCAGGCCGCGCATGCAGTCGCGCAGCTTGCCGATGCCTTCGCCCTCGATGGCGCTGTCCACCGGGTCCTGACCCGGATCGGCCAGGGTCATCGGCGGTTCCTCGCCTTCTTCCGGCATCTCTACTTCCGGCCGCTTCATGCGCAGCAGATCGAGCGCGCGATAGCGGGCGATGGTGGAGAGCCAGGTCAGCGGCGCACCTCGCGAGGGCTCGTAGGTTTCCGATTTCTGCCAGATCTTGAGGAAGCAGTCCTGCAGCGCCTCTTCCGCCCAATCCCTTCGTTGAAGAATACGCAGCAGCAGCCCGAACAGATGCGAACTGCAGCTGGCGTAGAGTTGGGCGAACGCGCGCTGGTCGCCGCCGCCGATGGCGGCGAGCAATTGGGTCAGGCGTTCCGGATCGGCTGTGGCGGAGCTCATGTCGCGCTTTTCGGGTATCGCTGGGCTCGGAGTCGAGCCCGATCATAGCAAGGCTGCGTGGCGGGGTCGCATGTACGGATAACACGGCATTTTGGTTGCAGGCGGCGTGGTTAAATCCGCCCAAGGCCGTGTTGCGCCTTATAATTACCTGGTTTCTTCCCGCGAGTTCTTTGCCGTGACCGGAGCTTTCCCCAATACCCGTCCGCGCCGCCTGCGCAGCGCCGAATTCGTCCGCGCCCTGGTGCGTGAAACCCGGCTGGCCCCGGCGCAGCTGATCCAGCCGCTGTTCGTGGCGGAAGGGCTGCTGAAAGGACCCATCGCCTCGATGCCCGGCCAGAGCCGGCTCGATCTGCAGGAGCTGGTGCGCGAGTGCGCCGAGCTGCAAAAGCTGGGCATCGCCGCGGTGGCCCTGTTCCCGGTGATCCCGCCCGAGCTGAAGACCGAGCACGGCGGCGAAGCGCTTAATCCGGAAGGGCTGATTCCGCGTGCCATTCACGCGGTGAAATCGGCCTGCCCCGGCCTGGGCGTGATCGTCGACATCGCCCTCGACCCGTACACCAGCCACGGCCATGACGGCGTGCTGGACGCTTCCGGCTACGTCGACAACGACGTCACCGTCGAGGTGCTGCGCAAGCAGGCCCTGGTGCTGGCCCGCGCCGGCGCCGACGTGCTGGCGCCCTCGGACATGATGGACGGCCGCGTCGGCGCGGTGCGCCAGGTGCTGGAGCGCGACGGCCAGAAGAACGCATTGATCCTGTCCTACGCGGCGAAGTACGCCAGCGCTTTTTACGGCCCGTTCCGCGATGCGGTGGGCACCAAGGTGGCGCTGAAGGGCGACAAGCGCACCTACCAGATGGACCCGGCCAATACCGACGAGGCCCTGCGCGAAGTCGAGCTGGATCTGAACGAGGGCGCCGACATCGTCATGGTTAAGCCGGGCATGCCCTACCTGGACATCATCCGCCGGGTGAAGGATCGCTTCGAAGTGCCGGTGGCGGCCTACCAGGTCAGTGGCGAGTATTCGATGCTGCGCGCCGCCATCGCCAACGGCTGGCTCGACGAGCGCAAGGTGATCATGGAATCGCTGATATGCCTGCGCCGCGCCGGCGCCGACATGATCCTCACCTATTTTGCGAAGCAGGCGGCGACCTGGCTCGCGGAAGACCGGGCGTGATAAATCACTATGCGGTGCTGGGCCAGCCCATCGCCCACAGCCTGTCGCCGCGCATCCATCCCCTGTTTGCGGCCCAGTTCGGCAGCCGCGTCCACTACGAGGCGATCGAAGTCTCCGCGGAAGAACTGGACGAGCATCTTGCCGGCCTGTACGCGCAGGGCTATGCCGGCCTCAACCTGACCCTGCCGCACAAGGCCGCTGCGGTGGGCCTGTGCGAGACCCGCAGCGCACGCGCCGAGCGCGCCGGCGCGGTCAATACCCTGGTGCGCGGCAAGACCGGCTGGTGCGGCGACAACACCGACGGCGTCGGCCTGGTGCGCGACCTGCGGCACAACCTCGCCGTCGCCATCGCCGGCAAGCGCCTGCTGGTGCTGGGCTCGGGGGGCGCCGCCCGCGGCATCCTTGAACCGTTGCTGGCGGAAGGGCCCGCCGAGCTGGTGCTGTCGGGACGCAACCCGTGGCGGCCGGAGGAATTGGCGGCGACCTTCAAGGCCCTGGGCCCGATCCGCCCCTGCACCCACTACGCCCTCAAAGGCGACAGTTTCGACTTGATCCTCAACGCCACTGCCGCCGGCCATGAAGGCGAAGTGCCGCGCCTGCCGCCGGGCCTGTTCGCGCCTGGCGCGCTGGCCTATGACCTCAACTACGGCAAGGCCGCCGAGCCGTTCCTGGAGTGGGCGCGTTCGCAGGGCGCGGCAAGCTGTGCCGACGGCCTGGGCATGCTGGTGGAGCAGGCCGCCGAGGCCTTCCTGCTGTGGCGCGGCGTGCGACCCGAGACTGCGCCGGTGCTGGCTGAGCTCAGGCGCGGCTAGCGGTTGCTCGCCTGCCCCGCCAGGGCGCGGCGGAAATCCCAGTCCTGCACCAGCGTGGTGGTGGCATTGATCAGCGCGTCGGACAGCACTTCGTAGTAGTTGTCCTGCGAGTAGGAACGGCCGAAGCGCTTGGCCGAGCCGCTGGCGCTGCCGCTCCACAGGGTGACGCCGGCGCGGTTGCGCACCGACATGTGCAGCAGCACGGTGCCCTCGTAGAGGCTGGTTTCCTCGACGAAGAAATTGCGCACCTCGCCCGAGACGATGACGTCGCCATCGCTGTCCACCGTATCGAGCCCGGCGCGATCGAGGATCTGGCGCACATTGGCGCTGACGAACTCGCCGACGTTGCCGCTGGTGGTGACCGGCTTGGGGATGGTGTCCTCGCGGTTCTCCGCGATCAGCGCGGGCTGCTTGCGCGTATCCACAAAGGTCTCGAACTGGATTTTCGAGCGCCTCGCCTCGCTCAGGTCGACGCCGCCGAAATTAAGCTCGGAGGTAGGCTTCCAGATCAGCGGCACGTCATTCAGCGGCTGGGTGACGCAGGCGCCTAGGCTCAGGCAGAGCAGCGCGGCGGCAATCCGGTTGGGGGTGTTCATGCGGTCTCCTGGGGCGCATCGTGGCCCGGGGCTGTGTTGTTGCGCTTTGGACAACGCGATTGGCCGCAGGTGCGGCGCCGTGCCGCTCAGCCTTGTTCCGCCTTCGCCTTGTTCTTGACCAGCCAGCGCGCGCCGATGATGCCGAACTCGAACAGGATGTACATCGGCACCGCCAGCAGGATCTGCGACAGCACATCCGGCGGCGCCAGGATGGCAGCGACGAAGAACACCCCCACCAGCACGTAGTCGCGCCGCGCGGCGAGCTGCTGCGGCGTGACGAAGCCGGTCCAGCACAGCAGCATGATGGCTGCCGGCGTCTCGAAGGTCAGGCCGAACACCAGGAACAGCTTGATCACGAAATCCAGGTATTTGCCGACGTCGGTCATCACCGACACGCCTTCCGGCGCCACGCCGACGAAGAACTTGAACACTGCCGGCAGGATCAGGAAGTAGCAGAAGGCCACGCCGATGTAGAACAGCAGCGTGCTCGACACCAGCAGCGGCACCACCAGGCGGCGCTCGTTGCGGTACAGGCCGGGAGCCACGAAGGCCCAGATCTGGTACAGCACCCAGGGCAGGGCGACGATGAAGGCCAGCATCGCCGCCAGCTTGAACGGCACCAGGAACGGCGCCGCCACCTCGGTGGCGATCATGGTGCCGCCGGCCGGCAGCAGGCGCAGCATCGGCTCGGCCAGCAGGTGGTAGATATGCCGGGCAAAAAAGGCCATCGGCAGGAAGCAGACGAAGATGCCGAGCAGAGCCCTGATCAGGCGTGAGCGCAGCTCGATCAGGTGGGCCAGCAGCGGTTGCTCGCCGCCGCCCGGCGCATCGCCGGAACCCTGCCCGATGGCGTTCTGTTCTTCAGCCATGCTCGGCCGGCGGCTTGCTCACTGCCGTCGTCGTAGGCTTGGCCTCCTCGACCAGCTTGTGCGTTTCGTCGTGCAGGCTTTGCGACTGCTCGCGCAGGATGCGCTGGGCGTCGTCGATCTGCTTCTTCAGCTCGGCCACCTGGGTTTCGCGCTCCAGTTCGGCCGTGAGGTTGCGCATGTAGACGCGCGCCTTGCCGGTCCAGCGACCGACCGTGCGCGCCACCGCCGGCATGCGCTCGGGGCCGAGCACCACCAGGGCGACGACGAAGCACAGCAGCAGTTCCGAAAAACTGAAGTCGAGCATGGGCGTGGTCCGCCGGACCTAGGGTCGGGGCAGGGCCTCAGACTTTGTCGTTGTGCGTCGAGTTCGAGGACTGCGGCGGCACCGGCTTGGATTCGCCTTCGATCACCTCGGGCGACTTGGCCGGACGACCGGCCTCTTCCTCGCCTTCGCGCATCGCGCTCTTGAAGTTCTTCACCGCCGAACCGAGATCGCCGCCGGCATTGCGCAGCTTCTTGGTGCCGAATACCGCGATGACGATGACCAACAGGATCAGCCAGTGCCAGATGCTGAAAGTACCGGAAAACATTTGTGTTCCTCGCTACTGCCCTGGATAGGGGGCAGTTATTTGGGGCGGGCGGCCTTTTCTTCCAGGCCGGAGCGGCCCACACGCCGCGCCAGCTCGTCGGTCAGGACGCTCAGGGGGAGATCATACGCCGCCAGCAGCACCAGGGTATGAAACCACAGGTCGGCCAGCTCGTGCGCCAGCGCCGCCTGCTCTTCCGGCGTGCCGCCGGACAGGGGCAGATTCTTCGCCGCGATCAGGGTTTCGCCGGCTTCCTCGGCGATTTTCTTGAGTATGGCGTCCAGGCCCTTGGCATACAGGCCGGCGACATAAGACTGCTTGGGGTCGGCGCTCTTGCGCTGCTGCAGGGTGGCATAGAGCTGCGCCAGCACCGCGTCCGTGCCGTTGTCGCCCGCGCTCACAGCCGCACCCGCACGCCGTGCTCGGCCAGGTATTGCTTGGCCTGGGCTACGGTAAAAGTGCCGTTGTGGAAAATGCTGGCGGCGAGCACCGCGTCGGCACCGCCTTCGCTGAAACCCTGGTACAGATGCTCCAGCGTGCCGACCCCGCCGCTGGCCACCACCGGCACCGGCACCGCGTCGCTGATCGCGCGCAGCAGCTCGACGTCGTAGCCGGCCTTGGTGCCGTCACGGTCCATGCTGGTCAGCAGTAGCTCGCCCGCGCCTTTTTCCACCATGGTCCTGGCCCATTCGATGGCGTCGAGCCCGGTGCTCTTGCGGCCGCCATGAGTAAAGACCTGCCAGTGCGGCGTTTCATTCCCGTCTTTCTTGCGCGGCTTGACGCGCTTGGCGTCGATGGCGACGACGATGCACTGCACGCCGAAACGCTCCGCGGCTTCCTGGACGAATTCCGGGTTGAGCACAGCGGCGGTGTTGATCGAAACCTTGTCGGCACCGGCCGAGAGCAGGGCGCGCACGTCGGCGGAAGTGCGCACGCCGCCGCCCACGGTCAGCGGGATGTAGATTTCACGCGCCACCTGCTCCACCGTCTTGAACAGGGTGGGGCGGTCGTCGGCGCTGGCGG
>FTIF01001464.1_pt1 | contig 11727 bp, 12 predicted proteins | sample 1658001 | NCBI WGS metagenome assembly FTIF01 (sample SAMEA3914789, study PRJEB12502) | metagenome | biome: forest; material: soil | place: Canada | collected 2011-07-03 | depth 0.3 m | reverse complement strand
GACTGTTGCGCGCCATCCACTGTTCGCCGCGGACGCCTCGGGCGACGGCCCTTTGCACGGCAACCCGCGAAGCGCACAAGAGATTTCGATGAGCTCAAAGAAAAACTTTGCGCTTGCGAAGCGACGGTTGCATTTCCAGAATCGACCTGGCTTCCCGAGCGCGACGCCCTCGGTCGATCACAATCCTTCCGGCTCACTTCCAGGAATTCGCCATGGCACCCGACGTCTCCCTCTGGCCATTGATCGGCGTGGCGGTCATCATCGCGGGCTTCGTCCTGCGCTTCAATCCGATGCTCGTCGTCGTCGGCGCGGGCATCGTCACGGCATTCGCCGCAGGTTTCGGGGTCGTCGCCACGCTGACCGCGATCGGCACGGGCTTCCTCAAGACCCGCAACCTGACGCTGGCGATCATCCTGCCGCTCGCCACCATCGGCCTGCTCGAGCGCCACGGGCTGCGCCAGCATGCGCAGGCCTGGATCCAGCGTTTCCGCAACGCCACCGCGGGCCAGTTGCTGGTCGTCTACCTCGCGCTGCGCGAATTGACGGCCGCGGTCGGCCTGACCAGCCTCGGCGGCCACGTGCAGGTGGTGCGGCCGCTGGTCGCGCCGATGGCCGAGGGCGCCGCCGAGGCGCGGTACGGACCGCTGCCCGACCGCATCCGCCACAAGCTGCGGGCGTTCACGGCGGCCACGGACAACGTCGGGCTGTTCTTCGGCGAGGACATCTTCGTCGCGTTCGGCGCGGTCGTCCTCATCACCACCTTCCTGCATGAGGCCGGGATCGACGTCGAGCCGTTGAAGATCGCGTTCTGGGGCCTGCCGACGGCCGGCGTCGCATTCGTCGTGCACGCGTTCCGGCTGCTTCGCCTCGACCGCACGCTCGCTCGCGAGATGCGCGACACTGCGGCCGCGGAGCCGCTCGCGGAAACCACCGCCCAAGCCGGGAAGGGGTCCGTCGCATGATCTTCTCGCTGCCGCATCTCTACGTGCTGGCCGGCCTCGTGCTGGCCAGCGTGGCCCTGATGACGGCGGCCGACCGCGCGCACCCGCGCCGTTTCGGCAGCGCGCTCTTTTGGGGCTTCTACGCGCTGGTCTTCCTCGCCGGCGATTGGCTGCCGCCGGCATGGCTCGGCGGCGGCGTGATCGCGATGGCCGTCATCGCCGGCCTGCGCCGGGTCGCGCCGGGGTCGCATGTCGCGCCCACCGCGGCGGAGTACGCCGCCAGCGCGCGCCGTCTCGGCAACAAGCTGTTCCTGCCCGCGCTGGCCATTCCGGTGGTGGCGGTCGCCGCGTCGCTGCTCACGAAGAAGGGGCAGGTCGCCGGCGTGGCGCTGCTCGACGCGGGCAATCCGACGTTGGCCGCCATCGGCATGTCCAGCGTGGTGGCGCTCGCGCTCGCCTGCTGGCTCACGCGCGAGACGCCCGCGCAGGGCGTGCGCGAGGCGCGCCGCCTGGTCGACGCGATGGGCTGGGCGCTGGTGCTGCCGCAACTGCTGGCGATGCTGGGGCTGGTGTTCTCGGACACCGGCGTCGGCAAGGCCGTCGCCTGGCTCGCCACGCACTACATCGCGATGGACATCCGCTTCGTCGCCGTCGCGGTCTACGTGATCGGCATGGCCTTGTTCACTGTGATCATGGGCAACGGCTTCGCGGCGTTTCCGGTGATGACCGGCGGCATCGGCGTGCCGGTCCTGGTGGGCGTGTTCCACGCCAACCCGGCCGCGATGGCGGCCATCGGCATGTTCTCGGGCTACTGCGGGACGCTGATGACGCCGATGGCCGCCAACTTCAACATCGTGCCGGCCGCGCTGCTGGAGCTGCCGGACAAGAACGCCGTGATCCGCGCACAATGGCCGACTGCGATGACCGTCCTGGTCTTCAACATCTTCCTGCTGTACTTCCTGCTGCCGAAACCATGACGCTGCCCACCATCCTGGTCACCGGCTTCGAGCCGTTCGGCGGCGAGTCCGTCAATCCGTCGTGGGAGATCGCACGGGCGCTCGACGGCTGGACATGCGAGGGCCACGTCGTCCGCAGCGCGCTGCTTCCGTGCGTGTTCGGCGATGCGCTGCACCGCCTCGACGAGGCGATCGCGGCGCACCGTCCCGACCTCGTGATCTGCCTCGGACAAGCCGGCGGCCGCGCGGAGATCTCCATCGAGCGCGCCGCGCTGAACGTGGACGACGCGCGCATTCCCGACAACCTGGGCCGCCAGCCGCTCGACGCCGCGGTCGTGCCCGACGGCCCTGCCGCCTATTTCTCGACGCTGCCGATCAAGGCCATCGCCCGCGACCTGCGCGAGGCGGGCGTGGCCGCCGCGGTGTCGAACACGGCCGGCACGTTCGTCTGCAACCACGTCTTCTATGGGCTGATGCACCGGCTCGCGACCACGCCGGCGCTGGCGCGCGCACGCGGAGGCTTCGTGCACGTGCCCTTCACGCCGGAGCAGGTGGCCGGCAAGACGGGCCTCCCGTCGATGCCGTTGCACACGCAGATCGACGGCATCCGGCGCGCGCTGCGCTCGGCGGTGCTCACGCGCGTGGATCTGCGCGAGACGGGGGGCCGCGAACACTGAGCGCGCCCGGCGTAAATAATCTTTACCATTCGGGCGGCGGCGGCGACAATCGGAATTCGAATTCTCGGCTAGCCTTCCCGTTCGTGACCGATCCCACCGTCTCCCGTCGCCGCAATGTCCTGGTGCTGTTCCAGGCCTACGCCGAAAGCGCCATCGCCACTGGCATCGCCCCCAAGGGCCTCGAGCAGGCTTTCGCGGCCCACGTCGAGATCTCGCCCAGCATGTGGAGCCAGATCAAGTCGGCGCGGGCCATCGGCGACAAGCTCGCGCGCCAGATCGAGCAGCACTGCGGCAAGCCGGCCGGCTGGCTCGACGACGAACGCGAGGCCGCGGGCCTCACGCCCGGCGAGCAGCAGTTCCTCGCGCTCGCGCTGCAGGCCTGGCGCGCCACCAACGCCGATGGACGCAAGGCGCTGCGCACTCACCTGAGGGGCGTCGTGAAATCCTAGGGCCGGGCGCGGCGCGCACAAGAAAGCCCATCCGAAGACGGGCTCCCCCAAGGATCCGCGGAAGCGAACCGTTGATCGGGCATCCCGGTACCTGGCCGGGACGCAAATCAGAAGTTGTGTACGACGCCCAGGTCGAACGCCTTGTTGCCGGTGCCCGTCTCCGTCGCGTTGCCCACGTGGAACGCCGCGCCGTTCTCGTTGACGATGCGCGCGTAGGCCACGTAGACCGCGGTGCGCCTGGACAACGGGTAGTTGTAACCCGCGCCCAGCTGGTTCGCATCGCGATTGAGCGCGCCGCGATCGTCGTGGCGGATGTACGACGCCATCAGCGCGCCGCCGGCCAGCGGCACCGTCACACCGGCCATCAGGTCCAGCGTGTCGAGCCTGAGGGTGCCGGTCGGGTCGCCGTCGGCCTTCTCGACGAGCGCATGGACCTTCACGACGCCGAAGTCGTAGCTGCCGCCCAGCAGGTAGTCCCGGCGCGCCGAGCCCGCGCCGTTGGGGTTGGCCAGGTCGTAGAACGAGAAGCCCGCGTAGGCCGGCCCCGCGGCGTAGTTGACCGCGGCGCCGAGCACACGCCCCGCCTTCCAGTTGCCCGGGGTCTCGCCGAGGGCCACCTCGCCCGAGGCGGACACGCCAGCGACCACGGGTGTCGTGTAGTGCACCGAGTTGTTGAGCCGGACACCCGCGGCGTCGACGATGTTGTTCACCTGCGCGGCGTAGCCCGTGCCGAACGGGTCGATCGTCGTCAGGTTCAGATACCCCAGGCTGTATTGACGGCCGCCGCTCAGGGTGCCGAAGGCGCCGCTGAGATCGCCGTGCACCTGGCGGCCCATGAACTGGTTGCTGCCGGTGCAGAAGTTCGGCGCGCCGGCGGCGCTGTCGGCGCAGAAGCCCGTCTCGAGCACGAACGCGGCCTTGTAGCCGTCGCCGAGATCCTCGGCGCCCTTGAAGCCGAGGCGCGAACCGCCGGTCACGCCGGAGGACAGGCGCACCGACTTGCCGGCGGCGGCACCGCTGTCGATGACGAGCCCGAGGTCGATCTTGCCGTAGACGGTCACCGAGGACTGGGCGGAGGCGGCGCCCGTGGCTGCCAGGAGTGCGAGAACAATCAGCGTCTTTTGCATGGTGGTGGCATGTGAGTTTTCTGGCGGGCGAAATGCAACCCGGGGTGCATTTCGAGGAGAGGGAGCCGCCGAACGCCGCGCTGCAGGGGAGAGAACTCGACGTTGGCGCGGCCATTCTGGAAGTGCGTCTCGGCCAGCGGCAATCGAGAATTTTCGAGATCGCCGCACGAGCTTTTTGCGCTTGACGCGCCTCGCGAATTGCGGCCTCATCACGCGCACGGGGCCGCGCGCGGCCTCCGAACCAGGCCGGGGCACAAGAAAATTGGATATGAGTTCACAAGAATTTCTTGTTGGAACCCCGGCGGGCAAATCATGAGAATCACTCGTCCGCCCGTCCCGAACGCCCCCGCTGCCGGGCCCGTGGCCAGCCATGCCTGCCGCATCGGATCCGAACCGCGAGCCCACCGCCATGTCGTCGACGACCGCCCTGTCCCGCACGCCCACGCATCGCGCGTCGCCCGCCGCCGTCATCGACGCCTATGTGCGCGCCAAGGACGGCAACCGGCCGCACCTGCTGCGCGCCGCGTTCACCGACGACGCGGGCCTGCGCATGCACGTGCGCACGGCCGGCATCTCGTTTCCTCCGGGCGCCGTGGGTCGCCGTGCGATCGCCGAGCTGCTCATGAGCCGGTTCAACGAGACCTGGGAGAACATCTACACCCTGTGCGTCGGCGATCCGCCCGCGGCCGGTGTCACGTCGTTCGCCTGCGGCTGGCTGGTGGCGATGTCAGCCAAGCTGGACCGCCAGGTGCGCATCGGTTGCGGCCGCTACGACTGGACGTTCGACGCGGGCACGGGCCTGGCGCGGTCGCTGGTCATCACGATCGACGCGATGGAGACGACCTCCTGGGACGTCGATGCCATGATCGACTGGGCCTCGGCGCTGCCGTACCCTTGGTGCGACGTGCGCCGGTTACAGTCCGGTGCGCCGTGCGCGCCGGCACTGCGCGCCGTGCTGGCGCAGATGCACGCCCTGTCCTGACAAGCCGGTTCCCCGGCGCGCGGCGCGCAGGCCGCGGCCGGTCGACATCGAGGCGCCGCACCGGCCGGCGCCATCACCAACGGGAAGCCGAATGAACCAGCGATTCGTCGAAGCCTTCTATTGGGTCGCGACCCTCAAGAGCATGACTCGCGCCGCCGAGAAGCTGTTCATGACGCAGTCGGCGATCTCGAGCCGCGTCTCCGCGCTCGAGGAGGAGCTTGGCATCCTGCTGATCGACCGGCGCGATCGCCAGCAGTTCGCGCTGACCAACGCCGGCATGCGCTTCCTGAACTACGCCGAGCGGCTGATGACGATCCATCGCCAGCTGCGCGACGAGCTCGGCACCGAGGACGCCGGCGTGCACCTGCTGCGCGTCGGTGCGATCGAGTCGGTGCTGCACACCTGGCTGATCCCGATGCTGCAGCACCTGCGCAGCGTGCATCCGAACCTGCAGCTGGAGTTGACGGTGGAAATCACGCCCGTGCTGGTGGAGGCCGTCAAGCGCGGCACGCTGGACCTCGTCTTCGCGGCGCAGTCGATCTCCGCGCCCGACATCCGCACGCGGCCGCTGCCGACGATGGAGATGGTGTTCGTGGGCGCCAAGCACCTCAAGCGCCGCACGCCGTACACGCTGGCGGAGATCGTCTCCAGCGAGATGATGACCTTCCAGCGCGGCTCGCAGCCGCACCTGGCGCTGCTGGAGCAGTTGCGCGGCGAAGGACTGGAGCCGCCGCGGCTGCACACGATCTCGTCGATCCCCGCGATGGTGCATCTGATCGAGAGCGGCTTCGGCATCGCCACGCTGCCCATCATCGCGGCGCAGACGTTGGTGCGCCAGCACGAGATCGCGATCCTGCCCTGCGAGACGGCGCTGTCGCCGCTGCCGGTGCAGGCCAGCTATCGCTACGACCCGGGCTCGTCCGCGCTGTTGTCGGTCATCCAGGACGCCCTGAAATTCATCGACGCCTTTGGTGGAAACCCGAAGAAGGTGCGCGCCCGCACCCCGGTAGCTCACAAGAGAAATCGATGAGCTCAAGGAAATAATTTGCGCTTGCGCCGGACAGCCGGGCTTTTCAGAATCCATCCATTCCCGGCGCCAGGTGCGGCCGATCCTGAAACTCCGAGTCGCCTCCCCATCCCGTCCACTACCGCGAGAGACCCATGAACATCACCTGGAAACCCAAGCTCGCCGCCGCCGCCCTGGCCGCCGCCACGATAGGCGCGCAGGCGCAGCAGGAGATCAGGATCGGCGTGATCTACCCGCTGACCGGCCCGCTCGCCTCCAGCGGCGCGGAGATGCGCGATGCGCTCGAGTTCGCCGCCGACGTCGTGAACAATGGCCTGAAGGGCGTGCCCGAGCTGCCGTTCTCGGCGGGCGGCGGACTGCCTGGCCTGAAGGGCGCGAAGATCAAGCTGGTCTTCGCGGACCACCAGGGCAACCCGCAGGTCGGCGCGACGGAGGCCGAGCGCCTCATCAGCCAGGAGCACGTCGTCGCGCTGATGGGCTCGTACAACTCCAACGTGACGCAGACCGCCAGCCAGGTGGCCGAGCGCGACAAGATCCCGTTCCTGAACGCCGAGTCGTCGTCGCCCACGCTGACGCAGCGCAACTTCAAGTACTTCTTCCGCACCACGCCGCACGACGAGCTGTTCGTGAAGAACGCCGTCGAGTTCATGAAGGACGTCGAGCAGGCGCGGCACATCAAGATCGGCTCGGTCGCCACGCTGGCCGAGAACACGCTGTTCGGCAACGAGGCCGCCAAGCTGCAGCTCAAGTACGCCACGGCGCAGGGCTACAACGTGGTCAAGCAGGTGAGCTATCCGGCCAAGACGACCCAGCTCACGTCGGAAGTGCAGACGCTCAAGGCCGCCAACCCCGTCGTGCTGCTGCAGTCGTCGTACTCCGAGGCGATCCTGTCGATGAAGACGTACAAGGAGCTCGGATACCTGCCGGACATGCTGATCGCCAACGACGCCGGCTTCGCCGACACCGAGTTCGTCAAGACGCTGGGCAAGGACGCCGACTACGTCGTCTCGCGCGAGGTCTGGGCGCTCGACATCGGCGACAAGAAACCCATCATCAAGAAGGTCGACGAGCTGTTCAAGGCACGCTACAAGATCGACTTCACCGGCAATTCGGCGCGCAGCTTCACCGGCCTGATGGTGCTCGCGGACGCGATCAACCGCGCCAGCAGCACCGACCCGGAGGCGATCCGCAAGGCGCTGGCCGCCACCAGCATCCCGGCCTCCGCGCTGATCATGCCGTGGAAGGGCGTGAAGTTCGACGAGACGGGGCAGAACACGCTCGGCGCCGGCATCCTCGTCCAGATCCGCGACGGCAAGTACGCCACCGTGTGGCCGTTCGACCTCGCGTCGAAGGACGTCGTGTGGCCGATGCCGAAGTGGGATGCGCGCAAGTGACCGCCCCCGGGCACGCCTGAACCAACGACCCAACGACACGGCCAACCAATGACTGCAGACCTGCTGTTGCAGACCCTCGCCTCGGGCGTGTTGATCGGACTGATCTATGCCCTCGTCGCGATCGGGCTGACGATGATCTTCGGCGTGATGGACATCGTGAACTTCGCCCACGGCGAGTTCCTGATGCTGGGGATGTATTCCAGCTTCTGGCTGTTCGCGCTGTTCGCGCTCGACCCGATGGTCACGCTGCCGCTCACCGTGTTGATGCTGTTCGCGTTCGGGGTGATGCTCTACAAGTTGGTGATCAAGCGCATCATCGATGCGCCGCCGCTGAGCCAGATCTTCACCACCTTCGGCTTGATGCTGCTGTTTCGCGGCCTCGCGCAGTTCTTCTGGAAGCCGGACTACCGCACGATCGAGAACTCGCTGGTCAGCGGCAGCGTGCACCTGGCCAACTTCCAGCTCGGACGGCCGCAAGTGGTCGCCGGCATCGGCGCGATCGTCGTCACCGCCGTCGTCTGGTTCTTCCTGCATCGCACCAAGCTCGGTTCGGCGCTGGAGGCGACGGCCTCCGACAAGGAAGCCGCGCGCCTGATGGGCATCGACTCGCACAAGATGTTCGGCCTCGCGTGGGGCATCGGCGCGGCGTGCGCCGGCGCGGCGGGCGCGTTGCTGTCGACGTTCTTTCCGATCTTTCCCGAGGTCGGCGCCAATTTCATCCTGATCGCGTTCGTCGTCGTCAACCTCGGCGGGTTCGGCAGCGTGGCTGGCGCGTTCTGGGCCGGCATCCTCGTCGGCGTGATCGAGGTCATGGGCGGCCTGCTGATCGGGCCGCAATACAAGATGGCCATCGTGCTCGCCCTGTTCCTCGCCGTGCTGATGTTCCGGCCCCAAGGCCTGATGGGGAAGGCGCAATGAAACGCTCCTCCCTGCTCATCGGCGCGGCGGCGCTCGTCGCGCTCGTCCTTCCCTTCGTCGTCAAGGACGCGTACTGGGTCAACCTGGCGGTACTGGCATTGATGGCGGCGCAGATCGGCGCCGCATGGAACCTCGTCGGCGGCTACGCCGGCCAGGCCTCGCTGGGCCACGCGGCGTTCTACGGCATCGGCGCGTACACCTCGACGCTGCTGCTGATCAACTTCGGCTGGAACCCGTGGTTGGGCATGCTCGCGGGCGGCCTGGCGGCGGCGATCCTCAGCGCCGTGTTCGGCTGGTCGTGCTTCCGCCTGAAGGGCCACTACTTCACGATGGCGACGATCGCCGTGGCCGAGATCGTGCAGATCGTGTTCACCAACTGGGAGTACGCGGGCTCCGCGGTGGGCCTGTCCATCCCGATGGACTCGCAGGGCATCCGCGCCATGGTGTTCACCGACAAGGTGTCCTACTACTGGCTGGCGCTGGCACTGCTCGCGCTCACGCTGCTGGCGACCTGGCTCGTCGAGCGCAGCTTCCTCGGCTTCTACTTCCGCGCCATCAAGGACGAGCCGGACGCCGCGCGCAGCATCGGCATCGACATCGCCCGCTACAAGCAGGTGGCGCTGTGCCTCAGCGCCTTCTTCACCGCGATCGGGGGCAGCCTCTACGCACAGAAGGAGCTCTACATCGATCCGGGTTCGGTGCTGTCGACGGCGCTGTCGATCAAGATGGCGCTGGTGTCCATCCTGGGCGGTGTCGGCACCTTGCTCGGACCGGTCATCGGATCCGTGGTGCTGACCGTGATCGAGGAGCTGTCGCGCGCCAGCTTCGGTGGTACCGGCCGGGGTACCGACACGGTGATCTATGCCGGCCTGATCGTGGTCGTCGCCGTGTTCTATCCGAGCGGCATCGTCGGCTGGTTCAAGGAACGCGCCGCGCGCCGCCAGGCGCGCCGCGACGGCGCCACGGCGCAAGAGGCCCACGCCGCAGCGCAGGCCACCTCCGCGCTGGCTGCGCCGTCGCACGAATCCACGGGGGAGCCGCTGTGAGCTGTCTTCTCGAACTCCGCAGCGTGAGCAAGCGCTTCGGCGGCCTGACGGCCAACGAGGACGTGTCCTTCGACGTCGAGAAGGGCCAGATCGTCGGCCTGATCGGGCCCAACGGCGCAGGCAAGACCACGCTCTTCAACTGCGTGGCCGGGTCATCCGCGCCAAGCGACGGCACGATCCACCTGAACGGCCGCCTGATCTCCGGCCTCACGCCCGAGAAATGCGCGCGCGCCGGTGTCGGCCGCACGTTCCAGATCGCGCGCACCTTCCACGGCATGACCGCGTTGGAGAACGTGCTCACGGGCGCGCTGCTGCGCGAGCGCCGCGTGGCGCAGGCGCGCGAGCGCGCGCTCTGGTGGCTGGCTTTCGTGCGCCTCGAGCGCTTCGCCGACAAGCCGGCGCGCACGATGACGATCAGCGAACAGCGCCGCCTCGCGGTCGCGCGCGCGCTCGCCACCGAGCCCGAGCTGCTGTTGATGGACGAAGTGATGGCGGGCCTGAACCCGTCCGAGGTGCACGAGATGGTGGACGTGGTGCTCAACATCCAGAAGAAGGGCATCGCCTGCCTGATCGTCGAGCACGTGCTCGAAGGCATCATGCCGATCGCCGACAAGATCGTGGTGCTCGAGCGCGGCCGCAAGATCGCCGAGGGAACGCCCGCGCAGGTGCAGGCCGATCCCGTCGTGATCCACGCCTACCTGGGAGACGACTGATGCTGGTACTCGACCATCTGCGCGTCAGCTACGACGGCGTGCCGGCACTCAACGACGTCAGCCTGAAGGTCGACGCCGGCCAGATCGTCGCGCTCGTCGGCGGCAACGGCAACGGCAAGTCGACCACGCTGCGCGCGGCGGCAGGCCTCAACGCGCTGGACGGCGGCAGCATCACCTTCGAGGGCCGCACGGTGCACACGCTGCCGGCCCACGAGCGCGTGCCGCTCGGGCTCTCGCTGGTGCCCGAAGGCCGTCGCCTGTTTCCCAAGCTGACCGTGCGCCGCAATCTCGAACTCGGCGCGTACACGCGCACGGACAAGGCGGAGATCGCCGCCGACGTCGACAAGATGTTCGACCTGTTCCCCATCCTCAAGGAACGCTCGACGCAGCTCGCCGGCACGATGAGCGGCGGCGAACAGCAGATGCTGGCCATCGCGCGCGGCCTGATGGCGCGTCCCAGGCTGCTGATGCTGGACGAGCCGTCGTGGGGCATCGCGCCGAAGTTCGTCACCAAGGTGCTGGACGTGATCCAGCGCGTCAACGAGACCGGCGTGGCCATCCTGCTGGTGGAGCAGAACCTCACGAAGGCCCTGGCGATCGCGAACCACGGCTACGTCATCCAGACCGGACGCGTCGTGATGCAGGGGCCCGCGCAGGACCTGTTGCACGACGAGGCGGTCAGGAAAGCCTACCTGGGTCACTAGCCGACCCCGTTTCATTCTTCAACGAGAACCGCCATGCAAGTCATCCACGACGACCCCGGCGCGCTGCGCCACGCCTGTCGCACGGGCGCGTTCACCCTGCCTACCGCCGGCCACGCGCCGGGCCGCATCCAGGCCAACCTGATGATCGTGCCGCAAGCCGACGCGTTCGACTTCTTGCTGTTCTGCCAGCGCAACCCGAAGCCGTGCCCGCTCGTCGAGGTGCTGGCACCCGGCGCGCGCGCGGTGCTGTGCGCACCCGGTTCCGACATCGCGACCGACGTTCCCGGCTACCGCGTCTACCGCGACGGCGAGTTTGTCGAGGAGCGCGCCGACATCGCGGCGCTGTGGCAACCGGACTTCGTCACCTTCCTGATCGGCTGCAGCTTCTCGTTCGAATCCGCGCTGCAGCAGACCGGCGTCGCGCTGCGGCACGTCGACCAGCAACGCAACGTGGCCATGTACCGCACCAACATCGCCTGCACGCCCGCCGGGCGGTTCAGCGGCGAGATGGTGGTGAGCATGCGGCCGATCAAGAGCCGCGACGTCGCCAAGGTGGTCGAGGTCTGCGCCCGCTTTCCGCAGGCCCACGGCACGCCGGTGCACGTGGGGAATCCGCACGCGATCGGCATCGTCGACCTGCTGCAGCCGGACTATGGCGACGCGGTCCAGATCCTCGACGACGAGATCCCGGTGTTCTGGGGCTGCGGCGTCACGCCGCAATGGGTGTCGCAGCGCAGCCGCCTGCCGCTGTGCATCACGCACGCCCCCGGCAAGATGTTCGTCACCGACCTGA
>FTIF01005333.1_pt3 | contig 11734 bp, 14 predicted proteins | sample 1658001 | NCBI WGS metagenome assembly FTIF01 (sample SAMEA3914789, study PRJEB12502) | metagenome | biome: forest; material: soil | place: Canada | collected 2011-07-03 | depth 0.3 m | reverse complement strand
CTAGTGGCCAGTGATTAGTGGGATACGCGGAATTAGTGCCGTTCACTGACCACTAGCAGCTAATCACTGGCCACTTGGCGCATTAAACGAAAACGCCCGCTAAAAGCGGGCGTTTTCACGGCAAAACGGCTGTTTATGCAGCCTGCTTCTTCGCCACGGCCTCTTCCAGCATCTTCTTCAGCTCGCCGGCCTGGAACAGGTCCAGCGTGATGTCGCAGCCGCCGACCAGTTCGCCCTTGACGTAGAGCTGGGGGAAAGTCGGCCAGTTGGCGAATTTGGGCAGTGCGCGGTAGACCTCTTCGTCTTCATAGATGTTGACGTAGGCATATTCCACGCCGCAGGCATTCAGCGCCTGCACCGTGCGCGACGAGAAACCGCACTGGGGGAAGTCCGGCGTACCCTTCATGTAGAGGATGATCGGGTTGTCGGTAACCTGCTGTTTGATCCGTTCAAGGACGTCCATCGTGCACTCGCGTTGAAACCACAAGGCCCATTTTACCACCCCGCGCACCGTCTCACATGCTCCGCTTGATAACTCCCGGAGCTAAGCTGAGGATTAATTTTGCTTTTCGGCTGTGGAACTTACCCCGTCGCAGGCGGGTCCACCTTCTACGGTATTGAATTTGCACGGTGCCTGCCCTAAGGTGTGCGGCGGACAAAAATTTAGACCCCCAATAGAACCCCACGTTCAAAAAGAGGAACGTCATGGCCTTTACCCTCCCCGAATTGCCCTATGCACGCGAAGCGCTCGAGCCGCACATGTCGCGTGAAACGCTGGAATACCACTACGGCAAACACCACAAAACCTATGTGGATGTGGCCAACAAGCTGATCGTCGGCACCGAGTTCGAGAACGCCTCGCTGGAAGATGCGGTGAAGAAGTCCTCCGGCAAGCTGTTCAACAACGTCGCCCAGATCTGGAACCACACCTTCTTCTGGAACAGCCTGACGCCAAAGCAGGCCGCTCCCGGCAAGAAGCTGGCGGACGCCCTGGTCAAGCAGTTCGGCGGCATCGACGACTTCAAGAAGCTGTTCACCGAGACCGCCATCGGCACTTTCGGCTCCGGCTGGGCCTGGCTGGTGCAGAAGCCGGACGGCTCGCTTGCGGTGACCAGCACCTCCAATGCCGCCACGCCGCTGACCACCGCCGACAAGGCGCTGCTGACCTGCGACGTGTGGGAGCATGCCTACTACGTCGATTACCGCAACGCCCGCGCCACCTATCTGGACCATTACTGGAGCCTGGCGAACTGGGCTTTTGCCGAGAAGAATCTGGGCTGAACTTCGGTTAAGCTCCTCAGGGCCGCCCTGTAATGGGGCGGCCCTTTTGTTTTTTAGGCCTGTAACTTTCTATTTTTCGGGAGCGATTGGCGATGGCTTCGGTGAGGCACTTTCTCAAATTCAGCGATCTCCAGGCGGACGAAGCCCGCCGCATTGTGGCCCGCGCCATCGAGCTGAAAACCGTCCTGCCCGCGCATCGTCCCCTGCTTGGCCGCACCCTGGCGATGATTTTCGCCAAAAGCTCGACCCGCACCCGCGTTTCCTTCGAAGTCGGCATGTCCAAGCTCGGCGGCCATGCGCTGATGCTGGCCACGGCGCAGACCCAGCTGGGCCGCGAGGAGCCGCTGTCCGATACGGCCAAGGTGCTGTCGCGCATGTGCGACGCCATCATGATCCGCAACGATTCGCAGGCCGACCAGGAAGAGCTGGCGCACCATTCGCGCGTGCCGGTGATCAACGGCCTGTCCGAGCTGCATCACCCTTGCCAGCTGCTGGCCGATATACAGACCTGGTTCGAGCATCGCGGCGACCCCAAGGGCAAGGTCGCGGTGTGGGTCGGCGACGGCAACAATGTGTGCAATTCCTGGATCGAGGCGGCGAAGCTGTTCGGCTTCACCCTGCGCGCCGCCACGCCGCACCAGTACCGCCCCGAGGCGGGCGTGCTGAAGTTCGCCGGCAAGTCGGTCGAGCTGATCGACGATCCGGCCAAGGCGGTGGCGGGCGCCGACCTGATCGTGACGGATACCTGGACCAGCATGGGGCGCGAGGCGGAGCGCGCCGAGCGCATGCAGATCCTGGCGCCGTTCCAGGTCAACCGCAAGCTGATGTCGAAGGCGGCGAAAGACGCGATCTTCATGCACTGCCTGCCGGCCCATCGCGAAGAGGAAGTCACCGCCGAGGTCATCGACGGACCGCAGAGCGTGGTGTTCGACGAGGCGGAAAACCGCCTGTGGGCGCAAATGGCCTTGCTGGAGTTTTTGCTGACCTGACCCAGGGCGCGGCGACGCCCCGATGTATCCCGAAATTCTTCCCGGTAGAACGATCTGGAGATTCCACTGCTATGAGATCACGCGCGCCGTTCGTTCCCGATGACCTCCACGCCACCGTGCAGCACGCCCTGGCCGAGGATGTAGGCAGTGGCGATGTGACGGCGCGGCTGGTGCCGGCGGAGCAGAAGGCCTCGGCGCGGGTGGTTGCGCGCGAAGCTGCGGTGATCTGCGGCCAGCCCTGGTTCGACGATGTGTTCGCCCGCCTCGACCGCACCATCGAGGTGCGCTGGGAGGTGCAGGAAGGCGCCCATGCCGGCACCGACCAGCAGCTCTGCACCCTGCACGGCCCGGCGCGCGCCATTCTCACCGGCGAGCGCACCGCGCTGAATTTCCTGCAGACCCTCTCCGGCACCGCCAGCACGGTGCGGCGTTATGTCGACGCGGTGGCCGGCACCGGCACCAAGATCGTCGATACGCGCAAGACCCTGCCCGGCCTGCGCAATGCGCAGAAATACGCGGTGGTGTTCGGCGGCGGCGTCAACCACCGCATCGGCCTGTACGACGGCATCCTGATCAAGGAAAACCACATCGCCGCGGCCGGCGGCATCCGCCAGGCCATCGCCAATGCGCAGGCGCTCAAGGCCGGCGTGCCGCTGATGACCGAGGCGGAAGACCTGGACGAGGCGCGCGCGGCCCTGGCCGCCGATGTCGACCTGCTGCTGGTCGACGATTTCCCACTGGAGCAGCTGCGCGAGGCGGTGAGGCTGGCGCAGGCGCATCGCGCCGGCGGCGGCAAGACGGTGCTGGAGTATTCCGGCAACACCACGCTGGACAATGTGCGCGCCATCGCCGAAACCGGGGTGGATCGCATCGCCATCGGCGCCATCACCAAGCACGTGCGGGCCGTGGATATCTCGATGCGCTTCGGCTGAACCCAGCCGATCGGCGAAAGCTTCAGGCGCCGCGCGGCGCCGGCTTTCCGTCGACCACTTCCTGTTTGATCCTGTGGCCGGCGGCGCGCCCTGCCGGCTGTCCGGAGAGGAAACGCAGCACCGCGGTGTTGAAAGCCTGCGGCGCTTCCAGCGGCACGGCGTGGTGCATCCCGGCGAAAATCTTCAGGCGCGCGTCGTGCAGGGCCTTGGCGAAGACTTCGGCGTCCTGCACCGGGAAGTAGTCGTGCTCGGCGGCCAGCACCAACACCGGCATGGTCAGCCGATCCAGCCGCTCCAGCACGCTCCAGCCCAGCAGCTGCTTCAGGGTTTCCAGATAGACGCCGCGGTCGTTGGCCATGCCGCCGGCAGTGGCGCGGTCGCGCAGGGCCTGCTGATACGGCCCCGGGAACAGCTTGCCGGCGACCGCGCGCGACAGCCGCTGCGGCCCGAGCACGCCCATCATGAGATAACGGTAGGCGAACAGGATGCGTTTGCCGAAGGTGTTGGTGCGGAAGCTCGGCAGGGTGTCGGCGGCGATCAGGCGCTCGATCCGCTCCGGCCGGTCCACCGCCATCTGCAGGGCGACCGCCCCGCCCATGGAGTGGCCGACCAGATTGAAGCGTTCGACCTGGAGCAGCTCGAGCAGGGCCCAGATGTCGCCGGCAAAGGTGCCGACGCCATAGTTGCCGGAGCGCTCGCTCTGGCCGAAACCGCGCAGATCGGGCGTGATGACGCGGTAGTGCCGGGAAAAAGCCGGAACCTGGAATTCCCAGTCCTGCCGGCTGGCGCCGATGCCGTGCAGCAGGACCAGCGGCGGACCGGCGCCCGCCTCCTCGTAGTGAAGGCGGACGCCAGGCAACTCGGCGTAGGGCATCCCGAACCCCCTTAGTGCATCCCGCCTGCCGGGGTGGGCGTGCAGAAGCAGTAGACGTAGGCGTTGTTGGGGTCGTTGAAGCGGCTGAACAGCACGGCCGTGTCCTGCACCTGCTGGGCCAAGGCGCTGTGCTGCGGCAACAGCACCTTGAGGAACGACAGGTCGGCGTGCGAACCGCCGAGGATCTTGCCCAGCCACTGCGCCAGCAGATCGCGCTGCGGCTGCAATTCCTCGATGCGGTAGCTGCCCGGCTTGAGATCGGCCAGCTTGGCGGCGGCGGCTTCGGCGTCCTCGATGCCGCCGAGGCTGTCGACCAGGCCCAGGCCCTTGGCGGCAACGCCGCTCCAGACGCGGCCGCGGGCGATGCTGTCGACCTTGTCCACCGGGATGTTGCGGCCCTTGGAGACGCCGGCGATGAACTGGTGGTAGCCGTGCTCGATGTTGGACTGCATGATGGTCTTGATCTCCGGCGACAGCGGCCGGTCGGAGCGGAAGGCCCCGGCCAGCGGCGTGGTGCCGACGCCATCGGTGTGGATGCCGAGCTTGTTCAGCGGCTGGTCGATGGTGGGGATCAGGCCGAAAATGCCGATCGAACCGGTGATGGTGGAAGGCTCGGCCCAGATCTGGTCCGCGGCCATCGAGATCCAGTAGCCGCCGGAAGCCGCCAGGGTCGACATCGACACCACCACCGGCTTGCCGTCGTCCTGCAGCGCCTCGACCGCGCGGCGGATCTTCTCGGAGGCGAAGACGCTGCCGCCGGGCGAATTGACCCGCAGCAGCACCGCCTTGACCTCGTCTTCGTGACGCGCATCTTCCAGCAAGCCGGAAATGGTGTCGCCGCCGGCGGTGTCGTTGTCGCTCTCGCCATCGACGATCTCGCCCTGCACCACCACCAGCGCGATGCGCGTCGACGGCTGCGCCTTCTGCTCGTGCCGGGCGGCGCGCAGGTAACTGGAGAAATCGATCTGACGGAAGGTGCCTTTGTCCTTGTCGAAGCCGACCTTGTCGGCCATGCGCTTGCGGAACTGGGCCAGGGTCTCGACGTGGTTGACCAGGTGGGCGTCGAGCGCATACGGCGCGGCGTCGCCGGAACGCTTCAGCAGCTCCGGGGCGAAATTGCGCGCGTAGGTGTCGGCGGCCTTGTCGGGTAGCTTGCGCGCGGCGGATACCTGCTGGTTGTAGACGTCCCACAGGTCGCCGAGCCAGGCCTGATTGGCCATCTTGGCTTCGGGCGACATGTCGTTGCGCAGGAACGGCTCCACCGCGGCCTTGTATTCGCCGACGCGGAACACGTTGATCTGCACGCCGAGCTTGTCCAGCGCGTCCTTGTAGTAGTTGGTGTACATGCCGTAGCCCTGCAGCATCAGCATGCCCATCGGATCGAGCGAGACCTCATCGGCCTGGGCGGCGATGAAGTACTGGTCCTGGTCGAACGATTCGCCGTAGACGTAGATCGGCTTGCCGCCGGCGCGGAATTTCTTCATCGCCGCGCCCAGTTCCTGCAGCTGCGGCAGGCCGGCGGATTGCAGGTCGTCGAGCCGCAGCACGGCGAACGGAATGCGCGGATCGGTGGTCGCCAGCTTGAGGGCGTCGGTCAGGTCGCGCAGCAGGGTTTGCGAGGGGCGGGTCTGTCCGAGCTGGCGCAGCACGTTCTGGCCGGTGGAATTGACCTGCTCGACCACGGCGCCGGTGGGGATCAGGGTCAGGGCGATGTTGTTCTCTATCCGCACCGGCGGGCCGCCCTGGAAGGCGAACCAGATCAGTGCCAGCACGATCAGCATCCACACCACCATGATGGTGCGGTAGATGCCGGTGAAAATACGCCAGATCCAGCTGAAAAAGCGCAACACGGGGGATTTGGACTCGCTCATCGAAATGGTATGGGGGGACTCGGAAAAGGTCTCGGGGAGTATGGCATGGCGGCCCGGCAGCGTGGCGCCGGCCGGGGGACCGCGCCAGGCCTCGCAAGGGGCACTGCAACGACTTGAAAATCCGCCGGAAAACGGCGGCAAAATGAGTTCTTTCTGATAGTTACTGCCTATTTACACACTAAAAACATTTAGCTGGTTTTATGGATTTGGCATCCTTAGAATGCCAATCGCACAGTCGGGCCAAGCGTTCGACCATACCCCTGCGCAAAGTTCAATTGCGGGTTTGACGCAGCAGCCGATCCAATCGTTCAAAGGAGTCCTTGCGATGAGTGTTCTTGTTGGCCGTGCAGCTCCCGATTTCACCGCCGCCGCCGTGCTCGGCGACGGCTCCATCGTCGAAGATTTCAAGCTGTCCGATTTCAAGGGCAAGCAGTACGTGGCCCTGTTCTTCTGGCCGCTGGATTTCACCTTTGTCTGCCCCTCGGAAATCATTGCGCACAACAACCGCCTGAAGCAGTTCGCGGATCGCGGCGTGCAGCTGGTGGGCGTGTCGATCGACTCGCAGTACACCCATTTCGCCTGGCGCAGCACCCCGGCCAACAAGGGCGGCATCGGCGAAGTCGGCTTTCCGCTGGTGGCCGACGTCAAGCACGAGATCGCACGGGCCTATGGCATCGAGCATCCCGAAGCTGGCGTCGCACTGCGCGCCTCATTCCTGATCGACAAGAGCGGCGTGGTGCAGCACCAGGTGGTCAACAACCTGCCGCTGGGCCGCGAAGTCGACGAGCTGCTGCGCCTGGTCGACGCCCTGCAGTTCACCGAGGAGCACGGCGAAGTCTGTCCGGCCGGCTGGCACAAGGGCGAGGAAGGCATGAAGCCGACCGCCGCCGGCGTCGCCTCCTACCTGGCCAAGCACGCCGAAGCGCTGTGAGCAGCCTGAGGTTGGCGGCGTAGACGCCCAAGGGGGTTGTTTCCCCCTTGCAGCCCGCGCAAACGGGCGACCTCAGCCCTCAGGCCGTACCATTGAAAAAGCACCAATATCCGCAACATTAGAGCGACCATGAGCAACCATCATCGCCTTGTCATCCTCGGCTCCGGCCCCGCCGGCTACACTGCCGCGGTCTACGCCGCGCGCGCCAATCTGAAGCCGGTGCTGATCACCGGCCTGGAACAGGGCGGCCAGCTGATGACCACCACCGATGTGGACAACTGGCCGGGCGATGTCCACGGCCTGATGGGCCCGGACTTGATGGAGCGCATGCGCAAGCACGCCGAGCGCTTCGACACGCAGTTCGTGTTCGACCACATCCACGAGGTGAGCCTGAAGCAGCGGCCGTTCAAGCTGCGCGGCGACCAGGGCGAGTACACCTGCGACGCGCTGATCATCGCCACCGGCGCCAGCGCCATGTACCTGGGCCTGGACTCGGAGCAGAGCTTCCGCGGCAAGGGCGTCTCTGCCTGCGCCACCTGCGACGGCTTCTTCTACAAGGGCCAGGACGTGATGGTGGTGGGCGGCGGCAACACCGCGGTGGAAGAGGCGCTGTACCTGGCCAATATCGCCAACAAGGTGACCATCGTGCATCGCCGCGACAAGTTCCGCGGCGAGAAGATCCTGCACGACAAGCTGTTCAAGAAGGCGGCGGAAGGCAAGGTGGAAGTGGTCTTCAACACCACGCTGGACGAGGTGCTGGGCGATCCTTCCGGCGTCACCGGCGCGCGCATCAAGGGTGATGACGGCAAGACCCGCGACGTGGCCCTGAAGGGCGTGTTCATCGCCATCGGCCACTCGCCCAACACCGCCATGTTCGAGGGCCAGCTGGAGATGCACAACGGCTACCTCAAGGTGCGCGGCGGCAGCATCGGCGGCGCCACCGAGACCAGCGTGCCGGGCGTGTTCGCCGCCGGCGACGTGATGGATCATGTGTATCGCCAGGCCATCACCTCGGCCGGCACCGGCTGCCAGGCGGCGCTGGATGCGGAGAAGTTCCTGGACAAGATTCCGGAAGCCGTGCCCTCGGGGAATTGAGAGGGGCAGTGGACATCCTGTCCAGGAACCGGTCATCCATGACCGGACGACTCAAATAAGCAAAAACAAAAATCCCGGCTCCGGCCGGGATTTTTCTGTCCGCCGCAGATTCCGGGCTGCATTGCCATTCGCGGCGCAGCCGGGCAAGCTCTGGAAGCAGACCCTCCACAGAACGGGGCCGCGACCATTCCCGGGAGCAAGGCGATGAAGATGAAACTGTACCTGAGCCTGACCTCTCCCTATGCGCGCAAGGTGCGCATCGTGGTGCAGGAGCTGGGGCTGGGCGATCTGGTCAGCGAAGTGCTGGCCGATCCTTACAACGCGCCGGCCGATTTCCTCGATGCCAATCCGCTATCGAGGGTGCCGGCGCTGGTCACCGAGAAGGGCGAAAAGCTGCCCGACAGCGTGCTGATCATCGAGTATTTGCTGACCCGCGGCCGCGGCCTAGCCGCCATGCCGCGCGGCGCAGCGCGCTGGGCGCTGCTGCGCCGGCTGCAGCTGGCCGAGGGGATCATCGACGCAGCCGTTTCAAGCCGCATGGAGAAGGTGCGCCCGCCGGAATTCATCTTCCAGGGCTGGCTCGACCGCAAGGCCGCCGCCATCAACCGCGCGCTCGACGCGCTCGATGCCGAGGCGGCGGAACTGCTGCATGACGGCCCCATCCGCACGGTCGAGATCGCAACCGGCGTGGCGCTGGGCTATCTCGATTTCCGCCACCCGCAGCTGCAGTGGCGCGGCGGCCGGGAGCGCCTGGCGAGCTGGTATTTCAGCTTCGCGCAACGGCCGTCGATGCTGTCGACCCAGCCGCCGGCGTGAGCCTGAGAGCCATGTCCATGCGCTTGCCGATCCTGGCCCTGCTCGCCGCCTTGTTGCTCGGCGGCTGCACCAGCTGGGGCAGCGGGCCGGAGCGCGCCAAGCGTGAGACCATCGTGGAGACGGCACTGGGCCAGGTCGGGCGTCCCTACCGTTACGGCGGCGACTCACCCGAGGGCTTCGATTGCAGCGGTCTGGTCGAATACAGCTACGCCGAAGCCGGGATCAAGGTGCCGCACAACACCTCGGCCCTGCGCAGCACCGGCTCGCACATCGACCTGGACGACGCACGGCCGGGCGATCTGCTGTTCTACCGCTTCGACCGCAGCCCTTCATCACTGCACGTGGCCATCTATCTCGGCCACGGCAAGATGGTGCACGCCCCCGCCCACGGCAAGCAGGTTTCGGTGATCCACACCGATGACAGCCCCTGGCCCGGCCGCTTCCTCGGCGCAGTGCGGGTACTACGCTGAATCCACGCAGCTTGCTGTCACCCCTAGCTGTCACGCCTGCCTATATGGCGCGCGCAAAAAAGCCGGCGCCGCGTAGCGGCGCCGGCCCTGACAGGCTTGATTGAAGCGCCAGACCACGAAGGCCGGCGCTTGCTGAAAGAGTCCCGCCGCGGCAACCCGGCCTGCAAGGGCCGGATCGCGGGCAGGACGCCGATCAGCCGAGCTTTTCCTTGATGCGGGCGGCCTTGCCGGCCAGACCGCGCAGGTAGTACAGCTTGGCGCGGGCGACGTCGCCACGGCGCTTCACCGAGATCTCGGCGACCTGCTGGCTGTAGGTCTGGAACACGCGCTCCACCCCTTCGCCGTGGCTGATCTTGCGCACGGTGAACGCGGAGTTGATGCCGCGCGAACGAATGGCGATGACCACGCCTTCAAAGGCCTGCAGGCGCTCGCGGTCGCCTTCCTTGACCTTGACCTTCACTTCGACCGTATCACCGGCGCGGAAGTCCGGGATCTTCTTGGACTGCATCTGTTCCGCGTCAAGCTGCTGGATAATGTTGTTCATCTTTCCACCTCACCGTTGTCTCAAAGTCGAACGTCCTGTTCGAAATTCCGGCCATCCTGGCCGGACTGTTCAATTACTACGGGACATCCGAATCCGGACTGTCCAATTGGGCTTCCGCGATGAATTGCCGCAGAAGCACCGTCTGTTCCTTGCTCAACTCCAGGCCCGCCAACAGATCGGGCCGCTTCAGCCATGTCGCACCGAGCGCCTGCTTCAAGCGCCAGCGCGCCACTTTCGCATGGTCGCCCGACAACAGCACTTCCGGCACCGCCTCGCCGCGCCAGTGCTCCGGCCGCGTGTAATGCGGGTGGTCGAGCAGGCCGCTGGCGAACGAATCGTTCGGCGCCGACTGCTCGTGGCCGAGTGCGCCGGGCAACCAGCGCGCGATCGCATCCACCAGCGCCATCGCCGGCAACTCTCCGCCCGAAAGCACGAAATCGCCCAGCGACAGCTCTACATCCACCGCGCGCATCGCGCGCTCGTCCGGCCCTTCGTAGCGGCCGCACAACAAAATCAGGCCCGGCTCCAGCGCCAGCCGGCGAACCCAGTCCTGGGTCAGCGGCTCGCCCTGCGGGCTCAGGCCGATCACCCTGGCCTCGCCGATCGATGCCTTGGCGGCGGCGATCGCCGCGGTCAGCGGCTCTGCTTCCATCACCATGCCAGGGCCGCCGCCGTAAGGCCGGTCGTCCACCCGCCGGTCGCGATCCGCGCTGTAGTCGCGGATATCTCGCGCCTTCAACTGCAGAACGCCGGCTTCCACCGCCTTGCGGGGGATGCCGAACCGCACCACCTGCTCCACCAGTTCGGGGAACAGGGTCAAAATCTCAATCTTCACTTCAGTAGTCCGGCGCCCATTCGGCGACGATCCGCTTCTGCTCCAGATCGACCGACTGGATGATCGGCCCGATCACGAACGGGATCAGCCGCTCGATCTCGCCCTGTTCCAGCACCAGCACATCCTGCGCGCCATTTTCCATCACGCTGACCACCCGGCCCAGCGCTTCGCCGGCGCTTGAAACGACTTCCAGGCCGACCAGGTCGTCCCAGTAGTAACTGCCCGGCGGGGCTTTCGGCAACGAGGCCCGGTCCACCTGGATCTCGGCACCGAGCAGCATCGCCGCGATGTCGCGATCCTCGATCGGCGCGCCACTGGCGTCGCTGATCTTCGCCACCAGGCCGGCAACCTGCGCCTTGCCCTCGATCAGACGGGCTTCATAAGGCTGCGCGGTGAGCAACCACCAGCGCGAATAATTCAGCAGGTTTTCGGCGGGGCGGGTGTAGGACTGCAGCTTGACCCAGCCGCGGACGCCGAAAACACCAGCGATGCGGCCAAGCGTGACCCGATGGGTCACTTAGGCCGCTGTCTCCGCCACGGGAGCGACTGCGGCAACGGCAACGCCCTTCACCAGGTAGGCAACGCGCTCGGAAATCTGCGCGCCCTGGCCTTTCCAGTAATCGACGCGGCTGGTGTCGACCACCAGCTTCTGCTCGCCGCCCTTGGCGTTCGGGTTGTAATAACCCAGACGCTCGATGAACTTGCCGTCGCGCGAAGACCGGCTTTCGGTCGCCACGAGGTGATAGAACGGACGCTTCTTGGCGCCAGCGCGAGCCAGACGAATTTTTACCATGGTTTCAACTCTCGAAATATCCGCGACTGCGTGCGCGAAAGCGTGCGATTTTAGCCGTCGCAGCGCGAAAAATAAAGCCGGATAGCGGCTTTTTTGCTTTGGTATCGCCAGTTTGGCGTTGTTTCGGCCAAACGGCGCCCCGATTTGGGGCAATCCTGCCCGGCGGACGCTGCGGCCGGCTAGCGCATCATCCCCGGCGGCATGCGGCCGGCCAGGCTGCGCATCAGCTTGGCCATGCCGCCGCCGGAGAGCTTTTTCATCATCTCGCGGGTCTGGTCGAACTGGCGCAGCAGCTTGTTGACC
>FTIF01349093.1_pt1 | contig 11755 bp, 10 predicted proteins | sample 1658001 | NCBI WGS metagenome assembly FTIF01 (sample SAMEA3914789, study PRJEB12502) | metagenome | biome: forest; material: soil | place: Canada | collected 2011-07-03 | depth 0.3 m | reverse complement strand
CGCGGGTGACGCGGTGGGCGCGGAAGGGGGAGCCTTCGGGGCGCTGAACGATCTCTTCGGCGGCCCAGTCTTCGTGTTCCCAGACGGTGAGGTCCACCGGCAGGTCCAGGGCCTGGCAAGCGGTCCAGAGGATCGCGCGGATGGGGCGCTCGGCGGCGAAGGCGTCGTCGTCCTGGACGTCCATCCAGTCGTTGAGGTCGTCCAGCAGCCGGTCGACCTCGGCCGCCGGACGATCCGACGTGTCTATGGCGCCGGTCATGGCGACCTGGACGGCGTTGCGCCGTTCCAGCACGCGCTCGCGCCGGGCGCCCGCCTTCCGGGCGCGCTCGGCCTGGGCCATCAGGTCCCGCGCCACCCCTGTTCGGCCGTCAGGGTCTCTATCGCCAGGCAGCGGCGCAGGGAGCGGCCGACCCGTTCGAGGCCCAGGGCGAGGGCGCCGAGCGCCGCGTCGGCGGTCTTGGGGTCTTCCTCGGCGGCCCGGCGAACGATCCGTTCGCCCAGCGCCTCGGCGCCGCCAAACACGGAACAAAAGTAGAACATGACTCTACCAAAGTCAAGCTCGTTGTCGAGCCGCCTCAGGAACAGACCTGTTTTTTCCTTGAGGTACGCCCGGATCTTGTCCACGCCCTCGGCGCCGTGGAAATCAAAGCTGCAGGCTCCCCGCAGCCGTTTCCTTCGCCTCAGACGTGAAGCAGCTCACGGCGCCTCTTCCCCCGCCGGCGGCGGGGTCATGCCCAGGCCCTGGCCGGGCGCGAGGACGGCCAGCACCAGCGTCAGGCCCGCCTCGACCCGTCGGGCCGTCGCCTCGACCTGCGTTGGCGGGGCGCGGAAGTCCAGCGTCGTCTGCAGTCCGGCGCCCACCGCGTGGGTCATGGTGCAGTCCAGCCAGCCGGCGACGGATTTGCTCGGACCGCACGACAGGGCCACGGGCTCGCCGGCGGCGGTGATCCACGCGGGGGCCACCCAGAACCCGTCCGGATAGCGGTCGAAGTCGCCGTCGGGCGTGGCGGCCATCGGCGCTTCGTTGACCTCGGTCACCGCGCGCTCCCGTCGGAACGAGGCGTAGGAGCCGATGCTCGAGCCCAGGGCCAGGTGATCGAACTCCGTGGGCGAATAGACGGCCGCGCGCGTCCACCGGCCCGGCGCCTCAGGAGTGTCCGCCGCATCGGGGCAGGCGATGGCGGCGATCCTGTCCCTGGCGTTCCGGCACGGCCCACGCGGCGTCAGGTCGAGCTGGATGGCGGTGATCTTCGCCGGCCGTCCGGCGTCCACGCGGTCGCAGAAGTCTCTAAGTCTCAGGCCATCGGCGAGGGCGAAGGTTCCCCCGGCGTCGACGCTGAGGGTCGAGACCTGGACCAGGCGCGAGGCCGGCAGGCGCATGCCCAGGCCGGCCATGGTGACATCAAAAGTCCGCGCGCGGCAGGCGGTGGAAGGGGGCCGCAGGCTCCAGGACCGCCAGGCGCCGGGGGCGAACGCCGCCACGGCCGCGCAGGCCAGCGCGGCCGCCAGACCCAATCCCACCCAGCGCCGCCATCGCCGCGCCGCCACGATCACGGCGCTCCGGCCACCGTTGGCCGCCCGCCCGCCCGATAGACCTGGCCGCCCTTCATCACAAAGCTGACGTGATCGAACTGGCCCGGATCCGCCAGGGGATCGCCCTGCGTGGCGACGATGTCGGCGTACCGGCCCGGCTGGATCGACCCGATCCTGTCCGACGCGCCGATCAGCTCGGCGGCATTGCGCGTGGCCGCCAGCAGCGCGTCCATGGGCTTCATGCCGGCGCCCACCATCAGGCCGAACTCCATGGCGTGGTCGCCCTCGCCGATGTCGGTGCCGTAGGCGATCTTCACGCCGGACCTCAGGGCGCTGGGAAAGTTCTTCTTCGGCAGCAGGTCGTTGGCCAGCTCCTTGGGCGGGGTGCCGGGGGTCAGCAGCTCAGGGTGGTCGCGGGCGGCGACGTAGTAGACTTCGAACACCGTCAGGGTGGGCACCAGATAGGTCCCGTGCGCCTTCATGAGGGCGTAGGTGTCGGCGGTGGCGAAGGAGCCGTGCTCCACCGAGTCCACCCCCGCCCGGACCGCCGCCTCGATGGCCGGCGCCGGATAGATGTGCGCGGCGACCTTCATGCCCAGGCCATGGGCCGTCGCCACGGCGATCCGCATTTCCTCGTCGGTCATCAGCTGCTGGCGCGGGTCGTCGCCGGTGGAGGCAATGCCGCCCGACGGCATCAGCTTGATCAGGTCCGCGCCCCGCCGCCGGTGTTCGCGCACCTTGATCCGCGCCTCGTCCGCCGTGTCCACCAGGCCGTTGTCCCAGCCGGGGTGGCGCAGGCCCGGATCGAGGCCGTTGCGCGGATCGCCATGGCCGGCGATCGGGCCCAGCGGCTCCAGCGAGACCCAGAGCCTGGGGCCGGAGATCTTGCCCTCGGCGATGGCGTCGCGCACCGCCACGGTCTCGTCGCCGCCGCCGACATCGCGGGCGCTGGTGAAGCCCTGCTGCAGCATGGCGCGGGTGAACACCGCCGCGTCGAAGGCGCGGTCGAGATCGCTGTGCGTCAGCCAGTCCTCGGTGGCGTTGGTGCGGCTGGGCAGCTTGGCGGAGATGTGGACGTGGCAATCGACGAAACCGGGCATCACGGTTTCGCGGCTCAGGTCGATGACCTCCGCCCCGGCCGGCGCCACGAACCCGGCTTCCACGCCGGTGATGCGGTCGTCATGGACCAGGATCGAGACGGTGTGGCGCGGCGCCTCGCCAACCCCGTCAATCAGGGTTCCCGCATGGATCACCAGATCCCGCGCCAGGGCCGTGGACGCCAGAAAACCCGCGGCCAGCCCCGCCGCCACGCTGAAGAACGCCTTGAATCCCACGCACACACCCCGCAACAAGCCTTGCCGATATCCGGCCCGATCATGCGTCGCTTCGCTCGCCTCGCCCAGCCCGGTCGTTGCCGCAGGACGGCGCCGGGTCCACATTCCGTCGGTGCAGAGAGGCGGTCCACCATGCTCACCGGAACCCATCGCAACAGCCTGCAGGAGCAGGTGGTCTATGGCCGGCCCGCCCTGGAGGTGGTCGCCGAGCTGGCCAAGGCCTATGGCGCCCGGCGTTTGATGATCACCACCACCGCCTCCCTGGCCGGGCCGGACGGCCTGGCGACCCGGTTGCGTGACGGTCTCGGCGATCTCTGCGTCGGCCTGTTCTCGGCCATCGCCGCCCATTCCCCGCGCGAAGCGGTGATCGCCGGTGCGATGGAGGCCCGGCGACTGGACGCGGACCTGCTGCTGGCCGTGGGCGGCGGTTCGGCCATCGACGCCACCAAGGTCATGCAGATCGCGCTCTGGGCCGGCCTGGACCGCACGGACCAGCTCGACGCCTACCGCGCTGGATCGGCGCAGGCCGCGGCCCTTTCGCCGGGCGTGCGGATGCTCGCCGTCCCCACCACCCTGTCGGCCGCGGAGTTCACGCCCTTCGGCGGCGTCACCGATATCGCCCGCCGCGCCAAGGAGGGCTACGCCCACCGGCTGTTGGCCCCGCGCGCGGTGGTGCTGGATCCGGCCATGACCCTGGAGACCCTGCCCCGCCTATGGTTCTCCACCGGCATGAAGGCGGTGGACCATGCCGTGGAGCAGCTCTGCAATCCGCTGCGCACGCCCTACGCCGACGCCCTGGCGTCCGATGGACTGAAGCGGCTGGCGGCGTCCATGCCGGCCACCCAGGCCGCGCCGACGGACATGGATGCGCGGCTGGACTGCCAGATCGGCATGTGGCTGGCGATGTCAGGGGCCGGGGCGGGGCGGGGCCTGGGCGCCAGCCATGCCATCGGCCATGTGCTGGGCGGCGGCTACGGCGTGCCTCACGGCCTGACGTCCTGCATCGCCCTGCCGGCCGTGCTGAAGTGGAACGAGGGGGTGGCGGACGATCGCCAGGCGCTGGTGGCGGCCATGATGGGCCATCCGGATCTTTCGGCCAGCCAGGCGGTGAGGGCGCTGGCGACCAGCCTTGGCCTGCCCACCACCCTGGCCGCCGTGGGCGTCGGCCCCGACCAGTTCCAGGCCATAGCCGAACACACCCTGCACGACCGCGGCATACGTTCGAACCCGCGCCCGATCACGAGCGCGGCGGATGTGGTGGAAATATTGAAGCTTGCGGCCTGAGGGGGCTTAGCGGCCGCCGCCGCCGGTGATGTCCTTGATCAGGGCCTGGACGCGGGCCTTGGCGCCGGAGTTCCACATCACCTTCATCAGCTCCAGGGTATCGGCGGCCCCGCCTTCGAAGCGCCAATCGCAGTCGTCGAAGCTGCAGTCCTCGAACCGGGGCGCCTCGCCGCCGGCGTAGACTAGGCGGCACGCCTTGAACTCGCAGCTGGTGAAGGTCTCGCCGTCAAGCCGGACGGTCTCTTTGGTGAAGGCGGTGGCGGTCTGCATGGACGTAAGCTTTCAGTCTGGGGCCATCAGCCCACAGTGGCGACGCGCGGCGACGCTCCGGTGATTCTGGCGCTCGGGCGAGCGGCCCATCCTTCCTAGTCTTCCTAGTCTTCGGCGGGCGGCGCGTCGGGATTGGCCTTGGCGCGCTTCTCGGCCTTGGCCGCCATCTTCTTGGCCTTTTCGGCGGCCTTCAGACGATCACGCTCCATGCGCTCGAAGTTGTAGTTTGGTGTGCGAGCCACGAGGGACCCTCCTGAGAGGAAGCAAGGCGCGTGTGTGACGCAGCCCGGCGGTCGCCGCAAGCGTCCTGTCGTCACACGCCGCTCAAACGGACGGCCCGGCGACACGCTGGGGGGGAGCGTGGCCGGGCCTAGCGTCACCAGGATCGAGGGGGGGTGATCGGTGACGGCTTGAGGCTTATGTGTGTAGCCGCCGCCCCTTTGCCAAGGGGTGATTCACTATTCAACCGCCGGTCCCGCGTCGTCCCGGAAATAGGGCTCCACCACGCCTTTCAGCTTGATGGTCATCGGGTTGCCGCGGCGGTCCAGGGTCTTGCCCACCGCCAGCCGCACCCAACCTTCGCTGACGCAATATTCCTCGACGTTGGTCTTCTCCACCCCATTGAACTTGATCCCAACCCCGCGCTCCAGCAAGGCGGCGTCATGGAACGGGCTGGACGGATCGATGGCCAGGCGGTCGGGGAGGGTGTCGGTCATGGTGTCGAAGCTTCAGGCAGCGAACGTCGGAGGCGGGGTATTAGCCGCGCCGGACGGGTTTTCCAATCCTTCCAGTAGGCGCCCCTTTTTGAGGGCTCTGGCGATTGTCATGCAGTTGCATTACACTCATCATCGTTGGAATGGAGTGCGCCATGGCCTCGAACGCGCTTGTTCAGACCAGAATAGACGCCGCGGTCCGGGACAAGGCCGCCGCGGTTCTCGAACAGCTCGGGCTCACGGTGTCCGACGCCGTCCGCATCCTACTCACCCGCACGGCGAACGAAGGGGCGCTGCCATTCTCCATCGGCGGCGGCCCTGACGAGTACGACGCCTGGTTCCGCGCCAAGGTGCTGGAGGCGCTGAACGACCCTGGGCCGGACATCCCTCATGACGAGGTGGAGGCTTACTTCGCTGAGCGGAGAGCAGCGTCCCGGCACAAGGCCAACGAAGGATGAGGACTCAGCTGGTCGCCACCGGCCATGCGAGACCGGGTGGGGACCTATGACTACATCGAAGGCGACAGTCCGCGCGCGGCTGCCGACGTCGACGATCGACTGACGGAGCGAATCCGCGCGTTGCTGGAGTTTCCGCAGTCCGGCCGGCCCGGTCGGATGCCGGAGACGGGTGAACTGGTGGTCGCCGGCACGTCTTACGTCGTCGTCTACAGTGTGCGGGACGATGTGGTCCGCATTCTGCGCATCCTCCATGGCGCCCAGCGGTGGCCGGAAGACGCCGAGGATGACGCAGGCCTCTAAGCCCGCTCGAACACCGCCTCCTCCGCCTCCAGCGGATGATCCAGCCGGCCCAGCATCTCCTTGGGCGCGACCTGCCAGAACTCGTCGCGGGCGTGGTCCCATTCGCGCAGGAGCTCCTCGGCGAACAGGGAGCCGGTTTCGCGGACGTGTTCTTCCACCAGGGCCTTGAGCTCGCCTTCCCAGTGGGCGGAGGCCAGACGCTGGAAGACCACGCCGGACGTGTTGACCATGGCCTCGAACCGGCGGTCCGGGTCATGGACGAAGGCCATGCCGCCGGTCATGCCGGCGGCGAAGTTGAAGCCCACCGGGCCCAGCACCACCGCTATGCCGCCGGTCATGTACTCGCAGCCGTTGGCGCCCAGGCCCTCGACCACCGTCACAGCGCCGGAGTTGCGGACGCCGAACCGCTCTCCAGCCCGGCCGGCCGCGAACAGCCGGCCCGACGTGGCGCCATAGAGGACGGTGTTGCCCAGGATCGCCTGGGCGTGGGCGTTGCGCAGGCCGGCCGCCGGGCGGACGACGATGGTCGCCCCCGACAGACCCTTGCCGACATAGTCGTTGGCTTCGCCGGTGAGCTCGATCCTCAGGCCCTGCACCGCGAAGGCGCCCAGGCTCTGGCCGCCGGAGCCCTTCAGCTGCACGGTCAGGTGGCCGGCGGGCAGGCCGGTCATGCCGAACTTGCGCACGATGTGGCTGGAAATGCGCGCGCCGATCGCCCGGGCGGTGTTCCGCACCGTGTAGGTCAGCTGCATCTTCTCGCCGTGGTCCAGCAGCGGCGCGGCGTCGCGGACGATCTGGGCGTCCAGGGTCTCGGCCGGCTCGTTGCGGCCCTCGACGGTGCAGTAGGGCTTGGCCGCGCCGGGGTCGGCCCGCACCAGCAGGGGGTTGAGGTCCAGGTCGTCCAGGTGCTCGCCGCCGCGGCTGACCTGCTCCAGCAGGTCCGAGCGGCCGATCACGTCCTGCAGCGCCTTGAAGCCCAGGCTGGCCAGGATCTCGCGCACTTCCTCGGCGATGAAGCTGAACAGGCGGATCACCTTGTCCGGCGTGCCGGTGAACTTGGCGCGCAGGGCCTCGTCCTGGGTGCAGACCCCCACCGGGCAGGTGTTGGAGTGGCACTGGCGGACCATGATGCAGCCCATGGCGATCAGGCTGGCGGTGCCGATGCCGAACTCCTCGGCCCCCAGCATCGCCGCCATGACCACGTCGCGGCCGGTGCGCAAGCCCCCGTCGGCGCGCAGGCGCACGGCCTGGCGCAGGTTGTTCAGGGTCAGCACCTGGTTGGCTTCGCTAAGACCCATCTCCCAGGGCCCGCCGGCGTACTTGATCGACGTCTGGGGCGAGGCGCCGGTGCCGCCGACGTTGCCGCTGATCAGGATCACGTCGGCCTTGGCCTTGGCCACGCCCGCGGCGATGGCGCCGATGCCGGTCATGGCCACCAGCTTCACGCAGACCCGCGCCACCGGGTTGATCTGCTTGAGGTCATAGATCAGCTGCGCCAGGTCCTCGATGGAATAGATGTCGTGGTGCGGCGGCGGGCTGATTAGCATCACTCCCGGCGTCGCGTGGCGCAGGCGCGCGATCATCTCAGTGACCTTGAAGCCGGGCAGCTGCCCGCCTTCGCCGGGCTTGGCGCCCTGGGCGACCTTGATCTCGATCTCGCGGCATTGGTTCAGGTATTCCGCCGTGACGCCGAACCGCCCCGACGCGATCTGCTTGACCGCGCTGTTGGGGTTGTCTCCGTTGGGCAGGGGCTTGTAGCGGGCCGGATCCTCGCCGCCCTCGCCGGACACCGACATGGCGCCGATGCGGTTCATGGCGATGTTCAGCGTCCCGTGCGCCTCGGGGCCGAGCGCGCCCAGGCTCATGCCGGGGGTGACGAAGCGCTTGCGGATCTCGTTGACGCTCTCGACCTCGTCCAGGCTCACCGCCGGCCGGTCGGCGCGCCAGTCCAACAGGTCACGCAGCTGGATCGGCTGCGGCGTCTTCACGGCCTTGGCGTAGGCCTTGTAGGTCTCGTAGTCGTCCTGGTCGCAGGCGGACTGCAGCATGTGGATCAGCCGCGCCTCGAAGGCGTGCGCCTCGCCGGACCGGCGGGACTTGTAGAAGCCCCCCACCGGCAAGCTGATCGCCCTGCTCTCCCAGGCCTTGCGATGGTTCTCCACCGCCCGCGCCTCGATGCCCGCCAGGCCGATGCCACTGATGCGGCTGGGCATGCCGGGGAAGAACTCCGCCGCCAGGGCGCGCGACAGGCCGATGGCCTCGAAGTTCAAGCCGCCCCGGTAGGATGAGATCACCGAGATGCCCATCTTCGACAGGATCTTCAGCAGGCCGCTCTCGATGGCGGCCTTGTAGTTCAGGCACACGTCGCGCAGGGAAAGCTCGCCGACCAGGCCGCGCTCGAGGCGGTCCTGGAGGCTTTCCTGCGCCAGGTAGGCGTTGATCGCCGTCGCGCCCACGCCCACCAGCACCGCGAAGCCGTGGGTGTCCAGGCACTCGCCCGAGCGGACGATGATCGAGACGTAGCTGCGCAGGCCCTTGGCGACCAGGTGCGCATGCACTCCGCCGGTGGCCAGGATCATCGGCAGCGCCACCCGGTCCGGTCCGGAGGCCTCGTCGGTGAGCACGATCGTGCCGCAGCCGCGCAGGGCGGCGTCTTCCGCCTCCGCCCGCACCCGCTCGAGCCCCGCCCGCAGGGCGTCGCCCGGCCGCGCCTCGTCCACCGGAATCATGAAGGTGCAGTCGATGGCCGCCAGGGTCTTCTCGCCCATGAACGCGGTCATGCGCTGGTACATGCCGGTGGTCAGGAACGGGCTTTCCAGCACATAGACGTCGGTCTGGGCCGAGTCCTGGGCCAGGATGTTGCCCAGGTTCTTGAACCGGGTCTTCAGGCTCATCACCGCCGTCTCGCGCAGGGAGTCGATGGGCGGGTTGGTCACCTGGCTGAAGTTCTGGCGGAAATAGTGCTGCAACGGCCGGTAGCGGTCCGACAGCACGGCCAGGGGCGTGTCGTCGCCCATGGAGCCGACGGCCTCCTTGCCCTCCTCGATCATTGGGGCCAGCACCAGCTCCATGTCCTCCAGCGTCAGGCCGGCGGCGGCCTGGCGGCGGGTCAGCTCCTCGCGGGCGAAGCGGCGCGGCTCGGGACCGGGGCCGATCTCCTTTTCCAGGTCCACCATGTTGCCCAGCCACTCGGTGTAGGGATGGGCGCCCGCCAGGGTGTCGATGATCTCCTCCTCCCCGTAGAGGCGGCCCTCGACGAGGTCGACAGCGATCATCCGTCCGGCGGAGATGTGTTCCTTGCGCACGATGCGGCTGTCGGCCAGGCCGAACATGCCGGCTTCCGAACCCAGGGCCACCAGGCCGTCGTCGGTATAGGTCACGCGCAGGGGCCGCAGGCCGTTGCGGTCCTTGCCCGCCACCACCCAGCGCCCGTCCGTGGCGCAGACGGCGGCGGGACCGTCCCACGGCTCCATCACCGCGTTGCAGTAGGAATAGAGCGCCCGGTGCGAGGCCTTCATCTGCGCGTCGCTCTTGGACGCCCACGCCTCGGGGATCAGCAGGGCCTTGGCCATGGGCGCATCGCGCCCGGCGCGGACCAGCACCTCGAAGGTGTTGTCCAGCGACATGGAGTCGGAGCCCACCTGGATCACCGGCTTGATGTCCTCGCCGAACTCGCCGAACGCCTGGGCGGCCATGCGGATCTCATGGCTCTTCATCCAGTTGCGGTTGCCCTTGACGGTGTTGATTTCACCGTTGTGCGCCAGCATCCGGAACGGCTGCGCCAGGCGCCATTCGGGGAAGGTGTTGGTGGAATAACGCTGGTGGAAGATGGCCACCGCGGCGGTGAAGCGGGCGTCGGTGAGGTCCGGGTAGAACTCGTCGATGTGCTCGGCCAGGAACATGCCCTTGTAGATCAGCGACCGGGCCGACAGGGAGCAGATGTAGAAGCCGGTCAGCCCCGCCGCCGCCACCGCCTTCTCGATCCGCTTGCGGCACAGGAACAGCGCCCGCTCCAGCGCCTCGCCCTCCAGGCCGGCGGGGGGCGAGAGCATGATCTGCTCGATCTCGGGGCGCGTGGCGTTGGCCTTGTCGCCGATAACCGCCGTATTCACGGGCACCTGGCGCCAGCCATAGAGGTAGAAGCCGAAGCGAAGGGCCTCGCTCTCGACAATGGTCCGGGCGGTCTCCTGGGCCGACAGCTCCGTTCGCGGCAGGAAGATCTGGCCCACGGCCACCGGGCCGGGTCGCAGCACATGGCCCGTGCGGCGCACCTGCTCGGAAAAGAAGTCCTGAGGCACCGAGACCAGCACGCCGGCGCCGTCCCCGGTCTTGCCGTCGGCGTCCACGGCGCCGCGGTGCCAGACCGCCTTCAGCGCCCGGATGGCCAGTTCCACCACCTCGCGGCGGGGCTTGCCGTCGATGGCGCAGACCAGCCCGACCCCGCAGGCGTCGTGCTCGGAATCCGGGTCGTAGGCGTGGGCGTCGATCAGGCGCTGGCGGTTGGCGAGATAGAGCGGAATTCCTCCCTCCCCTTCATGGGGAGGGACAGGCCGCGCCGCGGCCAGGGTGGGGGAGTCCGGTGAAACCCCGTGTTCCTTGGCGTGCGTTGTCTCGGCAGGCGTTCCCCACCCCCGCCCTTCGGGCGGACCCTCCCCATGAAGGGGAGGGTGGGATTCGGTGTCACTCATGCCCGTCACTCCGCGGCGATCAGGGCGGGGGTCTCCGCCTTGGTCTTCAGGTAGCTGTGGATGTTGTCGGAGGCGTCGCGGCCGTCGCGGATGGCCCAGACCACCAGGGAGGCGCCGCGTACGATGTCGCCGGCGGCGAACACGCCCGGCAGATTGGTCATCATGGTCTTGAGGTTGGCCTTGACCGTGCCCCAGCGGGAAACTTCCAGGGCCGGTTCGCCGAACAGGTTCGGCACGTCCTCGGGATCGAAGCCCAGGGCCTTGATGACCAGGTCGCAGGGCAGGTCGAAGTCGCCGCCCTCCACCTCCACCGGGGCCTGGCGTCCGTCGGAGTCCGGCGCGCCCAGGCGCATGCGGATGGTCCGCACGCCGGTGACCCGCTGCGCGTCGCCCAGGATGGCCCGCGGCGCGGCCAGCCATTCGAAGACCACGCCCTCTTCCTCGGCGTGCGCCACTTCGCGGGCCGAGCCCGGCATGTTTTCCTTGTCGCGGCGGTATAGGCAGGTGACGGAGGCCGCGCCCTGGCGCACGGCGGTGCGCACGCAGTCCATGGCGGTGTCGCCGCCGCCCACGACCACCACCCGCTTGCCGGCGGCGTCCAGCTCTCCGCTGTCGAACTCGGCCACGGCGTCGCCCAGGCCCTTGCGGTTCGACGCGATCAGGTAGTCCAGGGCGGCCACCACGCCGCCCGACCCGGCGCCGGGGCAGGGCAGGTCCCGGGCCTTGTAGACCCCGGTGGCGATCAGCAGGGCGTCATGCGTTTCGCGCAGGGCGCCGAGCGTCGCCTCGCGCCCCACTTCGAACCCCTGGACCAGCGCGATGCCGCCCTCGGCCAGGCGCGATGTCCGCCGCTGCACCACATCCTTCTCCAGCTTGAAGCTGGGGATGCCATAGATCATCAGTCCGCCGGGCCGGTCGTGCCGGTCATAGACCGTGACCTCGTAGCCCAGCTCTCGCAGGCGCTCAGCCGCCGCCAGACCGGCCGGACCGGCGCCGATCACGCCGACGCTCTGGCCCCTGGCGCGGCCGGCGCGCAGGGGCTTCACCCAGCCCATCTCCCAGGCCTTGTCGGTCAGGTAGCGTTCGACGGCGCCGATGGTGACGGTGCCATGGCCCGACTGCTCGATGACGCAGTTGCCCTCGCACAGGCGGTCCTGCGGGCAGATGCGGCCGCA
>FTIF01349062.1_pt1 | contig 11772 bp, 9 predicted proteins | sample 1658001 | NCBI WGS metagenome assembly FTIF01 (sample SAMEA3914789, study PRJEB12502) | metagenome | biome: forest; material: soil | place: Canada | collected 2011-07-03 | depth 0.3 m | reverse complement strand
CGGCGTACGCCGCCACGATGTCCGGTTGCGTCGAATAACCGTTCAGGGCAATGGCATAGACCGGCACATCCGGATCGGTATATTCGGCGGTCGGCACCACTTCCATGAACGACAGCAATTCGGAGGTGGGTGCGCCGCTGTTCGCAGACTCGCAATTCGAGCCCGAGACCAGGATTTTCGCCGACAGCTGAAGTCCCGGGAAACGAAAACCGGGTGGGAGCAGCTTGCGGTACAGCGCGGGTGGATAAATCAGCTCGACGGTCTGCTCGGAGCAATTGTGCAGCGACTCTATCGCCGCCGGGCCGGCAGCAGCGGATAGGGTTGTTGCCGCCGCCAGCGCGGCAACCACGGACACAGCATGGAATCGCGCGACGATCGACATGGCACTCCCCCGAGTTCGTTGTTTGCTGCGACGTTGTTTGCTGCGCCCTGTCTTTATCCTACTCGCATTGACTGCGCAATTGAAACAAACAGTAGCGGAATGAACCCATGGCATGACCGAAAGATGCCAGACAGCCGCGAGGCTTATCAGAACGCCGCAGTACCGTTTGTGCGTTGCATCACAATGCTTAATAACTAACTTGCACTGGCGCCGCGTGCAGCCGCGTACACTCCATGAGCACTGCAAGGTGAATGGCAGCTTGGAATTCTCCTACGACATGGATCTGGTGGTGATGTCCGTCATCGTCGCGATGATGGCGTCCTACGTTGCGCTCAATCTGGTCGGGCGCGTCACCTCAGCCGAGGGTCGCGCCGCTCATTACTGGCTCGCCGGAGGAGCCGTAGCCCTGGGTGCCGGCATCTGGTCCATGCACTTCATCGGCATGCTGTCGGTGCGAATGCCGATCCAGTTGGGTTACGATCCTTTTCTCACCGCCACCTCGCTGCTGATCGCCGTGGTGACCTCCGGATTTGCCCTGGCCGTGGTCAGCCGCAAAACGCTGAGCCGCGCCACCCTGGCGGTTGGCAGCGCGTTTATAGGCGCCGGCATCTGCGGCATGCACTACAGCGGCATGGCCGCGATGCAGGTGACCCCGCCCATCCATTACGATCCGCTGCTGTTCATCGCTTCGGTGCTGATCGCTGTCGCCGCGTCCCTGGCCGCGCTCTGGCTGGCCTTTACGCTACGCTCCGCGGTTACGCCGCGGCTGATGTTGTACCGAGTGCTTGCCGCGGCGCTCATGGGCATGGCTATCAGCGGCATGCACTACACAGGAATGGCGGCGGCGCGCTTTGCCCCCAACAGCGTCTGCACCGCTGCCATCCGCCTTGCTGCCGACAGCGCCTACTTCGGACACGGCATCGGCATCATTGCCCTGGTGATCCTCTCGCTAACAGTGTTGGCCTCGCTGTTCGACGCTCGACTGGGGACCCATACAGCTTTGATGCTGCAGCAGCTCGGGGCTAGCGAAGGAAAATACCGGGCACTGCTGGAGACCATGACGGATGCGGTGATCCTGGTGGATGACGGCAATATCGTCCGGTTCGCCAACCCCGCCGTGACCCGGGTATTCGGCTATCGGCCGGAGGAGGTGATCGGAAAAGGCGTGGGGATGCTGTACCCGAAACCCTGGCGGCAAGCCTATCTTGATGCCTTCAAACGCTACCTGGACACCGGAAAGAAGACTCTCAACTGGAATGCGGTTGAAATGTTCGGACTTGCGCATGATGGTCGCAACGTCCCGTTGGAAACCGCGTTCAGCGAGGTCGTATTGGACGGCAAACGGCTTTACGCTTCCGTTATGCGCGATATCTCGGAGCGCAAGGAGCGCGAGGCCAAGATAAGCCAGCTGAGCCGCGTCCGTGCCGTCCTGTCTGGGATCAACGCCCTCATCGTGCGCGCCCGTAGCCGGGAGGAGCTGTTCGAAGGAGTCTGCCGCATCGCGGTTGAGGACGGCGGATTCCTTCTGGCGGTAATCGGCGTCGCAGCCGAAGATCATGTGCAGCCTGTGGCGGTGTACGGTGCCGACGACGGCTATGTGGCGCAGAATCTTCATATGAGCTTGAGCGCCGCAATGCCGGAAGGGCGCGGTCCTACCGCAACTGCATTGCGTGAAGGGCGTGCCTGCGCCTGCAACGACATCGCCACCGATCCGGACATGGCGCCGTGGCGCGAGGCGGCTCTCAGGCGAGGTTATCGCTCGTCCGTATGCCTACCCCTGTTGGTCAACATGCAGCTTGCTGGCTGCATCAGCCTCTACGCCGCAGAACCCGGGGTCTTCGACGAAGAGGAGATGAAACTTCTGTCCGAGCTGGCCGGGGATATTTCCCATTCGCTGGATTTCATTGCCCGCGACGAGCAACTGGACTATCTGGCCTACTACGATCCGTTGACGCGGTTGGCCAATCGCAAGCTGTTTGTGCAGCGCCTTGAGCAGTTTCTGGATATAGCCCGCCAAAACCGCAGCGTGGTAGCGTTGGCGAAGCTCGATCCATCACGATTTTCAGCGATCAACGATACTGCAGGCCACGCGGCCGGTGACACGGTGCTGAAGCTGTTGGCGGATCGCATCGTGGCATTTACGGATGCCCCGAGCCATGTTGCTCGGGTGGATGGCGCAAGCTTCGCTGTCATTTTCCCAGACCTGAAGCAGGCTTCCGAGTTGACCCATGAGCGACTCCATCTACTTTGGACATCGCTGGGCCGCCCGATCCCGGTTGGAGGAGAGGAGCTGCGCATCGCAGGCAGGGCCGGTATCGCCTTGTTCCCGGACGACGCCGAAGATGCAGATGGTCTGCTGAGGAATGCGGAGGCGGCGCTGACCATGGCTAAATCGACCAATCAGGACGTGGTGTTTTACACTCGAGAAATGGGCGCCGCGGTCAGCGAGAAGCTGTCGCTGGTGAGCAAGCTTCGGCGGGCGCTCGAGCGGCAGGAGTTCGTGCTGCACTACCAGCCCAAGGTGGCCTTGACCACGGGCGCCATCTGCGGTGCCGAGGCGTTGATCCGCTGGAACAGCCCGGAATTGGGGCTGGTGCCGCCGGGGCGCTTTATTCCCTTTTTGGAGGAAACCGGCATGATCCTGCGGGTCGGCCATTGGGCCCTGCAGCAGGCCGCAGCCGACTATCGGCTGTGGGAGGCACAGGGTCTGCGGGCGCCCCGGGTGGCGGTCAACCTGTCGCCCATGCAGCTGCGACGGTCGGATTTCGTCGAAGCGCTGCGTGCCGCCATCTGCGAAGCCGAAGGCAAGGCTCCGGGGATCGACCTGGAGATCACCGAATCCATGTTGATGACCGACATCGATCGGAATGTCGAAAAGCTTAGGGCGGCGCGTGAGCTGGGGGTGTCCATCGCCATCGATGACTTCGGCACCGGCTATTCCTCGCTGGCCTACCTCAACAAGCTGCCGATCAACTCGGTCAAGATCGACCGCTCCTTTATCGTGCAGATGGCGGATAGCGCCGATACCATGAATATCGTCTCGACCATCATTTCCCTGGCACATTCCATGAAGTTGAAGGTCGTTGCGGAAGGCGTGGACTCGCAGGAACAGCTCAAGTTCCTGCGATTGTTGCGCTGCGACGAGATGCAAGGCTTTCTGTTCAGCAAGGGATTGCCGGCAGAGGAGTTTGCCCAGCTACTGCGGGAGGATCGCAGGCTGGCGTCGATCTCGACCGCTTTAGCCGGCTCTTCAAAACACCTGCTTCATCCCCCCGCCGAGGCATAGCGCGAGCGCAGTACCCGCAGCTCCTCGGTCAGCTTGGTATAACGCTGCTCGACGACGGCAACCTTCTCCGCACCTCCCTCAACCGACAGCGCCTGCCCCAGATTTTCCAGGATTTGGCACAGATCGGCGAGATCGCGGGCGCCGACTAGCGCGGCGGTCGACTTGATGCTGTGTGCATAGATGCCCATCGATTTACCATCGCCCCCGTCCACGGCTTCGCGCAGCTTACCCAGCACGCGCGGCGCGTCATCGATCACCGAACCGATGATGTCGACCACGTCCGCGGAGGTCATGCTTGCCTCGAGATTGTCGATCACCTGCTGATCGAACTCCACAGGCACCGCCGCCGCCGGCATCTGCGTCGGGGCGGCCCCGTTTGTGCCCGGCGAGGTCTGGTTGCCGACTGGCACACAGCGGAGGAGCGCGTCCATCAACTTCTCGGCGGTTACGGGCTTGCTCAGGTAGTCGTCTACGCCCGCCGCAAGGCAGGCCTGGCGATCCTCCTCGGTGGCGTTCGCGGTCAGCGCGACGATGCGCGGCCGGCGCTCCAACGAAATCTGCGACTTGATCACGCGCGTCGCCTCCATACCATCCATGTCCGGCATCTGTACGTCCATCAGCACGACGTCGTAAGGCTGGCGCTCGACCGCTGCGACGGCCTCGAGTCCATCGCCGACGTAGTCTGCGCTGTAGCCGAGCCGCTCCATGATCGCTCTGGCGACCTTCTGGTTCGTAGGATTATCCTCGGCCACCAGGATGCGAAGGGGATGCTTGCGACCCATGTCTGGATCGAAGTTCGCGGCGGCGCGCGGCGCAATATGTATACGCGAGTCGGCAAGGATATCGACAATTGCATTGTACAGCGTCGACGGCTTGATTGGCTTCATCAAATAGCCCGCAATCTTGACGCCCTCGCGTTCGGCCTCCCTCTTTGCATCCGGGACCGAACTCAGAATGACAATAGGCAGCGATCCGCCGCTGAGAATATTCAGTTCACGTGCCAGATGCACGCCACTCATTCCGGGCATTTGGTAGTCGAGAACGGCCAGCGCATACGGGCCGCTTTCCCGAAAACGTGAAAGCGCATCGTCGGGACCATTGGCGAGCGTCACTTCCATGCCCCAGGAACGTGCATAACCTTCCATGATTCTGCGATTGGTCGCATTGTCATCCACGACAAAGATGCATTTGCCCCGCAGCAGGCCCGGTGCGTGGGTGACGCGCGAACGCGGCGGCACTGCGGCCGGTTCGACGGCGATGCGGAACTCGAACACCGATCCTTTTCCGACTTCGCTACGCACTTCAATGCGACCGCCCATCAACTGCACCAGCCTCTGCGAGATCGCGAGTCCGAGGCCGGTGCCACCATAAAGCCGGGTGGTGGAGGCGTCGACTTGGCTGAATGCCTGGAACAGCCGGTCAATGCCCGGGGCCGGAATGCCGATGCCGGTGTCTCGCACAGAGAAATGCAGCTCCATGCGGCCAGCATCGAGCGGCCGCGCATCGACCGTAAGCACAACCTCACCTTGGGCGGTGAACTTGATGGCGTTGCTGGCCAGGTTCAGGAGTATCTGGCGCAGCCGCACGACATCGCCGACGATGGCCTGCGGAACACTATCATCGAGCAAGTAGGCCAGATCGATGCCCTTCTCTCCGGCCTTGTGCGCGATCAAGTCCAGCGCTTCCTCGACACAGTCGCGCAGATTAAGCGGTTGACGCTCCAGGTCGAGCTTGCTGCTCTCGATCTTGGAGTAGTCCAGAATGTCGTTGATAAGCGTCAGCAGGTGATCGCCACTGTTGCGGATGGTCTCGACGAAATCGCGCTGACGGTCATCCAGCTCGGTGTCGAGCAGCAGGCTGGTCATGCCGATGACGGCATTCATCGGTGTGCGAATCTCATGACTCATATTGGCGAGAAATTCGCTCTTGATGCGATCAGCCTGCGCCGCCAGCCGGGCCGTGCGCTCGGCCAGTCGCGCGTCGAAGATCGAGATGACCAGCGTCGTCACCAGGAACAGGAAGGTCACCAGGCCGATCAGTCCCGCCAGCCAGTTGCTGTGCAGGGCCTGCGGATTGCCGTAGCAGATCGTGTCGGGTGAAAAATTCGCCGCCGCCATGCCGGTGAAGTGCATGCCGACGATCGCGGCGCCCATGATCAGCGCCGCGCCGCCGCGGCGCCAGAATGCGGTCAGCATGGTTTCGCTGCGCAGCTGGAAGCAGATCCAAAGGGCAGCCAGCGAAGCGCCGATTGCCACCGCCAGAGAGGCGGCGAACAGCAGCGGATCGTAGGACGGTTCCGGGCGGACCTGCATCGCAGCCATGCCGACGTAGTGCATGGCCGCGATGCCTGCCCCCATCAGGATGCCGGCCAGACCGAGCCGGCGCCAGCTGAGTTGCGCACGGCTGATGGTGTATAGCGCAAACGCTGACGCGCCGATGGCAATGGCCAGCGACAGCAGGGTGACGCCAACCGCGTAGGAAACTCCGATCGGCAGGCTGAACGCGAGCATGCCGATGAAGTGCATGGCCCAGATACCGGCGCCCATCGACACTGCACCGCCGGCGAGCCAGTACCTGGCGGCCGGGCGTCCGCGCGAGGCGGATACCCGCGAAGCCAGGTCCAGAGCGACGTAGGATGCAATGACCGCAACGATGTAGGACAACGCCACCAGCCAGACATCGTAGTTTTTGGGCATGGCGGTGTCTCCTGAAGCGTGAGGGGATACTACACGCTACCGTCCTCCAACAGATATACGGCCCTAAGAACGGACTTTGGCGCGCATGGCTTCACCGGCGTCTCAGCCTGGGTGTTACCGGCCGGATGATACATTGTTCGCCTGCCTCGAATCGCTCTGATGATGCCGTTTGACCGCGTTGTTCCGACTGATCCTCAGTGGGAAAGTCGGGAGAGCGCTGCATAATTTCGGAAGCGGCATAATGGCTGCATGCGTGCCAACAAAAAGTCATGGCACAGAATGCCACCCGCTGCTTTCGCTCCCGCTTACAGCCGTGGCCCGCGACGGCCGCGATAGCCATTGAGCAGGTAGGCGGCCACGATGACGATCAGGATCAGCCCTATGGGGCCTACGCCCCACCCGGCGCCCATGCCCCAATAGAGGCCGCCGCCACCGCCGAACAACAGCAGGACCAGAATTAGTACGATCAGCAAATCCATTTGCTTTCTCCTCCTGGCTCCGGCAAGTGGAGCCTGAATATTGGAGTAATGCGGCAAGGGTTGGTTCAATCCGGCGATTTGGTATGAACTCCTGCAAGTGATGGCGTTCAAACAGATGCAGGCGATGTGACATCCCTGCGTCGAGCGTGGAGCTGTCTGTTGTTTGGTCAGCGTTGAAACGTCCGATCAGGTCGCGGCGCGCAACCCATAGCGCCGCGGCCTTTTAAGGGCGCCTATCGGGGCCGGAGCGGATTCGCCGTAACTTGAGCATCCCGATGCGTCTCCAAAACAAAGCGGCAAGATGCCGCTGTATTCACCACATGGAGGTAACGATATGCAGAACAACGATACCGTGAAAGTCCTGAATGAGCTGATTCACACATCCGAGGATGGAGAAAAGGGTTTTACCGAAGCAGCTGAAATTGCCAAAGATCCGAAATTACAGCTGTTGTTTCGCGAATGCGCCCGCGATTGCCATTCCGCTGCTGCGGAATTGCAGGCCCAGGTTACGGTGCTGGGGGGCAAGCCGGAAGATGGCGGCAGCATTGCCGGCGCAGCCCATCGCGGCTGGGTCAAGGTCAAATCCACCGTCGAGGACAGCAATATCGCCGTTCTGGAAGAGGTGGAGCGTGGTCAGGACCACGCCAAGGCTGCCTACAACAAGGCGATCAAGGCCAATTTGCCCCCGCAGATCAAGGCGTTGGTGCAGAAGCAGCACGATGGTGCGGTGCGTAATCACGATCGCATCCGTGATCTGCGTAACCAGTACAAAGCCGGCGTCTGATTGAGTTGAAGCAAAGCGCCGTCAGGCGGCACGCCCGCTTGGCGGTGTTCGGCATAGGAGCGCGGTTGGCGTCTCTCCTTGCCCTCTGCTCACCGCATATTCAATTGCGCGTCGGCTAGCGCTTGGGAGTTGTGCCCGGAAAAGCAGCGGCGGCGCCAACAACCTTGGCACGATAGTAGGTGAACTCCGCTCCAAAAAGAAAGATCTGCGCCGCATAGTAGGCCCATACCAATAGCACCACGAAAGCCCCTGCTGCACCGAACGAAGAGTTGAACGCGGCTTTGCCGATATAAAGACCGATGAGGAATTTGCCGAGGCTGAACAGGACCGAGGTCATCGCGGCTCCAATCCAGACATCCGACCATTTGACCGCGGCCCCCGGCAGCAATTTATAGAGCAGGGCAAAAACCAGGGTGATCACACCGATGGAGACGGCAGTGTTGAAGCCTTGCAATACAGTCTCTTCGCCGGGAAAGGACTGTCCCATGAAGTGGCCAAAGGCGGAGATGCCTGCGCTGACGATCAGCGATACCAGCAGCAGGAAGCCGAGGCTGACGACCAGACCGAACGATAGCAGGCGCGTGCGTACCACGGTCCAGACGCCTCCTTGCGCCGGGGGCAGCTTCCAGATGCGGTCCAGATCGCTTTTCAGTTCGTTGAATACGCTGGTGGCGCCGACTATGAGGGCACCTGTGCCGAGCATCACCGACACCAGGCTGCCGGAATGATCGCGCGATCCTGCAAGCACCGCCTGGACAGCTTCGGCGCCATTTTTTCCGATCAAACCTCCGATCTGCTCCAGAACAGCGCCTCTGGCAGCCTCTTCGCCGAATACCAGACCGCCAATGGCGATGACGATCAGCAGCAGCGGCGCCATCGAAAACACGGTGTAGTAGGCAAGCGCCGCCCCCATGCTCGAAGCCTTGTCGTCGATCCATCCCTGAATCGACAGGCGAAGGATATACAGGAAGACTGAGGCATGGGCTTTCATCAGTCGCCTTTGCGGATGTTTTCGAAAGTTGGTGTGAAAGCCTTCACGGTTGCGTTCTTCAACAGATTGCCGATCGTGCTGAGCACGTCCACATTCGGATCGTCGAGGCGCCCTTCGACGGGGATGACGGTGGCAAGCTGGTCCTTGCTCTGGTTCTGGAATATCAGGTTGACCACACTGCCGATTGCATCCACGAGAAAATGCAGCGGGTCTTTCTCCTGGTCGGCGAGGTGCTTCCACTGCAATAACTGCAAATCGTGAAACAGGGGTTTGACATAACCCTTGACGCTGCCGTTGCGGGCATTGAGCTCCGCCACGACGTCGAGAGTTCCCTGCTTCGGGTCAACCAGGGTATATGCATGCAGGAAGTCGCGCATCCGCGTCACCTGCAGTTGCGTCAGGCGCGCCTTGAGGTCGAAGTCCGGCTGCTCGGCAAAGGGATCGATCTGCAGGTTTACGTTCACCTGGGCCTGACCGACCGCCAGTGCCTGCAATTGCAGCGTCGCCACGCGCCGCTTCTGCCGGTCCTCGTGGTTGCTCAGGTTGGTGATCACGGCGTTGACCTGATTCAGATAGACATCGACTTTCGGGTCGCTGTAGAAATCGTAGTAATGCACCTGGCCGTCGATGGTTTCGAAACGGTCGATGCGGAACGGTGTGAGTTTCTTCAGCATATCCGTCCAGTTGGCGCCTTTGCCGGTCTGTGCCGAATTGCCCGCATGCCCCGCCGCAAAGCTGACTTTCGGCTCAAACACCTGGATCCTGGCCACCACCATGCCGTCGATCAACGCGCGCCACAGCACCGAAATCTCCATCTTCGGAGCCTTGAACAGGGGTTCCTGGGTGGAGCTGTTCAATTGATGGATCTCGATGTCGCGCAGTTCGTAAGCCCCTCGCCACAATGCCAGGTGGATATCGCCGACGTGTCCTTCATAGCCTGAGCTGGAACTGAGGGTGCGATTGACGTAATCCTTGACCAGGGAAGGCAGGAGCGCGCGCACCAGAATCAGCAGGGCAATGAACAGCAGCAGGCCATAGCCATGTCGATAGCGCCTGAAATGTGGTTCGTTCATGGGATTTTGTCGATACGCCCGGATTTGGCCTGTATCTACTCGACACCTAATACCAGCCAAAGTGCGAAACAAGCCGTCCGTCCGTTCCCATGGAACCCGATACTGGTAGCTGTTACAGGCGGGTTGGAGGGTTACCGCATTTTTTACGTGATGGTGCCGCGGTGCCGACGATCAGTGGTTCGCCGGCCCTGGCTGAATCCCCGCCTGATTCCCTGGCGGATTCGCTTCGAGCCAGCCGTACAGCAGCAGCGCAGGCAGCAGCGGCCAGATGTAGTAAACCGCGCGATACGCGATGAGGGCGGCGAGGAGCTCGTGCGAGCGGTAGTGACTGCCGAGCAAAGAGAGGAAAACGGCCTCGATGACGCCCACGCCACCCGGAATATGGGTGATCAGTCCGGCGATGCTGGCAAGCAGGAACACTGTCAGAATCTGCAAAGGGCTGGCGCCGCCGTGTAGGAAGGTATAAATCGTGGCGGCGATCATCAGCCAGATGAAGGTGGAAAGCGCGATCTGTGCCAGCGCGGTGCGCCAGGACGGCAGATCGATGGAGACGCCGAACAGGGCCCAGTTGCGCCGGGTGGAAACGATGCAGGCCAGGACGTAGGCCAGGACCAGCGCCAGCATGACGAAGCCGACCGCCTGCAGGCCGGTGGCGCCGAGTTTCCAGCTCGGCGGCAGGTCGAGGGCCTGGGAGGAAAAGGCGATGCCTCCCAGCAGGATGTACCCCGACCAATTGGTCAGGAAGCTGAGCCCCACGATATGCGCAATGGCCGCGGTGTCCAGCCCGTGGCGCGAGTACAGCCGGAAGCGGAAGCCGATGCTGCCGAGCAGCGAGCCGAAGCTCTGGTTGAAGGCATAGCTGACGTAGGCGTTCGCCATGGCCCGCGGACGCGACACCCGGTTCTCCATGGAGCCGATGGCGAACAGATCGACGCAGGCGTACCCGGCATAGCTGAGCGTGGAAAACGCCGCGGCGAGCAACAGCCGTGATGGCGGAATATGCCGCAGCGCCGCAAGCACCTGATGCCAGTCGACGCTGCGGGCGGCATAGGCAATGGCCGCGCCGATGACCAGGAAAAACGCCGTGGTGATCCAGGGCCGCAGGCGCTGCCAGCGGGATTTCACGGCTATGCCAGCATGACGACCGGCGATTGCGTCGTGCCGGCTGCTCATCCGAGTGCTTGCAGCATGGTGGCGACGATCTGCAACAAGGAGCCGGCGGCGATCAGCACAAAGCCGCGAATCGATTTGACCGATTGATCGCGAAAGGCGTGTTCGAGTTCCTGGTTGTGCTCCCGTTTGGTCACGCCGAGCTTATGCAGATCCTTTTTTTCCACGTACGCCCCACGCGCCGTAAGCAGTGCTCCGCTCATGGTCACGGCCAGCCCGACCACGTCGCAGATCACATAGGGCCTGCCCAGTTTGCTCAAATAGTCGATCATCGCTTGCGCCTTCCACCCTGAATGCTGTTTTGAACACCAAAACGGGGGTGATGTTCCTTGCGCCGCCAGATATCGGCTGTATTCGGCTAGTGTCATGAGTTGGAAGTTCGCTGGCGAAATCAGCATCGTCGTCCCCGCGCAGGCGGGGACCCAGTTTGCTTTGCGAGCCTGCAAAAACGAGAACTGGGTTCCCGCCTACGCGCGAATGACGAAAAAATCGTTAAATGAACTTCTAACTCATGACACTCGAGCAGGCTTTGTTCCGGGTGGACTCCCTCGTCAGCTTGATCGGCAAGCTGCGCCATGTTGCCGCTGGATGGCTGTGACTCCTGCCGATCCGGGCATGGTCCGGAACCCTGGGGAAGGGAGGCTGTCGGAGCTATGGGTCCATCAACGACACGGAGGTTGTCCGATGAAACGCAAATCGCTGCGTTTCGGCAAAGGCTTTCGGGTGGCCATCGGCAATGCCCGCGGCAATGCAGCTGAAATGTCCATCCCAGCCGGAGAATCCGAAGGGGACTCGCATAATCGGCATCCTGGCGCGGATCAGTGGCTATTCGTCGTCGAAGGCCGGGGTGTCGCTCGGGTGAACGGCAAGCGCTATCCACTGCACAAGGGTAGCCTGATGCTGATCGAAGC
>FTIF01002380.1_pt1 | contig 11790 bp, 10 predicted proteins | sample 1658001 | NCBI WGS metagenome assembly FTIF01 (sample SAMEA3914789, study PRJEB12502) | metagenome | biome: forest; material: soil | place: Canada | collected 2011-07-03 | depth 0.3 m | reverse complement strand
GGCGAGATGCCGCAGTACTACGCCAGCTCCGACGTCGCGTTGCTGGGCGGCAGCTTCATGGCGCTCGGCGGCCACAACCTGATCGAGGCCGCGGCCTGCGGCTGCCCGATCGTGATGGGCCCGTCCACGTTCAATTTCGCCGAGGCCGCGCGCCAGGCCGCGCTCGCCGGCGCCGCCTGGCAGGAGCCCGACATGGCGCACGCGCTGCGGCGCGCATTGCAGGTGGTCAGCACCGACCTGCAGACGATCGCCAGCGCGCGCGCGCTCGCGTTCGCGTCCACGCATCGCGGCGCTGCCGAGCGCATGGCGGATCGCATCGTGCGGCTGCTGTAGGTCGCCTACCTCAGCAGTGTCGCCAGGCTCGCCGGATGCACCGGCTTGACCAGGTGGGCCGAGAAGCCCTTCGCCAGCGAGCGCCGGACGTCCTCGGCGCTGCCGGAGCCTGTGATGGCGACGATGGGCAGCGCCTCGCAGCCGGGCTGGAACCGCAGGTGCGCGGCCAGTTCGTAGCCGTCCATGGCGGGCATCCCGATGTCCAGCAACGCGATGTCGGGCAGCGTGTCCTGCAGGGCCGCCAACGCGGCCGGGCCGTCGTGCGCCACGATCACGTTGTAGCCCCAGGCGGTCAGCAGCGCGCCGAGGGTGTCGGCCGCGTCGACGTTGTCATCGACGACCAGTACGGTGCGGATGCCGCGGGCGGCCTTGCCGGGGGCGCCGCTGGACGGCGCGGCGAGGGAATTCTTGTTTTCTTGGAGTGTCGACATGGAACGGATTCGGTAATTATTGGAGTCGGCCGACAGGCTACTGCCGGCCCACCCTGACGCCAGGGGCCGACTTGCCTGATGATTCGACGCGAGCGTGGCAATCGGGGTGCCGGCGACTCGCAAATCTCCCTACCGTACTCCGGCGCGCCTGGTCGAGCTGCACCAGCGCCGCCGCCAGCCGATCGCCGCTACGCGGCCGGCTTGTCCAACATCCATTCGTGCGCCGGGTCGTTGCGAAACACCCAGAGCCGGTGCGGGCCGGCCATCACGTTGAGGTAGTACGACTCGTAGCCGTGCGGCGTGACGACCGGGTGGTAGCCGCGCGGCACCATCACGAGGTCGTTGTCTTCCACGGCGCAGGCCTCGTCGAGGCTGCGGTCGTCGGTGTAGACCCGCTGGAAGGCGAAGCCTTGCGGCGGATTGAGGCGGTGGTAGTACGTCTCCTCGAGCTGCGTCTCGCTGGGCGGCGACTCGGTGTCGTGCTTGTGCGGCGGATAGCTCGACGAGTGCGAGGCAGGGGTGCGGACCTCGACGACGAGCAGGTGCGCGGCGGTCGGATCGTCGTGCGGCAGCACGTCGCAGATGAAACGCTGGTTGCTGCCGCTGCCGCGAACGCTGCGGCGCATCTTGGCGGAGTCGAGCAGGCGCACGCTGCGCTGCGTCGGGCCCGCGGGGGCGCTGCACAGCGCGATCTCCGAATCGGCGGTCGCGGCGATGGCGACCGCGCAGCCGCCGGGCACGTAGATCGCCGCGGGCGGCGCGTCGTCGAAGACGCTGGCACGCGTGCCCAGCGCACGATACGGCACGCCATCGACGTCGACGTCCACCGTGCCGCGCAGCACGACGACGCAGAGCTCGCGCTCGCCCGTCCGCAGCGCTTCGGATTCACCCGCGGCCAGGCGCAGCGCGCGGAAGCCGACATGCTTCCAGCCGGCCTGTTCCGGCGTCACCGAGACGATCTCGCGGCCCTGGGCGCGCGCCTTCAACAGCAGCGGGCTGACCATCACGCCGCCTTTTTCGCGCCGCTGCCGCCGTCCAGGCGGTCGACGATGGCGCGCAAGGTGTCGTAGCCCTTCTTCGCGTATTCGTAGCTGGGCGCGACGGCCGGATCCTGTTCGGCTTCGACGACGAGCCAGCCTTCGTAGCCGCCGTCGCGCAGCAGCGTCAGCACGGCGTCGAAGTCGATCACGCCGTCGCCCGGCACGGTGAAGGTGCCGTTGATCACGCCCGTGAGAAAGCTCCAGCCGTCGTTGCGGGCGCTGCGCACGACCTGCTCGCGCACGTCCTTGCAGTGCACGTGCACCACGCGCGCCAGGTGCTTGCTCAGCTGCGCGGCGACGTCCGTCGCGCCGCCGTAGTAGGCGTGGCCGGTGTCGAACAGCAGGCCGACGTCGCGGCCGGTGAGCGCCAGCAGCTTGTCGACGTCCTGCGGCGATTCCACGTACGCGCCCATGTGGTGGTGGTAGGCCAGCGTCAGGCCGTAGGTGGACTTCAGGTGGGCGCCGAAGGCGTCGAGGCGCTTCGCGTAGGCCTGCCACGACGCGTCGTCGATGAAGCGCGGGCGCTTGGCGAGCGGCGTGTCGATGCGGCCCTGGATGGAGCTGGCCACCTCGCCGTAGACCACGACGCTGCAGCCGTTGAACTGCAGCTTGGCCATGTGGGCGCGGCACGCCTCGATCTCGTCGTCCAGCGTGCCTTCGGCCAGGCGGCCGGAGTACCAGCCGCTGATGCAGGCCACGTTGTATTCGGCCAGCTTGGCCTTGAGCGCGGCCGGCTCGGACGGGAACTTGTTGCCCAGCTCGAAGCCTTGATAGCCGATCTCCGCGCCTTCGCGCAGGGCGGTTTCCAGCGGCGTGTCGCCGCCGAGTTCGGGCAGGTCGTCGTTGCTCCAGGAGATCGGATTGATGCCGATGCGGATGTTCCAGGTCATGGGTGTCGCCGTTCGAAAGAGTGGATGTTCAGGGCCGCTGGGCGCGCTTGGACTCGCGCGCCGCCGCGGCGGCCGCGCTGGCCTGCGGGCGTTCGGAAACCTCGGGGATGCCGACCTCCCACCAGCAGCCGCCGTCGTCGGTGGTGCGCGTGTGCGTGGTATCGATGACGATGACCTGCGTCTTCATCGCGGCGCGTGCGCGCACCATCGCGACATGCAACGCGGCCACGTCCGGCACGTGGACGCTCTCCGCGCCGAGCGCCTTCGCATGCGCGGCGAAATCGATGCGCACGTCGAGGCCGCCTTCGGGCACGCAGTCGTCGAGCAGGTTGTTGAAGCTCGCGCCGCCGCAGGCTTGCTGCAGGCGCTGGATGCAGCCGTAGCCGCGGTTGTCGAGTACGACGACGATCAGCTTGCGGCCCAGCATCACCGACGTCGCGATCTCGGAGTTCATCATCAGGTAGGAGCCGTCGCCCACCATCGCGATGACCTCGCGCTCCGGCCGCGCCAGCTTCGCGCCGAGCGCGCCGGCGATCTCGTAGCCCATGCACGAGTAGCCGTATTCGACGTGGTAGTTGCCCGGCACGCCGCTGCGCCACAGCTTGTGCAGCTCGGCCGGCAAGGTGCCCGCGGCGCAGACCACGAGATCGCCGGCGGCCGAGTCCGCCACCGAGTCGCGCACCGCGCCGATCACGTCGGCGTCGTAGGGCAACTGGTCGGGCAGGGGCTTCGTGGTCAGCTCGGTCACGCGCTGGTTCCACGCGCTCGCGGCGTTCGCCGAACGCGACGACCATGCGACGTCCGCACGCCAGTCCCGCGCGCCGGCCGACATCGCCGACAGGCCCACGCGGGCATCGCACACCAGCGCGTCGCCATGCCACTTGTGCGCGTCGAAGGCCTGCACGTTGACGCTGAGCAACCGGGCCTGCGTGAACAGCGTGTGCGAGCCGGTGGTGAAATCCTGCAGGCGCGTGCCGACGGCGATGACGAGGTCGGCATCGCGCGCGCCGTCGTTGGCCGCGGGCGAGCCGGTGACGCCGACGGCGCCGACGTTCAGCGGGTGATCCCAGGCGAGGCTGCCCTTGCCGGCCTGCGTCTCGCACACGGGCACGCCGTGCGCCGTGGCGAACGCGGCCAGCGCGCTGCCCGCCTCGCTGTACAGCACGCCGCCGCCGGCCACCAGCAGCGGCCGGCGCGAAGCGCGCAAGGCGGCGATCGCGCGCTCCAGTTCGGCCGTGTCGGGCGCGGCGCGGCGGATGCGCAGCGTCGCGGGCGCGAGAAACTCCGCGGGGCAATCGAAGGCCTCGGCCTGCACGTCCTGCGGCAGCGCCAGGCACACCGGGCCGCACAGCGCGGGGTCGAGCATGGTGCGGATCGCGTTCGGCAGCGCGGTGAGGATCTGCTCCGGCCGCACGATGCGGTCGAAGAAGCGGGTGACGGGCCGGAAGGCGTCATTGACGCTGACGTCGCCGTAGTGGAAGTCCTCGAGCTGCTGCAGCACCGGATCGGGCGCGCGCGACGCGAACGTGTCGCCGGGCATCAGCAGCACGGGCAGCCGGTTGACGTGGGCGAGCGCGGCGGCGGTGAGCAGGTTGGTCGCGCCCGGGCCGATGCTCGTGGTCACGGCCATGATGCGACGGCGGAAGTTCGCCTTCGCGTAGGCGATCGCGGCATGCGCCATCGCCTGCTCGTTGTGCGCGCGCCAGGTCGGCAGCGCGGCGCGCGACGCGTGCAGCGCCTCGCCGAGTCCGGCGACGTTGCCGTGGCCGAAGATGGCGAACACGCCGCCGCAATACGGCACGACGCTGCCGTCGTCGAGCTCGATGCGCAGCGCGGCCAGGTGGCGCACGATGGCCTGGGCCAGGGTGAGTCGGATCGTCTTCATGTCGTCAGGTCTTTCAGGCCGGCCGAGCGGCGGGTGCTGGAGGACGTCGATCGCGAGCTGCGCCACGCGTCGACCAGCGTCTCGAAGTTCGCGGCCACCGCGGCCACGAACGACTCGTCGCTCGCGTCGCCGCGCAGCCAGTCCTGCGCCGGGGCGACCCACAAGGTGCGGCCCACCATGAAGCCCTTGACGATGGGATGCGTCGCCGCCTCGAAGCCGCGCGCGAGCTTGGCCAGCGGCTGGTTGAGCCCCAGGATCACGGCGCCGCGGCACTGCGGATCGCGCGCCGCGACCAGCGCCGCGAGCGCCGCCCAGCCGGCGGCCTGCATCGGCGCGAGCTTCCACCATTCGGGCTTCAGGCCGATCGTGTAGAGGCGCGTCACCGCGCGCAGCACGGCCGCGTCGGCATCGGCTTCTGGATTGGCATCAGTCAGCGCTGCCTGGCCGCGCGGCGGAATCACCTCGAGCAGCAGTTCGTGCCCGGTGTCGCGCGTCGCCGTCCACAGCTCCTGCAGACTGGCCTCCTGCTCGAGCCGGAGATCGACGTCGTCGTCCGGGTGGTAGTGGACCAGGCACTTGACGACCTGCTCGCGCGGCCAGTGCACGAGCTGCGTGCCGATGCAGGCGCCGCCATCGAAGCGCAGCGGGCGCGAGCCCGGGAGTTCGACCGGACGGCCCACCCACCAGCCGCGGCCGGTCGCGGCGTGCAGCGCGTCCTCGCCGTAGACCTCGTCGATCAGCACGCCGACGCGCCCGCGCAACCCGCGCGATCGCTCGACGCGTTCGGCGGCCTGCACCAGCAACTGCTTCAGGCGCGGAATGCGCGACTCGGAGGCGCCCGCGTCGCGCGCGAGTTCGAAGAACTGGCTGCGATGGTCGAAGGCCATCACGTTGAGCTCGTTCCACTGCGCGCGCGCCGCGGTCGTGCGGTGCAGGTGCGCGAGGGCCGTGTCGGCGGCGACGTCGGCCGAGCGTTTGCCCGAGAACCAGTGCGCGAGTTCGGCCGGCGTGGGCATCGCGGGCGCGCACGCGTGACGCGAGACGACGATCGCGCCGCACGCGTTGGCCAGCCGCGCCGCGGCGGCGAAATCCTCGCCGCGCAGGAAGCCGGTGAGCAGGCCCGCGGCGAAGGCGTCGCCCGCGCCGAGCACGTTGAGCACCTCGACGCGCTCGCCGGCGCTGGTCGGCGCATCCTCGAGGCGCGCGGGCACGGCCCCGGCGATCAGGCAGCAGCCCAGCGGGCCGAGCTTGACGACCATCGTGGCCGCAGTGATCTCGCGCACGCGGCGCAGCGAGGCCAGCAGGTCGCCCGGCACGCCGCCGGCGATCGCAAACTCTTCCTCGGTGCCGATCAGCAGGTCGAACTGCGGCAGCAGCTCCTGCAGGCTCGCGGTGACGCTCGCGTCGGCGACGAAGCGCGTCTGGCCGTCGCCGCGCTTGGTCAGGCTCCACAACACGGGGCGGTAGTCGATGTCGAGCACGCGCAGCGTGCCGTGGCGCGCGGCGTGGGCCAGCGCCCGCGTCGACGCGGCGCGCACGCCGGGTTGCGAGAGATGAGTGCCGGTGATCAGCAGGGCGCGGCAGTCGGCGATGAAGTCCTCGGCGATGCCGTCGGCGGCGATGGCCATGTCCGCGCAGTTCTCGCGGTAGAACAGCAGCGGGAAGGTGTCGCGATCCTTCAGGCCGAGGATGGCCAGCGCGGTCAGGCGCTCGGGGTCGACCTGCACCATCGCCGTGTCGCAGCCTTCGCGCTGCAGCGTCTCGACGAGGAAGCGGCCCATCTGCTCGTCGCCCACGCGCGAGATCATCGCGGCGCGCAGGCCCAGCCGCGCCGCGCCGAACGCGATGTTGGCCGAGCTGCCGCCCAGGTACTTGGCGAAGGTGGAGACGTCCTCGAGGCGCGCGCCGACCTGCTGCGCGTAGAGATCGACGGCGAGGCGCCCGAGGCAGGCGAGATCGAAGCGGCGACCGGCGGGAATGGAAAGGAGGCTCATCGTGTCGGGGCCGGGTTCAGATCGTCACGCCGTCGAGGTCGTGCATCAGCGTCTTCATCTCGGCGCCGCCGGCCATCATGTCGAGCACGGCCTCCTTCGAGACGTCGCACTTGGCATGCGTGCCCATCGACTTGCCGCGATTGAGCAAGGTGAAGCGATCGCCGATCGGATACGCGTGGTTCACGTTGTGGGTGATGAAGATGACGGAGATGCCGCGGGCGCGGGCGCGGGCGATCAGCTTGAGCACGTTGACGCTCTGCTTGACGCCCAGCGCCGCCGTGGGCTCGTCCAGGATCAGCACCTTCGCGCCGAAGTGGATGGCGCGCGCGATGGCCAGGCACTGCTTCTCGCCGCCCGACATGTTGCCCACCAGTTGCCCCGCGTCGCGCACGCGGATGCCCATCTCGGCGAGCTTGGCCGCCGCGGTGCGTTCGGCCAGGCCGTGGTCCATGACCGGCAGCGCGCCGAACAGGCGGCGCACCGGTTCGCGGCCCATGAAGAAGTTGCGCGCGACGCTCATCAGCGGCACCAGCGCGAGGTCCTGGTAGACGGTGGCGATGCCGGCATCGAGCGCCTCGCGCGGCGACCGGAAGCGCACCGGCACGCCGTTGACGAGGAACTCGCCGGCATCGGGCACGTAGACCCCGGCCAGCATCTTGATCAGCGTGCTCTTGCCGGCGCCGTTGTCGCCCAGCAGGCAATGCACCTCGCCGCGCGCGAGCTGCAGCGTGACGCCCGACAGCGCGATGACGGGGCCGAAGAACTTGCTGACGTTCTCGAGTTGCAGGATCAGATCCAGCGCCATGGCGGTCTCCTGCGGTTCAGCGCCGGCCCAGCGCGACGCGCCGGCGGACGAAGTTGTTGAACAGCACCGCGACCAGCAGCATGCCGCCCAGGAACACGCGGTACCAGTTGTTGTCGATGCTCGTGTAGCCGATGCCGATCTGCACGACGCCGAAGATCAGCGCGCCCAACGAGGCGCCGATCACCGAGCCGTAGCCGCCCGTGAGCAGGCAGCCGCCGATCACCGCGGCGATGATGGCCTCGAACTCCTTCTGCAAGCCACGGTCGGCCGCGGCGGAGCCGGCGTCGGCCACCTGCAGGATCGCGAACAGGGCGGCGCAGAAGGCGGTGAGCACGAACAGCGAGATCTTGACGCGGCCTACCGGGATGCCGACGTTCTTCGCGGCGACCGGATCGCCGCCGACGGCGAGGATCCAGTTGCCGGCGCGCATCTTGGCCAGCATGAAGGCGCCGGCCGCAGTCAGCGCCAGCCACCAGACGATGACCTTGGGGACGCCGATCGCCAGCGCCGTGCCGTCGTCGCGCGCCGCGATGAGCCCGGCATGGGCCATCGCATCGAACAGGCCGTTGAGCACGTGGCCCTGGAACAGCGCGTGCACGATGGGATCGGCGGCGATCATGTCGGCGAGCACCAGCGGACCGTTGCTCGACAGAATCGTCTTGCCGGTCATCATCACCGACAGCGCGAGGCTCAACCCGCGCAACACGAAATAGAAGGCGAGGGTGACGATGAAGCTGGGCAGGCCGGTGCGCACCACCAGCCAGCCGTTCAACGCCCCCAGCGCGCAGGCCACGCCGAGCGCGAACAGCGCCGCGAGCCAGACGGGCCAGCCCCAGTAGAGGCAGGGCACCGCCAGCATCATGCCGGCGAAGCCGATCATCGAGCCGATCGAGAGATCGAACTCGCCGGCCACCATCAGCAGCGCCGCGCCGACCGCGATCACGCCGAGGAAACCGGCCACCGTGGCCCAGTTCACGATGCCTTCCGCGCTGAACATGCCGGAGCCGTTGGCCGCGAACGCGAACAGCACGAAGACGAGCACCGTGCCCGACAGCGCCCCCGATTCGGGTCGCCCCAGCAGTCGGCGCCAGGCGCCGACGGAACGCACGCGTTCGTCGGCGGCGGGCGCTGCGGCGGGCGTGGCCGCCGCGGGGGTCGTGGTCAGGGGAACAGTCATGACGTCGTCGGCCTCGGGTTACCGGTACTGCCCGGCGTACTTCTCGACCTTGCCGATGTTGTCCTTGGTCACGAAGCCCGGACCGGACAGGATGTGGCGCGGGCCATAGACCGGCTGCAGGCCGTATTCCGCGAAGCGCGCCTTGACCTTGGGGTTGGCCTGCACGGCCGCCGACACCTTCTTCAGGTCGGTGGTGTGCATCTGCTTCATCGTGGCCATCACGGCCACCGGGATGTAGCCCTGCAGGTAGGGCTGCTGGTCGATGGCGAACTGCACCGAGCCGTCCTTGATGCCGCGCGCGATGTCGTCGCTCAGGTCGAAGGTGGCGAACCAGATCTTGCCTTTCAGTCCGGCCTTGTCGATCGCCTTCATGGCCGGACTCGCCGACAGCGGGCCGAGCGCGAGCACCGCCTGCGTGTTCGGGTTCTGGCGCAGCCAGGCCGAGACCTTGGCCTCGACGCCGCTCGGATCCTCGCCGGAGTCGAGCGTCGACTTCTTGAAGTCGGCCCCGATCGCCTCGGCGAAGCCGCGGCAGCGCTCGAACGACGCCGGGTTCGTGGCGTAGTGGTTCACGCACAGGAAGCTCTTGATGCCGGCCGCCTTCGCGCGCTCGCCGGCACCGTGGCCGGCCTCGTACTCGGGCTGGCCCACGTGCATGATCGCGCCGAGCGCCTCGCTCTGCTCGGTGGTGCCCGAGTTGATGGTGATCAGCGGGATCTTCTTGTCGGTGACCTTCTTCAGCGAGCCCTTGAGCACGTTGTAGTCGGCGATCGACGTGATCACGCCGTCGTAGTTGGAGGCCGCGGCCTGCTCGATCAGGCGCGACATGTCGGCCAGGTCGCCGCTGGGCGGGTTGCGGTAGTCCACGGTGACGTCGAAATCCTCGCCGGCCTGCTTCACGGCGTTCTTGATGGTGTTCCACCAGGAGTCCGAATCCGGCGCATGGCTGATCAGCACGTACCTGCCGGCCGCGTGCGCGGCGCCCAGGCTCATCGTCATCGCGGCGGCGATCGCCAAGGTCTTCAGCACCCGCCGCTTGGTCACTCGATTCATGGTCTTGTCTCCTGCGTTATTTGGGATCGTGTCGGTCTTGCGATCCGCCGAAGTCGAAGTCGAAGCCGGCAGGTCGGGACGTGAGCGCATCGTAGGCAGTATGGAAAACTGATTCCATAAGTGGAATCACTTAGAAAATCTTTTCCAAATGAAAATCCATCGACCTATCATCCGCAGCATCCTTTCCCACATCGACGACGTGCGGTCGCGTGCACGTTCCTGGAGTCCTGAAGAAGATGACGATCTCGAACAACCAGCCCCTCAAGGTGGGCATCGCGGGCCTGGGCCGGCTCGGCAAGCGTCACGCCGAGCAACTGGCGTTCCGCACCCGCGGCGCGCAGCTCGTCAGTGCGTGCAGCCCGGTCACCGCCGAGCTGGCATGGGCGCGCGATGAACTCGGCGTCGGCGTGCTGCACGAGGACTTCGACGCGTTCGTGCGCGATCCGCAGCTCGACGCCGTCGTGCTGGTCACGCCCACGTCGCTGCACGCCGACCAGACCATCGCCGCGCTGCAGGCCGGCAAGCACGTGTTCGTCGAGAAGCCGCTGGCGCTCAACGTGGCCGATTGCGAGCGCGTCGAGCAGGTGGCCCGGCGCCATCCGGAGCTCGTCGCGATGGTCGGCTTCGTGCGCCGGTTCGATCCAAGCTATGTGCGTGCGCAGGCCGACATCGTCGCCGGTGCCATCGGCCGGCCGTTCCTGGTCCGCTCGCAGACCTGCGACCGCAACGACCCCGACGGCTTCTTCGTGCGCTTCGCGCCCACCTCGGGCGGCATCTTCATGGACTGCAGCGTGCACGACATCGACCTCGCGCGCTGGATGCTCGGCAAGCCGCGCGCGACGCGCGTGTTCGCCAGCGGCACGATCGCGCTCCACGAAGGGTTGCGACCGATCGGCGACGTCGACAACGGCATGGCCATCGTCGAGTTCGAAGGCGGCCAGCGCGCGATGCTCTACGCCTCGCGCACGTTCGCGCACGGGCACGACACGCAGACCGAGATCGTCGGCACGGCCGGCCAGTTGCTCGTCGGGCAGGGCGGCGCGCGCGACCGCATCGTGACGAGCGACGCCCGCGGCACGAGCTTCCAGGCCGTGGCCGATTTCTTCGAGCGCTTCGGCGTCGCCTTCGAGCGCGAGCTGCAGGCCTTCGTCGCGAGCTGCCGCGGCGAGCAGACGATGCCGCTGGAGCTGGCCGACGCCACCGAGGCCACGCGCATCGGCCTGGCCATCACGCGGTCGCTGCACAGCGGACAGATGGAGCTCGTCTGATGCCGCGTGCCGTTGCAGCGAAGACGCCGGCGGCGCGGCCGGCCAGGGCCGCGAGCAAGGCCAAGACGCCGCCCGCGGCCCACGGCGGCGCGGTGGACGCGCTGCTCGAACGCGTCAGCGCCGAGTTCGATGGCCTGAGCCGCCAGCTGAAGCTCATCGCGCGCTACGTGGAGCAGCATCGCGGCCATCTCGGGCTGGAGAAGATCCAGGACGTCGCCGCGCGCAGCGGCGTGCAGCCGTCGGCGGTGGTTCGTTTCGCCAAGCATTTCGGCTTCTCGGGCTATACCGAGTTGCAGAAGATCTTTCGCGACGGCATTTCGCAGCAGATCGCGCCCAGCCACAACTACCAGGCGCGTATCCGCGACGTCATCGACCATGCGGAGGGCCGGCTGTCGAGCGCCGACATCGCCGCCGAGTTCATCGGCGGCGCGATCGCCGGCATGCGCGAACTGCAGCGCGGCGTGCACGGTTCGACGCTGGACGACGCGGTGGAACTGCTGGCGCACGCGCCGTCGATCTGGGTCGCGGGCGCGCGCCGTTCGTTTCCGGCGGCGAGCTATCTCACCTATGCCTTGCAGCACGCGGATCGCCCCATCCATCTCGTGACCGGCGTCGGTGGCATGCACGAAGGCCAGTTGCGCGGCCTGCGCGAGGGCGACGTGATGATCGCGATCAGCTACGCGCCGTACGCCGAGGAGACCGGACTCGCGGTCCGGCTCGCGGTCGAGCGCGGCGCCCGTCTGATCGCGATCACCGACAGCCGCATGAGCCCGCTGGCCGGCGACGCCGCCGTCACCTTGCTGGTCTCCGAAAGCAGCACCTTCGGATTCCGCTCCCTCACCAACACGATGGCGCTCGCGCAGAGCCTGTTCATCGCGCTCGCGTATCGGCTCGAGCTCGACATGCCCGGCACC
>FTIF01005325.1_pt1 | contig 11792 bp, 10 predicted proteins | sample 1658001 | NCBI WGS metagenome assembly FTIF01 (sample SAMEA3914789, study PRJEB12502) | metagenome | biome: forest; material: soil | place: Canada | collected 2011-07-03 | depth 0.3 m | reverse complement strand
ATGCCCGTGGTCTGCTCGGTGGACGACGCGTTGATCTCGCCCATCAGGTCGGTCATGCGGCGCACCTGGGCGACGACATCGTCCATGGTCGCCCCGGCCTCGCCGACCAGCGTCGAGCCGGCCTCGACCTTGTTGACGCTGTCGCCGATCAGGCCCTTGATCTCGCGCGCGGCCTGCGCGGAGCGCTGCGCCAGGCTGCGCACCTCGGAGGCGACCACCGCGAAGCCGCGGCCCTGCTCGCCGGCGCGCGCCGCTTCCACCGCGGCATTGAGCGCGAGAATGTTGGTCTGGAACGCGATGCCGTCGATCACGCCGATGATGTCGGCGATCTTCTTGCTGGACGCGCTGATCTCGCTCATCGTCGCGACGACGCGCTGCACCACCTGGCCGCCCTTGCCGGCGACGTCGGCCGCGGCGGCGGCCAGCTGGCCGGCGGCGCGCGAGTTGTCGGCGCTCTGCTGGACGGTCGTGGTCATCTGCTGCATCGAAGCGGCGGTCTCCTGCAACGCGCTGGCCTGCTGCTCGGTGCGGCTCGACAGATCCTGGTTGCCCGACGCGATCTGCGACGACGCGGTGGCGATGCCCTCGGCCGACTGGCGCACCTGGCTCACCATCGTCACGAGACTGCCGTTCATCCGGCTCAACGCGGCGAGCAGCTGGCCCGTCTCGTCCTTGCGATCGACGACGATGTGGGAGCTCAGGTCACCGGCGGCCACGGCCTCGGCCAGCACCACGCAGCGCTCCAGCGGACGGGTGACCGCCGACGCGAGCATCCAGCCCATGGCCAGCGCGATCAGCACGGCCGCGCCGCACACCGCGGCCAGCATCGTGCGGTCGCTGGCGTAGCCGTTCTCGGCGTCCTTCACGCGCTGACGCGACAGTTCCTGGTCGTAGGCGATGTAGTCGTCGGTGGCCTTCAGCAACGCGGCCAGCAGCGGGCGGCAATCGGCGTTCATGCGGGCGATGGCGGCATCCTTCTGGTTCGCCAGCGCCCTGCCGACGATGTCGCGGGCCACCGGCCCGTACAGCCCCTCGACGCGCACGATCTCGGCGAACAGCGCCTGGTCGCGCTCGCTCACGTCCGATGCCGCCGCAACGGCCGCCTTGAGCTTGTCGAGCGCGCCGATGACGTCCGCGTCGGCCTGCGTCACGGCGGCCTTCTCCAGCTCGACGTCCTTGCTCTCGGTCACCAGCACCAGGTTGCGCGCCGCGATGGCGCGTCGCATGGCGGCGCCGCGGATGTCGGTGGCCAGCCGCTCGCGCGTGCCGACGCCCGACAGGTAGTTGGCAAAGCGGTCGTTCGAGCTGCCCAGCGAACGCAGCGACAACGCCGAGACAACCAGCACGATGGCCGCGATGAACGCAAAGCCGAGCATCAACTTGGGCTTCACGCGCAGGTTGGACAGATTCATTGCAGAGCTCCCGGGTTGGTCTGCTCTGTTATCGGAGACTCGGCCGGGCAACGCAGTGGGGAGAAGCGGACACGGACGTCGAGAACTCCCCACGAGACGACGCGACAGTCAGCGAAAGAACGCGCTGGGGGGCTCGCCGAACTGGCGCTTGAACATCGCCGCGAACGCGCTGGGGCTGTCGTAGCCGAGCGCCAGCGCCACGTCGACCACCTTGTCGCCGACGGCCAGCCGTTCCAGCCCGTGCAGCAGCCGGGCCTGCTGGCGCCACTGGCCGAAGGTCATGCCCGTCTCGCGCGCGAACAGGCGCTGGATCGTCTTCACGTCGATGCCCAGCGTCGCGGCCCAGTCGGACAGCGTCGAGAGGTCGTCGGGCTGTTCCGCGATGCGCGTGCAGATGCGGCGCAGCCGCTCGTCGGCCGGCTGCGGCAGGTGCAGCGGCAGCACCGGCAGCGCATGCAGCTCATCCACCAGCAGGCGCATCAGGCGGCCGTCGCGCGAGTCCGCTGCATACGGCGGTTTGACCTCGGTCGCCGCCCGGATCAGCTCGCGCAACAGCGGCGACACGCCCACCGCATGCGCGACCACCGGCAGCTGCGGCGCGGCGTCCGGCCGGATGTAGAGGCTGCGCATGTGCACCACGCCGACGCAACGGATCAGGTGCGCCACGCCGGCCGGCATCCAGATCGCCCGCGTCGGCGGCACGATCCACTGCCCGCCCTGCGCCGCCACCATCATCACGCCGTGCACCGCGTAGACCAGCTGGCCGCGCGCGTGCACGTGCCAGTCGACGACGTGACCTTCGGGATAGTCGGTGGCGCGCGTGAACACCGGCAGCTCGCTAGCGTCGATCGTGGCGAGGATGTCGGGGTTCAGGAAGGCGTCGCGGCGCGGCATGGGGATCTCGGCGTATGTCCGTTTCGCGCGGATCGGAGCCCGAACGGCGCGAGACAGGCATGGATCGTATCTCTAACATCCGTCGTCCGCACTGTCCTTGATACCGCTCAACCATGTCGTCCAACGCCACCACCGCCCTGCCCCGCCCGGCCCAACGCAGCGGAGCCTCCTTCCGCGTGCTCGGCGCGATCAGCACCGCCCACCTGATCAACGACATGATGCAGTCGTTGATCCTGGCGATCTATCCGATCCTCAAGGGCGAGTTCTCGCTGAGCTTCAGCCAGATCGGCCTGATCACGCTCACCTACCAGCTGACCGCGTCGCTGTTCCAGCCGCTGGTGGGCCTGTACACCGACCGCAAGCCGGTGCCCTACTCGCTGCCGGTGGGCATGACGTTCACGCTGCTGGGCCTGGTGCTGCTCGCCTACTCGCCCAACTTCGGCTCGGTGCTGCTGGCCGCCGCGCTGGTGGGCACCGGCTCGTCGATCTTCCACCCCGAGTCGTCGCGCGTCGCGCGCATGGCCTCGGGCGGCCAGCACGGGCTGGCGCAGTCGGTGTTCCAGGTCGGCGGCAACACCGGCAGCGCGCTGGGGCCGCTGGTGGCCGCGGCCGTGATCGTGCCGCACGGCAAGAGCAGCGTCGCCTGGTTCGGGCTCGTCGCGCTGATCGGCATCGCGCTGCTGTCGCAGGTCAGCCGCTGGTATGCGACGCACCACGTCGCCGCGGCCAAGGGCGCGCTGCGCGCCACGGCGTCGACGCTGCCGCGCGGCAAGGTCACCGGTGCGGTGTGCGTGCTGTTGCTGCTGATCTTCTCGAAGTACTTCTACATCGCCAGCATCAGCAGCTTCTATACGTTCTACCTGATCGGCAAGTTCGGCCTCGACGTGCAGTCCGCGCAGATGCACCTGTTCCTGTTCCTCGCGGCCTCCGCCGCGGGCACGCTGATCGGCGGCCCGGTGGGCGACCGCATCGGCCGCAAGCCGGTGATCTGGGGCTCGATCCTGGGCGTCGCGCCGTTCGCGCTGGCGCTGCCCTACGTGGGCCTCGCCTGGACGACCACCTTCACGATCCTGATCGGCCTGATCCTGTCGTCGGCGTTCTCGGCCATCCTGGTCTACGCGCAGGAGCTGATCCCCGGCAAGATCGGCACGGTCTCGGGCCTGTTCTTCGGCTTCGCGTTCGGCATGGGCGGACTCGGCGCCGCGGCACTGGGCATGCTGGCGGACGCCACCAGCATCGATTTCGTCTACCGCGTGTGCGCTTGGCTGCCGCTGCTGGGCGTGGTGGCGATCCTGCTGCCCAACGTGCGCAAGCCCGCGCACGCGTGACGCGCGCACATGCGGATTCCGAGCATCGTTATGCGCCCGGTCCGCCGCTGAGGCCTTGAGCGAGCCCGTAGGATCGAAGGCTGTCCCCAAGCTTTCGAAAGATCCCGCATGCGCCTGCTCCGTCGTTCCGTCGTCCGTTCCCTGACCCTGGCGGCGCTCGCGTCCGCCGCGTTGGCCGCGCAGGCCGCGCCGATCACCTTGCTCAACGTCAGCTACGACGTCGCGCGCGAGTTCTACAAGGACTACGACACGGCCTTCATCGCGCACTGGAAGCAGGCCGGCGGCGAGACGATCGTCGTCAACCAGTCGCACGGCGGCTCGAGCAAGCAGGCGCGCAGCGTGCTCGACGGCCTCGAGGCCGACGTGGTCACGATGAACCAGGCCACCGACATCGACATCCTCGCCGAGCGCGGCGCCCTGCTCCCGGCCAACTGGGCCACGCGGCTGCCCGACAACAGCGCGCCCACGACGTCGGTGCCGGTGATCCTGGTGCGCAAGGGCAACCCGAAGGCGCTGCACGACTGGCCCGATCTCGCGCGCGCCGGCGTCAGCGTCGTGATCCCGAATCCGAAGACCTCGGGCAACGGCCGCTACACCTATCTGGCCGCCTGGGGCAGCGTCGTCAAGGCGGGCCGCACGCCGGCGCAGGCGCGCGAGCTGGTGGGCAGGATGTTCGCCAACGTGCCCGTCTTCGACGGCGGCGGCCGCGCCGCCACCACCACCTTCGCGCAACGCAACATCGGCGACGCGCTGGTCACGTTCGAGAGCGAGGTCGACCTGATCAAGGCCGAGTTCGGCGACAACTTCGAGGTGGTGTATCCGAAGCGCACGATCCTGGCCGAGAACCCGGTGGCCGTGGTGGACAAGGTGGTCGACCGCAAACACACGCGCAAGCAGGCCGAGGCCTACCTCGCGTGGCTCTATTCGGACGCAGGCCAGGAGATCGCCGCGAAACACGGCCTGCGCCCGCGCAACGAGAAGATCCTCGCGGCGCACGCGCAGGCGTTCCCGAAGGTGGCCACGTTCACCGTGGACGAGGTGTTCGGCAACTGGAAGCAGGCGCAGAAGACCCACTTCGACGACGGCGGCACCTACGACCAGATCCTGGCCGCGACGCATCGCCAGTAACTAGCAAGACTTGGCCAGCCACTCGATGAAGCGATCCAGCGCCGGCGTGGCGCGCGCGGCCTCGGGGTGGTTGACCATCAGCGCCACCGCGTACATCTTGCCGCTGGCGGCCTGCACGTAGCCGGCCAGCGCGCGGGTGTCGAGCAGCGTGCCGGTCTTGAGGAACGCGTGGCCCTCGGCCGCGGTGCCCTGCATGCGATGCTGCAGCGTGCCGTCCATGCCGGCCACCGGCAGCGACAGCAGGAACTCGCGCAGGCGCGGCGCGTGCCACGCGTTGGCGAGCAGGTGCGCCAGCGCGCGCGGCTTCGCGCGTTCCCCGCGCGAGAGGCCGGAGCCGTTCTCCACCTGCACGTCGCCCGCGGCCAGGCCCTGGCGCAGCAGCCACTCGTGCATGCGCGCCTGCGCGTCGGGCAACGTCGCCGCGCGCAGCGGAAAGCCGCGCGACAGCGCCAGCATCAGATGGCGCGCGGTCACGTTGTTGCTGGACTTGTTCATGTCGTGCAGCACCACCGGCAACGGCTCCGACAGATGCACGGCCCACGGCAGCGCGGGCTTGCCGTCCGGCCCGTTGGGGATCAGCGTGGCGCCGACCTGGCGCGCGCGTTCCACCACGCTGCCGCTGAGCGCGCCGCCGGCCTCGGCCCACAGGCCGGCCAGTGCGCGCGTGGTGAACTGCGCTGGCGCATCGGGCACCAGCACCAGCTCGCGCCGGCCGCAACTCGCGCTCCATGAGCCTTGCACGTCGAGATGCTGGCCCGCCGCGTCGTCCACCAGGCGCGCCGTGGCCGAACAGCCGCCGTGCATCGTGACCTTGTTGGCGATGCGCACGCCGGCCAGCGGCGGCTGCAGATCCACCGCCGCACGCGGGCCGCGCGCACTGTCGATGCCGACGTGCAGCAGGCCCTCGTCGATCGCGAACGCATCGGGACGCACGTGATACGCGCGGCCCGTGCTGGGCGGCGGCGTGTTGGCGAAGTCGCCTTCGTTCAAGTCGAACGCATAACGGTCGAGCACGATGTTGCCGGCGATGCGCTGCAGTCCCTGGGCACGCAACTGGGCGAACCACTCGCGCAGTTCGGCCGAGGTCAGGCGCGCGTCGCCGCCGCCGACGATCAGCAGGTCGCCCAGCAGCGTGCCGTCCACCAGCGCGCCGCGCAGGAACGCGAACGTGCGCCAGCGGAAGTTGACGCCCAGCAGGTCCAGCGCCGCCAGCGAGGTGACGACCTTGGTGGTCGACGCCATCGCGTAGCTGGCCTCGGCGTTGACCGCCACCAGCGGCGTCTCGTTGTCGACCGGCCGCACGAAGGCACCGAAACTCGCCAGCGGCAGCCCGCTGGCGCGCAGGAAGGCCTCGCCCGCCTGCTCGGCCGTGCCGCGGCGCAGGAGGCCGATCGGATGCCCGGCCACGCCCGGCGCCTGGAGCGCGCGCGCAAGCGGAGAAACGAGGCTCGTGCCCGCGCCGGCCGCCAGCAGACGCCGCAACGCCGCGCGTCGGGAGGCGGCGCACGTGCCGGCTTCGGAAGGGGATCGGGCAAAATGCCGCATCCCGCGAGCGTAGACCTGTCGCCCCGAGCCGGTATCCCAAATAGCGCCAGCGGCGCTCCCTACTTCGTGGCCGTCCGCCGCCACGCCGTCCTTCTCCCGCCCAAGATGACTCCAGATCCCCGCCCCGATGGTGCCGATGCGCCCGCCGACGACACCGCGCCCGACGCCGCCGCGCCGGACAAGTTCCGCCCGGACTATCCCCGCCGCGGCATCCGCAGCTTCGTGCTGCGCGCCGGCCGCATGGGCAGCGGCCAGGTCAAGGCGATGGAGACGTTGGGGCCGCTGTACGTGCTGCCGTTCAAGCCCGAACCGCTGGACTTCGAGAAGGCCTTCGGCCGCCAGGCGCCGACGGTGCTGGAGATCGGCTTCGGCATGGGCGACGCCACCGCGCAGATCGCCGCCGCGCGGCCGCAGGACAATTTCATCGGCATCGAGGTGCACGCGCCCGGCGTCGGCGCGCTGCTGCAGCGCATCGCCGAGCGCGACCTGACCAACCTGCGCCTGCTGCAGCACGACGCCGTCGAGGTGCTGCGCGACATGATCGCGCCCGGCTCGCTGGCGGGGTTGCACGTGTACTTCCCCGACCCGTGGCACAAGAAGAAGCACAACAAGCGCCGGCTGATCCAGGCCGAGTTCGTCAGCCACCTGTCCTCGCGGCTCGCCACTGGCGGCTACCTGCACTGCGCCACCGACTGGCAGCCCTATGCCGAGCAGATGCTGGAGGTTCTGGGCGCCGAGCCCACGCTGGAGAACAGCGCCAAAAGCACGGCTGACGGCTATGCGCCGCGACCCGAGTGGCGTCCGCTGACGAAGTTCGAGAACCGCGGCATCAAGCTGGGCCACGGCGTCTGGGACCTGGTGTTCACGAAGCGCTGAGCAGCGCGGCCCTTGTCGTCCCGGCAAGGGCCTCCTGGCGGATCAGTCAGCCCACCGCACCATGCCGGTCAGCCACGTGGCCAGCACGACGATGCCGAACGCGATGCGGTACCAGGCGAACGGGATGAAGGTGTGCGTCGACACGTAGCGCAGCAGCCAGCGCACGCAGACCCAGGCGGCGAGGAACGACACGATGAAGCCCACCGCGAACATCGGCAGGTACTCGTGCCAGTTGTCCGCGAGTTCGTGGCGCACCTTGAAGATCTCGAGCACGCTCGCACCGATCAGCGTGGGAATCGCGAGGAAGAAGCTGAACTCGGTGGCCACGGGCCGCGACAGGCCCACCAGCAGTCCGCCGATGATCGTCGAGCCCGAGCGGCTCGTGCCCGGAATCATGCCGAAGCATTGGCAGAAGCCCACCTTCAACGCATCCATCGTCGTCATCTCGTCGATGTGGTTGATGCGAGCCTTGCGATCGCCGCCGCGCCGCTCGACCCACAGGATGATGAGCGCACCGACGATGAAGGCCCCCGCGACGACCGGGCCGTTGAACAGGTACTTGGTGATCGCCTTGTGGATCACCAACCCGATCACCGCTGCGGGCAGGAAGCCGACGATGATGTTGATGATGAGGCGACGCGAAACGGCGCTCGTGGTCAGCGTGCCCAACGTGCGGCTGATCAGCTGCCAGTAGACGATGAAGATCGCGATGATGGCGCCGGGCTGGATCGCCACTTCGAACGCCTTCATGACATCCGAGTCGGGCAGACCCAGCAGCGATTGGGTCAGGATCAGGTGACCCGTCGACGAAACCGGCAGGAACTCGGTCAGTCCTTCGACGACGCCCATGATGGCGGCCTTGATCAACAACAACGTATCCACGCTCGACGCTCCGGGGGCCGCGATGCAGCCCGAATTTGCTTGAAGCGCGCGATGATACGCGGCCGGGATGACCGCAGCCTGAGCGCCTCAGTTCTGGCGCGGAGAGACGGACATGTGCAGGCCGTGCGGCGTCACCGTGATCGGGGACGCCACCAGCGCGAGCCGGTCCATCTCGTCGGCCTGCGCGGGCTTCATCCGGTACAGCACCAGATTCTCCAGCGCGTTTTCCGCCACCAGGCCGCCGATGCGCTGCGCGGCGCCGCGCAGGTTGTTGGAGCCGCTGGACAGCGTGAGCTCGCGCACGCGCACCTGCGTCATGCGGATGGTGTGGTCGGAGGACTGGAAGCGCAGGCCGTAGTCGAGCTTGACGTGGCCCATCGCCGTCGAGCCGAACAACCGGTCCAGCGCTGTGACGTCGAGCTCGGTGCCGACGCGGTTCGTCTGCGGCATCAACTCCAGCTGCGGATTGGTGATGTCCAGGTCGATCACTTCCATCACCTTGCGCTCCATCGGAAACTGGCGCGCCAGCAGCAGCGTCAGCTGCGACTCGCTGATGTCGACGTCATGGGTGCCGATCAGGCTCGCACAGCCCGACAGGACGCCCAGCACGCCCGCGCACAACGCGCCGGCGATCGCCGCCATGCGCAGCACGGTTCGCCTTTGCGATCGCTGCTTCACCTGCTCACCCACCCTGTCGACGGCCATTCGTGTTCTTTCTGTGCCCGTGCGCGAAGAGCCGGGCCTGCCTGATCAACGCGCCGGGGCATCGTCTCGCCGACACGAATCGCTTGTCGCCCATCTGACGCGTACACCCCGATTGCAGGGCGACAGGGATTCCTGCTACCATTACTGACCAACGAGTCATTAACGAGATGCCCCCGTTTTCCCCCGATCCCTGCCTGTTCCGTCGTCGTCGCAAGGAGGCCCGCCCGGCCGAATTGCTCGAGGCGGCGCTGACGCTGTTCGTCGAGAAGGGCTTCGCCGCCACGCGCAGCGAAGAGGTGGCCAAGGCGGCCGGCGTGTCCAAGGGCACGCTGTACCTGTATTTCCCGAGCAAGGAAGAATTGCTCAAGGCCGTGATCCAGCATTTCCTCGGCGCCGAGATCGAGGCCGGCGTCCAGGAGGCCGCGGCCGCCGACGGCCCCACAGCGCAGGCGCTGGAGCAGTTGCTCGTGACCTGGTGGAAACGCGTCTATGAAGGCCCGGCGTCGGGCGTCTTCAAGCTGGTGATCACCGAGATCCGCAACTTCCCCGAGATCGGCGAGTTCTGGGTCGAGCGCGTGGTCGCGCCGGGCGAGCAGATCGTCTCCGGCCTGCTGCGACGCGGCATCGAACGCGGCGAGTTCGCGCCGGTGAACATCGATTTCGCCGTCCACTCCATCCTGATGCCCATGATCCTGCTGTGCGTGCACAAGCATTCGTTTGCCGCCTGCGGCATTGCCAAGGAGCTGGATCTGGATCCGGTGGCCTTCATGCGGGCGCATTTCCGCCTCATTCTCACGGGCCTGCAGACCCGTCCCGCCGATTCCGGCCCCGCCGGCGCCCGGAACGCCGGCCAGCCCGCATAGAATTTGAGGGTTTGCCCGCAGACCCCCCTTCGCTCCGAGGAACACGCATGAACATCGAACAAGCCCGTTTCAACATGATCGAACAGCAGATCCGACCCTGGGATGTGCTGGACAAGGGTGTGCTGGGCCTGCTGGCCGTCGTCCGCCGCGAGGATTTCGTGCCGCCCGCCTATCGTTCGCTGGCCTTCGTCGACACCGAAGTGCCGCTGGGCGAAGGCGAGTGCATGCTGGCCCCGCGCGTCGAGGCCCGCCTGCTGCAGGATCTGCAGGTGCAGCGCCACGAGCGCGTGCTCGAGATCGGCGCCGGCTCCGGCTTCATGGCGGCGCTGCTGGGCCATCGCGCGCAAAGCGTGATCTCGCTCGAGGTCAAGCCGGCGCTGGCCAGGATGGCCACCGAGAACCTGCGTCGCAGCGGCGCGTCCAACGTGTCCGTGGTGCAGGCCGATGGCGCGCACGGCTACGCCGCGGAAGGCCCGTTCGACGCGATCATGTTGTCCGGCTCGGTCTCCAAGGTGCCCGAGGAATTGTTGAAGCAGCTCAAGCCGGGTGGCCGTCTGGTGGCGATCGAAGGCGACGAACCGGTGATGGAGGCGGTGCGCTACACGCACGGCGCCGACGGTTTCTCGCGCATCGCGCTGTTCGACGTCAACGCCACGCGCCTGCTCGGCTTCCCCGAGCCTGCCCGTTTCCATTTCTGAACTCCAATGACAGTGCCAACCGGAAGGCCGCCAGCGGCCCTCCGGGGGAGTATTGCGTCCGTCGATTGATCGCGGCCTGGCCGCAGTCTGTCGGCTGAAATCGTCGTCAGGGGGTGCGCCGGCTGCAGGTCGTCGCATCGTGCGTGCATCCTGGCCCGCAAGGCCGTACAAACCCGTCCCAACGCCAACCGGCTTGAACACCCAAGGATTTCCCATGTCGTTTTCGCGCGCAGGTCTCGCTTCGATGGCGCCGGCTCTCAAGCCGCTCGTCGGCGCCCTCGTCCTGGCCTTCGGCGCCGCCGGCGCCCAGGCGCAGAGCCTGACGGAGGTCGTGCAGGCCGCACGCAGCGTCGACGCCACCTACCTGGGTGCGCGGGCCACCGCCGACGCGGTGCACTACCGCTACGAGCAGGCGCGCGCCGCGCACCTCCCGTCGGCCAACATGCAGGTGCAGGCCGGGCGCCAGACCAGCACGCAGCCGACGATCATCAGCGTCGGCGCGCCGACGGCGGCCAATCCGAACAACGTCGTCGAGGTGCCGACCGCCGAGAAGACCGGCACCAATACCGTCGGTGCCACGATCAACGCGTCGCAGACGATCTACAACCGCCAGGACAACCTGCAGATCGACCAGGCCCGCAAGTCCGAGGATCTCGCGCAATCGCAGCTCGCGCAGGCCGACCAGGACCTGATCGTGCGCGTGGCGCAGGCCTACTTCAACGTGCTGACCGCGGCCGACGCGCTGCAGTTCGCGCAGGGCAACAGCAAGGCGATCGCCGAACAGCTCGCCTCGGCCAAGCGCAACTTCGAGGTCGGCAACGCCACCATCACCGACACGCGCGAGGCCGAGGCCCGCGCCGACATCGCTCACTCGCAGCAGATCTCTGCGGAGAACGATCTCGTCGTGGCCAAGCTGACGCTGGACCAGCTCGTCGGCCGCAACGGCGTCATGCCGCACCCGCTGATCCTGCCCGCGGTACTGCCGCCCGTGATGCCGAGCCAGGCCTCCGATTGGGTGGCGCTGGCCGAATCGGACAGCCCGAGCCTCAAGCAGGCCCAGCTCAACCTGGAGGTCGCGCAGCTCGAGACCTCTCGCAGGAAGGCGGGCAACCTGCCGACGCTGGTCGCCGGCGCCAGCTACAACCGCAATCGCCAGCGCGACTCGTTCTCGCCCGGCGGCGTCTCGTTCGCCGGCACCGGCGGCTCGACCAACGTCGGCCTGACGCTGACCGTCCCGCTGTTCACCGGCTTCCTGATCCAGAACCAGGTGCGCGAGAGCGTCGCGCTGGAGGAAAAGGCGCGCACCGACGCCGAGGGCGCGCACAACCAGGTCGTCCTCGGCACCCGCACGGCCTTCGTCACCGCGCTGACGCAGGCCGCGCAGGTCAAGGCCCTCGAGGCCTCCGAGGCCTCCAGCAAGCTGGCGCTCGACGCCACGTTGCTGGGCTACAAGGTGGGCGT
>FTIF01002948.1_pt1 | contig 11794 bp, 10 predicted proteins | sample 1658001 | NCBI WGS metagenome assembly FTIF01 (sample SAMEA3914789, study PRJEB12502) | metagenome | biome: forest; material: soil | place: Canada | collected 2011-07-03 | depth 0.3 m | reverse complement strand
CCGATACGGCGCAGGGTGTCGCGCATCGACGGCCAGGTGCCTTCGCCGACGCCGATGGGCGGGGTGTTCGGGGATTCGATCAGGGTGACGGCCAGGCCGCCCGGTTCGCCCGCGTGATGCTCGCGCGCGAGCAGGGCGGCGGTCAGCCAGCCGGCCGAACCGCCTCCGAGGATCACGACGTGTCGCACGTCATCGTTGAGGCGCATCTTCATCTCCGGCCATGATGCCGGGCAGGGGTAGGTTGCGCCACCCGGCGATTCCCCTGGAGGCGGCGCCGGGTGGTTCAACCGTTCTCGGACCGCCTAGAACTTGTAGCGCGCGCCGATCATGAAGAGTCGGCCCGTCTGCGTGATGGACGCGAGGGCGTCCTTCGTGCGTTCGTGCTGACGGATCACGCCGTCGTTCAGGTTGATGGCGTCCAGCGAGAACGACAGGTGATTGTCGTAGGCGTAGCCCAGCGTCATGTCCACCTGGCCGTACGGCTCGGTGTAGACCGGATTCGACCCCCCGCCGCCGTCGACTGTCGCGGCCAGGAACTGGCCGCGCCAGTTGTAGGCCACGCGTGCATTGAAGTGGGCATCCTCGTAATAAGCGACGACGTTGGCCGTGTCGCTCAACCCGATGAGCGCGAACTGCTGGGCCAGACTGTCGTTGTTGTACTGCAGCCCCGATATCACCAGCGTGTAGTTCGCCGCGACGCCGAAGCCCGAGTTGCCGAACGCATTCTGGATGTTGAACTCGAAGCCGTGCAGGCTGGCGTTGTGCGCGTTGACCGGCACCGTGATGGTGAAGTTCGTGATCGGGTTGCCGGGTACGCCCGTGATCGTGCCGGTGGTGTTGCCATTCGAGTCCACCGGCCCCGCCACCACGCCCGGTTGCCCGTTGTAATGGGCAAAGATGTAGTTGCGGATGCAGGTCGTGTCGGCCGTGGTGCAGCCGTTGGCCAGCGCCGCGTTCCAGTAGGCGCCGCCCACGGGCGTGGGGACGTTGAACGGCGTCTCCGTGACCGTGCTGGTGCCGATGTAGTTGCTGACGTTCTTGTGGAAGAAGCCCACCGATGCGTAGCTGGACTTGCCGTAGTACCACTCGAGCGAGGCGTCGAGGTTGTGCGAGCGCAGCGGCTTCAGGTTGGGATTGCCCTCATTGCCGGTGCCGCCGTCCACACGCACTCCCTGGGCGAGCGACTGGCCGCCCTGGATCTGGTCCCAGGTCGGGCGCGCAATGCTGTCGCCGTAGCTCAGGCGCAGCTTGAGGGTCTTGGTCAGGTCCGCGTCGTAGTCGATGCTGGGCAGCAGATAGTGGTAGCCGCCCTTGAGGGTGGTGAAGACGCCGGCGCCGTAGGTCAGGTCCAGTTCGTTCTGCGATTTCATCACGACGCCGGTCGGTTGCGGAACCAGCGCCGACGAGGTGACGTCCGTCTTCTCGTAGCGCAGGCCGGCCGACAGGTTCATCGGGATGCCCGCGGTCTCCCAGTCGCGGTTGTACTGGCCGTACAGGCTGGTGGTGTTCTCCTTCGTGCGCTCGTCGGTCGTGAAGTTGTTCGAGGCCAGGTAGTTCGCCGGATTGCCGACGCTGGCGGCGATGCCGCGCACCTGCGGGAAGTTGAACGTGTACCAGGGCTGGAACTGCGCCGGGTCGTTGCTGCCACTCATCTGGCTGAAGTACTTGCTCACGGTGGTCGGGTGCCAGACGCTGTCCGGATAGTCCGCCGGGCTGGTGGCACCGCCCCAGCTGTCCTGCTCCACGTTGGCGTAGGCCGTGCGGTTCTTGACGTGCTGGATGTTCAGGCCGAAGTCCACCGACGACTGGTCGCTGGCGTCCCAACTGCCCTTCAACTGCAGCTGGTTGACGCTGGACTTCATGTAGCTGTTGCGGAACGAGTCGCCCGTGACCTCTTGGTCGGCCGTGCTGGGACCCGCACCGGCGATGCTCATCACCGGGAACGGATGCGTGAAGTCCACCGAAGTGGTGCCGCGCGTGAAGCTGGCCGTGCCCAGATCGGAGTTGGTGCCGTAGGGGCTGTCCGAACCCGAGGTCGAGTTCGACGAATGCGCATCGGCCTCGAACTTGAGGGTGGGGCTGGCCTTCCAGAGCAGGTTCAGGCCGAGCGAGCGCAGGGTCGTCTTGACGCCGAACCAGCCGCCGCCCATGGCGATGTCCTGCAACCCCGGGTTGGCCGGCGCGCCCGGGGCGGCGGCGACGCCGAGGAGCTCGGAATACATCGTCGGGCCGGACACCGGGCCGTTGGTCCAGCTGCTGACCGACGGGCCGAAGTTGAACCACGACGAGACGTCGCTGAACTTGGTGTCGACGCGGTTCTGCGCGTATGTGTAGTCCAGCGTGCTCGTGAGCTCCTTGACCGGCTGCCACTGCAAGGTCAGCTGGCCGTTGGTGCGTTCGCGATGGACGCCGTTGACCGCATAGTCGATGTTCTGCGGCACCTGGTAGATGTCGTTCGGGCCCGGACGGTTGGTGATGTTCGCGGAGCCGGGCGCACCGGGCTGCGGGATCACGCCCCAGCTGTTCGCATCGTTGCCCTGGAACGAGTGCCACCCGCTGGGGACGCCGGCGGTGTTGACGCCGAGGTCGCGCACCTGGTAGCTGCCGGTGAGCGACACGCCGAAGGTGTGGTCGGCGAACGTGTTGCTGTAGATGCCCGAAAGCTCCGGCGTGAGGTTCTTGCCCTTGTCGTCGGTCGGCAGGCGCTTGTTGGACTCGTCCGTGATGCCCTTGATGCCGAAGCTGGCGATCATGCCCGGAGCGTCCAGCGGCCGCGCCGTCCTGATGTTGATGGTGGCGCCGATGCCGCCGGCCGGCTTGGACGCCTGACTGGTCTTCCAGACCTCCAGCGAGGACACCGATTCCGCGGCGAGATTGGCGAAGTCGAAGGCGCGCGAGTTCGACGCGCTGGTGTTCTGCACCGTGGTCGCCGGCATCTGGCGGCCGTTCAGCAAGATCATGTTGTAGTCGGGCCCGAAGCCGCGCACCGTGATCTTGGAGCCTTCGCCGTTCGCGCGGTCGATGGCCACGCCGCTGATGCGTTGCATGGCTTCGGCGAGGTTGGTGTCGGGGAACTTGCCGACGTCCTCGGCGGTGATGCCGTCGACGATGCCGTGGGCGTCGCGCTTGAGCGCCATCGAGGTGTCCAGGCTGGCGCGAATGCCGGTGACGACGACGGTCTGGGTATCGGCGGACTTGCCTGCCGCGCTGGCCGCCGACGCGGGTGTCGCGGCGGACGCAGCGCCCTGGGCGTGTGCCGCCGTGACCCCTGCCAGCAGCAGTCCGCAGGCCGATGCGAGGCGGGTGCGCCGGAACGACGGCGGGTGGCCCGGCTGCGGCTGGCAGAGTCGTGTGATCTTCATTGACTGTCTCCGATTGTTTTGTGAGCCGAGTCGCCGTTGGGGAACGTGCGCCCAATTCCTGCCCCGTCGTTGATCGCGGGTTGGTGAAAGCGCTTTCAGAAGTCGATATGAATCCCCCTGAAAGCGGTTTCAAATGTAAGGCAGATGGCCAGCATGTGATCTAGGGAACTCCCGTATACGGTCGAGTTTCGACTTATGCGGGCAACATTTCTTCAAATTCTCGGGTTTGTCCCAGGGCGCGGCCCGGTGACGTGCGATCTGACCTGTCCGGCGAAGCCTGTTGCTTGTCTGTCCTGTTGCTTGCCGAATAGCTCGCCACGGACGGTGGCGGTGAGGCGATCCGCGTCTGCTGTATCCGGCAGATGTTCCTTTGTTGCGGTTGATGGCGTCCAAAAACAGAAAGCGCTTTCATGATCGCGACCAGGATGCCCGCAACCGACACGGCGCACGCGCTTCGTCTAGGATGGGCGCGCCGTTTGGCCGCCCCTTTCGCCTCTTGCAGGAGTTCGCCGTGAGCCCGATCACCGCCCCCCGCGCAGCGCGCCTCGAGCCGACCTGGCTGGACGCCGAATACAACCAGCGCGCCCGTCATCCGGAGCACGTGGAGATCGGCGCACGCTGGCAGACCGCCTCGTCGCTGGTGCAGCGCCTCGAATCCTGGCGCAGCGACGTGCGCTACGGCGATGGCGACGGCGAGACGCTGGACATCTATCCGACGCCGCACGCCGATGCCCCGGTGCTCGTGTTCATCCACGGCGGCTACTGGCGTTCGTCGGACAAGTCGCTGCACGGCTTCATCGCGCCGTCGTTCACGGCCGACGGCGCGCTGGTGATGGTGCCCAACTACGCGAAGTGCCCGGCGGTGGGCATCGAGCACATCGTGCTGCAGATGACCCGGCTGCTGGCCTGGGTGCATCGCCATGCCGCGATCTACGGCGGCGACCCGTCACGCATCGTCGTCGTGGGCCATTCGGCGGGCGGGCATCTCGCGTCGATGATGCTCAGCTGCCGCTGGAGGGAAGTGGATGCGGCGCTGCCGGCGCAACTGGTGAGCGGGGCGCTGGCGATCTCCGGCGTGTTCGACCTGGAGCCGCTGCGTCATGCGCCGTTCCTGAAGGACGACGTCCAACTGACCCCGGCCAGCGTCAAGCGGCTGAGTTCGGCGTTCTTTCCGCGGCCGCGCCGGCCCTTGCTGACCGCCGTGGGCGGCGAGGAGAGCGCGGAGTTCAAGCGCCAGACGGCGCTGATCCGCGACCAGTGGGGGCCGACGACCGTGCCCGTATGCGAGACGATCCCGAGCGCGAACCACTTCACGATCCTGCACAACCTGGCGGATCCGAACGGGCGGCTGCACCGGCACGCGCTCGGGCTGATGGGCCTGCGCCGCTGAGCACGGCGGGCCGGCCCATTCGCGAAACACGCGAACCGGATAGCGGTGCTGGAGCGCTGTCGTTAGCCCTGGCCTATTCCCGCGATAGCCGCATTGAATTTGGTGTCTCGCGGTCAGTCTGCTACGGTGTGTCCGGGCCTGTCGTTCCGACGTCGGCGCGAGAGGTTGAAGTCCGTTTTTCGTCCGTTTTCCGTTATCACGAGGAGACCATCATGGGACTGAAAGGCTCGAAGACCGAGCAGAACCTCAAGGACGCGTTCGCCGGCGAATCGCAGGCGAATCGGCGCTACCTGTACTTCGCCGCGAAGGCGGACGTCGAGGGCCAGAACGACGTGGCGGCGCTGTTTCGCTCGACGGCGGAAGGCGAGACGGGCCATGCACACGGCCATCTCGAGTTTCTCGAGGAAGTGGGCGACCCGGCGACCGGCCTGCCGATCGGCCCGACGCGCGACAACCTGAAGGCCGCCGTGGCCGGCGAAACCCACGAGTACACCGACATGTACCCCGGGATGGCGCGCGCGGCCCGCGAAGAGGGTTTCAGCGAGATCGCCGACTGGTTCGAGACCTTGGCCAAGGCCGAGCGCTCGCACGCCAATCGCTATCAGAAGGCGCTCGATGCGCTGGTCGACTGAGTAAGGTTCGAGCGGGCCCGGCGCGCCCGCTCGACACGACTGCATGGCAGGGGGCTTCGCGGCCCCTTGTTCGTTTGCCCGACGGCGCGGCGGCCCCGCCGCGCCTGACCGGCGGTGAGCCGGAGTTCCCCGAGTCCATCCTGAAGGCGACACCCGCATGACGCAGCGCGAAGGCAATCTCGAGGCGCCCACCCGCCATCCGATCGACTGGAAGTCGGCCACCTACTACGACGAGGCGGATTGCAACCGCGAGCTGGAGCGCGTGTTCGACATCTGCCACGGCTGCCGGCGCTGCGTGAGCCTGTGCCAGTCGTTCCCGACGCTGTTCGACCTGGTCGACGCCACCGTCGACGGCGAGGTGCACGGCGTCGCCAAGAGCGACTTCGGCAAGGTGGTCGACCAGTGCTACCTGTGCGACCTGTGCTACATGACCAAGTGTCCCTACGTGCCGCCGCACCAGTGGAACGTGGACTTCCCGCACCTGATGCTGCGGGCGAAGGCGATCAAGTTCGAGCGCGGGGGGGTCTCGCGTGGCGAGCGCTTCCTGGCCTCCACCGACGTGCATGGCCAGTTCGCCGGCATCCCCGTGGTCGTGCAGGCGGCCAACGCGATGAACCGCACGAAGATCATGCGCAAGCTGCTCGACAAGTCGCTGGGCGTGCATCCCGACGCGTGGCTGCCCGAACTGGCCACCACGCGCCTGCGCTGGAGCGAACGGCACGCGGGCCCGGCGCGCATCGTGACGAACGGCGAACGCACGCCCGGCAAGGTGGCGCTGTTCGCCACCTGCTACGTCAACTACAACGAGCCCGGCATCGGCCGCGACCTGCTCAAGGTGCTGACGCACAACGACATCGCATACGAGATCGTCGACAAGGAGTCGTGCTGCGGCATGCCCCGGCTCGAGCTCGGCGACCTGAAGTCGGTGGAGCAGGCGATGCGCGCGAACATTCCCGTGCTCGCGCGCTATGCCCGGCAGGGGTATGCGATCCTGTCCGCGATCCCGAGCTGCACGCTGATGTTCAAGCAGGAACTGCCGCTGCTGTTTCCCGACGAGGCCGACGTCGCCCTGGTGCGCGACGCGATGTTCGACCCGTTCGAATACTTCGTCGCGCGCCATCGCGACGGCTTGCTCAAGACCGACTTCAAGGCGGCGCTCGGCAAGGTGAGCTATCACATCCCCTGCCACGGCCGCGTGCAGAACATCGGGCGCAAGACCGAGGAGATGTTCAAGCTGATCGGCAAGAGCGTCACGGTGCAGTTGAACACCGTCGAGCGCTGTTCCGGTCACGCGGGCACGTACGGCGTCAAGACGCTTTATCACGCGAACGCGATGAAGATCGGCAAGCCGGTGTTCAAGGCGATGGCCCGCGACGAGCCCGACGTGATCGCGAGCGACTGCGCGCTGGCCGGCCACCACATCGCGCAGGGCATGGCGCTTGCCGGCACGCCGGCCAAGGCCCTGGCGCATCCGCTGAGCCTGCTGCGCGTCGCCTACGGGCTCGACTAATCCATATTGCCTGGAGACCGCCATGTCCACGCCGTTGAGCCGGACGAGCCTGATGACGCTGGAGGCCTATGCCCGGGCCCGCAAGAGCATCCAGGCCGAGATCATCCCGCACCGTCGCCTGCGCAGCGTGCTGCTGGGTGAGCATCTCAACCTGCAGTTCGAGGATGAGCGCACCGTGCGCTACCAGATCCAGGAGATGCTGCGCGTCGAAAAGATCTTCGAGGAGGACGGTATTGTCCAGGAGATCGAGGCCTACGCGCCGCTGATCCCCGACGGCAGCAACTGGAAGGCCACGCTGCTGATCGAATACACCGACCCGAACGAGCGCCGGCGCGAACTGGCGCGCCTGATCGGCGTCGAGGACAGCCTGTTCGTCGAGGTGGAGGGGCATGCCCGCGTGTACGCGATCGCCGATGAGGACCTGGACCGCGAGGACGCCGAGAAGACGTCGGCCGTGCATTTCGTGCGCTTCGAGTTCCCGCGTGCCGCGCGTGACGCGATCCGCGCGGGCGCGAGCGTGAAGCTGGGCTGCGACCACACGAACTATCCCTCGCATGTGAGCATCGCGGCCGACACGCTGGCCAGCCTGGCCGGGGATCTGCGCTAGCACTGTCCGGATCGCGGACCCGCGTCAGGCCTTGGCGGCGTCGTCCTTGGCCTGGCCTGTTGCGCAGGCCTTGCAGGGCCCGCAGCTGCCGCACCCGCCCGCGTTGGCGGCGGCGTTGACGGCCTTGATCTCGATGCGGCGCGCCACCTCGGCGGATGCGCCCGTGGCGCGCACCAGCGTGCCCGATTGCGCGGCCAGCTTGTGGCGCAGCGCGGCCGGTGCGAGCTTCCAGACGCTGTAGCCGACGGCGCCGAGCACGATGAGGAGAGTGATGAGCGTCTGCATGCCTAGCTCCCGAAAAAGTAGCGCACGCCGTAGAACGTGAGACCGGCCGCGAGGTAGGCCATGGCGAACAGGTAGGTTGCCATGATGATGGGCTGGCGCCAGCCGCCCGTCTCGCGGCGGGGGACCGACAGCGTGGCCACGCACTGCGGCGCGAACACGTACCAGGCCAGCAACGCGCAGGCGGTGGGCAGCGACCAGGTGTGCTGGATCAGCGGCGACAGCTGCTCGGCCACGGCGTCGCCGGTGGCCGACAGCGCGTACACGGTGCCCAGCGCGCCGACGGCCACCTCGCGCGCCGCCAGGCCCGGCACCAGCGCGATGGAGATCTGCCAGTTGAAGCCGATCGGCGCGAAGACGTATTGCAGCAGGTGGCCCAGCCGGCCGGCCAGGCTGTATTCGATGGCCGGGCCCGTGGCGCCCGCCGGCGGGCCGGGGAACGTGGAGAGGAACCACAGCACGATCATCAGCGAGAGGATGATGGTGCCGACGCGATTGATGAAGATGCGCGCGCGCTCCAGCAGGCCGATGGCCAGGTTGCGCGGGTTGGGCCAGCGGTAGGCCGGCAGCTCCATCATCAGCGTGTGGTGCGCCGGGCCGGCGCGGCGGCCGATGCGTTGCAGCACCCACGCCACGCCCATCGCGCTGACGATGCCCGCCAGGTACAGGATGAACAGCACCAGGCCTTGCAGGTTGACGCCCAGCGCGAGCGTGCGTGCTGGGATGAACGCGCCGATCAGCAGCGCGTACACGGGCAGGCGCGCCGAGCACGTCATCAGCGGCGCGATCAGGATGGTGGCGAGGCGGTCGCGCGGGTCGGCGATCGTGCGCGTGGCCATGATGCCGGGGATCGCGCACGCGAAACTCGAGAGCAGCGGAATGAAGCTGCGGCCCGTGAGGCCCACGCCGGCCATCACGCGATCGAGCAGGAACGCGGCGCGCGGCAGATAACCGGAGTCTTCGAGCGCCAGGATGAACAGGAACAGGATCAGGATCTGCGGCAGGAACACGAGCACGCTGCCGGCGCCGGCGATCACGCCGTCCACCAGCAGGCTGCGCAGCATGCCTTCGTCCATGTGCCGGGCCACCTGCTCGCCGGTCCACTGCATCGCCGACTGGATGTGATCCATCGGCCACTGGGCCCAGCTGAACACCGCCTGGAACATCAGGAACAGCACGACGGTGAGGATGGCCATGCCCCACACCGGGTGCAGCAGCACGCGGTCGAGCCGGTCGTCCACGTGCGTGCTGACGGCGGGCTCGGTGAGCGTGGCTTCGAGCAGGCGGTGCACCTCGTGGTGGTCGCGCATCACGGCGTCGATCGCGGCCTGGCCCACGTGGCCGTGCGGCGGCTCGGCGTCGCGATGCACGCCCGGGCCGGAGGCCGGTGCGGCGGCGGGGTCGTGCGTGCGCGCGAGCCACTGCTCGATCGTGGCCAGCAGCGATTCGGCACCGCCGGATTTCACGGCCACGGTTTCCACCACCGGCACGCCCAGCTCCTGCTCGAGCTTCTTCACGTCGATGAGGATGCCGCGCTTGCGGGCGACGTCGGCCAGGTTCAGCGCCACCAGCATCGGACGACCGAGGCGGCGCGCCTCGATGACGATGCGCAGCGTCAGGCGCAGGTTGGTGGCGTCGGTGACGCAGACGAGCAGGTCGGGCGGCGCCTCGCCGGCGCGCTTGCCGTTGACGACGTCGCGCGTGACGGTCTCGTCGGCGCTGGTCGCGTTGAGGCTGTAGGCGCCCGGCAGGTCCAGCACGCGTACCTGGCGGCCGGACGGCAGCGTCAGCAGGCCTTCCTTGCGCTCGACGGTGACGCCGGCGTAGTTGGCCACCTTCTGACGGCTGCCGGTGAGCAGGTTGAAGAGGGCGGTCTTGCCGCAGTTCGGGTTGCCCAGCAACGCGATCTGGCGGCTCTCGAGGACGTGGGCGGTCATGGCTTGTCTGCCCAGACCCACACGCACGACGCTTCCTGCCGGCGCAAGGCGAAGGTGCTGATGCCGCCACGGCCGCCCACGCGCACGCCGATCGGGTCGTCGCCCGGCTGGCCGAACGCGATCACGCGCAGCTGCGCGCCTTGCACGAAGCCGATCTCGATCAGGCGCAGCGCCATGCGTTCGAGGGCCGGGTCGGTCTCGACGTCGGCGCCCGGCGCCGCGACGCGCACGCCGGCCACGATGCCGGTGGCGTTGCGCGCCAGCGTGGTCAGTTGCACCATCGCCCGCGTCTGCGCTGCGGGAACGTCCGCGCTGCGCTCGCGCGAAGCGGAGGCGACGTCGGCGACGAGGGATTCGAGATCACCGACACGAGCGAGCACATGACCGGACATGGGAAAGCGTTTCTCTGCAATCAATGAGGTTCTAAAGAAGAACCATTCTCATTCATTGTAGGCGTCTGCTTAGCCCCTGTCATCGGATCGACATGAAGGATGCCTGAATCGCCTGCGACTATCGATCCGATAGCTTCTATCGAAAACGTCGGGATAGAGGATTTGCCATAGTCCGCCCCCGGGTCAGAGGCCGCTCGCCGTGCACGCAGCGTCCCCTATCGAAGCGATAGCTATTGGTAATCAATATCCGATAGCAATTAAACTATCATTGAACCCGATCCAAGCACTTCCAACCAACTAGGAATTTCGATGTCCCTGATCAATACCCAAGTCCAGCCCTTCAAGACCGAAGCCTTCCACAACGGCAAGTTCATCACCGTCAGCGACCAGACGTTGAAGGGCAAGTGGTCCGTGCTGATCTTCATGCCGGCCGCCTTCACCTTCAACTGCCCGACGGAGGTGGAAGACGCCGCCGACAACTACGCCGAGTTCCAGAAGCTCGGTGCCGAGGTCTACATCGTCACCACCGACACGCACTTCTCCCACAAGGTCTGGCACGAGACCTCGCCGGCGGTGGGCAAGGCCAGGTTCCCGCTGGTCGGCGACCCGACGCACACGCTGACCAACGCGTTCGGCGTGCACATCCCGGAAGAAGGCCTGGCGCTGCGCGGCACCTTCATCATCAACCCCGAAGGCTTCATCAAGACGGCCGAGGTGCACAGCAACGAGATCGCCCGCGACGTGAAGGAAACGCTGCGCAAGCTCAAGGCCGCCGTGTACACCGCCGCGCACCCGGGCGAAGTCTGCCCCGCCAAGTGGAACGAAGGCGCCGCCACGCTGACGCCGTCGCTGGACCTGGTCGGCAAGATCTAAGTCACCCGCAAAGAGAAGGAGCTTCACATGCTGGATATCAACCTGAAGGCGCAGCTCAAGGCCTACCTCGAGCGCGTGAAGCTGCCTTTCGTGATCACCGCGTCGCTGGACGACAGCGCATCGGCCGGGGAGATGCATGGCCTGCTGCAGGACATCGTCTCCCTCACCGACAAGATCACGCTGGAGACGGACGGCACCGATGCGCGCAAGCCCTCGTTCACGCTGCACCGTCCGGGCGAGACGGAGCGCATCCGTTTCGCCGCGATCCCGATGGGCCACGAGTTCACCTCGCTGGTGCTGGCGCTGCTGCAGGTCGGCGGCCACCCGCCCAAGATCGAGCAGGAGCTCATCGACCAGATCAAGAACCTCGAAGGCGATTTGCGCTTCGAGACCTACATGTCCCTCACGTGCCACAACTGCCCGGACGTGGTCCAGGCGTTGAACCTGCTGGCCGTGCTGAACCCGCGCATCCAGAGCGTGGTGATCGACGGCGGCCAGTACCAGAAGGAAGTGGCCGACCGCCAGATCCTGGCCGTGCCGATGGTGTTCCTCAACGGCGAGCTGTTCGGCCAGGGCCGGATGGAAGTCGACGAGATCGTCAAGAAGCTCGACACCGGCTCGGCCGCGCGCGACGCCGCCAAGCTGGCCGCCAAGGACGCGTTCGACGTGCTGATCGTCGGCGGCGGCCCCGCGGGCGCTGCCGCGGCCGTGTACGCGGCGCGCAAGGGCATCCGCACCGGCCTGCTGGCCGAGCGCATGGGCGGCCAGACCATGGACACGATGAGCATCGAGAACTTCATCTCGGTGCT
>FTIF01004271.1_pt2 | contig 11826 bp, 10 predicted proteins | sample 1658001 | NCBI WGS metagenome assembly FTIF01 (sample SAMEA3914789, study PRJEB12502) | metagenome | biome: forest; material: soil | place: Canada | collected 2011-07-03 | depth 0.3 m | reverse complement strand
GGGCGTCTTCGGCGCCGAGCGCGGGATGCGGCGCATGGCGGCCAGCTCGGCCGCCGCGCGATCCCGGGCGGCGTATTTCGGGTTCGACGGCCGGGCGTTGAAGCGGCCGCCGAACTTGCCTTGCTGGCCGCCTTCGCCGGCGCGCGAGCCGCCGCCGAACGCGCCATCCGGATCGCCGGGCTCGTCGTCGCGACGGCCGTCGCCGGAGTTGCCCGGGCCGCCGCGCGAGCCGCCTGGCCGGCCGGTCTTCCAGAGCGCGTTCAGGTCGTCCAGCGGCAGGTTGGCCTTGCCTGCCAGCTCGCCCAGCAACTGGCGCTGCAGCGCGCCTTCGGGCAACGCAGCCCACAGCGGCTTGGCCTGCGCCAGCATGCGGGCGCGGCCCTCCGCGGTGCTCATGTCGCAGTCGTGCTGCGCCACCTCGATCAGTTGCTGCGACAACGGCAACGCGTTCTGCACATACTGCTCGAACGCCTTCGTCCCATGTTCGCGCACGTAGCTGTCGGGATCGTGCTCCTTGGGCAGGAACAGGAAGCGGAAGCTGCGCGTATCGGTGGCGTGCGGCAGCGCGGCCTCCAGCGCGCGACCGGCGGCGCGGCGGCCCGCGGCGTCGCCGTCGAAGCTGAAGATCACCTTTTCGGTGAAGCGCAGCAGCTTGTGCACGTGCTCGGCGGTGCAGGCGGTGCCCAGCGTCGCGACGGCGTTCGGAAAGCCCAGCTGCGCCAGCGCGACCACGTCCATGTAGCCCTCGGTGACCAGCACGTAGCCCTTGTCGCGCAGCCCCTGGCGGGCCTCGAACAGGCCGTACAGCTCGCGCCCCTTGCTGAACACCGGCGTCTCGGGCGAGTTGAGGTACTTGGGCTCGCTCTTGTCGAGCACGCGGCCGCCGAAGGCGATCACCTCGCCCTTGACGTTGCGGATCGGGAACATGACGCGTTCGCGAAAGCGGTCGTAGCGCTTTTGCGTGGCCGGGTCTTCGCCCGACACGATCACCATGCCGGACTCGACCAGCAGCGGGTCGTCGTAGCGCGGGAATGCGCTCGCCAGCGTGCGCCAGCCCTCGGGGGACCACCCAAGAGCGAAACGGGCGGCGATCTCGCCGCTCAGGCCGCGGCCCTTCAGGTACTCGATGGCGCGCGGCGAGGCCTTCAGCTGCGCCTTGTAGTGGTCGGCGGCCTTGGCCAGGATGTCGGACAGCGTCGTGCTCTGGGCCTTCCTGCGCGCGGCCTCGGCGCGTTCCTCGGCCGACGACGCGTCCTCGGGCACCGGCATGCCCACCTGCTGGGCGAGGTCGGTGACCGCGTCGACGAAACCCATGCCGTGGTGCTCGCACAGGAAGCGGATCGCGTCGCCGTGCACGCCGCAGCCGAAGCAGTGGTAGGTCTGGCGGGTGGCGCTGACGATGAAGCTGGGCGACTTCTCGCCGTGGAACGGGCACAGGCCCTTGTAGTTCACGCCCGCCTTCTTCAGCGTGACGGAGCGGCCGACCAGCTCGACGATGTCGACGCGGGCAAGCAGGTCTTGGACGAATTGGCCTGGAATCACTTCTGCAGTGTAGGGTGGGACGGCGTGAGCAGAAACGAAACGAGCGCCCGCAGGCGCTCGAAACTCGGGCAGCCCTTTTCAGGCCGCGCGTCGAAACTCGCTCAGACGGCGAAATCCGTCAGTTGCTTGCCCGATTCGAGTGCGGCCGACAGCCATTTCGGCTTCAGGCCGCGACCCGTCCACGTCTGGCCGCTGGCCGGATCGCGGTACTTCGCGGCGACCTTGCGGCCGCTGGTGCTGGCCCGCGGGCCGCTGCTCTTGGCGACGAGATCGGACGCGGTCAAACCATGCTCGGCCATCAACGCGCGAACCCTGGAAATGGCCTCGTTGCGCTCATGACGACGGGCGTCGGAAATCTGGCGGTCGATTTCGGCCTTCTGGGCCAGAAGTTCCTGCAGGGAAGACATGTCTCAAATCCTCGTGTCAATTCGGCTATTGAAACATCTTATCGCGAAATGCGCAAAAAGAAACTCAGTAGGGAGGCCGCGCGTGATGCTTTGCACGTGTCTGGCAGCTTTGACGAGAATATACACCGAGGCCGCCAGAAATATTGCTGGCACACGAAGACGAGACCAGGCCAGGGATGAGAAATGTCTCGCTCAGGGCACCGGCGGCACGTAGCCGGCGGGTTGTTCGGCACCGCCGCCGAAGAAGAAGCTTTCCATTTGGCGTGCCAGATATTGACGGGCCCGGGCATCCGCGAGGTTCAGGCGATTCTCGTTGACGAGCATCGTCTGGTGCTTTTTCCACGCCTCGAAGGCTTCCTTGCTGACGTTCTCGTAGATGCGCTTGCCGAGCTCGCCGGGATAGACGGAAAAGTCGAGGCCTTCGGCCTCGCGCTTGAGGTAAACGCATTGGACAGTGCGTGCCATGGGGAACTCCTGTTGTTCGTGAGGGAGTCGGCGACGGCAGGAGATCTGCGTCAGCTCGACCGTGTTGAATTCGGGGTTGTTTTGTGCGCCGCTCAGGGCAGTTTCTTCATCAGTACCAGCGGTCAGGTGCTCACGGCAATTTCTTCACGAGCACCTGGGAGCGCCGGTCCCAGTTGTATTTCTTCTTGCGCGCCTCGGGCAACCATTCGGCATCCACCTGCTCGAAGCCGCGCTTGATGAACCAGTGCATCGTGCGCGTGGTCAGCACGAATATCGACTTGACGCCCAGCGCCTTTGCCCGATGTTCGATTCGCTTCAGGATTCGTTCGCCGTCGCCCTGGCTTTGAACCTGCGGCGATACCGTGAGCGCCGCCAATTCGGCGGTGCCGGCTTCCGGATACGGATACAGCGCGGCGCAGCCGAAAATGATTCCGTCGTGCTCGATGACGGTATAGGTGGCGACGTCGCGTTCGATTTCCGTGCGGCTGCGCTTGACGAGCGTGCCGTCGCGTTCGAATGGCGCGATCAATTGCAGGATACCGCCGACGTCGTCGGAGGTGGCCTCGCGCAGGCTCTCGAGTTTCTCGTCGACGACCATGGTGCCGATGCCGTCGTGCGTGAAGACTTCCATCAGCAGCGCCCCGTCGACGGCGAACGGCAGGATGTGCGAGCGCTCGACGCCGCCCTGGCAGGCCTTGACGCAGTGCTGCAGGTAGAACGCGGTGTCGAACGGGCTGGTGGGCACCGGCAGGCTGGCCACCAAGCGCGCGGCGTCGGCCAGCGCGAGTTCGGTGTCGATCGGCGTCTCGGGATCGGCGGGATCTTCGTGGATGCCGGGCACCTCGGTCAGGAACAGCAGCTTGTCGGCCTGCAGCGCGACGGCAGTGGACGTGGCGACCTCTTCCATGGTCAGGTTGAAGGCCTCGCCGGTGGGCGAGAAGCCGAACGGCGACAGCAGCACGACGGCGCCGATGTCGATCGCGCGACGGATCGCCACGCCGTCGACCTTGCGCACGACGCCGCTGTGCATGAAGTCGACGCCGTCGACGATGCCCACGGGGCGGGCGGTGAGGAAGTTGCCCGACACCACGCGCACGGTCGCGTTGGCCATCGGCGTGTTGGGCAGGCCTTGCGAGAATGCGGCCTCGATCTCGAAGCGCAGCTGCCCGGCGGCCTCCTGGGCGCAGTCGAGCGCCACCTCGTCGGTGACGCGAATGCCGTGGCTGTAGCGCGCCGGATGATTCTTGGCCTTCAGCTGGTCGTTGACCTGCGGCCGAAAGCCGTGCACCAGCACCAGCTTCATGCCCATCGCGTGAAGGATGGCCAGATCCTGCACCAGCGCGTTGAGCTTGCCTGCGGCAATCATCTCGCCGGCGATCGCCACGACGAAGGTCTTGCCGTGATAGGCGTGGATGTGCGGCGCCACGGCACGGAACCAGGGCACGAAGGTGTGGGGGAAGACCAGATCCAGGCTCATAAATATTGGCCCCCACGCTCCCGCTGGTGCTGCCCCCCGAGGGGGAGCTCGGGTCGGCTCGGATGTGATCCTCGCTTCCCGAGAGCCTGGGGGCGCGTTCCAACGAGTGAGCGCCTGGGGCGGAAACGGTGGGCGATCGGCATTGTCGCTGGAGTTTGGCAAAGTCTCCAAAGGAAGGGCACTGCGCAAGCGAGATAATCGCTGGCTCGTGAATTCGCCTACCCGTCCTCCGCTCCTTTCCCCGGCACCGCGTCCGCCTGCTCCCGCCAGACCGCCCCGCGCCGAACGCCCGTCGCGCGCCGCGCCGGCGCCCGCGAACCCGCTGCCGCCCATCACCTATCCCGAATCGCTGCCGGTTTCCAGCCGGCGCGAGGACATCGCGCGCGCGTTGACCGAGCACCAGGTGGTGATCGTCTGCGGCGAGACGGGCTCCGGCAAGACCACGCAGTTGCCCAAGATCGTGCTGGAGCTGGGGCGCGGCCGCGCCAACGGTGGCGGCCTGATCGGCCACACCCAGCCGCGCCGGATCGCCGCGTCCAGCGTCGCCAAGCGCATCGCGTTCGAGCTCAACTCGCCGCTGGGCGAGGTGGTGGGCTACCGCGTGCGCTTCCAGGATCGGTTCCAGCCGGGCGCCTCGGTCAAGCTGATGACGGACGGCATCCTGCTGGCCGAGACGCAGGGCGACCCGCTGCTGCGCGCCTACGACACGATCATCATCGACGAGGCGCACGAGCGCAGCCTCAACATCGACTTCCTGCTGGGCTACCTGCGCCAGATCCTGCCGCGCCGGCCCGACCTGAAGGTGATCGTCACGTCGGCCACGATCGATGCCGACCGCTTCTCCAAGCACTTCGAGTCGGCCAGCGGCCCGGCGCCGGTGATCACCGTCAGCGGACGGCTGTTCCCGGTGGAGCAGCGTTGGCGGCCGTTCGAGGAGTCGCGCGAATACGGCCTCAACGAGGCCATCGCCGACGCGGTCGACGAGCTGTGGCGCCAGGGCCCTGGCGACGTGCTGGTGTTCCTGCCCGGCGAGCGCGAGATCCGCGAGGCCGCCGAGGTGCTGCGCAAGCATCACCCGCCGGGCGTCGAGATCCTGCCGCTGTTCGCGCGCCTGTCGCAGGCCGAGCAGGATCGCGTGTTCGAGACCGGCGCCGCGCCGCGCATCGTGCTCACCACCAACGTGGCCGAGACGTCGCTGACCGTGCCGGGCATCCGCTACGTGATCGACAGCGGGCTGGCGCGCGTCAAGCGCTATAGCTATCGCAACAAGGTCGAGCAGCTGCAGATCGAGGCGATCAGCCAGGCCGCGTGCAACCAGCGCGCGGGCCGTTGCGGCCGCGTCGCCAACGGCACCTGCATCCGCCTGTTCGACGAGAAGGACTTCGCCGGCCGGCCGAAATTCACCGATCCGGAAATCCTGCGCTCCTCGCTGGCCGGCGTCATCCTGCGCATGAAGAGCCTGCGCTTCGGCGCGGTGGAGGACTTCCCGTTCCTGGAGGAGCCGCCGCGCAAGGCCATCGCCGACGGCTACGCGCTGCTGGGCGAGCTCAACGCCGTCGACGATTTCAACGACCTGACGACTATCGGCACCGAGCTCGCACGGCTGCCGCTGGATCCGCGCGTGGGCCGCATGATCCTCGAGGCGCGCGAGCGCAACTGCCTCACCGAGGTGCTGGTGATCGCGTCGGCGCTGTCGGGCCAGGACGTGCGCGACCGGCCGATGGAGCAGGCGCAGACGGCCGACGAGAAGCACAAGAAGTTCGCCGACGAGCGCTCGGAGTTCATGGGCTATCTCAAGCTCTGGAAGTGGCTCGACCTGTCGCGCGGCGGCCAGTCCGAAGGCCTTGATCTGGCGGCGGCGCAGATCGCCCCGCGCCCCGCGCGCGGCGCGTCCGCGAACGCGCGCTACGGCGGCGCGCAGGCGGGCACGCCCGCTGCGCCGGCCACCCACAAGCTGAGCCACCGCCGCTATGAACAACTGCTGCGCGAGAACTTCGTCAGCGTGCGCCGCGTGCGCGAGTGGCGCGACATCCATTCGCAACTACTGATCGTCGTGGCCGACAACGGCTGGCAGCTCAACACCGTGCCCGCCAACTACGACCAGGTGCACCTGGCGATGCTCGCCGGCCTGCTGGGCAACCTGGGCTTGAAGAGCGAAGACGACGAGTGGTACCTCGGCGCCCGCGGCATCCGCTTCTGGCGCCATCCGGGCGCGCACCTGTCCAAGAAGCCGGGGCGCTGGATCGTCACGGCCGAACTGGTGGAGACCACGCGCCTGTACGGTCGCGGCATCGCCGCGATCGACCCGCAGTGGATCCCCGGCATTGCCGGCCACCTGCTGAAGACGCAGCTGCTCGAGCCGCACTGGGAGAAGAAGGCCGGCGAGGTGATCGCGCTGGAGCGCGCGACGCTGTACGGCATCGTCGTGTACCAGAACAAGCGCGTGAACTTCGGCCTGGTCGACCCCGTCGTCGCCCGCGAGATCTTCATCCGCGAAGGCATGGTGCAGGGCGAGTGGGACACGCGCCTGCCGTTCCTGGCCCACAACCAGAAGATGATCGCGCAGGTGCAGGACCTGGAGCACAAGTCGCGCCGCCAGGACGTGCTGGTGGACGACGAGCTGATCTACGCGTTCTACGACCAGCAGGTGCCCGCCGACGTGGTCAGCGGCGCCACCTTCGAGCGTTGGTACCGCGAGGAACAGCGTAAGCAGCCGAAGCTGCTGATGCTCACGCGCGACGAGCTGATGCGCCACGAGGCCGCGGGCATCACCACCGCGTCGTTCCCGAAGACGATCCGCCTCGGCGGCGTCGACTGCGCCGTGGTCTACCTGCACGAGCCCGGCGACGCCAAGGACGGCCTGACCGTCACCGTGCCGATCTACGCGCTCAACCAGGTCAACGCCGAGCGCGTCGACTGGCTGGTGCCGGGCATGCTGGAGGCCAAGGTGCTGGCGCTCGTGAAGAGCCTGCACCAGCGGCCGCGCTCGCGCCTGGTGCCGCTGCCGGACTACGTGGCCGAGTTCGTGGCCACGCACGATTTCGCGCAGGGCGAGCTGCTGGAGGTGCTGCTCAAGGCCGTGAAGGAGCGCACCCAGATCGCGGTGCAGCGCAACGACTTCAAGCTGGAGACGCTGTCGCCGCACCACTTCATGAACTTCCGCGTGGTCGACGAGCATGGCCGGCAGCTGGGCATGGGTCGCAACCTCGCGACGCTGAAATCCGAGCTCGGCGGCCAGGCGCGTTCGGCGTTCCAGGCGCTCGCGGCCTTGAAGCTGCCGGCCACGGGCACGCCCGCGTCCTTGGTAGAGTCGGCGCCGGCGACCGGGGCTTCGGGCAAAGGCATCGTCGGCCGCGCGGCCGCACCGGCGCCCGCGCCGGTGGCGGCCGTCGCCGCCGCGAAATACACCGCGTGGACCTTCGGCCAGTTGCCCGAGCTGATGGAGATCGCCAAGGGCGGCCAGACGCTGATCGGTTTCCCGGCGCTGATCGACAAGCAGACGCACGTCGAGATCGAGGTGTTCGACGAGCCCGATGTCGCCGCCGCGAAGCATCGCGCAGGCCTGCGCCGGTTGCTCGCGCTGTCGCTCAAGGAGCCGATCAAGTTCCTCGAGCGCAACATCCCCGACCTGACGAAGATGTCGGTGTACTACATGCCGCTGGGCACCGCCGAGGAGTTGCGCGAGCAGATCATAGCCGTCGCGATCGACCGTGCGTTCCTCGAGGAGCCGCTGCCCGGCGACGAGGTCGACTTCCGCCGCCGCCTCGAGGTGGGCCGCAGCCGCCTCAACCTGATCGCGCAGGAGGTGGCGCGCCAGGCCCACGCGGTGCTGGTCGAATACGCCGCGGCCACGCGCAAGCTGAAGGACGCGCGGGCGCCCAAGGACGTGGCCGACGACGTGCTGGCCCACCTGCAGCGCCTGATAGTCAAGCGCTTCGTCTCGACCACGCCGTGGGCACAGCTGCAGCACCTGCCGCGCTACCTCAAGGGCATCACGCTGCGGCTCGACAAGCTGCGCGCCGATCCCGCGCGCGACGCGCAGAAGATGGCCGAGCTGCGACCGGCCGAGCAGCGCTATCAACGCACGCTGGCCGACCGCAAGGGCGCCGTCGACGCGCGCCTCACCGAATACCGCTGGCTGCTGGAGGAACTGCGCGTGAGCTTCTTCGCGCAGGAACTGCGCACGCCGCAGCCGGTGAGCGTGAAGCGGCTGGACAAGGCCTGGGAGCAGCTCAGCCGGTGAATGGAACAGCGAACGAACGTCCCGCGCGCTGTATCAAGGTGTTTCGCGAGCGGGGAAAACGGTTGCTTTTGGCTGCATGGGCGCACCGCGGCTCGGCTACATTGCCGCCATGACATCGGAGCTGACGACGCCGGACGGCCGCTACATCGTGATCCAGGGGCGGCTCTGGCGCGCAGCCAATCCGTCGCTGCCGGCCGAAGCCAAGGTGCGTCACATGCGCGACCTGCTCAACGGCCGGCGCGCGCTGAAGACGGCCAAGACCTCGGGTGACGCGGCCGCCATCAGCGCGGCGCGCGCCGTGATCCGCGAGGCCGAGGTGGGCCTGGGCGAGCGCGGCGCCGTCTGGTGGAGGGACGGCGCACCGGACCTGAACCGCCAGCTCGTGAAGAACACGCCGTACGCCGACTGGTTCTCCGCCGTCGATTCGCGCCAGCAGGACGCCAGCGCCGCCTGACGGGCAGCCGGGCGACTACTTCAGGACGGCCAGCGCGTCGTCCATCCCGCCTTCGTTGATCGCCAGCATCGCCTTTTCGCGCACCGCCGGCTTCGCGTGGTACGCGATCGACAGCCCGGCCACGCTCATCATCGGCAGGTCGTTCGAGCCGTCGCCCACCGCGATGGCCTGGTCCGGCGAGATGCCCAGCTCGGCGCAGGTCTGCAGCAGCATGCGCTGCTTTTCCATGCCGTCGCAGATGTCGCCCCAGGGCTGGTCGACGAGGCGGCCGGTGAGGACGCCGGCCACGATCTCCAGGACGTTGGCGCGGGTGTAATCGATCGCCAGGCGGGCGGCCACGCGGTCGCTGAAGAACGTGAAGCCGCCGGACACGAGCAGCGTCTTCAGGCCGGCGGCGCGCGTCGCGGCCAGGAAGGCCTCGACGCCGGGGTTCATCCGCAGCGTGTGCTCCCAGATCTCGTGCAGCGCCTGCTCGGGCACGCCCTTGAGCAGCGCGACGCGGCGGCGCAGGCTTTCCTTGAAGTCGGCGATCTCGCCGCGCATCGTGGCTTCGGTGATCGCGGCCACCTCGGCCTTCAGGCCCGCGGCGGCGGCGATCTCGTCGACGCACTCGATGTTGATCAGCGTCGAATCCATGTCGAAGGCCGCGAGCCGGAAGTCGGCGAGCCGCAGCGGAGGGGTGAAGCCGCGGACGACGAGGCCGCTCGGAAGATCGAGGCGCATGGGATGACAGGAATGGGAACTCAGTCGATTTTAAGTCGCCACGTCCCCGGAGGCTTCGATTCCGGGCGAGCCAGGCATCGCGGGCAGCCAGTCTGAATGCATTTCATGCCACGCGCCGTGAAATACGCAGGACAATTCGAGCGCCTCGCCGCGTGCAGCCGCTGCACGCGGCGCACGGCCGGCCTCTTCGCGTCCTTTCGTTGAAAGCACTCCGCTTGCTGTCCCAGAAATCCCGTCGCGAACTGATCCTGATGCTGGGCGTCACGCTGCTGTTCTGGCTCGCGGCGCGGCTGGGCTTCGTCTTCGGCGACAACGGCTACCTGACGCCGGTGTGGCCGCCCGCCGCGGTGGCCTGCGTCGCCGGCATCCTGTACGGCCCGCGCTGCCTGATCGGCGCGGCGGTCTACATCGCCTACGACTTCATCGTCGACGGCAGCACGCACGGGTGGGCGCACGACCGTTGGGCGTTCGTCGAGCCGCTGGCGATGCTGGCCTCGGGCACGGCCGTGCACTGGACCGCTCGGCGCATCGGCTTCACCGGCCGGCTCGACACGGTGCGCGCCGTCATGATGATGATGGGCCTGGGCGTGTTGTTCGCCTTGATCAACGGTGTCGGCGCGAGTGCCGGCTATTGCGGCCTGGCCGGTACCAAGTTCTGCATCAACCAAGGCTGGCTGGGTTACGTGGCCCAGTCGATGATCGGCGACGTCTTCGGCTGCCTGATCTGCATGCCGGCGCTGCTGTCCTGGGGGCGCTGGATCGACGCCCGCACGCACGGCGGCGCCAGCCGCGTGCCGCAACCCGGCTTCGCGGAACGCCGGCGCGCGCCGCGCATCCCGCGTCCGGCCGCCGAGCGCACGAGCGCGCGACCCGATTCGCGCCTGCCGCACGTGCTGCAGTTGACGCGCGAGCAGGGCCTGTTCATCCTGTGCAGCTGCGCGGCGAGCGTGCTGGGCTGGGCCGTCACGCGCAGCTGGAACGTGCCGGTGCACGTAGTGGGCTTCCTGGCGCTGCCGCTGCTGGTCTGGGCCGCGATCAAGTTCCCGCCGCTGTTCGTGCACTCGGCCGTGATGGCGTGCGGGCTGATCACGATCACGCTGCAGCTGACGGCGCCGGGCAGCGCCAGCGCCGATCCGGCCACGCACACGGCGTCGTTGTTCCTGTTCCTGCTGAGCGTGTCGTCGCTGACGCTGATCGTCAACGTCGTCGTGCAGCAGCAGCGCCGCCTCGCCGGCGAGCTCGCGTTCCGTGCGCAGCAGGAGCGCGTGGAACTGATGCTGCAGGCTGCCACCGACGCGGTGATCAGCTTCGACGAGAACGGCGCGCTGTCGTACTGGAATCCGGCGGCCGAGCGCCTGTTCGGACGCACCGCGGCGCAGGCCATCGGCCGGCCGGTGCAGGAGATCCTGCCGCTGCCCAAGCTGGTGACCGCCACCGACGGCATCGCCGCGCTGTGCGACGCCGGCGACGACCTGTTCTCGGGCGCCGTGACCGAGTTCGACGCGATCGACGCCGGCGGCCGGCTGCTGCCGGTGGAGCTGTCGCTGACCGCCTACCGCAACGACCGCGGCTGGGCCGCGACCGCGTTCATGCGCGACGCGCGCTCGCACAAGCGCCAGGAAGAGGCGCTGCGGCTCGCGCGCGACAAGGCCGAGGAGGCCACGCGGGCCAAGTCGCTGTTCCTGGCCACCATGAGCCACGAGCTGCGCACGCCGCTGTCGGGCATCATCGGCATGCTGCAGCTGGGGCTGCGCGAGGCGATGCCCGCGCAGTCGCGCTCGCGCGTCTCGCTGGCGCTGGGCAACGCCGAGGCCCTGCTGGCGATCATCAACGACATCCTCGACTACTCGAAGATCGAGGCCGGCAAGATGGGCTTCGAGTCGGTGGACTTCGACCTGCGCGAGATGGTGCATTCGCTGGTCGAGCTGCTGGACCTGCGCGCGCAGGAGGAGGGGCTCTCGCTGCTGAGCGACGTCGACCCCAACGTGCCGCAATGGCTGCGCGGCGACCCGATGCGGCTGCGCCAGATCCTGCTCAACTTGATCGGCAACGCGCTCAAGTTCACCGAGGTCGGCACCGTGGAGCTGCGCGTGGGCTGCGGCTCGACGGAAGCCGGCCGGCTGCTGCTGGAGATCGAGGTCGAGGACACCGGCATCGGCATCTCGCACGAGGCGCAGCAGCGGCTGTTCAGCAGCTTCGAGCAGGCCGACGTCACCACCACGCGCAAGTACGGCGGCACCGGCCTGGGCCTGACGATCACGCGCGCGCTGGTCGAAGGCATGGCCGGCGAGATCACGCTGCGCAGCGCGCCGGGCGTCGGCAGCACGTTCCGCGTGGCGTTGCCGGTGGCCATCGGCGCACCGGTGTACACCACGCCGGAAGAGGCTGTTTGCGCGTTCGATTGCCGACTGAACGTGTTGTGCGCCGAGGACGGCCACACCAACCGCGTGATCGTGCAGGCCTTCGTGCAGGGGCTGGGTCACGACGTGAGCTTCGTCGAGAACGGCCTGCAGGC
>FTIF01349110.1_pt1 | contig 11876 bp, 14 predicted proteins | sample 1658001 | NCBI WGS metagenome assembly FTIF01 (sample SAMEA3914789, study PRJEB12502) | metagenome | biome: forest; material: soil | place: Canada | collected 2011-07-03 | depth 0.3 m | reverse complement strand
TGCAACGACAAGGCGGTGCTCGGGCCCTGGGTGAACGGGCGTTGGCTCAACCTCTTCACCGGCGCGGTGATCGCGGCCCTGGTGACGCTCTCGGTGATCCTCACCGCCTCGGTGCTGTACCCGCAGATCGACGACCGGACCATCGTCGGCGTCCTGGTCGGCGGCGCGGCCGTGGCCGTGTTCGCTTGGGCGGGTCTCAGCTTCGCCCGCAAGGGCGCGCCGACGAGGATCGACCGCTCGGGACGAGAGCGCTGGCGCATGCCGCCGCTCGAGCTGCTTGCGCCGACGGGGATGAGCGCCCTGGGGAAGGCCTGGATGACGGTGCTGCGAGGCTATCTCGTGCTGGCCGGGGGCCTCGTGCTGGTGCGGATCGCTCAACTCGCCATCACCCGCCACGGCTAAGGCAAGCGAGGCCGGAACGTCCGATGCGTGCAATACCCGTTCTTGATCTCAAACCGGCGCGACGCCCGCTATTCGCGGCGGATGTCCGCGTCTCCCGCCCGGAACGACGGCGGCGGCGGGAACAGCGAAGATGGCGTTCCGTGCTGCTTCTTGGGGCGGCGGTGTTGTTGCTCCTGGCGGCTGCGGGAAGTTGCCTTGGCTCCCATCCCCCTGCCGCTTCATCGGGTCCAGCGCAGAACCGGTGAAGCACCCCGCGGGGCCGATCGAGTGGAGATGTTGCGATGATGATGGCGCCGAGCAGAGAGTCGATCCGTCCGGCTCTGGCGGCGGTCCTGCCGCCGGAGCTTTACTTCCGCGCCTCGACGCGCCTTCTCCAGATCGCGCGCCATCCGTTCATGGCCTGTCTATTGGGACGCTCAGGTCTGATTCTTGCCCTGCACTGGTCCAACGGTCTGTCGCGCACCGGCATGATCTCCTGGCGAGTTCGCAGACGAAGCTCGGACCTCTGACCGCCATTTCGCACCCCACCCGCGAGAATGCCTATGACACTCTATCCGCCCGTCGATATCGCCGTCTTCAGCAGGACGGGTCTGGCGCTGCTGACGGCGTTCGCCCTGGGCGGTCTGATCGGTTTCGAGCGCCAGTGGCGTCAAAGGTCGGCCGGTTTGCGCACCAACGTCCTGGTCGCCGTCGGCGCGGCGGCCTTCGTCGACCTGGGCCTGCGCATGGCCGGCTCGGAGGGATCGGTCCGGGTGATTTCCTATGTGGTCTCCGGCATCGGTTTCCTGGGCGCCGGGGTGATCATGAAGGAAGGCGCCCAGGTGCGTGGCCTGAACACCGCGGCGACGCTTTGGGCCTCGGCGGCCGTCGGCGCCTTTGCAGGCACCGGCCAATTGGCCGAGGCGGCGCTGGTCACCGCGTTCGTCCTGGCGGGAAACACCCTGCTCCGCCCGGTCGTCAACTACGTCAACCGCCGACCGATAACGGCCGCGGAGACCGAAGCGGTCTATCGCGTGCATGTGCTCTGCGAACCGGACGCCGTGTCCGAGGCGCGGGATCTGCTCTTCGAGGAACTGGAAGGCCGCCACTACCCGATCCGTGAGATCGAGACCCTGTCCGAGAGCGAGGATCTGGTGGAGTTGGCGGCGGTACTGCTTCCACACACCGCGCAGGCTGCGGACCTTGACGCCATAGCGGCCCACCTAGCCCGGCACACCGGCATCAGTAGCGCCACCTGGACCGTGAGCACCGAATCCTGAGCGCCAAGCAATGAGCATAGCGGCGCCGCTTCCAGCGCGGTCCTGGCGTGGGAGCGGCGCGGCAAGCCGGTTGCGCGCTTGAGCGACCCGGGCCGACCCTGGAGCCGGCGCTCGCCTCGGCCAGATCGAGCGATCGTCTTCATCGTGATGTTGACGATCGACGTGGCCCGCGCCCTCCCCTACGGGGCGGCCTGGCGCCGGCGACGTCGCATCCTCTCAGCGGGAGACCAGGATCGTACTCGAAGCTGCAAGTTGGCTGGCAAGGCGGTCGCGGTGATCAAGCGCAACGTGGGTCCCGGTGGACTAACCATAACTAGCTGGGAGCGGAGCGGACGAAGGTCGGGCGGAGCCCAAATCACCGATATCTACGCCGCGCCAGCTCAGAGCAGGGTTCCCTTCAGGATGGCGAGCGCGACGCTGAAATAGATCACAAGCCCGGTCACGTCGACCAGGGTCGCGACGAACGGCGCCGAGGCGCTCGCCGGGTCGAACCCGAAGCGCTTGAGGATGAAGGGCAGCATGGAACCGGCCATCGAGCCGAAGGTGACAATCCCGACCAGACCGACGCCCACCGTGAGCGCGATCAGCTGCCAGTGAGGCCCGTAGTTGTAGAATCCGAGCATCTGCCACGCGGCGATGCGCACCATCCCGATCACGCCCAGGATCGCGCCCAGCGTCGCGCCTGTGGGAAGTTCGCGCACGGCGACGCGCCACCAGTCGCGCAGGCGAAGTTGCCCAAGCGCCAGCGCGCGGATCAGCAGGGAGGTCGCCTGGGACCCCGAGTTGCCGCCTGAACTCATGATCAGCGGGATGAACAGGGTCAGGACGATGGCCTTCTCAAGCTCAGCCTGGAAATACTGCATGGCGTTGGCCGTCAGCATCTCGCTGAGGAACAGGGCGCACAGCCATCCGGCCCGCTTGTAGATCATCCGCCCAAAGCCGATCTGGAGGTACGGTCCTTCCACCCCGGCGACACCGCCGAACCGCTGAATGTCTTCAGTGCTCTCGGCGACGATGGCGTCGATCACGTCGTCAACGGTGACGATACCCAGCACATGCCTCCTGTCGTCCACCACGGGCACGGCGAGCAGATCATGGCGGGAGATCAGGCGCGCGACTTCTTCTCGGTCGGTGCGCGGCGTGACCGTGATCGGCTCACGCCCGGAGCCTAGGGAAAGGATGACATCGGACGGCTCGCAGGTAATGAGGCGGCGAAGCGACACGGTCTGAAGGAGCGCGCCGGTCGCGGTGTCGAGGACAAAGATGGGATAGATCGTCTCTCGCGTGTGATGGACGGCGCGGATGTGTTCAATGACCTCCGCCACGGTGGCTGTTGCAGGACAGCTGACGAACTCGGTCGTCATGATGCTGCCGGCGCTGTCCCGAGGGTAGTCCAGCAAGCGGCGGATGCTCGCGGCCGTGTCGGCGTCGGCGAGCGCGAACACTGCCCCGCGGTCCAACTCGTCTGCCGAGCGGATCACGTCGACCAGGCGGTCGGAAGCCATCCCCGCGACGATGGCGACTGCTCGTTCTCGCGGCATCGCGCTAAGCAGCTTCGCGCCGCCCTCGAGCTCAGGCTGATCGAAGACGTTGACGGCGTGCTCGACAGGCAGTCGCTCAAGCAACGCGGCGGCCTCTCCGTCCGAGCGCTCGTTGAGCAGTTCGGCAATGTCCGCCGAATGCATCTTTGAAAGATCGGTCGCGGCCTCGGCGCGCGACGAAGCGGGCTCTAGAAGATCCGTGTTTGTCATGGCTCACCTCGCAATCCGCCATCGCGGACGGAACGCTGAGAGCCGACCTTCAGGGTCAGTCCGCGACCACCCACGACAGCGGTGAAGATTTACTGGGACTGCCGCTAGGCATGGGTTGATGTCCGTGAAAGACGCCGAGGAATTGCGGCCACGGCAGGCGGCGGACGAGGTCGCCTTGGATTGCGTCCGCGATCCCGCCTAGCCCGGAACCGACCAAAGGACAAGGCCGCCTGAGCTGCGGACAGCCCAGGGTGTTGTCGGCGTTGCGGGGGAGGCGCGCGCAGGGCCGCCACGCCAACCTCAGACGACTTCACTCGATTCTTGCCCCCGAAGCGAAAGCTGCCCGCTGCCGCAGGGGAGGCCGCCAGCGACACAACGGTCGGATTTGAAAGCAAGCAGCGGAGTGCTGGCGCTGCAGGCGTCCAGCAATGTCGGGTCAAGCCTGCAAGGAGAGCCTTCCGATGACCCAGATTAAGGAAAACGCGGACCAGCAACAGCCGGCCGAGGCCGTGCCTGCTCCGCGTGAATCGCTCTTCGCCAAGATCGTTTCCGCGCCGCCCTGGCCACGCCAGTCGACGGTGGAAACCGCCGAGGCGTCGCCGTCGAGATTTGACCTCGCCGAAGTCTCCCGCCTCGTGACGCTATGTGATGGGGTCTTTGCGATCATAATCACTCTGCTGGTGTTGGAGATTCATCGACCCGACACCACGGCGGGTAAGCTCGGGATACAGCTGCTGCAGGCCTGGCCATCCTACTTCGCCTATGGCGTGGCGTTCGTCTACGTCGGAGTGGTCTGGCTCAATCACCACTATACCTTCGAACATCTGTGCAGCGTGGATCTGCCCCTCAACTGGATCAACCTCGGGATACTTGGCACGGTCGCGCTGATCCCCTTTCCGACGGGCGTGATGGCAAGCGCCTTCCACGAGGGGAATCTACAGGACGAGCGCGCCGCGGTCGTTCTGTACGCCGTGGTCGGCGTGATGATGTCGGCCGCCTGGCTGCCCCTCTTCCTGCACCTGCACCGGAATCCGAACCTGGCGAAGTCGGAGGTGCCTGCTGGCCTGTTCGGCGCGCAGGTCGTCCGACCGATCATCGGCGTCGCCCTTTATCTCTTCGGCGGCCTGATCGGATGGTTCGTGAATCCGGTGGCGGCCGTGGCGATCTTCATCTTCATGGTCGGCTACTATGCAGCGACCAGCCAGGGCGTCCGGCGCCGGACGAACACGTCCAAGGCAGCGCCACCGCGTGCGTCGGACCAGAATACGGCCGCCTGACGCTGGCCAGTTCCGCGAGTCTCGTCGGATCCGCGAAGGCCCGACGGACTTCGATACGAGGGTAAGGAGCGGAGTGAAGGGCGCGCGACCGCTCCGCAATCTGTGGCCAGCATGACCTGGAGCTGGCCCAATGATCCTCACCGACACCGCACACACCTCAGAGACCCTGAGTAACCTGCCGCACGAGCTCGCCTACGGTTTTGGCAAGAGCTCCCTGGGCGATTTCATCGTCGCGACCGACGCTGGCGAAATCTGCGCCATCATGCTCGGCGACGACCGAGGCGATCTGCTCGATCAGCTGCGCGCCTCCTTCCCAGGGGACACCTTCCTGCTCGGCGGCCAGTACGGCTACTACGACATCGTCGAAGACGCTGTGGCTCGACTGATTGAAGACCCCACGACCCATTTCGCCTTTTCGATCGCAGTCTCCGGCGGCGATTTCGCCAACATGACCCGCGCGGCGCTGAACGCGACACCTCCGGGCGCCACGATCACGCCTGATGAGGTTGCCGCAAGGATCGGCGCTAGCCCTGGTTCCTCCCGGTTTGTCCGCGCCTGCGCTGCCACCGATCTGGTGGCGGTCGCCGTGCCATTCCATCGGCTGCAGGAGGCGGACGGCGCCAACCCCAGCTATCGTTGGGGCGAGGAGCGACGCCAAACGCTACTTGCCCGCGAACGCGCGGGCGCCGCGGCTCGCGACGCCAGTTCCATCTAGGACCCATGCCGCCGAAGCCCACAACGCCGAGCAGGTCGACCCCCTGCTCGGCGTTGTTTTGCGGGCCGATGGCGGCGCGGCCTCCTCCGTTCGGCCAGTGAACTTCGATTTGAAAGCAAGAGGCGGAGTTCCGCGCGGTCGGTTTGGAACGATCCTGACCTCAACGGACACAGGAGCCTGATCATGACTACGAACATTGCAAGCCCCGCCGGCGAGACGCTGCTCATCGGCTTCGGCCACACCGGCCTGGGATCGGTCTTGGTGGCCACCAGCCCGAACGGCGTAGCCGCCATCCTGCTGGGCGGCGAACAGGACCGGCTGCGCCGCGAACTCCGGGCGGCCTTCCCCAAGGCGCGTCTGGTGGAAGACGATGCGCAGGCGGCCGAAACGGTCGCCAGGGTCGTCGCCTTCATCGACGCCCCGCACCAGGGTCTCGACCTGCCGCTCGACATGCGCGGCTCCGAGCTCGAGCTGGCGGTCTGGCAGGCTTTGCGCGAGATCCCTTCGGGAGAGACGCGGACCTACGGCGCGCTCGCAAAGGGCCTGGCGATACCGGCGACGGCACAGGAAGTCGGCGCCGCCTGCGCCGCCAACGTCCTGGCCGTGGCGGTCCCTTGCCACCGCGTGGTCAAGGCCGACGGGTCGATCTCCGGCTATCGCTGGGGCGTCCAGCGCAAGCGCCGCCTGATCAATCTGGAGGGCGTGGCGTGAGCACCGCTGTCCTCACCGACCGCGCGGACCTGATCGACTGGGCCAGGGTCTCCACCGATCTCGACGCGCAGGGCTGGGCGGTTCTCCCCAAGCTCCTGAGCGATGCCGAATGCACCTCGATCGCCGGTCTTTACGATGGCGGCCAGGGCTTCCGCAGCCACGTGATCATGGGGCGTCATGGGTTCGGCCGGGGCGAATACCGCTACTTCAGCTATCCCTTGCCGCCCCTGATCCAGCAGCTGCGGACGTCTGTCTACCCGCACCTCGCGCCACTGGCCAATCGGTGGCACGAGCGAATGGGCAAACCGGTGCGCTTTCCCGACGACCACGCGGCGTTCATAGAGCGTTGCCACCGGGCGGGACAGCTGCGGCCTACGCCGCTGCTGCTGCAATACGGTCCCGAGGACTACAACTGCCTGCACCAGGACCTCTACGGCGAGCACGTCTTTCCACTGCAGCTCGCGGTCTTGCTGTCGGAGCCGGGCCAGGATTTCGAGGGCGGAGAGTTCGTTCTGACCGAACAGCGCCCGAGGATGCAGACTCGTCCGGCCGTCGTGCCCCTCACCAAAGGCGACGCCGTGATCTTCGCCGTCAACAGCCGGCCGGTGGCCGGCGTTCACGGCGATTACCAGGTCAAGCTCCGGCACGGGGTCAGCAAGCTGCGGTCGGGACATCGCCACACCGTCGGGGTGATTTTCCACGATGCGACCTGAGTCCCACGATCTGGATCCTGGACCCGTCGAACGGAGCCCGCGTCAGCCGCTTGCGGCTGGCGCGGTTCTGCTCGCGGGGTTTGCGGCCGATGACGCCGGCGACCTCCTCTCCGCGCTGGACGGCGTGTCGCGCGGCTCGCCGTTCCGCCAAATGGTGACCCCCGGCGGGTGGCCCATGTCGGTGGCGATGACCAACTGCGGGACCGCGGGCTGGGTGAGCGATCGCTCAGGTTACCGCTACGACCGCATGGACCCCGATGCGGGCCATCCCTGGCCTGCGATGCCGCATGTCTTCGCGGCGCTGGCCCGCCGGGCGGCAGGGACCGCAGGCTTTGCCGACTTCACGCCCGATGCCTGCCTGATCAATCGCTACCAGCCTGGGACGCGCCTCACGCTGCACCAGGACCGTAACGAACGCGATTTCTCCCAACCGATCGTGTCGGTGTCTCTGGGCCTGCCGGCGACGTTCTTGTGGGGCGGCCAGGTCCGGGCCGAACGGCCCAAGCGGATTGCCCTCGTGCATGGCGACGTTGTTGTCTGGGGCGGACCGGCCCGAATGACCTTCCATGGGGTCGACACCCTGAAGGCTGGGGATCACCCCGTGACCGGCGCGGCGCGGTTCAACCTGACCTTCCGCCGGGCCCTCTGACGAAGCCGGATGATGCTGATCGGCCCGGGCCGGCGCGCTTCGTGAATGTTTGAATTCAAAGTCAACATCCGGAGTTCGGACACTCAGGCCCTCCCCTATCCAGGATTCAGGCCGGCGCTTCTCCGGTCGCACCCGCCCTGATCCAGGCAACACAGCAACATCGAGGAATGAGACATGTCGAAGGAAGACGATAACAAGGCCATCGTGGGCCGTTGGTTCGGTGGTTTCTGGGGTGAGACCTACAACCTCGAAATCGTGGACGAGCTCGCCGCGCCGGACATGCTGCTCCACTATTCCCTGCACGAGCCCCGCCGTGGCCGGGACGACATCAAGGCGTTCATGGCTGACTTCCGCGCCGCGTTCCCCAACCTGAACTTCTGGGGCGCGGCCGACCTGATCGCCGAAGGCGACTATGTCGTCGGGCGCTGGGAAGGCGGCGGCACGCACACCGGGCCGGCCTTCAGTGACTTCCTGGTTGGGGGTCTGCCCGCCAACACCGGGCGCAAGATGCACTTCACAGGAACGACCGTGCTGAAGCTGCAGGACGGCAAGATCGTCGAGGAGATCGGCCTGGACGACGGCGTCAAGGCGCTGACCGACCTCGGCCTGATCAAGACGGCCTAACCGCTGGCGTAGCGCGCCACAGCGCCCGAACACAGCGAGCCGCACGTCCAAATCCTGGGCGCGCGGCTTTGCTTTGGGCGCAAGATCCGGGTGGTCCAAACCGGCTGCGACGTCCGAAATGCGCCAGGCCGCGACGGTCGGTTTCGGGCATTTTGATTTGAAAGCAAGACCCGGAGTTTTCGCTCGCCCGCCGGGGTCCATGGTCGCCTCAGAATTCGATCATATGGGACCTGACAATGACTTCGACCCTTGAATGCACCCCTCCGGGCTCCGCCGCCGCCACGGAATCCGACCCGCGATGGGCTCAGGTCGCTTCGCGCGACCGGACCGCTGACGGACAGTTCTGGTACTCCGTCGCGACGACGGGGATCTATTGCCGTCCCTCCTGCCCCTCGCGCACGGCCAACCCGAAGAACGTCGGCCTTCACGCCACGTTGGCCGAGGCCATGGCCACGGGCTTCCGGCCCTGCAAACGCTGCAACCCCGACGGCCTGTCGAATGAGGCGGAAAACGCCGCCCTGGTCGCCAAGGCGTGCCGGATAATCGAGGAGAGCGAGGAAGAGCCCTCCCTCGACGACCTCGCGGAGGCGGTCGGCCGCAGCCCGAGCTACTTCCACCGGCTGTTCAAGTCGACGACCGGCCTGACCCCCAAGGATTACGCGGCGGCGCATCGCGCGGCCAAGGTCCGGGAAGGTCTCAGTGTCGGCCAGTCCATCACCGAGGCCATGTACGACGCGGGTTACAACTCAAGTGGCCGCTTCTACGAGAAGAGCACCGAAATGCTGGGCATGACCCCATCCCGCTACCGTGCGGGCGGCGTCAACGAAGAGATTTGCTTCGCCGTGGCCGAGTCGTCGCTGGGCGCCATCCTGGTCGCCTCAAGCCAAAAGGGCGTGGCCTCCATCCTGCTGGGCGACGATCCAGATGCCCTGGTCCGCAACCTGCAGGACCGGTTCCCGAAGGCGCGGCTGGTCGGTGCAGACCGCGAGTACGAAGCTCTGGTGGCGCAGGTCATCGGCTTCGTGGAGGCGCCGGGCATCGGCCTCAACCTCCCGCTCGACGTTCGCGGCACCGCCTTCCAGCAACGGGTCTGGCGCGCGCTTCGCGAAATCCCGGCCGGGGAGACGGTCTCCTACGCCGAGATCGCCCGCCGGATCGGATCTCCGAAGGCCGTCAGGGCGGTCGCCGGGGCCTGCGCGGCGAACAACCTGGCCGTGGCGATCCCGTGCCACCGCGTGGTCCGCAACGACGGCGCACTGTCGGGCTACGCCTGGGGCGTCGATCGCAAGCGCACCCTGCTCGACCGCGAGAGCGCCTATGCGGCCTAGCCGCCCCTCACTCTGACCCAAGGAGATCGCCATGCCTGTCTCAGCCGCGAGCCGTCCTACCGGCAACGTCGGGATGGGACATGGCTCTCCGCCAGGGCAGGTTTTCGCGGGCAGCCTGCTCATCCTCCTCAAGCCCTGGCTGAAGGGCGTGGTCAGGCCGGTGGCGAGGCGTCTGGTGGGCCTTGGTCTGACGGCCAATCAGGTGACCCTCCTGTCGCTCATGGGCTCGCTGGCCACGAGCGCGGCGATGGCCTCGGACCCGCTCCATCCGGCGCTATTCGCCCTGCTGCCCGCCTGGCAGGTTCTGCGCGCGCTGCTGGCCGCCCTCGATGGCGCCATGGCCGTAGAGTTCGGCCAGAAAAGCCGGATCGGCGGCGTGCTGAACGAAGTCGGCGATGTTGTGTCGGACGTCGTTCTGGTCGCGCCCTTCGCCGCCCTGTCGGGCTTCACGCCTGAGCTCATCGGCCTGGTCGTCACGATGGCCCTTGCGGTCGAAGGGGTCGGCATCGCCGGTGAATTCATGGGCTCAGGGCGTCAGCTCGAGGGACCGTTCGGTAAGGTCGACCGTGCGACCGCCTTCGGCCTTCTGGGATTGTGGGTAGGCCTGTGCCCGCCCGATCCCGTCGTCGCGGACAACGCCTGCCTGCTGGCCCTCGCCCTTCTGCTTGTGACGCTGTCCAACCGGTTGGATTGGGTGGTTGCGGGCGTCCGGCGTCACGCGGGCCGTGCGCGGTGACGCTGCAAAATCGCGTCACTCCGTTCGGCGACATCGTCGCCAATAGTCAGCGCGGGCTGTTCACCGGAAATCGCGGCATCCTGCACGACCCCGCCACCAAGACGCTGCTGGCCAGGCGATGGGCGACCAAGGCGTGGATCGTGTGTTCATGCGACTACAAGGGCGTGCGCCGCGTACCGATGGCTGGGCGAACCTGGACGGAATTGTTCTTCCTCGATGAGGCGGTGGCGCTTTCGGCAGGTCATCGGCCCTGCTTCCTCTGCCGACGGCCGGCCGCCCAGGCCTTCCGCGAGGCATGGGCCAGGGCGAAGGGCGAAGCCCCTCACAGTGCCGTCAAGATCGACGAGATCCTTCATGCAGAACGACTGGATGGGCGCGTCAAGCGGCTGCATCCCCTGGACGGCCCGATCGACGGATTGCCGGACGGCGCCGCCCTCGCCGTCGGGGCGTCGGCCTATGTCGTCGCAGGCGGGAAATTGTTCTCCTGGACGGAGGCCGGTTATCGGTCGGCGACGATGAAGTCGCCCGTCGATGGTCTGCTCACGCCGCCATCGACGCTCGCCGCGTTGCGGTCGGGCTACCGGCCGGTGCTTCATCCTTCCCTGACTCAAGCGAACAATCGAATTTGAAGGCGAAATCCGGAGTTCGAGTCGGACGCTGGTCTGTTTGTGTAATACCCGATCACGGACCCCCGATCCCTCTGGGGCGACGGCCGGAACAATGGAGGTCCCGCGCCACCGCGGCCGGACAAGGTCTCAGCTATGCCGACCACTGCCCGAACGCATCCGAACCCCGTCGTGGAACGGTGCGGAACGCCCCTTACCGGGCGGGAGGATGTTGCGAGGGTCGAGGTGTTCGCCTTTCTCAGCCAGCTGGCTGAGGCCGGGCAGGTCGGGCTTTCGTCGCGAGACAACGGCGATGTGGAGGCCCGTTTCAGCACGGGTGAAGTCTTCCTGCTCGGCTCGATCAACATTACGCGCCTGAAATAAATTCAATTCTATATAGTTCGAGTATAACGACAAGAATAGGAGCGCCCTGGTTCGGTCGATATCTTAAACTTCCCAAGCAATTTGAACTAAAGGGGACTGAGATGACGACCGTCGGATATGCAGCAGGCGCCTTCGATCTCTTTCATATTGGGCGCCTCAATCTGCTGAAGCACGCGAAGAGCCAGGCGCCAGTGGCCCTCATCGAGCTCGCAGCCGGCAAAGCGCCAGACGCGGCGATGGATCGTGCGGACGTCCGATGCGCCCCGGCGAGTGCTCGACATGCCCCAGCCCCCCCGGCAGCGCCGCAGCGCCGCCAGTCCCAAGCAGCCTCCTGCTCAGACCGAAGCATTCGACGAAGACTACGGATTGTCCACAGCCGGCAGTTCGGCGCTGATCTTGGCGGTTGCGCCGCTGGGACCTGAAGCTCGACGATGGGACTCTACAGGGTCGACGCCGCTCACCGCGGAATGTCCTAGCCACGCCAGCTGATCTGCTGCCGTTCAAGACGCCGCTCTGGTCCAGCGATACGCGCTCGCGCGCCGAAAAATGGACGGCGCCAATACTACGGAACGATACACCCAATGGTGCATTTTGTCAGTAACCGACGCGGTTCGCGTCCTGAGGGCAGTGGTGGCATCCGATGACACTCTTCAAGACGTTGCCGATGCTTTGCGTGTCAGCCTTGGCCATGATCGCGGCAAGCACCGCGCAGGCCGCCACCA
>FTIF01000038.1_pt5 | contig 11893 bp, 10 predicted proteins | sample 1658001 | NCBI WGS metagenome assembly FTIF01 (sample SAMEA3914789, study PRJEB12502) | metagenome | biome: forest; material: soil | place: Canada | collected 2011-07-03 | depth 0.3 m | reverse complement strand
AAGGCCGTGGCCCTGCGCTTCGCCCGCGAAGGCTGGCAGGTCGCCGTCACCGATGTCGATCTGGCTGCCGCCACGCAAACCCTGGCTGAAGTGGTCGCCGCCGGCGGCAGCGGCTTCGCCGATGTTTGCAACGTCACCTCGGAAGAATCCTTCGCCGCCATTGCCGCGCGCCTCAAGCGCGAGTGGAACGGCGTCGACGTGCTGGTCAACAATGCCGGCGTCGCCACCAAGGGCACGGTGGCCGAGTCCTCGATCGAGCAGTGGCAGTGGGTGCTCAACATCAACCTGCTCGGCTGCGTGCGCGGCGCTCGCGCCATCGTGCCTCTGCTCACCGAGCAGGGCAGCGGCCACGTCGTCAACATCGCCTCCTTCGCCGGCATCGCCAATCCGCCGGCGATGGCCAGCTACAACGCCGCCAAGGCCGCGGTGATCTCGCTGTCCGAAACCCTGCGCCACGAGATGGAGCCGCACGGCGTCGGCGTCAGCGCGGTCTGCCCTTCCTTCTTCAAGACCAACCTCATTGCCACCAGCCGCCAGGCCTCGCCCGAGCAGGGCGACGAGCCGGCGCCGCAGATGGACCGCATCGTGCAGCGCCTGATGGACAAGTCCGCCGTCACCGCCGACAGCGTCGCCGGGGATATTTTCGACGCGGTGCGCGACAAGCGCTTTCTGGTGCTGGTCAACGCCGACGACAAGCGTCAAGTGCTGCTCAAGCGCGTCTCGCCGGAGTTCTATTTCCGCATGGTGCAGAAGGCCACGGCGAAGTTCATGCGGCGCTGAGGCCCGTGTTGCGCCCGCTGTCCCGGCTGACCGGCTTTCAGGCAATCATTAAGTCCGGGCGTCCATTCGGGTTGTTCCTGGTATCGGCAGTGGCGCTGCTGGCGGCATTCGCCCTGCGTTGGCCGGTGGTCGTCAACCACGACGTGGCCTGGTTGTTCATTGCCGCCGGCAGGATGATCGCCGGCGGCAGCTACAGCGCGGATTTCTTCGAAATCAACATGCCGCTGGCCGTGGCGATTTATATCCCGGCCCATGCCTTGGCCTTGCTGCCGGTTTTGTCCGGGCCGGATGCGATCACCATCTGGATCGATCTGCTGGCGACGCAATGCCTCGCACTGACCATCTGGGCCAACCGACGCAATCCGGATGTGCTGCTGGCGGGGCTGACCCAGCCCCTGGGAATCGTTTGGCTGGTGGTGGGCCTGGTGCTGCTTCCTGCCTATGATTTCGGCCAGAGAGAGCATCTGGGCTGCCTGCTGTGGTTGCCGTTCCTGGTCATGATCGGCAACGATTTTCGGCCGCGCTGGGCGCCGCTGCGGACTTACGTTTCCGTGCTGGCCGCCATCGGCTGCTTCATCAAGCCGCACTTCGCGGCGCTGCCGTTTCTGCTCCTCGCCGCGCGGGGCCTGCGCGACCGCTCTTGGGCGCCGCTGCGCTCCCCGGAATTTGCCTGCCTGATGGTTACCGGCATGCTCTACGCTGCCATCGTCGGCTGCTGCTTCGTCGAATGGTTCCTGGTCGCCCGGTGGGGGGTGGATTTGTATCAGGCCTACGCACTGAATTCCTGGACGGAACTGTTCCAGGCGAATTCGGTGCCGGCATTCTGCGTCGTTTCGGCTTTTGCACTGCTTCTGGCATGGCGCAAGCCTTCATTCCGCTCGGCCGCGGCGCTGTTGCTGCTCGCCGCCGCTTACGGCTGGCTGGTCTACCTGCTGCAATTCAAAGGTTGGCGATATCAATTCCTGGGTGCCGCCATTCCCCTGTTCCTGTCGATGCCGCTGGCGTGGCAGGCCTGCCGCAACGCATCGAGCCGCTTTCCGCCGGCACGCATCGCCGTTGCCCTCGCGGCCTTGTTGTTGCTGGTGGGGACGGCTGGGCTGGTGCGCAGTGCGCCACGGACTTCCCAGCTTCCGCGCAGCGCCATAGGCGAAGCGCTCGCCATCGCGGAAAAAGGAGATAGCGTCTACGCCTTCACCACCACCGTGACGCCGGTTTTTCCGACCGTACTGCTACTGGACCTCAAATGGGGTTCACGCTATCCGGCCATGTGGCCTCTCGCTGGCCTGGTTGCGGCGGCGCAGGGAGGCGGGCCGCAGGCACAGAGCCTGGATTCGCGTTACAGGGAAAAATACCTTTCAACCATCCTGGAAGACTTTTCCCGTTACAGGCCGGGCATCGTGCTGGTCGATAAACGCTCCGGCCAGTTCGGGCTGCCGCCGGGCTATGAAATCCTTTCATTCTTTTCCGCCGACCCGCGTTTCGAGCGTATGTGGTCGGGATATACAAAGCTCGGTGAAGGAACCGACTGGATCATCTACGCACGTGCCGAGGAGCCGTGAATTGCGCCGGGAGTGTTGATTGTCAGCGCTTCACCAGAAACCCTTCTTCCGCCTGATCGCTGGTTTCGCTCCAATCCACCCGCTCCACCTGCGCCGCCGGCGAGCCTTTCAGCAGGAACTCGCGAAACGCCTGCACATCGGCCGCATTGTCGCCGCCGACCAGGCCTTCCACCGCGCCGTCGTCGCGATTGCGAATCCAGCCGCGCAGGCCGAGGAACAGCGCCTTGCCCTGGGCCAAGGCGCGGAAACCGACGCCCTGCACGCGTCCGGTGACGACGAAGCGGTATGATGGGCTCATGGTTTCAGCTTCCCGGACCAGACAATGAAGTTGCCCATCCTAAGTCGTTTGCGCGCCGCCGGCAGCACTGGCGAAGTCGCCAGCAAGGCCGGGGGCGAACGTTACACCTTGTCCGCCGAAATTCCCGGGCTGCGTCCGGGCAAACCGTTGTGGCGCATCAATGTGGAAATGCACAGCGAGCCGCAGGGCGACGGCGAGCGCCTGCACCTGCGGGCGCACTGGCAGGCCAATTTCGCCAGCGCGCTGGGGCCGGCCCTGGGCGTCGATGCCGAGCCGCCGCCGGTGGCCGAAGCCGGCGCGGGACGCTCCACTGAAACGCTGCCGGCGCAGCGCGTCGGCCAATGGCTCAAGCGCCGCCTCGACAATCCCCTGCTGCGCGCCATCGCCGAGCCGCTGCTGCGGCACGACTTCAATTCCTGGATCGAGCTGCGCGCTTCCACTGCCGACCTCGCCGACGGCGCCGGCGCGCTGCTGCCGGAGACCGACCGTCTCAAGGCGCTGGGCATCGTGCCCAAGCTCAGCGACGCCAAGAACGATGCGCCGTTGACCCAGTCCTGGGCCGGCAGCGCGATGGGGTCGCGGCCTGGATTCGCCCAGGTGTCGCTGCTGCAGATCGACAAGCGCCACCTGCCGCCGGCGCTCGCCGCGATGCTGGGCGCACGGCCGTTCCAAATGGCGGCGGCGGTGATCAATGTGGCAGAAGAAGAAGACAAGACGCAGCGTTAGACGGACTACAAATACACAAGTCATACCGGCGCAAGCCGGTATCCAGAGATCCGGAATGCGCACTTCGCAGCCCTGGATTTCGCCTGCGACACGGTGCCGCGCCAGCGTGGGTGCGGGAGCAGGCGAAGCGGCCCCGAAATGATCCCTCAAGCCGCAGGCGATGCAGCCCCTCCCGCACCCACCGTTCCGGGCACCGTGTCGGGGCTGCCTTGCGCCGGTATGACGATCGAATACTGCGCCGTTGCATTACACACAGACCATCAGCGACGCCGATGACCGCCGACGCCGCAATCACCCTCAAGCCCACCACCAGCAATCGCACCCGCGAAGTGTGGGTGCTGGCGCTGCCGATCATCGGCGCCATGTCCTCGCAGAACGTGCTCAACCTGGTGGACACCGCCATGGTGACCCGCATAGGCGCAACCGCCTCGGCGGCGGTCGGCTTGGGCAGCATGATCAACTTCATGTCGTTCGCCACCATCACCGGCCTGTCCGCGGCGGTGCAGGCGATGGCAGCGCGGCGCTTCGGCGAAGGCCGGCTCAGCGAAACCGCGATCCCGCTCAACGGCGGCATCCTGCTGTCCCTGCTGGTCGGCATTCCGCTGTCGGTGGTGCTGATCCTGTTGGCGCCGTGGATCTTCGCCCGGCTCAACCACGATCCGGAAGTGGTGCGCCAGGGCACCATCTATCTGCAATGCCGCCTGCTCGGCATCGCCGCCATCGGCATCAACTTCTCCTTCCGCGGCTACTGGAGCGCGGTGAAGAAGACCGTGCTCTACCTGTGGACGCTGTTCGGCATCTGCTGCCTCAACATCCTGCTCGACTACCTGCTGATCTTCGGCAAGCTCGGCTTTCCGGCGCTGGGTGTGCGCGGCGCCGGCCTGGCCAGCGTCATCAGTGCCGGCTGCGGCACCCTGGCCTATTGCGCGTTCGGCTGGCGCCATGCGCGGCACGCGGGCTTCTTCGCCGGCCTGCCCAGCGGCCGTCAGCTGCTCGATCTGCTGCGCCTGGGCCTGCCCACCTGTTTCCAGCAGCTGCTGTACTCGGCCGGCTTCGTGGTGCTGTTCTGGATCGTCGGCCAGGTCGGCACGGCTGAGCTGGCGGTGAGCAATGTGCTGGTCAACATCACCCTCACCGCGGTGCTGCCGGCGCTGGGCTTCGGCCTCGCCGCCGCGACTTTCTGCGGCCAGGCGCTGGGCCGTCACGATGCGGAAGACGCCTACCGCTGGGCCTGGGATGTGTTCAAGGCCAGCTGGTGGGTCTACGCCGCCATGGCGCTGCCGATGCTGCTGCTGACCGGGCCGGTGCTGCGCGTGTTCTTCGGCGGTCACGATGCCGCGACCACGGCGCAGCTGCTGGAGATCGGCGAAACGCCCCTGCGCCTGATCGGCGCGGCGGTGGTGCTCGACGGCCTGGGCTTCATCCTGATGCAGTCCTTGCTCGGCGTCGGCGCCAGCCGCCCGGTGATGCTGATTGCCGTGGGCCTGCAATGGGGCGTGTTCCTACCGCTGGCCTACCTGGCGGGTCCGATGCTGATGCTCGGCCTGCTGCCGATCTGGGGCCTGATGCTGTGCTACCGCGCGGCGCAGACCCTGAGCTTCATCGCGGTGTGGCGCTCGCGCATCTGGGCGCGGATTGCGGTCTGAGCGCCGTTGCCCCCGTAGCCCGGGAAGCGCGCAGCGCTACCCGGGGTTTGCGGCACGGGCCGGTGGAGCTTCCCGGATATTTCCCTGAAGCGGCCCAATCGTAGGGCGGGCCGTGCCCGCCGGCTTTTTTCGATCCCGGTTGCGGCGAAGCGGCGGGCATGGGCCGCCCTACAAAAGCCACATCGGCCAAAGTAACGCCCACAAAAAAGCCCGGGCCGCTTTGACGGCCCGGGCTTTGGGATGCAGCGAACCTGCTTAGTAAGCCTGCAGGTTGTTGCCGTTCACATGGACGCGGGTGCCGGGCGACAGGCCTTCGGCGCTGGCGATGGTGACCACGCGCTGGCCGCCGGTTTCCATGTTGACCGCCACCTGGTACACGGTGCTGGAGGTGACCTGCTTCTGCACTTCGGCGCCAGCCAGCGCGCCGCCGAGGACGCCGACCACGGTCATCGCGGTCTTGCCCTTGCCCTTGCCGAACTGGTTGCCGGCCAGGCCGCCGGCAGCAGCGCCGCCAAGGCCGCCGAGCCAGCCGGCTTCACCGGCCTTCTTCACCGGGGTGACCGAGGCGACCACGCCGCAGTCCTGGCAGGCGGGGGGCGGCGGGGGAGCGGCCGCGGCCTGCTGGGCCTGCGACTGCTGCGCGGCGAGCGCAGCCTGCTCGCGTTGCAGCTTGCGCTGCTCGGCCTTGATCTTGGCCAGTTCCTGGTCGTTGGCGGAGGGGGCAGCCGGGGCCGGCGCGACGGCAACCGGAGCGGGAGCAGCAGCCGGGGCGGCAGCGGCCGGCAGCGGGGCCTGGTCGGCCGGCGGCGCGGGCGGCTGCGAGGGGCCGCAGGCGGCCAGGGTGACGGCGAAGCTGAGCATCACTAAGGTTTTCTTGAACACGGTAACTCTCCCTTTGGGGTTAACGGAGTGGCCGCAGCAGATTAGCACTCGAAACTGAACGGACGCTTTCTGCCGCATGGTCATCGGACAGCGGTGAAAAAAGGCGGTTCCTTCGCCTGTCCTGGGCGCTCTATTCGTGCTCCCCTTGCTCGCGCGTGTCAAGGAAACGCACCTCCGGCGCACGCTCCATCGCCATCTGCAGGTTGACCGAGCTGGAGGCCAGGTAGACCAGGTGGCCGGCGTGGTCCAGCGCCAGGCGGGCGTCGTTCTTGTCGCGGAAATCCTTGAGTTTTTTCGGGTCGTCGCAGGTGACCCAGCGGGCCGAGTGAATAGTGGCGCCCTCGAACACCGCTTCCACGTTGTACTCGTCGCGCAGACGGTACTGCACCACGTCGAACTGCAGCACGCCGACCGCGCCGAGGATGATGTCGTTGTTGACCAGCGGCCGGTACACCTGGGTGGCGCCTTCCTCGCACAGCTGGTCGAGGCCCTTGTTGAGCTGCTTGGCGCGCAAGGGATCTTTCAAAATCACGCGGCGGAACAGTTCCGGGGCGAAGTTGGGGATGCCGGTGAAACGCAGCGCCTCGCCCTCGGTGAAGGAATCGCCGATGGCGATGGTGCCGTGGTTGTGCAGGCCGACGATGTCGCCCGGGAAGGCTTCTTCCACCGCCTCGCGGTCCGCCGCCATGAAGGTCAGCGCGTTGGCCACGCGCACCGGCGCGCCGAGGCGCACGCTGTGCAGCTGCATGCCCTTGCGGTAGCTGCCGGAGCAGACGCGCAGGAAGGCCACGCGGTCGCGGTGCTTGGGGTCCATGTTCGCCTGGATCTTGAAGACGAAGCCGCTGAACTTCGGCTCCTCCGGCGTCACCTGGCGCGGCGTGGCTTCGCGCGGCAGCGGCGAGGGCGCCCACTCGACGAAAGCATTGAGCAACTCGCGCACGCCGAAGTTGTTGATCGCTGCGCCGAAGAACACCGGGGTCAGCTTGGCGCTGCGGTACAGGTCCATATCGAAGCCGGTGCCGGCGGCCTGCAGCAGGTCGATCTCGTCCAGCAGCGTCTGGTAGGACTGGCCGAAGCGCTCAGCCATGCCCGGCGCGCGCAGGCCGTCAACCACTTCGATCTCGCTGATGCGGTGCTTGTCGCCGGAATAGAGATAGAAGCGGTCTTCCAGCAGGTGGTAGACGCCCTTGAATTCGCGGCCCATGCCCACCGGCCAGGTGATCGGCGCGCACTGGATGCCCAGCACCTTCTCTACTTCGTCCAGCAGCTCCATCGGGCTGTGGCCGTCGCGGTCGAGCTTGTTGATGAAGGTGATGATCGGCGTGTCGCGCAGACGGCAGATTTCCATCAGCTTGATGGTGCGCGGCTCCACGCCCTTGGCGGCGTCGATCACCATCAGCGCCGAGTCCACCGCGGTCAGCGTGCGGTAGGTGTCTTCGGAGAAGTCCTCGTGCCCCGGCGTATCGAGCAGGTTGATGATCTTGCCGCGATACGGGAACTGCATCACCGAGGTGGTGATGGAAATGCCGCGCTGCTGCTCCAGCGCCATCCAGTCGGAAGTGGCGTGGCGGCTGGCCTTGCGTCCCTTCACCGTGCCGGCAAGCTGGATCGCGCCGCCGAACAGCAGCAGCTTTTCGGTCAGCGTGGTCTTGCCCGCATCGGGATGCGAGATGATGGCGAAAGTGCGGCGCAGGGCCGCTTGTTCGGCTGGGGTGCTCATCGGGTTCAGGCGGCGCGCCGGGCGCGCAAATGCAGCGTAGGGGCGCGATTGTACCTTTCACTGCTGTATCGCGCGAAACCGGGGGGCGCCGTCAAAGTGCTTGCCTCTCCCTCCGGGACAGGCCGCGCCGTCAGGCGCGGGTGAGGGGCGCAGCACCAATGCAGGTCGCCCTTCAGGGCGACAAGTCGGGCTGAAGCCCGACCTACCAACGCCGTTCCCCTCAGCCGTAGGTAGAGGGGCTTGTTACATCGGCCTCAGCGAAACGGCACCGTCAACCCCAGGCTCAGCTCATGCGTAGCCTGGATCTGGGTGAAGGCCGCATCCGGCCGCACCCAGTGCCAGTTGAGGCCGGCCGTGGCGGGGATGCCGGGCAGCCAGGAACTGAACCAGGGCGCGCCGAGGTCCAGCCCCAGCACCCATTGTTCGCCGGGCACGGCGAGGTTGTCGGCGTAGATGTCGCCCGGCGCCAGATGCAGCCAAGAGGCGTTCACCGCCAGGCCCTGCGTCAGCGGCCGGCTGAGCTGGGCGCGGCCGACCCAGTTATCGTGCGCGGCCACGGTTTGCGGCCCCTGCTCCGCCACGGTCCAGGCGAAGTCCGCGCTGCTGGTCCAGCCGGCCCAGGTGCGCGCCTGGCGCAGGCCGACACGGTAGTCGGTGTTCTGGTCGTGCAGGCGGCTGACCTGCGGATCGGCCGGGCGCACGAACGGGTCCCAGGCGATGACGGCACCGCGGCCGTCGTAGGTGTAGGGGTCCACCGGGTCCGGGTAGCTGACCATCTCGCTGCTGCTGCTGTAGCGCACCAGCCCACCGCGCAGGCCGGTCTCGCCGCCCGGCATCTTCCACACCGGCTCGGCGCCGCCGCTGTTGACCAGGTTCACCGACGAGGTATTGATTGCGTCGGTCCCCGCCGCCTGGGTGGTGCAGTGCCGCCCGGAGATCGCCAGCGTCTTGGCGCCGAGGGGATGGGAATGCTTCAGGTCCATTTGCAGCGAGCCGTTGACGTCGCAGCGGCCCCAGTAGGCGGGATCGTCGCTGGCATGCGAATCGGTCCAGTTGAGGCCGGCGGAAAACAGTCCCGGTGCCCACTTCAGCCCGGCCACGGAGCGCTCGCCGAGCAGGCCGCCGCCCGGCGCCAGCGACTCCAGCCGCTCGGTGCCGCTGCTCAGCTGGATCGGCGCGCCGATCAGCGTCGGCCCGCGCGCGCTGAGCTGCTGCGAGAACTTGCGCCCGCCGAACACGGTGGCCTGGGTGTCGCTGTAGCCCGGGGTGAGATTGTCCACCGCGGTTTCGCTGCCGATGGCGCTAACGCTGTAATGCCCCTCGTACAGCAGCCGGTCCTTGTACAGATCGCCGCTGACATAGGTATCCCATAGCGCATTGGGATTGGTGCTGTCGCTGTTGCTCTGCTTCACCGTGGCGCCGAGATCCAGGCGCAGCGGGCCGCTGTGCAGCAGGCCCAGCTGCGTCTGTTTCTTGTCGTTGTCGGCCTTGTCGCCGAGCACGCGCGACGGCGCGGTGAGCGCATCGGCGCAGGCCTGCGCCGTGATCGGCAGGGATTGCCTGGTGGAATAAGGCACCAGCCCATCGCGCTGCAGGCACCAGGCCTGGGTCAGCGTCGGCCGCGTGCCCTCGCTCAGGGCCGCGGCCGGTTGCGGCGATTGCATCGGACTGGTCTGGCACGCCGCCAGCCCCGCCAGCAGCGGAGGCAGGCAGAGCCGTGCGGCGCATCGTTGAAGAAGAGGGAACATCGCTCCGGGCCGGTGATGAAAACAAGCTACGCCGATTACGGCGCGACTACAAAGGATTTTTTTGACCGCGCGGTGCCGCGCTTGTTCAGCCGGTTTTCATGCGAAAACAAGGCCCCGGCGTCACGCGGCATGCCGCTTCTCTTATACTTCCGCGCTCAGACGCAAGGGCCTTTAGCTCAATTGGTTAGAGCAGAGGACTCATAATCCTTTGGTTCCGGGTTCAAGTCCCGGAGGGCCCACCATTCAAGGTGGGGCGGAGTTGAAATTAAATTGACTCCGACCCCTTTATTCCCTGGCTTCGCTACATATCTCCTTACGTCGCCTCCGGTGTAAGGAGGGAAACCTTCGGGAAATACGGGCGATAGCGCTGAGCATCGCGCGTGATGATCGGGCAACCGAGCACGGCGGCGTGTGCGCCGATGAAGAAGTCGGCGAGGACATTGCTCTTGCCGCCGCCGGCGCGCCGGTATTTCACGAATGCCCTGCCCGCCAGGAATAGTGCCGCGCGCGGCAGTTCCTGGAGCGACAGGCCCAGGCCTTCTATGGCGTCGTCGAGCGCCTCTACCGAGTCGAAAGCCAATGACAGCTCGGAGTAGATCACGGGGTTGATGAGCAGTTCATGCACCTGCGATTGGGCGCGAAGCTGGCGCACCGACCAATCGGCCCAATCCGGGTCATCTTCGAGCACGTCCACGAGGACGTTGGTGTCTACCAGCAGCACGGCTGTTCTCAGTCTGCGCCGCGCAGCAGGGCCATCAGGTCATCGGTACGCCACTTCACCTGGGCTTTGCCACGCGAGGACTCGAAGCGGTCGCGCTTGGACGAGAGGCGCGCTCCGGCCTTGTGGACGACGACCTGACCTTCGCGGTTCACGTCAAAATCGACGCTGTCGCCGGGCACAAGCTTGAGCGCGTCCCGGACCTTCTTCGGAATGGTGACCTGGCCTTTTACGGTCATAGTGGTTGCCATGCGTGGACTCCACAGGTAATACATGAATTGCCATTGTAATACCCCCGCCTTTCACGTCAACTGACCGCCTGATTCAAGGGGACTCCGGCATTCCAACGAAGCCAGCGTTGGCTGGAAACTTCGCCAAGCTACTGATTGAGCGATCCTTGTTCAGCGGCGGCGATCAGGCCGATCAGATCGCCTTGCGTGAACTGCAGGTCGGCGATGTGCGTGCCCATCCTGGTGCCCCAGCTCCAGCCGCTCAGGTCCAGCGGCGGCTTGCGCAGGCCGGCGGCATCGGCGGCCTGGGTGATTTCCAGATAGCGATAAGCGCCGTCGCTGGCGCAGCGGCCGGAATATAGATCGCGGTACAGCACGAAGGGCGTGCTGACGCCGTCCACGGTGCTGAGGGCGCTGTGCTGCGGCACATAAGTCTGCAGGAATGCGCGGCGGCCGGGATCGGCAAGGCTGGCGGGATTGACGCAGATCATCTGATTGCCCGGCGCCGCTTCCTCGATGTGGGCGAAGTTGCCGTCGTGCTGGCGGTAGGAGTTGTAGGCGATGACGCAGCCGCGCTCGCCGCTGCGGCTGCAGTACGGCAGATTACGGAAAGTGGCGCCGGCAGTGCTGCCCACCGGCGCCTGCACGGTGCCGCCGATGGGCATGCCGAACAGCAGGCGCTGGCGCATCAGTGGGTCGTCGTCGAAGTAGTCGCGCAGCAGGCGCACCACCATCTCCGCGCCCTGCGAGTGCCCGATCAGCACCACCTTGCGGCCGTGATTGTAGTTGCCCATGTAATGCAGGAAGGCATCGGCCACGTCGGAGTAGGCGACTTCCAGGCCCTGCTCCGCGCGGTCCTTGCCGGCGATATAGGTGCCGATCGACACCTGCCGGTAAAACGGCACATAAAGCTTGCACACCCGGCCGAGTTGCGCGGCCTGGGCGTTGGCCACCGCCAGGATCGCCTTGGGGTCGCTGAAGTCCTCGTGGTTGGCGGCGCCCAGGCGCAGGTCCACGGTGGGGTAGACGTAGAAGCAGTCGACCGGCGCCTGCGCATCCGCGTGCAGCGGGATGATGCTGCGCGAACCGTCGGCACGGATTTCGGTGGCGCTGAGATCGTGATTGCAGGCGTCGCCGCTGCGGCCGGGCAGGCACACCCACAGTGCCGGATCGCGGTAGCGCGGGCTGGAGTAGCCGGTAAACGGGCTCTTCAGCGCCTGCGGCAGCGGCGTAGGTGGCGGCGGCGCGCTGGCACAGGCCGCCAGCAGGGCGACGGCCGCGCACAGGCCCAACCGGTGCATCGCGATCCTTCGCTTCAGTCTGTTCATGTCCTTCCCGGATTGAAGACTGTTGCCCGGCGCAGCGCCGCAGATCCGCAACAGACTTTACTGTGGAATGCCTCTTCCGGTTAATTAGGGCGCCTCTGCTCAATCCCAAGCCCTGCCGCGGTTTGCCCTTTGACGCAGGGCAAGGCGCGAGGAGCGCGGTGTACTTGACGTACATGAGCGACGAGCAACGCCGCCCTGCGTCAAAGGGCAAGCCGCCCGGAGGGTTGCCCCCCATTTTGCGCCATGCTGCGTTGCTCG
>FTIF01001735.1_pt1 | contig 11919 bp, 10 predicted proteins | sample 1658001 | NCBI WGS metagenome assembly FTIF01 (sample SAMEA3914789, study PRJEB12502) | metagenome | biome: forest; material: soil | place: Canada | collected 2011-07-03 | depth 0.3 m | reverse complement strand
GCCGAGCGCGCCGCCACTGCCGCTGCCGAGCATGGCGTGAAGAATCTGGAAGTTCGCATCAAGGGCCCCGGCCCGGGTCGTGAATCCGCGGTGCGTTCGCTCAACGCCGCCGGCTTCAAGGTCACCAATATCACCGATGTCACGCCGATTCCGCATAACGGCTGCCGTCCGTCCAAGCGCCGTCGCGTTTAAGTAGAGGATCAAGCAACATGGCTCGTTACATCGGTCCCAAGTGCAAGCTCTCGCGCCGCGTCGGCATGGACCTGCTCCTCAAGAGCCGCGGCCGCTCGCTCGAAACCAAGTGCAAGCTGGACACGCCCCCTGGCCAGCACGGTGCGCGCAAGCCGCGCCTGTCGGATTACGCCCTGCAGCTGCGTGAAAAGCAGAAACTGAAGCAGATGTACGGTCTGCTCGAGCGTCAGTTCCACAACTATTACGTCAAGGCGACCAAGTCCAAGGGCGCCACCGGCCTGAACCTGCTGCAGCTGCTCGAGCAGCGCCTGGACAATGTGGTTTACCGCATGGGCTTCGCCGCCACCCGCGCCGAAGCACGTCAGCTGGTCAGCCATAAAGGCATCGTGGTCAACGGCAAGGGCGTCAACATCCCGTCCTACCGCGTCCAGGTCGGCGATGTGGTCGAAGTGCGCGAGAAGTCGCGCAACCAGACCCGTATCGCCTCGGCCCTGTCGATTGCCGCGCAGATCGGGTTCCCGGAATGGGTTGAAGTCAGCGAGAAGGCCTTCAAGGGCACCTTCAAGTCGCTGCCGGTCCGTGACCAGATCGTGCCGGACATCAACGAAAACCTGGTGGTCGAGCTGTACTCCAAGTAATTCTTTAGTGGTCGGTGGTTAGTGATTAGTGGTCAGTAAAAAACGCTTTTCACTAGTCACTAACCACTAATCACTGGCCACTGGCCGGTTCAGCAACTGAGGTAATTTCTATGCAGGGTTCTGTCTCCGATTTCCTGAAGCCTCGCGTGGTCGAGGTTGAACAGGTCTCCGCGCAGCGCGCGCGTATTACGCTGGAACCGCTGGAACGCGGCTTCGGTCACACGCTGGGCAATGCCCTGCGCCGCATCCTGCTGTCCTCCATCCCCGGCGCCGCCATCACCGAGGCGCAGATCGAGGGCGTGGTGCATGAATACAGCGCCATCGAAGGCGTGCAGGAAGATGTCATCGACATCCTGCTCAACATCAAGAACGTCGCGCTGCGCATGAGCGCCCGCGAGTCGGCCACGTTGAAGCTGGTCAAGTCGGGCAAAGGCCCGGTCACTGCCGGCGACATCCAGCTCGACCATGACGTCGAAATCGTCAACCCGGAGCTGGTGATTGCCAACCTGACCGGCGGCAAGCTCAGCATGACCCTCAAGGCCACCCGCGGCCGTGGCTACCAGCCTGCCGCCGCCCGCGCCCAGGTCAATGAAGAGGAAGGCCTGTCGATCGGCGTGCTGCAGCTCGATGCGTCCTACAGCCCGGTGCGCCGGGTCAGCTACAGCGTCGAGCGCGCCCGCGTCGAGCAGCGCACCGATCTGGACAAGCTGATCCTGGACGTCGACACCAACGGCGGCATCGACGCCGCTGAAGGCGTCCGCCTGGCCGCCCGCATCCTGCGCGACCAGCTGTCGGTGTTTGTCGACCTGGAAGGCGAGGAAGAGTCCGTCACCGTCGGCAGCAAGAAGGATCTCAACCCGATCCTGTTCCGCCCGATCGACGATCTCGAACTGGGTGTCCGCTCGACCAACTGCCTCAAGGCCGAAAACGTCTATTACATCGGCGATCTGGTGCAGCGCACCGAGACCGAGCTGATGAAGACGCCGAACCTGGGCAAGAAGTCCCTCAACGAAATCAAGGAAGCCCTTAAGGCCCACGACCTCGAGCTCGGCATGAAGCTCGATAACTGGTCGTCGCCGAAAGTGGCTGCTTAAAGAAGTACCAGGAGCTAGAAGATGCGCCACAAAGTAGCCGGCCGCCGCCTCGGCCGTACCACCAGCCACCGCAAGGCCACCATGCAGAACATGGCCGTGTCGCTGATCCAGCACGAGCTGATCCGCACCACGGTGCCGAAGGCCAAGGAACTGCGCCGCGTCGCCGAGCCGCTGATCACCCGCGCCAAGGAAGACAGCGTCGCCAACCGCCGCCTGGTGTTCAACCGCCTGCGCGATCGCGATGCGGTGCAGAAGCTGTTCAACGAGCTGGGCCCGCGCTACACCAAGCGCCCTGGCGGCTACCTGCGCATCCTGCGCTGTGGCTTCCGCCCGGGCGACAGCGCGCCGATGGCCTACGTCGAACTGGTCGATCGTCCGGCTGGCGAGGACGCAGAGACCGCGGCTGCCTAAGCTTTAATGGCGGCAAAATAAACGGGCGCTTCGGCGCCCGTTTTGTTTTCCGGGCTGTTTTCGCCGCCGTCGATGGCGGAGTGCAAGGCCGGGCGATACGCGGTATAAAACGGCCTGAGCATTTTGCGGGAGTCGCCGCGATCCGGCCGGACCATGCGCTCCCTCCAGCAAACGGAGTCCCGTCATTTCTTCACGGCTGCCATCATGCTGACGCTGCCCGCTGAGCCGGCCATCGACAAGCTGGCCCTGGTCGGCGCCTGCGTGCGCCTGCCCCTCGCTGTCGATGCGCCGCGCCTGCAGGCCGAGCTAGCGGCGCTGCCTGCTCAGCTTTGGGGCGGCCGCGGCGGCCGCATCGGCGTGCACAGCGCCGCCGAGGCGGTTTTTCTGCGTGGGCACGCCCCGGCGGAGGGAGATCTGCCGATCGAGGACCGGCAGCCGCTGCAGTGGCTGCCGTACATCCGCGAGATCATCGGCACTCTGATTCCGGCGCAGCCGATGCGCTGCCTGCTGGCCAAGCTGCCTGCCGGTGCGGTGATTGCAACGCACATCGACCGCGCCGACTATTTCAGCAAGACCCTGCGCCTGCATATCCCCATTGTCACCAACGAGCGGATGCTGATGTATTGCGGCGGCAGGGTTTACCGGATGCGGCCGGGTGAAATATGGGCGCTCAACAACTCCAACCGGCACGGCGTCTGGAATGCCCACCCTGAACAGGCGCGCACCCACCTGATCTGCGATTTCCTGCCTTCGGCGTCCTTGCTCGAATTGATCCGGCGGGGTGACTCCGATCTGGGGCAGGTCGACGCCGCCGTCGAGCGGCGTCTGGCGCAACCTGCCCATCCATGATCGTTACGCCGCATTTCGTCTACGTGCACCTGCACAAGTCCGGGGGCACCTTCATCAACGAAGCGCTGGTGCGTCATATGCCGGAAGCTGTGGTGGTCGGCTACCACCTGCCGGTGTCGAGCATTCCGCAGGAAGCGCTTGGCTTGCCGGTGCTGGGTTTCGTGCGCAACCCCTGGAGCTACTACGTCTCCTGGTTCAGCTTTCAGCGCGGCCTGCCGCAGCAAAATCACCTGTTTCGTTGCGTCAGCCTGGAGAATTCCCTCGGCTTCAAGGACACCATCCGCCGCCTGCTCGGCCTGGAGAGCGATCCGGCGCTGTTGTCGCAGGTCTTGCAGGGCTTGCCCGAGGTCTATGGCAATCGCGGCCTGAACCTGCCGCGGCAGGCGCTCGAGCCCATCCGCGGCAGCGGCCTTGGCTTCTATAGCCACCTGTACCGGCATATGTACGGCGGTGGCGCTGGGCGCACGCTGCATATCGGCTGCACGGAGTCGCTGCGGCAGGATCTGGCGGCCTTTTTCGAAAAAATACACTACTTGCCGCCCGAAGCAATGTCACATCACATCGAGGTCGGTTTGGCGCGTAACCGCTCGGTTCACGGCGACTATCGGCTGTACTACGACGACGAATTGCGCCAGCTGGTGGCGCAACGGGATGGCGAGCTGATCCGCGCTTATGGATACAGCTTTGAACAAGCCCTGCCGGTGCGTGCCGTGCCTGCTTCCGCGCCGGATGCAGCGGCCGTCGAAGCGCGGCTGGCGTGATCGCGCAGGCGGTCTTGATCTCCAGGCTCCCGCCGATAGTTGCGAGCGCCGCATTTCCCGCAAGCGGAGCAATGGCAGCGCAGTTATCCTCGATCGGGCATCGGCGCCGCGGCTGTCGCGGCCAACCAGGCCGCCGCTTTCGGTAAAGTACCCTTAAAGGCCTGACAGTCGCGATGTGCTGATCCTCTGCCGGAGACAAAGGCGGGTGAAGCCGGCAGCATCCCGACCATGCCACCCCATTGTCCACCGACTTCCAATTTATGTCCTACCAGACCCTCCCTCCCCAAAACGACCCACAACCGACAAGCCCCCCGGCGACGCCAGTGCCGCTCAAGGATATCGAGCTGGAAAGCACGCAGACCCCGGAGCTGGGCCGCATCCTCGGCGAAGTGGGGGTGTCGCTGCTGGTCAGCACCTATCAGGCAGGCAAGCTCATCGTGGTCCGCAACGACGGCGAAGGGGTGGTCAATACCCTTTACCGCGATGTGGTCAAGCCGATGGGCATCGCGGTCGGCAACGGCCAGATCGCGGTCGGCGCCATGGGCGAGATCCTGTTTTACGAAAACGTGCCGGACAACTGCGCCAAGCTGGAGCCGCCGGGCAAGCACGATGCCTGCTTCGTGCAGCGCTATGGCCATCTCACCGGAGATATCGATGTGCACGAGATGGCGTTCGATCGCGAAGGCCGCATCTGGTTCATCAACACGCGCTTTTCGACGCTGTGCACGATTCACGGCTCCAACAGCTTCCAGCCGGTGTGGCGGCCGCCGTTCATCACCGACTTCACTTCCGAGGACCGCTGCCACCTGAACGGCCTGGCCATGGTCGACGGCCAACCGCGCTATGTCACCGCCCTGGGCGAAAGTGACGTCGCCCGCGGCTGGCGCGACCGCAAGGCCGACGGCGGCGTGCTGATCGACATTGTCAGCGGCCGCACCCTATGCCGCGGGCTTTCCATGCCGCACTCGCCGCGCTGGTATGACGGTCAGCTATGGGTCTGCGAATCCGGCAAGGGCACCTTGTCCAAGGTGAATCCGGTTTCGGGTGAAGTCACGCCGTTCTTCGAATTCCCGGGCTTCACCCGCGGCGTCGATTTCCACGGCCCGCTGGCGTTCGTCGGCCTGTCGCAGATCCGTGAATCGGCCCTGTTCAGCGGCATCCCCATCGCCGACAGCGCGGACGAGCGCGTTTGCGGTGTGTGGGTCATCGACATCACCGATGGCACGCTAGTGGGAATCCTGCGCTTTACCCAGGGCGTCGAGGAAATTTTCGCGGTGCAGGCGCTGCCCGGCCTGCACTTCCCCGAAGTGCTGCCGAAGTACGATGAGTTGTCGCTGGGCACCTACTTCCTGCCGAAGGACGTGATCCTGGAAGCGCCGGCGGGGCAATAAACGGATCGAAGTGCGGCCGATTCAAGCGCGTTGCGCAGGTGCGAAGCGGTGCATCAGGTCCTTGGCTGAGCTGCTGCGGCGGCCGCCCCGGAGTAGAGCAAGCGGCCGGCTTTGCGCCTGTTCCGGCGCCATCAAATAGGGCGAAATTGCTCTGTAAATGTGCACTGCAATAGGGGTATTTGGCACTCGTCACATGCCTGCAACAAGTGCTTGACGCCTGTCAACCGCGTCGCTATTCTCGGAACGTAATCGGGCGCCAGACCCGCGATTTGCCAAATCGTTCAAAAGTTATTGATGGCGCCTTGAATCTGAACTAGGGAGAAACAATGAAACTCAGTGCCGAAGGCAAGCTTCGTCTTGCCGTGCAGTTGGCGTTTATAGCAGGCGTGGGCACCGTCGCAGACAGTGCTTACGCGCAGGATTCTGCGGGGCAGTCCACGAAGTTGCAGGGCGTACAGGTCACCGGTTCACGCATCAAGCAGGCGAACCTGACCAGTTCCAGCTCCATGACGGTCATTTCCGACAAGGAACTGCAGTACCAGGGCACCACCAACGTGGAAAGCCTTATCAACAGTCTGCCGCAGGCCTTCGCCGGCTTCAGCTCGGCCGATTCCAACGGCGCCAGCGGCACCGCCACGGTCAATCTGCGCGGCCTCGGCCCGCAGGAAACCCTGGTGCTGATCGACGGCAAGCGCCTGATGCCGGGCGATCCGCTGCAGGCTCCCCCTTCGGCCGACTTGAACTTCATCCCGGCGGCGCTGATCGACCGCATCGACGTCCTCTCCGGCGGCGCTTCGGCCGTGTACGGTTCGGACGCCGTGGCCGGCGTCGTCAACTTCGTCATGAAGAAGGACTTCCAGGGCTTCCGCATCGATTCCCAGGCGTCCCGCACCGATCACAGCGACGGCACCAGCTACGACACCACGCTGATCTGGGGCAACAACTTCTCCGGCGGCAAGGGCAACGTCACGATGTATGCCGGCTACACCAAGGCCGACGGCATCACCCAGGACAAGCGCGGCTATTCCACCTGCTCGCTGAAGACCAACTCGGCCGGCACTGCGCGTACCTGCTCCGGCTCGGGCGTCATCGCCGAAGGCAAGTTCGAAAGCTACGACCGCTTCAACTACAACCAGGCCAACAAGCTCACGCCGAGCAATCCCAAGTACCTGGCGCCGTACTTCATCACCCAGGCCAACAACACCTTCATCCCGAACGACGGCCGCACGTTCAACTTCGCGCCGTACAACTACATCCAGCGTCCGGACAGCCGTTACCACTTGGGCGGTTTCGCCCATGACCAGATCAACAGCCACGTCGATCTGTACGGCAGCGCCATGTTCATGGACAACCACACGGTTGCCAACGTGGCGCCGACGGGCCTGTTCGGCAACGTCACCAACATCGCCTGTACCAACCCGATGCTGGCGGGCTACCACGCCGGTCCGAATGGAGCCAATACCGGCCAGGTCAGGGACCTGTGCGGCGACAACGACCCGACCAATGCATATCCGGATGACCTGACCAATGGCACCGGCCTGGCCAATGTCGCCGTTCTCAAGCGACTGGTCGAGCTGGGGCCACGTATCTCGGATCTGCGCCATACCGACTACCGCATCGTGGTCGGTTCGCGCGGCGACATCGTCGACGGCATCACCTATGACGTTTCGGCGCAGCATGGCGCGGTGATCTTCGCCAGCGGCACCCTGAACTACCTCAACACCGCCAACTCCCTGAAGGCGCTCAACGTCATCACCGGTCCGGCCCTCCTCGCGGACGGCAAGACCGTGAACCCGAATGCCGGCAAGCAGGAATGCCAGTCGGTCTATGACGGCACCGATCCGGCCTGCGTGCCCTTGAATCTGTTCACGACCGGCGGCGTCACGGCCGGCGCGGTGAACTACATCAGGGCCAACGGCTACGCCCAGGCAACCCAGGTCGAAGACGTGGTCAATGCCACCGTCTCCGCCGATCTGGGCAAGTACCAGGTGCAGAGCCCGTTCGCCAAGAATGGCGTCGGCGTTGCCGGCGGCTGGGAATTCCGTCGTGAATCCCTGGACTACCGTCCCGATTCGCTCCTCGCTGCCGGCAGCCTCGGCGGCGTGGGCGGTCCGAGCCCAGCGACTTCGGGCGCGTTCCTGGTGCCGGAGTTCTTTGGTGAGGTATCGGCTCCGCTGATCGAGAACGCTCCGTTTGCCAAGCTGCTGCAGATCGACGGCGCCTATCGCTGGTCCAACTACAGCACCGCCAACGACACGCACAGCTGGAAAACCGGCCTGAAGTACTCGCCGATCCAGGATGTCACCCTGCGCGCCAGCTTCCAGCGCGCGACGCGTGCGCCGTCGGTCAATGAGCTGTACACGCCGCAGGCCTTCGGGCTGAGCGGCGGTTCGGACCCCTGCGCCGGAACGACGCCCACTGCGACTGCCGCACAGTGCGCCCTGACCGGCGTGACCGCGGCTCAGTACGGCTCGGTTGGCGACTGCCAGGCCGGACAGTGCAACGTCAAGGGTGGCGGCAACACCGCTCTGAAGTCCGAACTGTCGATCACCCGTTCGCTGGGTATCGTGATCACTCCGTCGCAGGTGAAGAACCTGGCGATCACGGTGGACTACTTCGATATCTACATCGACGGCGCCATTGGCGTTCAGTCCATCCCCTCGCTGTTCTCCAGCTGCTTCGCCGGCAACACGGCGTTCTGCAACGGCTTCCACCGCAACCCGACGACCGGCAAGATTTCCGGCGATACCTCCACTGGCACCAACTACGTCGACAATCTGTTCGCCAATACCGGCTCCTTGCGCACCAAGGGCATCGACTTCGAGGCCGACTATCGCATCCGTCTGCGCGATATGGGCCTGGGCAACAACGGCCAGTTCGTATTCAACTATGTATCGACCTACATTCTTGACTACTCGCTGGAAAATGCCCCGGGTCTGGGCCTTTACAATTGCGCCGGCCTGTACGGCACGACCTGTAATGGCACCTCAAACGGTCCGAATCCGCGCCTGAAGCAGAAGGCGCGCTTCACCTGGGATTCGCCGTTCGGCCTGAGCCTGTCCGCCAACTACCGCTTCATCGGTGGCGTGCATCTCGACCAGAACACGGCTGATCCGAACCTGGCGGGCAAGGTCGATCACATCGACGGCCATATCGGCAACAAGCAGTATGTGGACCTGTCGGGCACCTACCGTTTGCCGCTGCAGTCCGAGAACATCCTGTTCCGTTTCGGTGTGAGCAATGCGTTCGGGCAGAATCCGCCGACGGTTTCGAGCAATGCACCGTTCGCCATCTCGTCGCCGCCCTTCGGCAACGGCAACACCTTCCCGAACGTCTATGACGCTCTGGGCCGCGTGATGTTCGTTGGCGTGACCGCGGACTTCTAAGCCACACAGCAAGTCTGTAACCTGACGGCGGCTCTTCGGAGCCGCCGTTCTTTTTTGGGCCGTCCGCCGTTGCGTTTACCTGGGGCGGAATGCCTCGTCGCCCCGCCTTGTGTCGGGCGATTGCCCCTTGATGATTCCCCTGTCATTCGGATCACGGTGTAGGATGGCCGTGACCAGTTTCCACTTATGAACGATCTATCCGAACCAGCCCCTGATTCGGTTCCGCCGAAATCCGCAGACGCCAGCCCGCGCCCCGATCTTGCGGCTGCCCTGCAGCGCGCGGGCGCCCTCGAGGTTGCCGGCCGCAACGCCGAGGCGGAACAGCTTTACCGCAGCCTGGTGCTGGCGTATCCACAACAGGCCGCGCCGCTGCAGAACCTGGCCTTGTTGCTGCGCGAGCGCGGCGAGTTGCTTGAAGCGCAGTCCCTGCTGCGCCGTGCCCTGGCATCGATGCCCGACAGCGCCGAGTTGCACAACAACCTTGGCGCTGTGCTGCACACGGCCGAGAGCCGTGATGAGGCGGAAGCCTGCTATCGCCGGGCGCTCGAACTGTTGCCCGGATATGCCGAGGCGCACTACAACCTCGGTGTGCTGCTGGAAGAAGCCGGCCGCAATCCAGAAGCACTGGCCGCCTTTCGCGCCGCCGTGGCGGCACAGCCGCGTTATGCGCGGGCACTGACCCGCATCGGCGCGATCCTCAGCGAGCAGGGCGCCGCCGAGGATGCTCTGAGCCATTTCGACCAGGCAGTTGCCATCGGGCCGAAGTTCTTCGATGCCCACTACTACCGAGGCTTGTTGCTGTCCGGCCTGCAACGGCATGACGAAGCGTTGTCGGCACTGGAACATGCTCATTTCCTGCGCCCGGACGGGCATGAGGTGAATCTGGCGGTGGGCAATGCCCTGCGCGATGCCCAGCGTCACGAAGAAGCGCTTAACGCTTACTGGCGAGCCGTGGAGTTAAGGCCTGCAGACAGCGCGACACACGAGCAGCTCAACCGCTTGGCCTGGTCCACCGGCCGCAACGACCTGTACCTGCGCTCGTTCGAATATGCCAGAGCGCGGATTGGCCTCGATCCCGGCCTGATGCTGATGGAGGCTGCCTTCCATATGCGGCGCGACCAGTACTCGCGTGCGGAAGACCTGCTGTGGCGCGCCCGTGCCCGTGCTCCGGAGCGCGGCGACATCCTCGGCCTGCTGGCGCGCGCGATGGCCTGGCAGGGCAAGTTCGAGGAAGCCTATGTCTTCTTCGAGCAGGCGGTGGCGGCGGAGCCGGCGTCGATCATGCATCGTTTCGAGTTCGCTTCCGCTCTTTTGCGCGACCAGCAGGCGGGCGAAGCACTGCAGGTGTTCGAGCAGGCCCGGTTGCTCGATCCGCATAACCAGCTGCTGCTGTCGGGGCTGGCCCTCAGTTACCGCGAGCTGGGCGACAGCCGTTACCAGTCCCTGGTGAATCATTCCCGCTACGTCAAGGTCTACGACATCAAGCCGCCCTCCGGCTTCGCCGATGCCCGTGCCTTCAACGAGGCCCTGGCGCAGGAGCTCGATAGCCTGCATACCACGCGGGTCGAACCGATCGACCAGACCCTGCGCGGCGGCACCCAGACCGCCGGCCATCTGTTTGCTGTCGCCGACACCCCTCTGATCCGCGAGGTGCGCGATGCCATACGCGAGGCGGTGGCGGACTATGCCCGCGATCTGCCGCAGGACGCCCTGCATCCGATGAGCCAGCGCCGAGTGGGCCTGGGCCAGTTCGATTTCAGCGGTTCCTGGTCCTGTCGCCTGCGTTCCCAGGGATTCCATACGAACCATGTGCATCCAATGGGCTGGATCAGTTCCGCCTACTACGTCCGATTGCCGGAAGGCATCGATGACGCTTCCCACCGGCAGGGCTGGCTCAAGTTCGGCGAATCCAATATGGCGCTGAACGAGCGCGATCGGCCGGACTCCTTCGTCCAGCCGGAAGTCGGGCGCCTGGTGCTGTTCCCGTCCTTCTACTGGCACGGCACCATGCCGTTCAACGACAGTCATGACCGCCTGAGCATTGCTTTCGACGTCGTTCCCACTGCCGGCCCTGGCGGCGGCAATGCTCCGGCCTGACTGCCCTTGCCTGGTGCCAGGCCGTCGCTGCAGCGCAAGGTGAGGGAATGACCCAACCGGCCAGCGACTTTGTCCGTGCGTCCCATGCTGCGGCCTTGCGCGCCATGGGCGCCGGTGATTTCGCGACCGCGCGGGAGATCCTGCAGAAAGCCCTGCGCCTTGCGGCTGACAACACCGCCCTGTGGCTGAACCTTGCCGCCTGCTGTCGCGCGCTTTCCGACATCACCGGTGCATTGACGGCGGTCGATCGCGCGCTCAAGACCGATCCCTGGTCCTTCATGGCGCTGCTGATGAAAGGATCGCTGCTCGAGCGTCAGGGCAAGCTCAGGGAAGCAGCCAGAATTTACGGCTTCGCGGTCGCCCTGGAGCCGCCGCAAGACACCCTGGATGCCGCAACTGCCAAGGCATTGGGCCATGCCCGCGAAGTGAATGGGCGCCATGTCGAAGAGCTGGTCGACTTCGTCACCGCCAGGATCGGCCCGGCGCGCGAACGGGGCAGCAGCGCAGAATCCCGACGCATGAGCAAGTTCATGGATTTCACCCTGCGCCGCGCCAACATCTACCGCCAGGAACCATCGGATTTTTACTATCCTGGTCTGCCCACCATCGAATTCTACGAGCGCGAGGAATTTCCCTGGCTGGAGGGCCTGGAGCAGGCGACAGGCGTCATCCGGGCCGAACTGTTGCATATATTGCGCGACGACTTCAGGGATTTCGTGCCTTATATCACCCACCCCGATGGCGTGCCGCTGAAACAGTGGGCCGAGCTCGACCGCTCGCAGCGCTGGGGGGCGCTGCATCTGCATCTCGCTGGTAGCGCGGTGGAAGAAAACAGCCGCCGCTGTCCGCAAACCCTGGCCGCCCTGGCGGCCTTGCCACAGCCTGATATGCCGGGCCGTTCGCCGTCCGCGCTGTTTTCCGTGCTGCAGCCGAAAACACGCATTCCGCCGCACAGCGGCGTCGCCAACACCCGCCTGATCGTGCACCTGCCGCTGATCGTGCCGGAGGATTGCGGTTTCCGGGTCGGCAATGAAACACGTGCCTGGCGTGAAGGCGAGGCCTGGGTGTTCGACGATACCATCGAGCACGAGGCCTGGAAC
>FTIF01005318.1_pt1 | contig 11943 bp, 10 predicted proteins | sample 1658001 | NCBI WGS metagenome assembly FTIF01 (sample SAMEA3914789, study PRJEB12502) | metagenome | biome: forest; material: soil | place: Canada | collected 2011-07-03 | depth 0.3 m | reverse complement strand
GGCCTGACGCTGGACGACAAGCAGGCGGTCGCCCGCGCGCTGCTGCGCTCCGGCGCCACCATCAGCGAGATGAATTGCGTGCGGCGCCACCTGTCGGCCATCAAGGGCGGCCGGCTCGCGGCGGCCTGCCACCCGGCCCGCGTGCTGACGCTCCTGATCTCCGACGTGCCGGGCGATCGCCCGCTCGACATCGCCTCGGGGCCGACGGTGGCCGATCCGACGACCTGCGCCGACGCACTCGCCATCGTCCAGCGCTACGGCATCGAGCTTCCGGCCGCGGTGCGCGGCGTGCTCGAGAGCGGCCGCGGCGAGTCCGTGAAGCCGGGCGATCCCCGACTGGCCGGCGCGCGGACGCGGATCGTCGCCACGCCGCAGATGGCGCTCGAAGCCGCCGCGGAGGTGGCGCGCGCCGCCGGGCTTGCCGCGCACATCCTCGGCGACGCGATCGAAGGCGAGGCGCGCGATGTCGGCAAGGTGATGGCCGGCATCGCGTTGCAGGTGGCCGAGCGCGGACAGCCGTTCGCGGCCCCGTGCGTGCTGCTGTCCGGCGGAGAGACGACGGTGACGGTGCGCGGCAACGGCCGCGGCGGACGCAACGTCGAATGGCTGCTGGCGCTGGGCATCGCGCTGGACGGCCACCCGTGCATCCACGCGCTCGCGGGAGATACCGACGGCGTCGACGGCCAGGAGGAGATCGCCGGAGCGATCCTGCTGCCCGATTCGCTGGCGCGCGCTGGCGCGGCGGGCATGCGCCCGCAAGACAGGCTCGCCGACAACGACGCGCACGGCTTTTTCGGACGCCTGGCGGACGCCGTCGTCACGGGGCCGACCCTGACCAACGTCAACGACTTTCGCGCGGTGCTGGTTGGCGCCCCCCACGCGTCCGCCGCGGGCGCGTCGACGCCGGTCGTATCCGAATGAACGATCTCGCTGTCTCGCGAATCGGCCCTGAGTGGGGATCGACCATCGACGAATCGCCTGTCCGCTCGACGGAAATAGTGATAGCTTCGTTCGAGAGCTGTTCCGACGCGAAACTCGAAGACGACTTGTCTTGATCGACCCCCATGTGCCACACCGCCAATACCTGGTCCGCTGCGTTGCTGCTGTTGTTTTTCCTGACGGTTGCCGTCCATGCGGTGCTCCAGATACGCTTTCTCAAGCACCTGGAACGCCGTTATCCGGCCACCTGGGAAGAATGGGTGGATCAGGATGCCTGGGGCGACGAAAGCAGCGCGACCTATTCGGCAGGCCTCTGGTACGTGCTGTCGGGCAAGTACAGGTTGCTTGGCGATCCCCAATTGGCAGCGCGCGCCGTCCGCGCAAGACTGGCCGCGATCGCCTCCGTCGTTGCGTTCGCATCCTGGGCAGCGTTCCTGGCGATCACCCAGGCGTCTCCGAACTTCAGTTGCCTGCTGGGACTGCTGCCGCGATGAGTCGGGCTTTTGTCTGCCGCTTGCAGGCGCTGCGCACTCTCCGCCTCTGATTGCGACAATGCTCTGGTTCGTGACCCGTCACGCGGCAACCGTCGACGGAAAACGTCGAACAACCAGCCATTTACAGTCCGTGGCACGTTTCCGGCGCACCGATGATGGACTGGACGCCGTGTCAGCCTCCAGGCGGGTTTGCGCCGGCTCTTAGCAAATCCATGGCACGCCCACTCAACAGTGGAGGCCCGGAATTCCTTGTTCTGCGGATAGCATTTGATTTCTTCGAAGAAATCATGGCGTTCGACAGCGCGGCCCAGAAGCTGAAAGTCGCCTATGAGCAGGCGCTGAAGATGGCGAACAATCTTCCCGCCTATGAAAAATTGCTCAGTAGAGGCTCAAAGGATTGAGCTGATAGAGGCGGCAAGAAAGGCTGCTCGCAAACTACGAGGTCGCCAGGTCTTGCTTGTCGCCGCTCGAAGCTACCCTCACTTCACGGTGGACCAACCTCGCATCACGCTGGATTCAACGATCCTGATAGTCCAGCAATTTGAACGCGGCTACCGCGGCATCCAAGCCTTCTGATTGCTGCTCCATGGCTGGCGGCTGCGGCAGCCGCTTCTTCGACCAACGCCGCATCGCACTGCGTCATCTCGAATGGGCGCTCGCCTCCTGGTGCCGGCTGCCGCCGAGCGCATGCATCTTCAGCCCTCGCTGCGGCAAGGCCGGCATCGTCGAGCACGACGGCAGCGTGTACTCCTGCGATCACTTCATGTATCCGCAGTACAAGCTCGGCAACATCACCACCGATGATCCGGCCAAGCTGATGGACTCGCCCTCGCAACGCGCCTTCGGCGCCGCCAAGGAAACGACGCTGCCCGGCGATTGCCTGCGCTGTGACTTCCGCTTCGCCTGCAATGGTGAGTGCCCGAAGAATCGATTCATCGAGACGACCGATGGCGAGCCCGGCTTGAACTACCTGTGTACGGGCTACAAGAAGTATTTCAACCACATCGCGCCCGCCATGAATCGCATGGCGGAGCTGCTCGGCGCGGGACGAAGCGCCGCTGAGATCATGCTCTCGCATTGAATCCACGACTTGGCTGCGCAACACCTGTCCTGTCCGAAGGCGATCTCGCGCGAGATTTGGGCGGCTGCCCGGTGCCGCCATTGGCGGCTTCTTCGAAGCTGGGGTCGGCATGTCTGCTATGCAAAGCAGCCTTTTTCCGGGGGCGGCACTCCAGCCGAGGCAATTGAAACGGATACGAGCGCTGCACAGGCGCTGCTGCAGCGCAGATTGCGAAGCGCACGAAAAAAGACTCCGGCCGAAGCTCGGAGTCCTGGCAATGAAGTCACAGGACGCACCGTCGGTCGACGGTCGTCCCGACAGGCTTACCACCGCGGGTGGTCGTCGAAGGCGAACAGGTCGAAAAGGTCGCCGATGGCCGGCGTGTTCAGCGGCACGTACGGGTTGTCGCGTGCGGCGATCGGGTTGGGGAAGTTGTCGCGGCTGCGGTGGGTGACCGGCTCCATGCGCCAGTTGCGCTCGATGAACTTCAGGATCGAGACGTGGTCCGCATAGTCGTGCGAGATGTGGCCGTGCTTGGCCCACGGCGACACGACGATCAGCGGGATGCGCGTGCCGTCCCCGAAGAAGTCCACGGGCTGCACGTAGCCCGAGTCGTAGTAGCCGCCGCCTTCGTCGAAGGTGATGAAGATCGCGGTGTCCTTCCACAGTTCGGGGTTGGCCTTGACCGCATCGACGATCTTCTTCGAGAAGCCCTCGAACAAATCCAGCTTGGACGACGCCGGGTGGCCGTCGACCAGGCCGCTGGGCTTGACGAACGAGACCGCGGGCAGCGTGCCGTTCTTGATGTCTGCGTACAGGTCAGCGGTATCCTGGATGTGCGCAGTGCGGACCGCCGCGTTGCCCATGATCGACGTGTCGTACTGGAACGGGTTGCAGATGTTGCAGTACTCGTCGCTGTTGGCGCCGACGGCGCCGTAGTTGAGCTGGTACGGATCCGGCACGTAGTTGTTCCACTGGTCGCCGTAGTACTTCCACGAGACATGCTTGGCCAGCAGCGTGTCGCCGATGCTGGGCACCGGCGACGGCGGGATCGTGAACACCGTGTTGTTGGCGTTGGTGTCGGTGTAGGCGTTGTTGCCGTTGCCGAAGTAGCCCGGGTTGTAGTTGTTCAGCAGGTAGTAGTGGCCCGCCTCGCAGCGCGGATCGACCGCGCGCGGCAGCGACTTGAGGTACTTCACGATCGGGCCGACGCCGGGCTGGCTCGCGTCGGCACAGGCGCTGTACGAGCCGCCGCCGTAAGACGGTGAGCCGAAGGAGCCGCCGCCGTAGCCGTCCTCCGTGTACCAGTTGTTGGTGCCTGTGCGCGGGTCGGGGTTCTCGATCTCATCGACGACGCCCGCGTTGGCCGTGCCGGCCGCGACCGCCATGTTGTGCGGCGGCACCTCGGCGTCGCCCTTGCCGTCGGTGAAGTAGATCGCGTCGCCGTGGCCCAGCATGATGTGGTTCGCGCCCGTGCCGCCGTTGACCGACTGGTGGAAGTTATCGCTCATCGCGTACCGGTCGGCCAGGCTCTTGAAGTAAGGTGCGTCGCCGTTCTGCACGTTGTAGAAGCCCAGCGCCGTGGAGCCTTCGCCGGTCGTCTTCGCGGTCGGTGAGTACTCGGTGCTGAAATTGGCAGGTTGTGCCAGGCCGTTGGCGCCCGCGCCGACCGTCGTCTCGACCCACGAGAACAGCGACGAGTCGCAGCCCGAGGGAATCTTCGGCGTCGCGTGCTCGACGCTGCAATCCAGTTGCTGCCACATCTGGTAGAAGCGGTGCACCGGGCTGGCCGCATAGGCGTGGTAGTCGAGCATGCTCGAGTTCGTCAGCTGGAACGGCCCGGTGGGCAGCGACTCGACGTTCTTGATGCGGACGTCGGGCACCTTGGAGGCCTGGCCCGTGCCGCCGGAGACGAGGTACTGGTAGTACTCGTCCGGCAGCCCGTTCTCGGACGCCTTCGCAAGCGCGACGCTGTCGCCCGTGATGTACGAGTCCTTCGGGCCGCCGGTCAGCGGCGCAGGGAGCACGCCCTTCGGAAACGTCGACTTCGGCGGGCTGAGCAGGAAGGCGTCGCCGCCCGGGTCCGCTGCGGCCTGCTGCTGCGCCCTGTAGAAGTTCGGGCCGGGCGAACCGTCGCGCTTGACGATGCCCTCGGACAGCAGGTTCCACACCGACTCGTTGCGGTGCACCGGCTCGTATGTCGCGAAGACGTGGTCGAAGCTGCGGTTCTCGCCGATGATGACGATGACGTGCTTGATCGGGGAGGTCGTGTGGCGGCTGTGATCCTCGACGGTGTTGTCAGTGGTCACGGTGGCCGCCCAGGCCGGCAAGGCGCCGTAGGTCAGCTGGGATATCGCCAGCGCGACCATTCCCAAGCGTCGGGTGCGACGGGACGTTGCATTCATTGCTATCTCTCCAGAGGTTTGTTGTCGGATGAGGCAGCAACGTTTCTATTCGGAGGAAATGTCAATCCGGTGACCCGTGCAGTAATGCAATCAGGGATATTCAGCGCGCCTTCAACGTCCCTTCAACTTCGCTGCCGGCTCGACCGTGACGAGCCCCATCATGCCGCCGTCCTCATGCTCGAGCAGGTGACAGTGGTACACGAAGGTTCCGACCGAATTGGGGTCGCGGAAGTCCATGCGCAAGCGCACGCTCGGGTAGCCGAGCATGCGATCGGCGTAGTACGGCACATTGACCGTGTCGCGCAAAAATGGCTCGTTGACCGGCACTCCCGACCAGTCCATCAGCAGGAAATGGATCTGGTGGATATGGAACGCATGCAACTCGGTCGTGCGATTCTCGATGATCCAGTCCTCGACGTCCCCCTGGTGCGTGACGATGTCGGCGACGTTCGAATGCGGGTCGAACGGCTTCGGCTGCTGGCCGTCGACCGTGATGTAGAACTCGGTGGCGCTGTTCGGATCCTTGGGATCGGTGAGCTTCTCCGAGAAGTAGAGCTTGCGCGTTCGTACCGGCTCCGTCTTGCCGAGCCAGGACAGCGTCGATACAGGCAACGGTATCGGGGACGACGGCAGTCGCGATGCCGGTTCGACGGCGTCAGCGCTGGCGACCACGGTGGCGAGCGCCCGGTTCGGATCGTTCTCGCCGCCTTGTCCCGTATCGACAGTGCGCGTCACCAGCAGGCCGGACACGCCGGCGGTCGGCCCGTTGACGATGAATTCGACACGCGAGGCGGGCGGCACGCCGATGCGGTCGCGCCAGAGGATCGCGTCCTCGGCGCGGCCGTCATGGTTCAGCGGCACGCCGTCGATCGCGACGATGCCGAGTTGCTGCGGCGCGCGACCGAACAGCAGGGCCAGGTTGAGGTAAGTGACCGACGACGCGTTCAGAACGCGCCATAACTGGCGCTCACCGGGCCGCATCTCGATGCGCGCGGGCGGGTAGTCCGGATACGGCACCGGCACGAAGTTGATCGACAGGTCCTTCGCGGGCTTGCCGAACCCCGTGCCGTTGTTGGCGGAGTCGCCGTCGCGGTCGATCATCATCTTGGGCACAACGGGCTCGGACGGCGACGGCGGCGCATCCGGATGCAGCAGGTCCTGGTCGCGGATCACCAAGACGCGCTCGGGCAGGCCGGCCGTGGCCGCGGTCGCGCGCTCGATGCCTTCGACGATGATCGCGCCCGACGCGCCGCCCAGCACCTGCGGCGAACTGAAGCCGTGGATGTGCGGGTGGTACCAGTACATGCCCGGCGGCTCGTTGGCAGGCACGCGGAAGCGGTACTCGAATCGCGGATCGCCGGGCTGGATCGAGGTTCGCAGCACCTCGTCCTGGTGGCAGACCGGAGGCATCGTCATGCCGTGGAAATGCAGGTTCGTCGACAACTTGGACATCTGCCCACTCTCGCATGGGTCGATGCGGTTGCCGCGGCGCGGACGAGCATCCGGCATGTTCGGCATGGCCATCCGCGACGCGGATGCGGCGCCTGCCGCCCCGGCCGCCGTCAGCTCGTTCTTCAGTCCCAGCACGACCAGGTCGCCTGGATGCACGCGCAGCGTCGGCGATTGCGCCCCGTCCGGTGTCACGTAGCAGAACCGGGTACTGCCGTCGGGCGCGCGCGCGTTGCGCAGCCGAAGCTCGACCTTCAGGACACCGTCGACGCTGCGAAGATCATGCGGCTCGCCCACCAGGATGCCGGGCTCGGGCCGCTCGCAAACTTCCGCCGCTGCGAGCCTCGAATCACGAAGCGGCGCGGCAGTGGGCGGCCGAACCGCCGGCGCGGGGTCTGCTGCCGCGACCTTGACTGGCCGCGCCACGCAGACATCGGCTCGCGACGCCACGAAGTCCGCGCCTGCGTGCGTGGCACCCCCCGGCCCGAGCAGGCCAACGAGTACAACGCACGGACGCCCGAGAATCCAGCGTCGGCCGGCGGTCCTTGCCCAGGTCATCCAACGATTCTCCATGCAGTTGGCGCCGACGTGAAGCAACGCATCTGAGACCCGCAGCGACTCGCGGCTGTCACCGAATTTCCATGTTTGTGCGCTATGCGGCGCGCGCGATGTCGATCGCATTCCGTGGACCTTGCGCTGCTCCGTGATGTATCGAACGATGCGCGCCACTTGCCTTCGACTGGGATAATGCTGGCCATTCCTTCACTTTCTTCGTAGCACTCTTGCTATAGCGCCTGAGCCGCGCCGTAGCAAATCCGTAGCACTTTCGATGTGCGTCCCCGGGGATTTCGGTGCTATTTCGTGAGCCTTCAAGCTCTCAAGAATGTCAGATATCCTAGATAAATCAACGTCTTGCAGTCCGTGGCGACTTTCGGTCGCACCGATGATGGACTGGACAGACCGCCACTGTCGCTACCTCCACCGCCTGATCACCCGCAACACGCTGCTGTACACGGAGATGGTGACCACGGGTGCGCTGCTGCATGGCAATCAGCCGCGCCATCTCGACTTCAACGACGAAGAACATCCGGTGGCGTTGCAGCTCGGCGGCAGCGAGCCCGATGCGCTCGCGGCCTGCGCGAAGCTGGCCCAGCAGTGGGGCTACGACGAGGTCAACCTGAACTGCGGCTGCCCGAGCGAGCGCGTGCAGCGCGGCGCGTTCGGCGCGTGCCTGATGCGCGAGGCGGAGCTGGTGCGTGACAGCGTGGCCGCGATGCGCGACGCCTGCACGCTGCCGGTGACGGTCAAGCACCGCATCGGCATCGACAAGGTCGAGAGCTACGACTTCGTGCGCGACTTCGTCGGCACGGTGGCGGCCGGCGGTTGCACCGTGTTCATCGTGCATGCGCGCAATGCGTGGCTGCAGGGCCTGAGCCCGAAGGACAACCGCACGATCCCGCCGCTGCGCTACGAATTCGTCTATCGCCTGAAGCAGGATTTTCCGGATCTCACGATCGTGCTCAATGGCGGGGTGAAGGGCGACGACGAGATCGCGCGTCATCTGGCGCACGTGGACGGCGTGATGATCGGCCGCGAGGCCTATCACGACCCGTGGTGCATGTCCGACTGGGACGCACGCTTCCTGGGCGGGCCCGCGCTGGAGCGCACGCGCGAGAGCGTCGAGGCGCAGATGGTGGACTACCTCGAGCGCCTGCAGGCCTCCGAGCACCACTGGTCGCAGGCGTCGCGCCACATGCTGGGCTTGTGGAACGGCGTCAAGGGCGCGCGCCGCTGGCGCCAGGTGTGGTCGGACCACAAGATGAAGACGCTGGCGCCCACCGAGGTGTCGCGGCTGGCGCACGCCGGCGCCGAGCACGCGGCGGTGGTGGACTGAGCATCCCGTTGACGGCCCGGCCTCAGGTGCCGCTGTCGACCCAGACAGCCAGCCGCCTGGCCACGGGATCGCACGCGCTGTGCGGGCCGTTGAAATCGAGATGCCGGATCAGGCCGTCGCTGCCCGCGGTGACACGCACCTTGCAGACCACGTCGTGTTCGATGTTCTGGCCACCGCCGCCGGTGGTGTCCGCGCCCGCGGGAATGCTGCTGATGAAGCCGCTGCTCATGGCCGGGTTGGGCACGTAGCTGAGCGAGGTGGCCGTGGCGCGCCACATGTAGACCGTGCCGTCGGCCGTCGTCTCGGTGCCGTTGGGCGCGCCGATCACGCCGAAGGCGTCGCGCGCCTGGCGCGTGGCGAGCCGCTGCAGTTCGACCGCGGTCAGCGCGGCGGGCGCCGCCGGCGATGGCGCACTGGCGCAACCGGCCACTGTCAGTGCAAGAACGGCGAGACAAGCAAGACGCATCACTCACTCCTGTTTGGGGACGCGAGGATTCTGGATGAATTTGCGCCGCAGTTGTGGCGGTTCGGGCACCGCGAAGTGCCGACTGCCGAGCTTGATGCGCCGGCGCGGGCTCAGGCGTCGGCCAGCGCCTCGTCGATCTTGTCCTTGACCCGGTGCAGGCCGCGCAGCAGCGAGGTCTGGTCCAGCATCGCCTGCGGTGCCAGCTTCATCGCCACTTCGTCGAGCTGCGACGGCTCGTTGGTGATCGTGTGGGCGAGGGCGGACAGCACGCAGATGTAGCGGTGCGAGACGCGCGGCAGGCGCATCGTCGTGTGGATGCTGATGTGGTGGCGCACGCTGGCGACGGCCGCAGGCGCCAGGCCCCAGGCCTCGCACAGGTTGGCGCCGACATCGTCGTGGCCGCAGCCGAAGGCGCCGTGTTCCAGCTCCACCAGGTGGGCGTCGTCGCGCGCGGCGGCCAGCATCGGGGCGTATTTCTCGGGCGAGTGGCGATACAGCACCGCCTTGCCGCATTCCTCGAACAGGCCGGCGGTGTGCGCGCTCCAGGCCTCCATGGACAGCGCCTGCGCGAGCCGGCCCATCAGCAGGCCGCGGATGCTGGCGCGTTCCCAGACGGCGATCAGTTGCGGCACCTGCGGGAATGCGGCCTGCAGCCCCGCCTCGTAGGCGATGGCGGAGATCTCGCGCACGCCCAGGTAGGTGACGGCCTGCTGCACGCTCTGCACGCGGCCCTTGAGGCCGTACAGCGGCGAGTTGACGGCCTTCATCACGGCGGCCGCGAACGACATGTCGCCCTCGATCAGCGCGCTCACGCCGTTGAGGTTGATGTCGTCCTCGCGCAGCAATGCGGCCAGCTTGACCAGCGACTGCGGCTGGGCAGGCAGGTCGAAATCGAGGTTCACGGGTCGGGTGTCTTCCGTCATGGGCGCTCCGCAGCGTACTTCGAGAGGTCGGGAAGCTTGCATGCTAGCCCTTCCCGCGGTCGCGGCACTGGCGAAATGGCCGGAAAAATGCGCTTGTTTGCCGAACGACAATGCCCGGCACGACGCCTGCCTGCGGGCGACCGCCCCCATGGCCTGCAAGAGAAGAACCGAAAACACATGATCCAATGGCCCGCCGCCAGCTTTCCTCACATCGCCACCTGGGCGATTGCCGCGCTGGCGACGGCCGGCGTCATCCTGCGGCCGGGCAAGCTGCCCGAGGCCGTCTGGGCCGTGGCCGGTGCGCTCGCGTTGCTCGTGTGCGGGCTGCTGCCGTTCTCGTCGACGCTGCAGGCGATCCTCGAAGGCCTGGACGTGTACCTGTTTCTCACCGGCATGATGCTGCTGTCGGAGCTGGCGCGCCGCGAGGGCCTGTTCGACACGCTGGCCGGCTGGGCGGTGCGCCACGCGCGCGGCTCGGCCTTGCGGCTGTTCGGCCTGATCTACGGCATCGGCGTCGTCGTGACGGTGTTCATGTCCAACGACGCGACGGCCGTGGTGCTGACGCCGGCGGTCTATGCCGCGGCGAAGAAGGCCGGCGCGAAGCCCTTGCCCTACCTGTTCGCCTGCGCGCTGATCGCCAACGCCGCGAGCTTCGTGTTGCCGATCTCGAATCCGGCCAACCTGGTGGTGTTCGGCGAGCACATGCCGCCGCTGCTGGCATGGCTGCGCGCGTTCGCGCTGCCGTCGCTAGCGGCCATCGTCGTGACCTGGGGCGCGCTGGCGCTGCTGTTTCGCGCCGAGCTGACGCCGCGCGTCGAGACGGTGTCGGACGTGCCGGTGCTGTCCGGCACGGGCCGGCTCGCCGCGATGGGGATCGCGGGCGTCGTGCTGGCGATGCTGGCCGCGTCGGCGCTGTGCATCGCGCTGGGCGCGCCGACGCTGGCGGCCTCGGTCGTCGCGATCGGGGCGGTCCAGGCGAGCAAGCGCGAGGCGCCCTGGCCCTTGCTGGAACACGTGTCCTGGAGCGTGCTGGTGCTGGTCGCCGGCCTGTTCGTGCTGGTGGCCGGCGTCGGCCGGACCGGCCTGATCGCGTCGCTGACCGAGGCCCTGCACGCGGCCGCGCACGCGGCGCCGCGCGAGACCGCATGGGGCGCGGGCGCGCTCGTGGCCGTCGCGGCCAACCTGTTGAACAACCTGCCGGCGGGCCTGGTCGCCGGCACCGCGGTGAACTCGGGCCCGGTGCCCGACGCCGTGCGCTCGGCGATCGCGATCGGCATCGACCTGGGGCCCAACCTGTCGGTCACCGGCTCGCTGGCCACGATCCTGTGGCTGGTGGCGCTGCGGCGCGAGGGCGAGCACGTGTCCGCGTGGCAGTTCCTGCGGGTGGGGGCGATCGCGATGCCGCTGGCGTTGGCGGCGGCGTTGGCGTGTCTTTGAACGAACCGGCCGTCGCGACGCCCCAGCGGCGCGGCGGTGGTTCCGATTCCGGCATGCCGATCGGCAACGTGTTCGAGCAGATGTCGAACGGTTGCCGAGGGGGGCCTACTTCTGCCCGTCGATCCGGATCCAGGTCGTCTTCAACTCCGTGTACTTGTCGAACGCGTGCAGCGACTTGTCGCGCCCGTTGCCGCTCTGCTTGTAGCCGCCGAACGGCACGGTGATGTCGTCCTCGTCGTAGGAGTTCACGTGCACGGTGCCGGCGCGCAGGCCGCGCGCCACGCGGTGGGCGCGGTTGATGTTGTCGCTCCACACGCTGGCCTGCAGGCCGTAGCTCGAGCCGTTGGCCAGCGCGATCGCCTCGTTCTCGTCCTTGAAGCGGATCACGGCCATCACCGGGCCGAAGATCTCTTCCTGCGCGATCCGCATGTCGTTGGTGACGTTGTCGAACACGGTCGGCTCGACGTAGTAGCCGCCGGTCTCGCCGCGCACCTGCTTGCCGCCGCTGACCACGCGCGCGCCCTGCGCGTGGCCGGCCTCGATGTAGCCCAGCACCGTCTTCAGCTGCGTGTCGTCCACCAGCGCGCCCATTTCCGTCTTCGCGTCCAGCGGGTCGGCCGGGGCGTACTTCGGGGCCTCGGTCCTGAGCGTGGCGACGAACTCGTCGGCGATGCGCTCGTGCACCAGCACGCGCGAGGGCGCGTTGCAGGATTCGCCCTGGTTGAAGAACATGCCGCCGGCCACCGTCTTCGCGGCGCGGGCGACATCGGCGTAGTCGTCGAACACGACGAAGGCCGACTTGCCGCCCAGCTCGTTGTAGACGCGCTTCAGGTTGGACTTCCCGGCGTACTCGTACATGCGGCGGCCCACGCGGGT
>FTIF01004848.1_pt6 | contig 11944 bp, 14 predicted proteins | sample 1658001 | NCBI WGS metagenome assembly FTIF01 (sample SAMEA3914789, study PRJEB12502) | metagenome | biome: forest; material: soil | place: Canada | collected 2011-07-03 | depth 0.3 m | reverse complement strand
TGGAGCAGGGCGCGGCGGGAGGGGTTGGCTGACACCGAAGGCTCGTCGAAGGGGGCCATGACCGGTTCTCCCGCTAGAGCGTCTTGGGCGCGGGCGCGGGCGCGGGCGGGGGCGGGGTCAGGACCGTCGGCGCGGGCGTGATCTGCGCCGCGTGCTTGATGGCCTCGCGGATGCGCACATAGGTGCCGCACCGGCAGATGTTCCCGGCCATGGCGGCGTTGATGTCGCTATCGTCCGGGTTCGGAGTGGCGGCCAGCAGGGCCGCGGCCGACATGATCTGGCCCGACTGGCAATAGCCGCACTGGATCACCTCCAGGTCCAGCCACGCCTGCTGGACCTTGGCGCCGGCTGGGGTGGTCCCTACCGCTTCGATCGTGGTGATCCGCCGGCCCTCGACCATGCTGATCGGCAGCATGCACGAGCGCAGCGGCGCTCCGTCCACATCCACCGTGCAGGCCCCGCACTGGGCGATGCCGCAGCCGAATTTGGTGCCGGTGAGCTTCAACAGATCGCGCAGGACCCACAGCAGCGGCATGTCCGGCGGCGCGTCCACCGCGTGGATCTGACCGTTCACATTGAGGTTCGCCATCGCCGCACTCCCACGCCTTAGGACCCTCCGACGACGCCCGTACTCCGCCGGACCTTTGCACAGGTTACAGCGGGCCGCGGTTGGAGTCAGCCGTAGGCAGCTTGGGCATGGAAGCGCCGGGGGATTGCACGTTCGTGCGGTGGTGGAAGGCTGCCCAAGACGGACTCTTCCTCGCCTGGGATCGACAATACACAAAACCGTTTTGACTGAACGACTTCAAGATTGAATCGATGGGAACGTTCTATTTATTGCTGCGTTTATTTGGAACGACGCCTTCCCCGGCGCGAAAATCCAAATAATTGAAAGTCAAACCCGGATGAAAATCCTGATGATTGCGGTAGGCGCTCTGTCGCTCGTCGCCAGCGCGGCCGGACCTGCGAATGCGCAATATCGCCACGACGATACGGCCGGCGGCCAGTCCGACAACGGCCAGCACGACAACGGCCAGCACGACAACGGTCAGTATGGCAACGGTCAGTATGGCAATGGTCGCCATGACAATGGCGGTCGCGACAACGGCCGGCACAACGGTTGGGGCCAGGACTACGGCGGCGGCGACCACCATTGGCGGCGCGGCCAGCGGATGGGCTACAACGACTGGAGCGGCGCTCGCGTCATCGACTATCGCGAGCATCGCCTTCGCCAGCCGCCCCGCGGCTACGAATGGCGCGAGGCCAATGGCCAGTACGTCCTGGCGGCCATCGCCACCGGCGTGATCGCATCCATCATCATCAACAACGGACGCTAGGCGTCAGACAGCCAACCTCGGCGGCCCAGGCCGTCGAGGGCGTCTTGCAGATGCAGCTTGGCTAGCCGCGGCAGATGGTGACCCACTTGTAGGCGTTGTAGCCGTCGGCGTCGCGGTGGGCCACTTCCCGCCACTGGCAACGGCGGCCGTAGTCGTCGCGCCAGGATGCGCCGACACGGCCGGTGAACACGCCCTGGCCCTCGCCACGGTAGCCCTCGTCCCTGGAGCTCCTGTAGGCGCCGGGTCGGCCATAGCCATAGCCGCCGCCACCGTTGTCCCGGTCGGCGCCGTCCCTGCCGGCGCCGTAGCGCGAATAATTGTCGGCGCCGGGCGCGTCGTAGTCGTCGGAGGGCGGGCTCTGAGAATAGCCGCGCTGTTGATCGTAATAGGACTGCGCCTGGGCGCCGGCTGGAGCGGCGAGGGCCGCGACCGTGGCGGCGACAAGAACAAGCCTGAACATGACGGCGTCTCCGCTTGGCTGCCTATGCTCCTGGTTAAACGCCCGTCGCTGGTCAACGATGCACGCGGGGTGATGATTCCAGGCTGACGGCGGCGTGGCCATGGCCCGTTCGCGCCTCCTCCTCGACCTGACGCGGCCTCAGGACCCGACGCATCTGCTCCGCCGTGGCGCCCAGGCGCCCCAGCATCAGTTCCAGGCCGCGCACCATGATGCGCTGCATGGGTTCGGGCACTTCGGCCAGGCATTCGTCGTTGCAGGCGCGGACCACGGCGTCGGCCTTATGGAGCAGGGCGCGGCCTGAGCGGCTTATATTCAGGGTGACCTTGCGCCGGTCGGCCGGGTCGATACTGCGTGTGACCAGGTCGTCGGCGGCCAGCTGGTCCACCGTGCGCGTCAGGGTCGTGCGGTCCACGGCGCTCATGATCGCCAGTTCGGACATGGTGCAGGACCCCAGGCGCCAGACGACCGTCAGGGCGCGGTAGCGGCTGACGGTGAGACCCAGGGGGCGGAGCAGCGGTTCCAGGTGGCTGTCGCGCACCCGGCCCACGGCCACCAGCAGGTTCAGCAGGTAGATCGACGGCTCGAACGGCAGTTCACCCGAAGGATCGGGAGGCAGGAAGGGACGCACCGGCTGGCTCATGGAGCTGACCTCGCTGCTCCGGCGTCGGTGGATTGGAGACCCATCCGGGACCCGCGGCAATGGCGTTCATCTTGCCGCGGGAATCGCCCGGCCGTTCAACACCTGGCTGAACTAGGCGCGCCCCAGTTTTCCGCGGCGTGCGCCTCGAAGCATCGCGCCCAGCCAGAAGACGCCGGTGATCATCAGCGCCCAGTCGGACGGCTCTGGGACCGGCGCCGGAGGCGTGTCCGTGGTGGCCGGTGGGCCGACAAGACCGCCGCCGCTGGGGCCGGGTGGGCTGGTGAAGGGACCGCCATCGTCCGGGCCATCGAAGGGATTTCCGGGCGGACCGTCAGTAATGGGACCGGTGAAGTCGGTATCAACGGCGTTGCCGGTTGGGGCGAGGGGAATATCTCCGTTGCCCGCGACCACTGGCTGCGTATAGCCCACCGACTGCTTCATATCCGGATGCGACATCAGCCGGTCGAGGAGATCGCCGGGGCGGCCGGACATCTGGACGCCGGCCGGCTTGACGTCGCAGGCGTGGCCCAGATGGGCCGGCGCGGCGCCGTGGATGTTCTTCGCAGCCGCCAGATGGACGTGGCGGCGGACGTGGGGCTTGACGTGCTTCACGGCGACTACGCCGACCGGATGCGGCGTCGCGGTGACGCCGATGTGGCGGCGCTTGGGCTTGGCCGCCCCGTGGTGATGCGTGGGCGGATGCGAAGGCGCACCGGTCGCGACTGGGCGCGCGCCAATGGGGATGCAGTCTTCCGCCAGAGCCGCTGGCGCCTGCAATAAACCGGCCAGGGCGGCGCACAGAGCCGCGACTGACTTAAGCTGTGTCATAGTCCCCTCCGCCAGGCCGCGGACGCGACCCAAACTGGGTCAGGCGTACGCCGCGAAGCTTGACCATGCAAGCGCAAGGCCAAGTCGTCTAGACCCATTGGTGTCGCAGCCGCGCTGGCCCAAAGCCTGCGCGGTTCAAGCGGAAACCCTTGAACCGCAGAGGAAAGGCTTTCTCATATTGGGGTCGACGCGCGGCGGTCGCCTGGACCGGGAACCGCTCACGGTTGTCCCTCTTCAGGACAGATGCGGGAAGCGCTGCGCCTGTGCTTCCAGGGGCGCGGCGCCCAGGGCCAGGGCGGCGTGGTTGTCCATGACGTCCTTGAAGGCGGTCTTGAACGCCGCCATCTCCTGCGGCGTGCCGACCGAGACGCGCACGGCGTTGGGCCAGACCGGCCAGGTGCGGCCGATGTAGACGTTCTTAGCCTTCATGGCGGCGATCACGGCTTTGCCGTTCAGGCCCGTGTCGATCATGAAGCAGTTGGTCTGGGGATCGCCGATGACCTTGTAGCCGGCGGCTTTCAGCCAGGCGAGCGTGTCGCGGCGGGTGTCGCCGATGATCTTCTTGCGCGTGGGGACCAGGTCCGGGTCCAGGAGCGAGGCGCGGGCCGCCGTCGAGCCGGTGATCGGCATGGCGTTCTGGCCGAAGGGCTGCAACTTGGCCAGCAGGTCCGGCCGCCCCACCGCAAAGCCGCACCGGATGCCGGCCATGCCATAGATCTTGGAGAAGGTGCGAAGGACGATCAGGTCCTTGCCGGCGGCCACTTGATCGAGGACGTCTTGCGCATCCGACAGGTGGATGTAGGCCTCGTCCACAAGCAGGATCGAGCCGGCCGGCTTGTTGTCCAGCGCCCACAGGATGTCCTGGCGCGTGGTGATCGTGCCGGTGGGGTTGTTCGGATTGCAGATGTAGATGACGCCCGCCTTGGCGTCAGCGGCCACCATGGCCTTCACGTCGTGGGCGCAGTCGGCGGTGAGCGCGACCTTCCGGATCGGGGCGGCTGTGGTCATCGAGGCGACCATGCCGGCCTCGTAGGACGGGTCGGCGGTTACGAAGCTGCGGGTCGGCGAGGTGAAGGCCAGTACGCTGTAGTGCAACGGCTCCGACGAGCCGGCATAGACCGCGACGTGATCCACCGGCAGGTTGTGCTGCTGCGCGAACGTGGCGGCCAGCCTCTCGGTCTCGCCCAGCAGATCGTAGCGGCCGCCCAGCGGCGCGATCTGGGCGATGGCCTCGCAGGCCGCCTTGGAGGGGCCGAGCGGATTTTCGTTGGCGTTGATCAGCACGGCGTCGGCGGGCGGGCGGCCCGGCGCCTGGCCGTGCAGGGCCATGCCTGTGGGCGGCGCCGCCGCGCTTTGCGCCGCGCGGGCCAGGGTGGCCTCGGTGACGATCGGCGCCGCGGCCGCCAGGGCGGCGGCGCGCAGGAAGAAGCGTCGGCCGATCAGGCCAGTTTCGGTTTCGCTATCGGGCATTGCGGTCCTCCTCCATTCCATGCGGATGCCTCAGCCTGCGCCGGGCGGCGCCGCGGGCAACGCCGTTCGGCGATGAGCCCCAAGCGCGGCGCGCCCGGCGCCCACGCCGCGCGCAGGATGCGCGTCCACTACGCAGCGGTTGCATCCCTCAGGGCGCGGCCGCGAGGGCCTTGGCTTGGATGGTCATGGCGTCACACGGCCCACAGGGGGCGCACCTCGACCGCGCCGTGGCCGGAGGCCGGGCAGCGGGCGGCCCAGTCGACGGCGGCGTCCAGATCGCGCGCCTCGATCAGGAAGTAGCCGGCGAGGACCTCCTTGGTCTCCGCGAAGGGCCCGTCAAGCACCTGGCGGCGGCCGTCCTGCACGCGCACGGTGCGGGCGCCGGCGCTGGGCTGCAGGCGGCCGGACGCGATCAGGGCGCCGTCCCGGGTCAGGGCCTCGCTGAAGGCGGCGTAGGCGGCGAGCCCCTGTTGCTGCTGTTCCGGTGTGAGGCGCGGCCATCCGGCCTCGTCCACATAGGTGATCAGAAGGTATTGCATCGGATCTCTCCTGCGGGCCGGGAGTCGGCCGACAGTATGACGAATGGGAACCTCGGGGCGCCGACATTGGAAAAGCAGGCCAAACAAGCCGACAACCGAGGGTCCCCGAGGGGAGCTTGGCGAGCCCCGGTGCTGGGGATGGCGGCGGCGCTGTCGCTTGGCGCCGCCGCCCGCGCGACGCCGCCTGAGCCGCCATGCCGGGCGATGACGTTCGAGGACTCGGGATTCACCGTCTGCCGCTACGATCCGGCGACGGACGAGCTGCGGCTGGCGGCGCGGGGGCCGGCGGGCCCGCTGGGGAGCCCGGCGGGACTGAGGGCGATGCTGGGCGCCGACGCCAGGCGCGTGGCCTTCGCTATGAACGCGGGGATGTACGATCCGGCCCGGGATCCGGTCGGGCTGTTCGTCGAGCGGGGCCGGACTTTGACGCCGCTGAACCTGGCGACCGGCGAGGGGAATTTTTTCCTCAAGCCCAACGGCGTCTTCTGGATCGACCCCGCGGGCGCGGCGCACGTGGATGAGTCCGAAGACTTCGCGGCCAGGGCGCCGGCCGCCGCCTGGGCGACCCAGTCGGGGCCGCTGCTGGTCAGGGACGGCGTGCTGCACGCCGCCATCGCCGCGAACGGAACCTCACTGACGGTGCGTGACGCGGTGGGCGTGAGCGGCGGCGTGGCGGTGTTCGTGATCAGCGACGGGCCGGTGTCGTTCGGCCGCCTGGCCAGGTTCCTGCGCGATCGCCTGGGCTGCCCCGACGCCCTCTACCTGGACGGCCATGTCTCCAGCCTGTGGGCGCCGTCGATGGGTCGCCTCGACGCTCGCGAGGACCTGGGAACCTTCGTGGTCGTGCTGCGCCGCTCTATGCTCGCGCCACCCAGATGCCGACCAGGGCGGCGGTGCTCACGAAGACCAAAAAGCCGTTGAAGGTCAGCAGCAGCGCGTCCGGAAGGTGGCGGGTGTGCGACGGCGTCGCCGTCGCCGCGCCGGTGAGTTCGCGCCAGACGGCGGCGCAGAAACAGAAGGCGCTGAACAGGACCAGGACCGAGCCGGTGACGCTCCCGAACCACACCGGCAGGATCTTGGCCAGCAGGGCGCGGGCCGCGATGCCGCCGAGCAGAGCCATGAGGCCTGTGCGGATCCAGGCCGCGTAGGTGCGCTCGGCCGCGAGCCGGGTGCGGAGATTGTCGGCGCTCTCGGGCTGCGGCTCGGGCTGTTCCTGGAGGGTCATCGGGCCGGAGAGCTCCTTCTGCGGGAGCCTCTATCGCATGCCCGCCAGCGTCCGTCTTGCCGCTGCTGGGCGCGAATTGGCCGCCAGTCAGGCCGCGGCGCGTTCGCCGTCGCCGTTGGCGGGGATGGGACGCCAGAGCGGCGCGATCCGGGGCGCCAGGGTCAGGCGGGCCCCCATCCTGTCCGACAGGCAGGCGGTCATCACGGTGGTGACGATCACGAAGGCGATCATGGCGTAGGGGCCGGCGTAGGGTTGGATCGACCAGCTGAGCAGGGCGAACGGGACAGAGGCCGCCACGACGCCGCGCCAGGACGTCGCACGGCAGATCAGGGCGACGGCGGGGATGGCGAACAGGGCGGCGTCGTAGCGCATCGCATAGGGCGAGGCGAAGAGGCCTGCCGCCATCAGGGCGATCAGGCGGAAGGCCGGGTCGGTCCGGTGGCGCCACACGCTCCACACCAGGGCCACGCCGAGCACCATGAAGAGGCCGCGCAGCGCCAGGAGCTGGTCGGGCGACAGATGCAGCTTCACGCCGGCGCTGGCGGGGGAGAGGAGGCTGGGCAGGAAGGCCGGGTCATACAGCACCACGCGCTCGAAGCGCGGCAGGGCTTCCAGCCAGGCGATCCAGGCCGAGGGGCCGAGCCAGACCGCGGTGATCAGGGCCAGGGCCGCTCCCGTCAGCGACGCCGCGACCAGGGGCCGCCAGGCGCGCGCCGCAATCAGGGCCAGGGGCAGCGCCACCAGCGCCGAGGGCTTCAGCGAGGCGGCGGCGCCCAGCAGAACGCCGGCCAGCAGCGGCCTGCGCTCCAGCAGCAGGACGCCCAGGGCGCAGGCCGCGGCGGTCAGGAAGGTGGTCTGGGCCGCCACGACGGTCAGCGACGTCGCCGGCAATGCGGCCAGCAGCAGGACGGCCGCGATCCGGTCGCGGGGAATGAATTTCAGCGCCGCCGTGACCAGGGCCGCGATCGCGGCGCACACCCAGAGCGCTGTGCTGATCCAGAACGGGGCGAGGCTGAGCGGCGAGAAGATGACCAGGGCGCTGGGCGGATAGATCCAGGGCCGCTCGCGGTGGAGCGCGCCGATCACCCAACGCTGGGCGTCGGTGATGGCCTGGAAGTCATAGAGGTGGCCGGGATGGGTGAAGGCCATGCCGCCGGCTGTCCAGAGCGGCAGGTAGTCGATGGCGAAGGGCTGGATGTGCAGGATATGGGCGTTCTTACCCCAGTCGATCGCGGCCAAGGCCAGGACGGCCAGGGCGATGGCGGGATAGCGCACCCACCAGGGGACGCTGCCGGACCCAAGCTTCGCCGCCCAGCGCCAGGCGCCGCTGGCGACGCGCGCGGGCGCGTCCGGCGCGAACGCCCGATCATCCTCCGCAACCGAACTCATCCACGCCCCCAGAATGGACTGTTCACCGAATTCGATGAAGCCGCTGACTAGCCTTGTTCGCCAGTCTGCTGAAGGCCCCGACCTTCAAGCCTGACTGGAAAGGGTCAAATGCACAGGGAACGGGCGAAGTCGAGAGCGGAAGTGTCGCTGGGGGGCCGTCGGCGGGCGGATTTTTCCACCGCCAGCCCGGCCCCAGGTCAAGAGCCAGCAGATTCACACAAGGTCAGAAGGCTGGAAGCCGACAGGGGCTGGCAGGAAGAGCGGGCGCAATCCGTCCTTTTCCCCTTGCGGAGTTGCGAAATCGGGGGGGTGACCCCAAGAGTTCCCTTCCCCCTTGCGGGGAAGGGTTGGGGATGGGGTGTCAGCGCAATCGTTGTTGATTTTGCCGCGAAAAGACCTCGGGAAAATCGGCGAGGGTGGTGTTGCACCCCCGCCCCCGACCCCTCCCCGCAAGGGGGAGGGGAGTTGCGCAACACTCCCGCAAGGCAAGGGGAGAAGGAACGCTTCATGCCGGCGCAACGTCCTACGAGGATGTGTGAACCCTGGCCCAGAGAAGGGGGGCCGGGCGGGAGGTTTCGGCGTTAGCGGCCCGTGGCGAGTTCGGCGATCAGGCCGGTGGTGAGGGCGACTAGGGCGTAGCCGCCGTCATCGGTGCGCACCCACTGGTAGCCGCGGCCGGGCGGATGAAGGTGATAGTGGCGGTAGTCGATGTAGTGGGACGGGCCCCGGTATTCCGGCGGCGCGCGGTCGCCCCTGCGCCAGTGTCCTTGGCCTCCTCCATCCGGCGGACCGGGGTGCTGGTCGTCGTGGTGTTGGGCGACAGCCACGCCGCCGCCTAACGCCGCCAGGGCCAATGCGCCGGCGAGGGCGGCATGGATCAGGGTGTGTTTCATCGTCTCTTTGCTCCGACGCCGTCATGCGGCGGCCAGACACCCAGTCCTAGCGGACCTGGATTGCGCGGAGACGGCGGGGCGGTATCCAGGCGGACATAGGGCGCCACATCTGTGACGCTGGACAGGCGACGAGGATGGCCGCCAGTCTGTGCGGCCATTTTTGTCGGCCCATTTGGAGGCAAGGCCATGACCCTGAAGTTGTTCGGTTGCGTGTGCGGCCACCTGGACAGCGTCGCCGCCAGCATGGGGCTGGCCGGGGACCGGGTGCGGGCGCCGATGCCCTTCTATGTGATTGAGCATCCCCAGGGGCTGGCCCTGTTCGACTGCGGCCTGCACGAGGGCATGCTGGATCCGTCGGAGCGCTATCGCCGGTTGCTGGCCAAGCAGGGGATGAACGTGGAGCTGACGGCGGAGGCGACACCGACCGCGCGGATGCACGCCCTGGATCTGGATCCCGCCGCCGTGAAGTGGGTCGTGCTCTCGCATCTGCATTTCGACCACGCCGGCGGCTTGCACCAGTTCCCCAACGCCACGGTGGTGGTGCAGAGCCGCGAGTGGGAGGCCGGCTTCGACGACGATCTGGCCGCGCGCTATGGCCTGCCCAAGGCCTACTTCGACCTGGGCCACAAGGTGAAGACCATCGACGGCGAGCATGACCTGTTCGGTGATGGCTCAGTGACCTGCCTGCCCAGCTACGGCCATACGCCAGGGCACCAGTCCCTGCGCGTGCGGGGCGAGGGGACCGATCATATCCTGACCGCCGACGCCTGTTACTTCTGCGACGTGGTCCGCACCCGCACCTTCCCGCCCTTCGCCGATCCGGCCGCCATGAACCGGTCGCTGGACACCTTGCTGGATCTGATGGAGCCCGAAACGGTGATGGTGTTCGGCCACGACCCCGACCAGTGGGGCGAGGCGCCGGTGTTGCCGACGTCGCGGGGCTAGGGCGGGGGCCGGCGCGCCCGCGACCGCAAGGCTCGACAAGATTCTTCAGTTCACGGCGCAGCTTATGTCGTCCGAACGCGTTGACCATATGACAAGGGCGTCAGAAGCGCCCGCGGACGACGAGGAATGTGATGCACGCCCAGCTTGCCGCCGACGATGGTTTCCGCGCCGAACTCACGCCGGTGATCCCGCACATGCGGGCTTTCGCGCGCACCCTTTGCGGCAACGCCACCGAGGCGGACGATCTGGTGCAGGAGGCCCTGGCCAAGGCCTGGAAGAGCCGGGCCAGCTATCAGGCCGGCACTAGCCTGAAGAGCTGGCTGTTCACCATCGTTCGCAACCAGTTCTACTCCGACAAGCGCCGGTCCTGGCGCCAGTTGTCGCTGGACCCCGAGACCGCCGAGCGCACCCTGATCGCGATTTCCAACCCGATGGGCGGTCTTGAGCTGGACGAGGTTCGCCGCGCCCTGACCCTGCTGCCCCACGACCAGCGCGAGGCGCTGATTCTGGTGGGCATCGCCGGCATGCCCTACGACGAGGTCTCGGCCATCTGCGGCTGCGCGGAAGGCACCATCAAGAGCCGCGTCAGCCGCGCCCGCCAGCGCCTGGCCGATATCCTGAACGGCAAGGCTCTCGTCGCCGACGGCCTGCAGCCCGGTGACGCCATGGGCATGCTGCTCGCCGACGCCAAGCGCCTATCCGCCCGCGTCGCGGCGTGACCTGATCGATCAGTCCTGGCCTACCGCCATCGCGAGGGTCGGCGGCGTCAGGTGGATTTCGCGGACGAGGCCCTCGGGCTCTGGCGCTGCTTCGTTGGTTCCCTCGCGGCCGATGCGCCATGTGAAGGCGCGGCTGGCGCTGTAGTTGACGACGGCGCCCGCGACGGCGCCGGCCAGGGCGGCCAGCATCCAGGCGTCGGTGAACTGCTTTATGACCACGCCCAGGCCTTCGCTGATCACCGCGCCGCCCAGGCACGACAGGTAGAAGACCGCCAGTCCGCGGATAGCCGCCGCGCCCGTCAGGCGGGCGTCGCGGAAGGTCAGGGCGTTGTTGAGGAAGAAGTTCGAAGTCATCGCCGTCAGGATGGCGAAGCCTTGGGCCAGCCAGAACGGCGCCCCAAGCAGCTTGACGCCTTCGAGGGCGGCCAGGTGGACGCCGACGCCCAGCGCGCCGACCGCCGCGAACAGGGCGAAGCGGGCCGACAACAGGCCGTTGGTGCGCTTGGCGATCAGCAGGGCGGCCAGATCGGCCATGACGCGGAAGTCCAGCTTCGACTCACCTGCGATGCGGGGGCGCAGCGCCCCCCGCGCCTCGACGGTCCGCGGCGCGCCGCGGCCCGAGGCGATCACGTCCAGCAGAATCTTGAACCCGACCCCTGACAGGCGGGCGCGGACGTGCTCGTACCAGGCCCGGTGAAAGACGAACTGGCCGCTCATGGGGTCGGTGACCCGCACGCCCAGCGCCAGGCGAGTCACGCGCGTGGCGATGCGGCTGATGGCGTCGCGGAAGCCGGTCAGGCCGGTGCCGCTGTCGTCGGCATAGCGGCTGACCAGGGCGACGTCCGCGCCGGAGTCGATCAGCCGGTCGTAGATCTCGCGCAGCTTGCGCGGGTCGTGCTGGCCGTCGCCGTCCATGACGCCCAGCACCTCGCCCCGCGCGGCGTCCCAGCCGGCGATGGCGGCCGAGGCCAGGCCCCGGACCCCCGTGCGGCGGATCAGGCGGACGTGGCTGTTGCGCGCGATCACCGACAAGACGACCTCGGCGGTCCGCTCGTCGGCGGAATCGTCGACCACGATGATCTCGTGACTGATGGGCGAGAGCGCGGAGCCCAGTTCGTCGATCACCCGGGCGATGCACTCGTGCTCATCCAGCGTGCAGATCACCAAAGACAGTTCCGGCCGGCCATTGTGCGGGCGCAGGCGCTGGACCTGCCCGTGGGCGGGGGCAGGCGCGGCCGCCCTGGGGGCTGGATTTCCGGCCTCGCGGCGGATGAGCAGGCCGCCGGCCACGAAGACCAGCGCGATGGCGGGCGGGATAAGGCCGTCAGCGATGGGCACCAGGGACAGGCAGGCCAGGAGCCACGCGCCCAGGCAGATGATCCACAGGGCGCGGCGGGAGCCGAAGCCCTCGCCCAGGCCCAGGCGCGCATCGACGGTGATGGCCAGGGCGATGGCCGGGGCCAGCATCTGGAGGTCGTAGCCCATCAGGCGCGGGTTCA
>FTIF01091005.1_pt1 | contig 11961 bp, 9 predicted proteins | sample 1658001 | NCBI WGS metagenome assembly FTIF01 (sample SAMEA3914789, study PRJEB12502) | metagenome | biome: forest; material: soil | place: Canada | collected 2011-07-03 | depth 0.3 m | reverse complement strand
CCGACGGCATCGCGCTGGACGGCCTGCGCCGCGGCTGGGGCCACATCGAGCGCGCCTTCAGGGACGGCGGGACCGACCGCGAGGCGCGCTGGAACATGATGAGCGCCAGCATGCAGGGCGCCCTCGCCTTCCAGAAAGGCCTGGGCTGCGTGCACAGCCTCAGCCACAGCCTCGGCGGCGTGAACCCGCGGCTGCACCACGGCACCTTGAACGCGGTCTTCCTGCCCGCGGTGATCCGCTTCAACGCCGGCGCGGAGTCCATGCGCCAGGACGATCGCCTGAACCGCATGGCCCACGCGATGGGCTTGCCGGACGGCCGCGACTACGCCGACGGCATGGCCGTGGCACAGGCCGTGTTCGACATGACGGCGCGACTCGGGCTGCCCACAGGCCTCGCCGCGATGGGCGTCACCGACGCGCTGTTCGACGAGATCATCGACCACGCGATGGTCGATCACTGCCACGCGACGAACCCGCGCCTGGCCTCGCGCGACGACTATCGGCGCATGCTGCAGGAGTCGATGTAAGACCTGCGGCGGCGCGGGGCGGGAACCGCCCGACGTAACATCGCGCCATGGACGATGTCTCGCACGACGCCTTGGCCGATGAAGACTCCCGCGTCGTGCAACTCCCGGCACCCCGCAAGCGCGCCGCGTGGCCGCAGACCGCAGCCATGCTCGATCGCGCGGCGACGGGCATCGCCTCTTGCGTGGGGTCTCCGCTGCCGGTGCTTCTGGCACTGAGCCTCGTGCAGGGCCTCCTGTGGGTCTGGGCGACGTTCGGCATCGCCGAACAGCGGATCGCGCCGACCCACGCGCTGACGCTGCTCGGCGCGGGGCTCTACCAGCCCGACCACGACCTGCCGATCTATCTATTCGGCGCGCTTGCCTGCGTGCTGCTGGACGCCCTGCTCGTCACCCTGCTGGCGAGACCCACGCTGCGCGTCGACTCCCCGAGCGGCGCGCGGGCCGGGTTCGTCGCGTGCGCGGTGGTCGCGCTGCTGCCGGCCGTCGCACCCGACAGCAGGCCCGGCTACCTGGCAGCCTGCGTGATGGGGCTGGTCGCCGTCGCGTGGCAGCTGCGCGTCCGCCGGCGCTCGCCGGATACACAGCCATCGGCTCCCGCGCCGCTCGCACCGCAACCCATCGCCACCGCGCGTCGCCGCGGTCTCCTGCGGGCCAGCGCCGTGCCGCTGGCGATCCTGGCGCTGCTCGTATTCGTGCCGTGGCCACAGGCCCTGCTGTGGCAGGCCTATGCGAGCGACAAATTCCACCACTTCGACTTCTACGTGATGGCGCCGGCGCTGGCGCATGCGCATGGCCTGCGGCTGGGGACCGATTTCTATTCGCAGTACGGCGTCGGCTGGCCGATGGTGATGGACGCACTGGGCCGCGCGACGGGCGCGGCGGGCTACACCACGTTCATCCGGCTGGAGGTGCTCGTCGGCTGCACCTACTTCCTGGCCTTGTTCGTCTTCCTGAGAGCCTGGCTGCGCAGCGCCAGCTGGGCGACCGCGGGCCTGCTGCTCGCACTGGAGCTGGCGTTGTTCACCGACACCGGCATCGGACCCAAGTGGCTGTGGCCCTCGTCGACGGTGATGCGCTACGCGTTCGACATCGCGTTGTTCGCGGTGCTGCTGGCCCACGCGCGATCCGGCGATGCGCGGCTCGGTCTGGTGGCCGGGGGGACGCTGGCGCTTCAGCTCCTGTTCGCCTCCGACGTGGGCCTCTACCTGCTGTTCGCGTTCGGCGTCTACCTGGTCGGCGCGCTGCGACGTGGTGTCGATGAAGGGTCGAAAGGCTCGCTGCTGCGATTCGCGCTCGGCGCGGCCCTCGCGCTGGTGCTCGTCGCCGGGGCCGGCTTCGTTGGTGCCAACCAGGGCGAACTGCCCAGCCGCGCCTTCTGGTCCGGCCTGACGGAATCGATCCTGGTCTATGGCCGTGGCATCGCGAACTTGCCGATCGCCCAGGCCATCGGAAGCAATGGCTTCGACCTGCTGCTGCTCGCGATGCTGGCGATGTACTTCCGCTGCATGGGCGCCGCCTTGTCGGCGTGCGTCCAGCGGCGCGTGTCCGCGGCGCAAACGATCCGTGCGGCCGTGGCGGCCTACGGCCTGGGCACGCTGATGCTGTTCGTCGGCCGATCGCACGAAGAGAACCTGATGCACGTGACGATCCCGTTCTGCCTGCTGGCAGCGGAGCTGGCCGCGTCGACGGCGCGCGCGTTCTCCACCGGCACCGCAAGGCGGCCGATCCGGCCGCAACACGTGCTGTCGATGGCGCTCGTCGCGACGATCTGCGTGCAGGCCGCGCAGGTCGGCTATCCCAACGTCGTGGACGTCGCGATCGGCGCGGCACCGACGACCCGGACGCGTCCTACCTGGATCGACGGCGCGGGCGACGCGATCCCCGCCGAATCGCACCGGGACGTGGCCGAATTTCGCGCGGCGGGCGACGCCATTCGGCAGGCCAGCGACGGCGGTCGCCACACGGTAGCCGTCATCGGCTACAACGACACCGCCTACCTCGCGCAGGCCGGCGTCGCGCCCTACTTCCGCTACTCGCCGGTGCTGGCGAACCTGCTGTTCCAGTCTCAGGTCGCGGATGTCACCCGCCGCATCGCCGACGCGCCGCCCGATTGGATCTTCATCGCCGTCGAACCCGAGCGCACGCTCAACCGCGCGTCGACGGCGGACACGGTGCACGCCATCCTGGCCGCCATGGCGCAGGCCTACGTGCGGCAAGGCGGCGCCGGACATTTCGCGATCTACCGCAAGGCCCGCCCGTCGACGGCACCGGTGGTGGCAGAATCGATGCCGTGAACGACCTCACGCACGATGCAACCGCCGACTGGGGGGCGCGCGTCGCAGCCTTCTGGAAGATCGCCGACACTCTGACGCCACAGGAGCTGGTGCGCAGCATGGACGCGCTCGCCGCCGAGCGATCCGTCGACGACCCGTTCGCGCTGTTCGAGCGCGCCTGCGCGCGCGACACCGCGGGCATCGAGGACGGCGCCGAGCCGCTGTACCGCGCGGCGCTCGCGAGCGGCGCGCTCGACGCGTATCGGCATGCGCGCGCGAGCATCCAGCTGGGCAGCACGCTGCGCCATCTCGGGCGGCTCGAGGAGAGCGAACAGCTGCTGCTGGCCCAGCTCGAGCGCTGCAAGGCGGAAGGCCCGGGCGCCGTGCTGCACGACGAGGTGCGTGCCGTCCTGGCGTTCACGTGGATCGCGCAGGGCCGTACGCTGGAGGCGGCCGCGCTGGCGCTGGAGACGCTGGCGCCGCATCTCTCGCGCTACAACCGCTCGACGGCGGCCAATGCACGGGCGCTGCGCCACCCGGCCGGCAGCTGACACGACGTCTCAGTGCTTTCGGCCGATCTCGCGCCACGACATCTCGTTCACTTCGACGCCGTATTTCTTCGCGGCTGTCTTGATGTGCTTCCATGCGGTGTCGCGCTCGGCGTCGGTGACGCCCTCGACCTGGTTGAAGCGAGCGATGGCGTTGCGCACGTGAGTCGCGTTCTCCAGCGGCTCCTTTTGCTGTTTCGTGAACGCAAAAGTGCCGGTGGCGATGCTCTTGCGCTGCGCGGTGGCGAGTTTGGTCATGTCCATTCTCCTTGCAGGGTTCAATCGGCGATGGGCATCGCGAGCGGCCGATTCGCTGGCGCGCGCTGCAACGCCGCGATGAATTCGCGATTGAAGGCCGGCAGGTCTTCGGGCTTGCGGCTGGACGTCCAGTTACCGTCGCTCACGACCTCGCGGTCGACCCATGTCGCGCCGGCGTTGCGCAGGTCGTCCCGCAGCGAGGGCCAACTCGTCAGCGTGCGTCCTGCCGCCAGGCCGGCCGAAACCAGCAGCCACGCTCCGTGGCATACGACGGCAATGGGCTTGGCGGCCCGGTCGATGGCCCGCGCGAAGACGCGGGCGGATTCGACCATTCGCAGCGCGTCCGAATTGATCACGCCACCGGGCAGCACCAGGGCGTCGTAGTCATCGGGCCGGGCCTGGGCCAGTGGCACGTCGACGGCGAAGAAGTCGCCCTTCTGGTCGTGCGTCATGCCGGTCACCTTCGGGCCCCCGGCGGACACGATATGCACCGTCGCGCCGGCAGCCTCCAGCGCCGTCTTCGGCTCGGCGAGCTCGGCCTGTTCGAACAGGTCGTCCACCAGGATGGCGATTTTCAATCCATCAAGTTGTCGGGTCATAGGTGTCGTCCGTCGACTTCGCGCGTCTTGCGCCACGTCCGGATGTGGCAGGTGCCGTGCCCGATCCGTCGGCGGCCGCGCCGGCGCGAGACCAAGGTAGCATCCGTACCATCACATCAGACCAGCCTCTCGACGAGCGCAGATGACATGGGAGGACAGCCAACGACGACGGCAGATCCGGCCATTCCGAGGCTTGCCGTCTCGATTCCCGGCCATATCGCACTGCCGCTCCTGATGATGCTCAGTCTCGTCCAGGGCCTGATCTGGGCGTGGGCCCGTTTCGGCATCATCCGCAATCCGCCCCCGCTGCCGGCCACGCTCACCGCCCTCGGAGCGACGCTGTACAAGCCCGACCGCGACATGCTCATCTACGTGGTCGGCGCCGCGACGTGCATCGCGGCCGGCGCAATGCTAGGCGATCTGTTGAGAGAGATCGGGCGCCTGCCCGCGCGGGCGACTGACGGCGCGAACGCGACCGGTGCGTGGATCGAACTCGCCACATGTCTGGCCGTCGCAACGCTCCCGCTCGCCTCCGTGGCCCATCCGGACCTTCACCTCCTCGCCTGCCTCGGCGGGCTCGGCATGGTGGCCAGGCGTGTCGTGCGATCGATCGCGTCATCCGGACCGCTCGCGAACCGCTGCCGCCCGATCGCCCCCGCCGAGAGGCCAGAGACACCGAGGTGGAGGATCCGGCTGCGAACACTCCTCGCCGACTGCGCGTTGCCCTGTGCCGTCCTGGGCCTCGTCGTCTTCGTTCCCTGGCCTCGGTTGATCGTCGAAGTCGCCTATCGAAAAGATGATTTCCATCATTTCGATTTCTATGTGATGGCGCCGGCCTGGGCTTGGCTGCACGGGCAGCGCCTCGGTGCCGAGTTCTACACCCAGTACGGGGTCGGGTGGCCCCTCGTCATGGCGTGCGTGTACCGACTGACGGGGGCGTTCAACTACACCACGTTCGTCCGGGTGGAAGTGCTCTTCGGTTGCGTCTATTTCCTCGGTCTCCACCTGTTCCTGAGATCTTGGCTGCGCAGCAACAAATGGGCGTTCGCGGGCTTGCTGATGGCGCTGCTCCTGGCCTTGTTCATGGGTAACGAACAGATCGCCAAATGGCTATGGCCTTCCTCCACCGTCCTTCGCTTCGCATTCGACATCGCGTTCTTCGCCTGCCTGCTGGGGCACGCGCGGTCCGGCGACGCGCGCCACGGCGCGCTGGCGGGCGCTTTGCTCGCCCTGCAAATCCTGTTCTCGACCGATACCGGACTTTTCATGCTGCTCGCATTCGGTGCGTACGTCGTCTGCGCGTCCAGGATGCCTTCCCCTGCGCCCACGCGTCGACCGATGGGCAAGTTCATACTCGGCGCAGTGCTGTCGCTGTCCTGCGTGCTGGTGGCAGGTCTCTCGATCGCCAACCAGTACCGATTGCCAGATGAAGCCCTCTTGTCGGGCCTGACGGAATCGCTCAGGCTGTATGGCGGTGGCATCGGTCAACTCCCGATCGCGTACGAGGTCGCGGACTCGCCCGTGCTCAACGTCCTGCTCCTGTCCATGCTGGCCAGCTACTTCGGGTCCGCCGCAACGGCGGCGGCCGCCTGCATCAGGTGCACGATCACGAAGGATCAGGCGATGTCGGCCACCATCGCCGTCTACGGGATGGCCACGCTGCTGCTGTTCGTCGGGCGCTCGCACTACCAGAACCTGATGCACGTGACCGTCCCCTTCTGCATGCTGCTGGCGCGGACGGCCTGCTCGCTTTCCGGCCTCTTCACCGGTTTCAAGGCCTCGCGCGCGGACATCGCGCTCCCGGACGGGCTGTCGACGCTGCTGGTCGTCCTGATCGGCGTGATGTCGGCCACCGACGGCTATCCGAACGTCATCAGTGCAACGGCGGGCACGGCACCGGTCCACGAAACAGGCCCCGGCGGATCGAGGCGATCCGGAGACGTCGTCTTCTCCGACCAGCCCTCGGACACGACGCAATTCCGGATCGCCAGCGACGAGATTCGCCGGGCGGCCGACGGCGGGCGCGAAACCGTTGCCGTGATCGGTTTCGCCGACACGCCCTACCTGATCGACGCCGGCGTCGGCCCGTACTTCCGCTACTCCCCTGTACTTGCCAGCCTCGTCTTCACGCAACAGCGGGAACTCGTCGAGCGTCGCCTCGTCGAAGCCCCCCCGCGATGGATATTCATCTCCTCCGAGCCGGAGAAGACGCTCTACGGTGCGACGGAGACATCGGACGTCGAGCAAGCCCTCCTCGACGTCGTGAAGCGAAGCTACGCTTTCGATCACGCGGCCGGGCCCTTCTCAGTCTACGGCCGAGGGAGCGAGCCGCACGGCGCCGCGGCCGCGCCCCCCTGACCGGCTCTTCGCAGGCGCGGGCGAAACGCCTGTCCGATGCTCGAGGCGGACGGGCCATCATCATCGCAGGCCGGGATTCAGGGACGAACCCGCCTGCAACGTCACGCTCGCGCGTGCGTCTTGTCGACGTCCAATGGCTTCTTGCGCTGCTCCGTGAATGCGAAGGCGCCGGTCGGGACTGCCTGGCGATGGGCGGTGTCGAGCTTGGTCATGGCGTGTCTACTCGACGGTAGTCGGCGATCGGCATCGCCAATTCGCACTGCACGGGCTCGGGTACCCCGGATGCGGCAGTCGATACGTCCAGCGCAATGCCGCCCGGCCGCGCAAGGCGCGGTCGCGACCGGCCAGCCCCGACCGCCAACTACTTCACGACCGCTTCACGCGGCTCGCCCGGCCTCGGCCAAACAGCCGATGGCGGGCGCTCCGGGGCGCCTCTCCAATCACGACAGCGTTCGGCGCTCGCTGCGCCGGACAACGTCGTCAACCCAGAGAGGGACTTCCATGAACGCCAAGACCACCGTGCAGCGCGCCGCTGCCATCACCCTGCCCGCATTGCTGTTCGCCTGCGGCGGCAACGACGGAGGCGGCACGCCCACCCCGCCGGTGAACCCGCCCGCCGCGCTGAGCATCGTCGGCACGGCCGCCACCGGCGCCGCCATCGCCGGCGGCAGCGTGACGGCCAAGTGCGCGGCCGGCACGGCCACCCCGGTGCTCACGGCTGCCGACGGCAGCTACAGCGTCAGCGTGACGTCGGGCGCCCTGCCTTGCGTGCTGCAGGTGACGACCGCCGGCGGCGCCACGTCGCTGTACTCCGTGGCCACCGGCAGCGGCACCAGCGCGACCGCCAACATCACGCCGCTGACGCAACTGGTGGTGGCGAGCCTCAGCGGCGCGGACCCGGCGGTCCTGTTCGCCGGCTTCGGCAGCAGCAACGCCGGGACCGTCACGAGCGCGACGGTGGCCGGCGCGCAAGCGGCCGTCGTCCTGACGCTGAGGACCGCGGGCATCGACCTCGGCACGCTGGGCGACTTCGTGACCGGCTCCCTGACCGCGGCCACGGCCACGGCGAGCGGCAACGCGTACGACGTCGCGCTCGACACGCTGCATGCCAAGCTGGCGGCCACGGTCGACACCGACGGCCATGCCATGACCCTGGCGACGCTGACCGAGGCCGTCGCCGCCGCGTCGCCCTCGGCGCCGCCGGCCGCGCCCAGCAGCAAGATCTCGCTGCCGCCCGAACTGCTGCTCAAGCCCTCCGCCAGCACCTGCTCCGCGCTGCGCAGCGGCGTCTACCGCGTCGTCGAGCCGACGCCCGGCGCCGGCCTGACCGCACAGACCGGCAAGATCACCGTCGACGCCGCGACCCTCGGCCTGGTCTTCACCGACGGATCGACCGGCACGCTCGCGCCGCATGCCACCGAAGCCTGCCACTTCACCAACGACGGCGGCAAGTCCGACCTGGTGGTGTCGCAGGCCGGGGTGATCGTGATCCGTTCGTTCGACAGCGGCACCGGCAAGTACACCGCCGGCATCGCCGTCCCCGAGCAGGCGCACACGCTGGCCGAGCTGGCCGGCACCTGGAACACGCTGGGCATGCAGTACGACACGTCCCAGGCGGCCTACGTCGGCACCACCGCGACCGCGACGCTCAGCGCCACCGGCACCGTCAGCAACGTGTCGTCGTGCGGCGACGCCGGCGACTGGAACGTCGCCGTCTGCGCGGCCGTCACGTCCGGACTGCCGAGCTTCCAGGTCGACCCCGCTGGCGGCTTCGACGCCATCGACGCCGGCGCCACCGCGCCGAGCGGCCGGACGTTCGCCTATCGCTCCGGCAGCGGCGACCTGATGATGGTCAACGTCGACGGCGACGGCAGCTTCGAGGTCCGCACGCAGGCCAAGGCCAACGACGCCCCGGCCGTCGGCCGCGTCAACACGACCTGGGACGTCCGCTACACCAACCAGTGGCTGGCCACGCCGTCGGTGACGGAATCGACCAACACCGTCCAGAGCGTCGACGCGACGGCCGGCAGCTTCGTGCGCCTGGCCAAGACGGTGGGCGGCACCGACGAGCACCTCGAGACGGTGCTTCTCAACAGCCCGCGCGCCGGCTACAACTTCCGCGCGGCCGCCACCGTGCTCGGCACCGACGGCACGACGTCCGTGCCCGTCAGCGAGTGGACCAACCTGGGCCTGCACGGCATGGGCCTGAACGCCCTGCTGCGCCCGGCGCAGAAGCAGTTCATGTTCTCGGTGCAGCAACCGTAAGCCCGGGTCGAGCGAACCGGCGAGGCCGGCCCCGGGGCCGGCCTCGCCGTTGCGACTTGGACATCCGTGCATGTAAATTCGAGCCTCCGGCTCAACGCAAGGACACCCGTGGCAGTGCAACCGTCGGACGGCAGATCGATCGCATCGACCATCTCCAGCGAGGCGCGACGCCTGCTGACCGAAGGCACGCTGTCCGACGTCCTGGGCTCGCTGGGCGCCGTGATCGTGATATCGGCCGCCGAATTCGCGCATTCGCCGCACCGCGGCCTGCTGGCCTGGGCCGCCCTCATGAGCGCCGTCCTGCTCGCCCAGCTGCTGTTCCCGCGCCTGCTCGCGCGCGCGGGCGACCCCCGCTTTCTCAAGTCGTATGTCGGCCTGGGCATCGCGCTCGGGCTCGGATGGGCCAGTTGCGTGCTGCTCGTGCGGCCCGACGACTTCTCCTACGAAGCCTTCGTCGTCCTCGCGCTGTGCGTGGTCTGCACCGCCGGCAGCGTCTTCAATTCGCACCACCCCGCCGTGCTGCTCGGCTTCCAGATCGCCAGCCTGGGCACCCTGTCGGCGATCTACGCCGCGCGCGGCGGCACGATCAACTGGAGCATCGCCGCGGGTTTCGCGATCCTGATGTGGACGCTGATCGGCTACGGCCGCGCCTTCCATCGCGGCTTCGTGCGCGTGATCGAGCTGGGCGACGAGAATGCCCGCCTGGTCACGGCGCTGACGGCCAAGACCCACGCGCTCGAACAGGCCAACGCCGTCAAGACGCGTTTCCTGGCCTCGGCCAGCCACGACCTGCGCCAGCCGCTGCACGCGATGAGCCTGCTGGTGGGCGTGCTGGGCCAGCGCGCCCGCGGCCAGGGCCTGGACGACCTCGTCGAGCGCATCGGCAGGTCGGCCGAGGAGATGGAGTCCCTGCTCAAGGCGATCCTCGACATCTCGCGCCTGGACGCCGGCATCGAACGGGCCCGCATCGAGACCTTGTGCGTGGACGACCTCCTCGCGCGCATCGAACGCCACTACGCGCCCACCGCGCAGGCGCAGTCCCTCAGGCTGCGCGTGCGCCCGTCATCGGCGTGGGTCCGCAGCGACGAGACCATGCTGGCGCGCGTGCTGGACAACCTGGTGGGCAATGCGCTGCGCTACACCCGTCGAGGCGGCGTGCTGGTGGCGGCGCGGCTGCGCCTGGATTCAGTGGTTTTCGAGGTGCACGATACCGGCACGGGTATCTCGCCGGATCGGCTCGACGAGATCTTCGAGGAATTCGTGCAGCTCCACAATCCGGAGCGCGATCGCGCCAAGGGCCTCGGCCTGGGCCTGTCCATCGTGCGCCGGACGGCGCAGCTGCTGGGCCATCGCATCGAGGTCGCGTCCACGCCCGGGCGTGGATCGGTGTTCCGGTTGACCGTGCCGCGCGTGGCGCCGCCGGCGACGGCGGCGACCGCCTCGCCTGCACCCGCCGCGATCGACCTGGACGGCCTGGCGGTGCTCGTGATCGACGACGAGGCACCGATCCGGCTCGCGCTCGTTGAACTGCTGCAGGCCTGGGGTTGCGACTGTGCGGCGGCGGCCGACGCCGACGCGGCGCTGGCGCTGCTCGCGCGCTGGCCGCATGCACCCGACGCCATCGTCTGCGACTACCGGCTCGCGCAGGGCAACGGGATCGACGTGGTCGTGCGCCTGCGCGGCGCGCTCGGAGCGAACGTGCCGGCGCTGATCGTCACCGGCGACATCTCCGCCGAACGCCTGATCGACATCGCCCGCAGCGAGCTGCCCGTGATGCACAAGCCGGTGAATCCGGAGCGCCTGCGCGAGTGGCTGGGCGCACTGGCTACAGCGGATTCAGGCGCAATCCGAGGCGTGCCGCCGCCACCACGGCCTGCGTGCGAGAGTTCGCTCCCAGCCTGCGAAACAACGCTTCCAGGTGCGTCTTGACGGTCGATTCCGACATCGACAGGTCGCGCGCGATCAGCTTGTTGGACTTGCCTTCGACCAGCAGCTTGAGCACGTCCACCTGCCGCGGCGACAGGCCCAGTTCCTCGGGCGAGCGCTCGACCGCCCCGGGCGCGCTGCCGTCGCGGCGCTCGCTCGCGCGGCGCTCGAGCACCGCCGCGGGGAGGTAGACGCCGCCCGACAGGACGAAGCGCAAGGCCTCCATCATCGCGCCCGACTGCGCCGTCTTGGGAATGTAGCCGGCCGCGCCGGCGGCGATCGCGGCCAGCACGGTCTCGCGCTTCTCGTCGGCCGACAACGCCACCAGCACCGCGCCGGGCGCCGCCTCGCGCAGGCCGGGCAGCGCCTCGATGCCGTCGCCATCCGGCAGGCCCAGGTCGAGCAGCACCAGTCGAACGTCCGGATTCGCCCGCAGCGCCGCATGCGCCTCCGCCAGGGTACCGGCCTGCAGCAACTGCAGCTCGCGGAACTCCTGCGCCATCATCAAGGCCAGGCCGTCGCGCAACAACGCATGATCGTCGACCAGCAGCAGCTTCATGTCCCCGTCCCTCGCCCCGTTCCTCGTGGGGCTCATTCTAGAGTTCGACCATGGCCGGCCCGGGCTGCGCCTTCCGGCGGCGAGGCGCATCCACGCCGGACGAAAAAAGGCTCATCGCCGATCTGCGGGGATGGCCGGGCCGTGCGCGCGCAATGACGCGCCTCGTCATCCTGCGCGAAGTCGCAGGATCCACGCTGGCCAATGACATCGCCACAGGGTTGGATTCCGCGACTGCGCGCGCAATGACATGGCTGGACGGCCGGCTTCACGACGGCGCGGTGGCCTCCCCGAAAATCGGCGAAGAACCGAAAAAAAGACCCATCCGCTGCTCAAGTCGGATGGGTCTCATCATCGCGGCGACCGCCGCCCGTTCCAGGGCGGCGTGTCAGCACGACGTCACGCTCACGCGTGCTTCTTGTCGAAGAATTGCTCGTCCTCGGTCGAGCCCTTCAGCGCGCCGGTCGACGCGTCGCGCTCGATCGTCGTGGTGACGGCGTCGAAGTAACCGGTGCCCACTTCGCGCTGGTGCTTGACGGCGGTGAAGCCCTTCTCGGCCGCGGCGAATTCCGACTCCTGCAGTTCGACGAACGCGCTCATGTTGTTGCGCGCGTAGCCGTAGGCCAGGTTGAACATCGAGTAGTTCAGGGC
>FTIF01003787.1_pt2 | contig 12080 bp, 11 predicted proteins | sample 1658001 | NCBI WGS metagenome assembly FTIF01 (sample SAMEA3914789, study PRJEB12502) | metagenome | biome: forest; material: soil | place: Canada | collected 2011-07-03 | depth 0.3 m | reverse complement strand
GCGCGGGCCGGGCCAGGCGGGCGGCAGCAGTATCGAGCCGCTGGGCGTGGGCCTGCAGGCGCTGCTCCACCCGGGCGCTCAAGCGCCGCGCCGACGCCGTCAGCGCGTCCAGCACGACGGCGCGCTCGATGGCCACCGCCTCGGCCGCGGCGGTGGGCGTGGCGGCGCGCAGGTCGGCCACCAGGTCGACCAGCGTGATGTCGGTCTCATGGCCGACGCCGCTGACGACCGGCCGCGACAGGGCGTCGATCGCGCGCACGACGCGCTCGTCGTTGAACGCCCACAGATCCTCCAGCGAACCGCCGCCGCGGCAGACGAGCACCGCGTCGACCTCGTTGCGCCGCTCCACCTGGGCCAACGCGGCGACCAGTGCCGCCGGCGCATCCGCGCCCTGCACCAGGCTCGGGTAGACGATCACCTGCACATGCGGGGCGCGCCGGGCGAGCGTGGCCACCACGTCGTGCAACGCCGCGCCGGCGGTGGACGTGACCACGCCGACGGTGCGCACGAACGGCGGCAGCGGCCGCTTGCGTCCGGCGTCGAACAGGCCTTCGGCCGCGAGGCGCGCGCGCAGCCGCAGGAACTCCTCGTACAACTGTCCCGCGCCGAGCCGCTGCATGGACTCGACGACCATCTGCAGCTCGCCGCGCGCCTCGTACACCGCGAGCCGGCCGCGCAGCTCCACCTGCAAGCCGTCCTGCAGCGGCACGTTGCTGAGAACGGCCGCGCGCTTGAACATGGCGCAACGCAGCGCACCGGCGCCGCCCGAAGCGTCCTTGAGCGTGAAATAGCAATGGCCGCTGGCGGCGCGCGTGGAGCCGCTCAGCTCGCCCCGCACCGTCACGGCGCCGAAGCGGGCGGCCAGCGCATCGCCCGCGGCCAGCAGCAGCGCCGAGACGCTCCACGCGGCCGGCCTGGCCGGCACGGGCGCAACGCCCCCGGCACTGGCCGGCGGACCGAATCCGGGGACCACGAACGGATCGGCCATCAACACGCCTCCTTAGCACAAAACGACGGGACAAACCCTAGTACTCCACAATTTCGAGGAGTGTGAGCAGAGGTACAAAACCCCGCCACGGCGCCGTCACTATCACGCAAGTGATTGATTTTCATCACTTTTTTATTGCCTCTTTTTTGAGCAAGTCAATCGGGAGCGCCAGATTTGGCGGGTTCTGGGCCGGTCAGGCCAAGTTACCCACAAAGTTTTCCACAGATCGTGTGGATGGCCGGGAAACCGGTAAATCCGTCCTGCCAGGGACTCGTGCCAACGACGCCGAAGGCGGCCGCACCCGGCCGTCTCGCTTCACGTCGTGTTTCAAACATCTTGGGCCCCAGCCGGCGGTTTCGCGGAATTGGAGCACGCCTTCTCAAGCCATAATCCGCGCTTGCGATTGGGACACCGGGTGGCAGGGGCCACGCAGGCGACCAAGGCGCTTCCAGTCACATGCCGAAGGGGTTGATTTGCTCAAGATCGTACAAGAGGCCGGCTGGCCGATCTGGCCGCTGATTCTTTGCTCGATTGCCGCGGTGGCGCTCATCGTGGAGCGCTTCATGGCGCTGCGCACCGCACGGGTCGCGCCGGGTTACCTGCTGGGCGAGGTCATCGCCGTCACGCGCAACGGCCTGCCCACGGCCGACGTCGTCGCCAAGCTCGCGGAAAACTCGCTGCTGGGCAGCGTGCTGGCCTCGGGCCTGAGGCTGCTCGCGGTCGATCCGCGCGCCGGCGAAGTGCAGCTTCGCCAGACCTTCGAAGGCGCCGGCCGCGATGCCGCGCACAAGATGGATCGCTATCTCAACGCGCTGGGTTCGATCGCCGCGGCCGCGCCGCTGCTGGGCCTGTTCGGCACCGTGGTCGGCATGATCGAGATCTTCGGTTCGCAAGGCGGCGGCAACACCAACCCGGCCGAGCTCGCGCACGGCATCTCCACCGCGTTGTACAACACGGCCGCCGGCCTGATGGTGGCCATCCCGTCGCTGATGTTCTACCGCTACTTCCGCGGCCGCGTCGACGACTACCTGCACACGCTGGAGCAATCGTCCGAGCAGTTGCTGACCCAGCTGGTGCGCGTGACGACGGGTCGCCAGCCGGGCCAGACGAAATGAACTTCCGCAAGCCTCGTCCGGAGGATCCGGAGATCAACCTCATCCCGTTCATCGACGTGCTGCTGGTGATCCTGATCTTCCTGATGCTGTCGACCACCTACTCGAAGTTCACCGAGCTGCAGGTCACGCTGCCGAGCGCCAACGCGGATGCGGCGCGCGACCGCCCGGCGGAGATCATCGTGGCCGTCTCGGCCGATGGCCGCTACACGGTCGATCATCAGGCCGTGGACGGTCGCAACATCGATGCGCTGACCGCCGCGTTGCGCACCGCCGCAGAATCGCGCAAGGAGCCGTTCCTGATCATCTCGGCGGACGCGATGTCCACCCACCAGGCGGTGATCAACGTGATGGACGCGGCAAGGCGTGCGGGTCTCTCGCGCATGACCTTCGCGGCCCAGACCGGCAGCGACGCCGCGGCGCCCTGAGGAGGGCCACCGGCGCGCCACGACCCATGCTTGCCGCGCTCGCACGACTGCTCCAGCGCCATTGGTGGCGCCCCACCCTCACGCCGCTGACCGCCCTGCTCGTACCGCTGGCCTGCGCGGTCGGCGCCGTTGCGGCGCGCCGACGCGCGACCGCCGACTCCGCGCCGCTGCCCGTGCCGGTGATCGTCGTCGGCAATGTGATCGTCGGTGGCGCCGGCAAGACGCCGACCGTCATCGCGCTGGTGGCCCGGCTGCGCGCCTGGGGCTGGAACCCCGGCATCGTCAGCCGCGGTCATGGCCGCGCCGACGCGACGACCCTGCTGCTGGACTCGACGACCCCCGCCGCTGCCGCGACGCCGCAGGCCTTCGGCGACGAGCCGCTGCTGATGCATCGCCGCACCGGCGCGCCGATCGCGGTGGCACGCCGTCGCCGTGAAGCCGCACTGCGGCTGCTCGCGGCGCATCCCGACGTCGACATCGTGGTCGCCGACGACGGCCTGCAGCATCACGCGCTGGCACGCGACATCGAACTGGTGGTGTTCGACGGCCGCGGCATCGGCAACGGCTGGCCGCTGCCGGCCGGCCCGTTGCGCGAGCGCGCGGCCGCGATCTGGCCGCGCGAGACGCCCGCCCCGGCCCGTTTCATCCTCGTCAACGGCCATTGGCCGGCGCCCCCTGCGCGCGCACTGCCGGCGCCGCGCGAGCGCTGCTGGGAGGCCACGCGCTCGCTGGCCGGTGCATCGCTCCTGGCCGCCTGGTCCCGCGGCGAACCCGCCACGCGCGACGCCTTGCTGGCGCTGCGCGGCCGAGCGCTGCTGGCCGCCGCCGGCATCGGCGACCCGGAGCGCTTTTTCGCGATGCTCGAGAGCGAGGGGCTGACGATCGCGCGCCTGCCGCTCGCCGATCATTCGGATCTCGACCCGCTGCCGTGGCCCGCGGACACCGCCGACGTGGTCGTGACCGAGAAGGACGCCATCAAGCTGGCAGGCCGGCCGCTCGGATCGACCCGCGTGTGGGTCGCCACGTTAGACTTCGGGTTGCCGGACGCCCTGGCCGACGCGCTGCGCGAGACGCTGCCGACACGCGCCCCGCGCGCGCCGACGCCGGCCTGATCCCTCTCACCGCCCGAACTTCCGCCTCCTCATCATGACCCTCGACCACCGACTCATCGCCATGCTCGTGTGCCCGCTCTGCAAGGGCCCGCTGGAAGCCGGCCGCGACGGCGAAGGCCGGCTCGTCGAGCTCGAGTGCCCGGCCGACAAGCTGGCATTCCCCATCCACGACGGCATTCCCGTGATGCTGGAGAGCGAAGCGCGACCGCTTGCAACCGCCGCCAGTCCCGCGCCGCACCTGGCACCCTGACGAAGGACCGGGACCGTGACCTTCACCGTTCTCGTTCCGGCGCGCATGGCGTCGACCCGGTTGCCCGACAAGCCGCTGGCCGACATCGGCGGCCTGCCGATGGTCGTGCGCGCCGCGCGCCAGGCCGCGCGCTCGGGCGCGCTGCGCGTCGTGGTGGCCGCCGATGACGTCCGCGTGCTCGAGGCCTGCCGGCAACATGGCGTGCAGGCCGTCCTCACGCGCGTCGACCACGCCAGCGGCAGCGACCGGCTGGCCGAGGCCTGCACGCTGCTGGGCCTGGATGGCCGCGACATCGTCGTCAACGTGCAGGGCGACGAGCCGCTGATCGACCCCGCGCTGATCCGCCAGTGCGCCGACCTGCTCGAGACCGACGGCGAGGCCGTGGTCGCCACTGCCGCGCATGCCATCGCCGACGTGGCCGACCTGGTCAATCCGAACGTCGTCAAGGTGGTGCTCGACGCGAAGTTCCGCGCCCTGTATTTCAGCCGTGCGCCGTTGCCCTGGTGGCGCGACGCGTCGTCGCCCGGCCGCCCCGCGTTGCCGATGGCCGGAGCGCAGGACATCGGCGCGTTGCGCCATATCGGCCTCTACGCGTACCGCGCCGGCTACCTGCGGACATTCCCCACGCTGGCCATGGCGCCGCTCGAGCGGCTGGAGTCGCTAGAGCAGTTGCGCGTGCTGTGGCACGGCGACCGCATCGTGGTGCACATCGCGCCGCATGCCCCGCCCGGCGGCGTCGACACCGCCGAAGATCTGGCGCGCGTGCGTGCGCTTCTGGCCGCAGCGCCAGACTGACGGCGCAGCGCCGGCGTACCGCGAAAAGAGGCGGGCTACCCTCGAAGGTCCAGACTGGTGCAGTAAGGCTTCGCAAGGGTGCGCATGATATTCTGCCGAGTAGACCCGGCACCACTGGCAGGCTGCGACTGCGGCAGCACTCGACCCGACGACAGCCCCGCCACCATAAAGAATTTCCGACTCTAGAGGCAAGCGATGAGATTGATTCTTCTGGGCGCTCCCGGCGCCGGCAAGGGAACGCAAGCGGCGTTCATCTGCCAGAAATACGGCATTCCACAGATCTCCACCGGCGACATGCTGCGCGCCGCCGTGAAGGCCGGCACGCCGCTCGGCCTGGCCGCCAAGCAGGTGATGGACGGCGGCGGACTCGTGAGCGACGACCTGATCATCGCGCTGGTGAAGGAACGCATCGCCCAGCCTGATTGCGCCAACGGCTTCCTGTTCGACGGCTTCCCGCGCACCATTCCGCAAGCCGACGCGATGAAGGCGGCCGGCGTGAAGCTCGACCTCGTGCTCGAGATCGACGTGCCCGACTCCGCGATCATCGAGCGCATGAGCGGCCGCCGCGTGCATGCGGCGTCCGGCCGCACGTATCACATCCACAACCATCCGCCCAAGGTGGAAGGCCAGGACGACGTCACCGGCGAGCCGCTGACCCAGCGCCCGGACGACAGCGAGGACATCGTGCGCAAGCGCCTGGCCACGTACCACGAGCAGACCGAACCGCTGGTCGCCTACTACGCGCAGTGGGCCGCCACCGGCGATGCGCAGGCCCCGCGCTGCCGCAAGATCAGCGGCACCGGCAGCGTCGACGACATCACCCAGCGCGCCCTCGCCGCCTTGGCGAACTGAACGCGGCGTTCCCGGTCCCGCGCAAGCCCACGTCGGCGACGGCGTGGGCTTTTGCTTGTCCGCCGGGACGGCATGCCTTTGCTTTTCCTCGCGCGGCCTTCCGGCGATAATTGACGTTTACGTTAACGTCAATCTCGCCGACCCGCCGTGCCCTGCGCCCGGCCCGGCACAGGAGCAAGCATGGAAATCTCGGGCAAGGTATTCATCGTCACCGGCGCGGCGTCGGGTCTGGGCGAAGGCACGGCGCGCATGCTGGCGGCCAACGGCGCCAAGGTGGTGCTGGCCGACCTGCAGGAAGAGCGCGGCCAGCAGGTCGCCGCCGAACTGGGCCAGACCTTCGTGCGCTGCGATGTCACGCAGGACGCCGACGGCCGCCGCGTGGTCGAGGCCGCCAAGGGCCTGGGCAAGCTGATGGGCCTGGTCAACTGCGCCGGCATCGCGCCGGCGTCGCGCACCGTCGGCAAGACCGGCGCACACGCGCTGGACCTGTTCGCCAAGGTCGTCACGATCAACCTGGTCGGCAGCTTCAACATGATCCGCCTGGCGGCCGAGGCGATGAGCGCCAACGAGCCCGAGTCCACCGGCGAACGCGGCGTGCTGATCAGCACCGCCAGCGTCGCGGCCTACGACGGCCAGATCGGCCAGGCCGCCTACTCGGCCAGCAAGGGCGGCGTGGTGGGCATGACGCTGCCGATCGCGCGCGATCTCGCCAAGACCGGCATCCGCAACATGACGATCGCCCCGGGCATCTTCGGCACGCCGATGCTGTTCGGCATGCCGCAGGACGTGCAGGACGCCCTCGCCGCGAACGTGCCCTTCCCCAGCCGCCTGGGCACGCCGGCCGACTACGCCAAGCTGGTGCACCAGATCGTCACCAACGAGATGCTCAATGGCGAAGTGATCCGCCTGGACGGCGCGATCCGGCTCGCGCCGCGCTGAGCCTTTTTGCGGGCCGGCGAAAGCGCGCGGGCCATTCGGGAGATGGGCCCCTGTTCGCGCAGGCGGCCCATTTTTGTCATGACGCGATCGACCTGCGCGGGCGCGACAAGGTTCATCGCCAGCTTTCGGGAAACGCCGCTGCAAGCCGCTAAGATGGCGTCCCGAGCCGCGGCGTCACATCTTGCGTGGGCCGCCCCAACGATGAGGAAAGTTGTGCCATGAACGTGCCCGTCGACCCCGGCAAGGAAGATCCGGTCGAGTCGCTGCTCACTCGGGCGGCGCAGGCGTTCCGGGTGGGTCGGCCGGCCGATGCGGTTTCGCCGCTGCGCGAGGCCGCTGCGCTGCGACCGACGGATACCGCGATCCAGCGCGACATGGGCCTCGCGTGGCTGGAGACCGGTGAGTTCGCGAATGCGATCGCCTGCTTCCGGCGCGCGCTCACGCTCGATGCGGCCCTGGCGGATGTCTGGGTCAGCCTGGGCGTCGCCTACGAAAGGCTGGGCGATGCCCGCTCGGCCATGACATGCTACGACCGAGCCACGGGAGTCCAGCCGTCGCTCGCCGAGGCGTGGTTTCGCTCCGGCGCGCTCGCGCACTCGCTGGGGCGCATGGACGACGCCATCACTCGTTTTCGACGGGCGAACGAGACGGGTCCGACGACACGGTTCGGGCGACTCGGCGCCGCGCGAGCGCTGCTCACGACGAATCTCGACGAGGATGCCGAGCGCGTCCTGCGAGACGCCGTGGCGGTGGATCCGGACAACGCCGTCGCGCACGATCTTCTCGGCCATCTGCTCGCGGACTGGGGCCGCTTCGACGAGGCCCGCGCCTGCTTCGCGCGCGCGGTGGAGATGGCGCCGCAGCTGGCAGGCAGCTACTACGACCTCGTGCGTTGCCGCCGGGTGACGAAGGGCGACCACGGGCTGATGGAGCGGATGGAGACGGCACTCGCCACGCCAGGATTGGCGGCAGTCCAGCGTCAGCGCCTTCACCTGGCCATGGGAAAGGTCGCGGACGATCTCGGCGACTACGCGCTGGCGATGCGACACTTCGATGCGGCCGACGCGCTCCGGCCTGGATCGGTATCGTTCGATACCGCCGGCTTCGACCAGATCGTCGACCGCATCATCGACCGCTGCAGCCCGGAATCGATCGCGCAGGCACCCGGCCTTGGCAACGACGCTGCCGTGCCGATCCTGATCATCGGCATGCCGAGATCCGGAACCACGCTGGTGGAACAGATCATCGCTAGCCATCCAGACGTGTTCGCGGGCGGCGAGCTGCCTTTCTGGAGCGAGCGCGGCGCCACCTGGCATCTGGAGGACGCGGCAGCGAGGGACGCCAACTTCCTGCCTCAGGCGGCGACCCAGTATCTTCAATTCCTGCGCACCATCGGTCGGGACTCGTCGCGCGTGACCGACAAGATGCCGTTCAACTTTCTTTGGGCGGGAGCCATCCATCTCGCACTTCCGAACGCCGTCATCATCCATTGCCGGCGCGCCCCCATCGACACGGCCTTGTCGATCCATCAGACGATGTTCCATCCCGACCTGGCGTTTCCGACCGGCGGCTCCAAACTCGCGGCCTATTTCCGCAGCTATGAGCGACTGACCCGCCATTGGCGGCGCGTGCTGCCGGCGCACCGGTATCACGAAGTCGACTACGAGAGCCTCACGCGCGACCCGGCGCCGGTGATCCGGCGAATCGTCGAAGCATGCGGACTGCCGTGGAGCGACGCCTGCCTGCAACCGCATCTCAGACCGGGTGTCGTCAGGACGCCGAGCAAGTGGCAGGCGCGTCAGCCGATCAACCGGGGCTCGGTCGAGCGATGGAGACGCTACGAGCCCTGGCTGGGCGCGCTGCGTGACTTGTTCGAAGCGCATTCGCCTGCGGCTTGATCGCTTCGTGCCGGGCTGACGAAGAACGGGCGCCTTCGGACGTTCAAAGGCTCGCACACTTTCCCGTGTCCCCCGAACAGCTTGCCGCGCCTCGGCGGCCTTCCGCGGCATCCCCGGAGATCAGTAAAGGCCAAAAAAAACGCGAGGCACCCGGAGGTGGCTCGCGCCTTTGCGCTGGCGTCCGGAACACCCGAAGGCGCTCCGGAAATCGACTCGTGGATTAGAACGAGTACGTTGCGCGACCGTAGAACGTGCGGCCGGTCGGATCGGCGTAGCGCGGATCGTAGCCGGTCTGGAACAGCTGGGTCTGGTTCGTGAACGGTGCCTTGCTGTCCGTCAGGTTGCGCACGCCGATGGTCAGCGCGATACCCTTTTGCATCGCGTACGTGCCGTACAGATCCATCGTGGTGTACGCCGACACCTTCGGGCCCGGGTTCAGGTCGACGTAGCCCGACTTGTAATGGACGGCCCAGCCGAGCGAGAACGGGTCGAGGTTCCAGTTGATCGAGCCGTTGTGTTGCCAACGGAAGACCGGGTTCGCGCCGGAGTAGATGCCGACGTTCTGGATGTACGCGCCGCCCGGAACGTTCTGGTACTTGAAGCTGTGCACCCAGGTGCTTTGCAGCCCGAAGTTCACGCGGCCGAAGCGACCCGCGTTGGCACGGTAGCCGAGGGCGATGTCCATGCCGTCCGTCTTCACGCCACCCAGGTTCTGGTTCTGCTCGCTGACGTAGCCGCAGTTCGTGCCGGGGCACTGCGTACCGTCGGTCGACAGATCGCCTGTGCTGTTGCGGTGGTAGTACTTGCTGAACGTGGCGTATTGCGCCGGGTCGAACAGATCCGTGTCGGAGAGGACGGCGATCTGGTTCGTGAACGAGATGTGATACAGATCGAACTCGGCCGTGAAGTCGGTGAACGGCTCCAGGACGATGCCCAGGGTCGCGTTCTTCGACTTTTCAGGCCTCAGCGCGGTGTTGCCGCCCGCCAGGACTTCGAACTGGTTGTTGCAAGCTTGCGAATGCGAACCCAACGCGTCGGGAATGACCGTGCAAACCGCCTTGCCGTTGACGATGCTCACGGTGGTGTGCGCCGGATCGTTCTGGCCACCGCTCGAATTGCCGTAGGTCGGAGCCGCATTCAGTTCATACAGCGACGGCGCACGGAAACCGGTGGAGTACGAGCCGCGCAACAGGAAGGACTTGCTGGGTTCGAAGCGGAAGCTGGCCTTCGGATTGAACGTCTTGCCGAAGTCGCTGTACTTGTCGTAGCGACCGGCGACGGTGACGTCCAAGCTCTTGATCAGGGGAACGTTCAGCTCGAAGAAGCCGGCGTAGACATTGCGCTTGCCGGCGTTGTAAGTCGCCGGATCGAGACCGGTGGAGGCAATGACGGCCGAGGCCACGGGAAAGTTGGCTTGCTGCACGAACTTCTCGTTGCGCACGTCGAAGCCGAGGGCCAGGGCCGCCGGACGGCCGGCGTGCAGCCAGTCGCCCAGGTCACGGCTGGCGTGACCGTCGACGGACTTCACGGTTCCCGTACCGGATTGCAGGATGCCCTTGCCGGCCGCAGCAGCCGCGTTCAACAGCGCCGTGCCCGCGGCGGTCTGCGCGCCGAACGGGTTGATCGCGTTGTTCAGGACGTAGCCGCCGAAGATCGCCGAGGTGGGATCGGTGACTTTCGTCGCGAGCACGTTGATGTCGGAATAACCCTGGACCAGATTGTCTTGGACGTGGTTCGTGTTCAACGTGGCCGCGACGTTGTAGTCCCAATCCGCCAGGTTGCCGTCCAGGCTCGCGGAGAAGCGACCCTGCGTGGCCGTGTTGTCATCCTCGCGATTGCCGAGCATGACCGTGCGCATCTTGATGAACAGGTCGGAGTTGTCCGGAGCACCCGGGACGCCCTGCTGGTTGGCAGACAGGCCGCCAACAGCCGCGGGCGTGATGCCGTTACCCGGGAAGTACGGGCTGGTCGGCGACAGGTACAGCGCGCCGTACGGGACGGGCGCGGTCTGGGCGTTCACCTTGCTCTGGGCAACAAAGCTTTCAAAGTTGAAACGGTTGTTCTCGTTGATCTTGAACGCGGCATTGAACATGCCCGAAATCTTCTCCGACGCCGGCACGAACTGGATGAAGTTCGACGTGATTTCGCCGCAACGGTTCGGTTGCGAAGCCTGGTTCGGGTACAGGTTGGCGGATTCCAGGCAGGCGGGGCCACCGAACGGCGTCGCATTCACCGCGCCGCCCGCAGCGTTCACGCCGAGGTACGTTGCCGGGAACGTCGTGCCGGACGGCGCGAACGTGCCATGCGACAGGTACTGGTTCTGGTAGTACGGACGCTGATTCGACGTGATCGCGGCTTGCTTGTTGAAGTCGACGAAACCGAAGAAGTTGAAGCCGTCCTTGTCGTAGTCGCCCACGCCCAGGCCCAGGTTGGCCGAGTGCGCCGCGCCGCCCGGATGCTGCGGAGCGTCGAGGCCGACGGTGATCGAGCCGCCCTTGTAGTCCTTGCGCGTGATGAAGTTGATCACGCCCGAGATGGCGTCCGTGCCGTACAGCGCGGAAGCGCCGTCACGCAGCACTTCGACGCGCTCGATGGCAGCGAACGGAATGGTGTTCAGGTCGGGAGCCGACGAGTCGAACGCGCTGTTGGCGATGCGACGGCCGTTCAGCAGCACGAGGGTCTTGTTCGCGCCCAGACCGCGGAGGTCGGCGAAGGAAGCGCCGCCGGTGCTGGCGCCGACCGCTTGCGCCGCCGTCTGCTGGACCTGCATCGAGCTGACGCTCTGCATGATCTGCTCGACGGTCGTGACGCCTTGCTTCTTCAGGTCGTCCGCCTTGATGACGGTGACCGGCTCGGAGGTTTCCGCGTCGATGCGCTTGATCGACGAGCCCGTGATTTCCACGCGCTGAACATTGGTGTCTTGGGCGAACGCGCCCGGGGCGACGGCGAGCAGGCTGCTGCCGAAAGCCAAGAGAAGACCAGAACAGATCTTCGTACGTTGAAACATGGGTTCCCTCCTGAGGGGGTGGAAAGGTTGATCGATAGACCCAGCTCCAAAGCAAGTCACAGGCCGGTTTGTGAACGGCTGATGAACAGGCCAATAAAGCTTGTGAAAAGATTGTCCATGAAGCCTGCGCTCGACTCACCAACAGAAACACGTTTCGAACGTTTTCCCTAAGCAAACTGTTGCGAGAATGCAGCGAAACAGATTTGTTTCCGGGGTGCATGGAAATGTGATCCGCCCGCGCTGCGACAACGCAGAAACACCGCCTAACATGCCCCGCCCGGATCGGCCCTGGCAAAGCCGCCAAATCGCCCGCAAAGAGTGCGTCTTTCAGCACGGAAACGCACACCCGGCCACGACGACGCGCCTCAGGCGCGCCGCCAGTTGCCTAGACAGGATTGGTCAGCCCGGCAGATCGAGCCGCGGCACCGCGTCGATCAAGGCGCGCGTGTAGGCGTCCTGCGGATGCTCTAGCACCGACACACTGTCGCCCTGCTCGACGATTCGCCCCGCGCGCATCACCGCGACACGATCGGCGATGTACTCGACCACGCCGATGTTGTGCGTGATGAAGAGATAGGACACGCCCAGCTCCTGTTGCAGCTCGTATAGCAGGTTCAGGATCTGCGCCTGCACCGAGACGTCGAGCGCCGACGTGGGCTCGTCGCAGACGATGAGCTTGGGCTGCACCGCCAGCGCGCG
>FTIF01000038.1_pt4 | contig 12208 bp, 16 predicted proteins | sample 1658001 | NCBI WGS metagenome assembly FTIF01 (sample SAMEA3914789, study PRJEB12502) | metagenome | biome: forest; material: soil | place: Canada | collected 2011-07-03 | depth 0.3 m | reverse complement strand
CCATGCTGCGTTGCTCGCTCCTCATGTACATTCAGTACACATCGTCGCTCGCGCCTTGCCTGGCACAAAATGGGGGGCAACGGCAGGGCTTGGGATTGAGCAGAGGCGCCCAAGGGTCTCTTGTGCAAATTTCATCAGGCAGAAAAATGTCGCTGATCCGCCGCTTGCCCGCAGGACCGCTGGACATCGTCGGCGATGTGCACGGCGAGCTGGAGGCGCTGCATGAATTGCTGGCGCAGCTGGGTTACGACAAGGAGGGCCGCCATGCGCAGGGGCGGCGCCTGGTGTTTCTGGGCGATCTGTGTGACCGCGGGCCGGACAGTCCTGGTGTGTTCTCCCTGGTGCGGCGCATCGTCGAAGGCGGCCACGGCGACTGCATCCTCGGCAACCACGAGCTGAACCTGCTGAAGCTGGCGCCGAAGCTGGGCAATGGCTGGTTCTTCGCGGAAGCGGAAGACCACGATCTGAAGCAGGGCCATTTCCGCCACAGCCGGCGGCTGCCGCAGGAGCAGCGCGCGGCGCTGCTGCAATTCATGCACGGGCTGCCGCTGGTGCTGGAGCGCGACGATATCCGCGTCGTGCATGCCTGCTGGGATGCGGCTTCAGTCGAAGCCTTGCGCAGCAGGGGCGAGGATGACGTGCTGCGTGTCTACCGCGATAGCGAAGCGGCCTTTCAGCGCAGCCTCTCGGGCACTGCGTTCGGCGCATCGGTCGAGGCCGAAGACGCCGTCTTCGAGCAAACGGCGGCCGACCCGAACCAGCCGCCGCCAGCTTCGCCCAACCTGGCCCGGCGCGATGAGCTGTACCAGAACGCCAATCCGGTCCGCGTCCTCACCTCCGGCAAGGAGCAGCTTGCCGCCGAGCCGTTCTTCTCCTCCGGCCGCTGGCGCCTGGTCAGGCGCGTGCGATGGTGGGAGGCCTACGTCGATCCGGTGCCGGCGGTGTTCGGCCACTACTGGCGGCAACCGGCGGGCATGCCGCCCTCCCGGCACAAGGTGGCGGCGGGGGTGTTCGACGGCTATGTGGAGGGCGATTGGCTTGGCGCCGCCCGCCGCGCTTTCTGCGCCGACTTCAGCATCGGCGCCCGTTTCATCGAGCGGCAGCAGGGTGTGACGGCAGGCTTCAAGAGCCGGCTGGCGGCGATGCGCTGGCCCGAGGCTGTGCTGATGATGGAGAACGGCCACTCGGTGCAGACGCAGCCGGATCGCGCCGGCGGTGCTAAAGCATTTTCGGCCTAGATATATACGCGGTTTCCCCTCTCCCGCTTGCGGGAGAGGGTGGCCCGAAGGGCCGGGAGAGGGGCTGTAGCGCATGGAAAAGCGCTCTCTCCTGCATGTAGCTAAAGCACATTTGCTTTAAGCCCGGGGCTTGACGCGATCCTGCGGCGGTTGCGGCTCAGTCGTCCAGCAAATAGCCGAACAGCTCCTTGCGCTGCTCCGCACCCAGTTCCCGCATGCGGCGGATATTGCTCTCGGGAATGCCGTCCGGATCGGGGTGGCTGTCCAGCGCCGCTTCCACGCTGTCCTCGCGCAGCAGGTGCAGCAGCGGATACGGCGCGCGGTTGGTGAGATTTTCGGCATCGCCCGGCATGGTGCCGGCGAACTGGTAGCGCGGATGGAAGCTCGCCACCTGGTAGTCGCCGCTCCACTCGAACTGCTCCAGCAGTTGGTCCACCTGATCGAGGAAATCGTTGTAGTCGGCAAAGTCCGCCAGAATCTGCGGGATGGCGATGATGGTGGTTTCCAGCTGCGCCACCGGCGTTTCATCCAGCTTCTGCAATTCCATCTGCAGCTCGGTCAGCAGCTCCAGCTCGTTGGCCGCCTCGCTGACGCAGACGCGCACGCGCCCTTCGCGCGCCGGCTTGCCGGCGAAGGGGCATAGGTTGAGGCCGATCACCACGCGATCCAGCCATTGGCGTACTGCGCTTTCGATGGGGTTCATGGAGGAGCCGGGTTCTCGGTCTAGGGGGCGCACTTTAGCAAAGCAGCGGCGGCGAAAGCGGCGCCGTGTTGCGCGGTTGCACGCCCGGCGGCGCTCACTCGGCACCGCTGGCCAGGCTTTGCCGCAGCTCCACCATGCTCTGCTGGCTCACCAGGATCAGGCCGCGCCGCGGCCGGTCCAGATCCACGATCAGGATGATCACCGCCGCCACCAGCGCTGCCAGCATCAGCACCAGCTTCAGCGCCCGCGATCCGCTCAGCCCCAGGCTGTAACCGGTCAGCGCGAAGGAAATGAAGGCGACGAAGAACAGCAGCTCCAGCACGCTCTCCGGCACCCGGTTGCGCAGCGCCGCCGCACGCTTGCCGGTGACGTCGAACATATCGTTCAGCGCCTGCACCGTCAGGCCGGTGGAAACCGCATGCGGGTCCGCTTCCATGGCCGCTGTGGCCTGCGCCCAGATGCGGTTTTGCAGCTCCTGAGTGCGCTGCGCCACTTCCTTCAGCTTCGCCTGATCGGTGCCCGCGTCGAAGAAGCCCATGCGCACGTCCACGTACTGCGGAAACAGCTGGTTCAGCGCATCCCGGTACGGCTGCGGCAGTAGGGCTGCGCGCAGCGCAGCGGTGCCGATGGTATTCGCTTCTTCCACCACCAGCTGCTTGCGCGCCTCGAAGCGCGAGGACGACAGCGAGAAGGTGAAGCCCAGCAGCAGCGCCAGCAGGCCCAGCACCGCCGCCTGGATCGCCCCTGCCTGCGAGCGCGTGTCCACCATGCGCCGGCTTTCCCGCCGCCCCAGGCGGAAGCCCAGCTCCGCCGCCAGCACGAACAGCAGCAGCGCGCCGAAGTAGCTCAGCGTCTCGCTTGCATCGAACAGGAATCCCATGCCTTGCCGTCTCCTTTTGGACGATCGTGTAAGGGACAGCATAGAGGCAGCGGCGGGTTCTGTGGCTGTAATCGGCAACACCCGCGAGCGGCGATCCAGGGCCCATTGAATTTTCGGTTTAACTGGATGAAATCGTCGACTGCATCTCATTAAATCAATGTTTTACGGGTCACGGGACGAAGAAAGCCGCTCAAATGCAGCAGAATTTCCCATCACCGACCCTGCAAGGACCACCCCCGGGCATGAACGAAATCATCGCAACCAACGTCGGCCCGGCGAAGATCGATATTGCGTATGAGCGGCTCGGCGACCCCGGCGCGCCGCCGCTGCTGCTGATCCAGGGACTGGCGGCGCAGATGCTCGGATGGCCCGATGGCTTCTGCGAGGCCCTGGTCGAGCGCGGCCTCCAGGTGATCCGCTTCGATAACCGCGATGCCGGCCGCTCGTCCCATTTTCCAGATGCGCCCGCGCCGGACCTGCCCGCGGTGCTGGGCGGCGACCTCGCCTCGGTGTCCTATACCCTGTCCGACATGGCCGCGGATTCCATCGGCCTGCTCGATGTGCTTGGCATCGATAGCGCACATCTGGTCGGCGCATCGATGGGCGGGGCAATCGCCCAGACCATAACCATCGAGCATCCGCACCGCGTCAGATCGCTAAGCTCGATGATGTCCACCACCGGCGACATGAAGGTGGGTCAGGCCAAGCCTGAAACCTTGAAGGCGCTCTTCGGCGGCGCGCCCGCGGTCACGCGCCAGGATGTGATCGACCGGCAGCTCAGGGCCGTCGCGGTGATCGGCTCTCCGGGATTCCCGGCCGATCTCGAACTGGTTGCCCTGAACGCAGGACGCGCCTACGACCGCAGCTACGATCCCATCGGCATTGCCCGGCAGGCCATCGCATCGGTCGCCTCGGGGGATCGTACCGAGCGGCTGCGCCAGCTTGACCTGCCCACCCTGATCATCCACGGCCTCGCCGATGTCATGTGCGACATCAGCGGCGGCCGCGCAACGGCGGCGGCCATTCCGCAATCCAGGCTGGTGCCCATAATAGGAATGGGGCACAACCTGCCACCCGGAGTCTGGGCGCAAATCGCCGAACATATTGCCGCCATCGTCCGGATTGGCGAGACTCGAGCCCGTGCAGGGCGGATTGGCGTAGCGTAATCTGCCTTTCGCGTCAGGCATCACCAGCATCATCCGACGAGGGCCGCCATGTCTTCCCGTACCGCCTCCTGCTTTTGCGGACAACTGCGTGTTCAGGTCGAAGGCGAACCGCGAGGCGTCGGCGTTTGCCACTGCCTTGCCTGCCAGCAGAGGACCGGCAGCGTCTTCGCCGCCCTGGCCAGCTTCTCCGTTCCGTTCAAGGTCTTCGGAACCGCCACCGAATTCGTCCGGGCCGGAGATCAGGGAGCGAGGTTCATCTTCCGGTTCTGCCCGATCTGCGGGACCACCGTCTTCCACACTGAGGAAGGCGAGAACGATAGCGTGAGCGTCGCCGTCGGGGCGTTTGCCGATCCGCATTTTCCAGCGCCAAAGGTTTCCGTTTACGACTGCCGCAGGCACCCCTGGGTCCGCTTGCCGCCGGGGACGACAGCGTTCGACAAGGACCCGACCTAAATGCCTGGCGGCGACCATGCCTGAGCACGGGTTCAGGCCGACGTTCATGCCACCACTGTTGCTCCGATGTGGCCGCGGAGTAACCTGGGTTTTGGGCTGCAAGGAAATTTCCCATGATTGATCACACCGGTATTGGCGTTGCGGACGTCGTCGCTTCCGCTGTCTTCTATGATGCTGCGCTAGGCGCGCTCGGCATGCGCCGCGCGATGCAGATGCCGGAAGACCAGGGTACGGATGGCGTCGGCTACGGGATCGACTATCCCGTCTTCTGGATCGACCGGTTTCATCCGCACTCGACCCGGCAGCACACCGCTTTCATCGCGAAGAGCCGTGCGCAGGTGGATGCCTTCCATGCCGCTGCGCTGCGCGCCGGTGGGACAGACAACGGCGCTCCTGCTGCGCGCCAGGGCCAATCCACACCGGTCTACTACGCCGCTTTCGTACTTGATCCTGATGGAAACAATATGGAGGCGGTGTACCGTGGCGGTTGAGCCTGTCGGAGCCGAAGCCTGCCTAAGGCGTGCCCGTGTAGCGCTTTTTACTCTGTCATCTTGAGCGTAGCGAAGGATCTGGCCTTGGCGTGGGGCCAGTCCATGTAGGGCGGATTAGCGAAGCGTAATCCGCCTTCCGCGGCAGCTGGATGACGCCCCTGCGGAGTTAACCCGCCCTGCGAAGGCAATGAGAGCAACGGCCTCAGCCGGCCGAAGCCGAGGGTGCGAACACGCACGCGGCCGTCCACAGGGAATCATGAAGGACAGAACCCCAATGGCGCCGCCAGACAGCTTTGCACGCTTGTATATGCTTTGACAGGAATATACTCAACAAAGTATATATATGTCATGGAATCAACATTCACCATCGTCGCCGAGCCGAGCCGCCGCGCCATCCTGAATCTGCTCGCATCCTCCGAGCGGTCCGTGGGCGATATCGAGGAGGAGCTGAATCTCTCGCAGCCTTCGGTTTCAAAGCACCTGCGGGTGCTGCGGGAGGCCGGATTCGTCGAGTCGCGCGTCGACGCGCAGCGGCGCCTGTACCGGATCAAGCCGGAGCCACTGATGGAGATAGACGCCTGGCTCACGCCGTTCCGCCGCTACTGGTCGGCCCACGTCGACGCTCTGGAACGCCACCTTGACCAGATCAATCCGCCACCACGCCGCAAGGGCAAGAAACGATGAGCAAGCGCAAGGAATACATGCCGGGCCCTGCCGCCGGCGCCGAAGTTCTGAAGGATGGCGAACAATGGACGCTGGTTCTGGTCCGCGAGCTGCGCCATTCGCCGGAGATCGTCTGGAAAGGCTTGACCGACCCGGCCAGCCTGCGCGAATGGGCGCCGTTCGATGCGGACCGCAGCCTCGCCGCCGTCGGCCCCGTCAAGCTTTCCACGGTCGGAACGCCGACGCCGCAAATCTCGGAGACGCAGGTGACGCGCGTCGAGGCGCCGACCCTGCTGCAGTACCGCTGGGGCGACAAGGACATTCGATGGAAACTGGAATCGTTCGGCGGCGGCACGCGCCTCACGCTCTGGCACAACATCGACCGCGGCTTCATCTCGATGGGCGCAGCCGGCTGGCACATCTGCTTCGACGTGCTCGACCGGCTCCTGGCCGACGCCCCCATCGGGCGCATCGTCGGCGGTGAAGCGATGAAGTTCGGCTGGCCGCGCCTGAACACCGAGTATGCGCAGCAGTTCGGCACCGAAGCACCCAAGTGGCCGCCCCAGGCAGCCCAAAAATCGTGAATCCAGGCAAGCGCCTGGGTTCGTCTTCAAAGGAGATCACAGTGAACTGGAACAAATGGAATCGGCAGATCCACCGCTGGCTGTCCATTGCCTTTACGGCGGCCGTTGTCGCCAACTTCGTCGTCCGCGCACAAGCGGGGACGCCACCGGCCTGGGTGACCTACTCGCCGCTGCCCCCGCTCGCCTTGCTCCTCTGCAGCGGCCTGTACATGTTTGTGCTGCCGTATGCCATCCAGTGGCGCGGCGGGCGCACTGAATCCCACCAGAATCCCCACTCCGGGATGAACACATGAAAAAGCCGGGAACAAAGCCAGGCGCCGCCGGAGACCAGCCGGCATCTGTGCTGATCGACCAAAGAATCGCCGATCTCGGCGACTGGCGCGGGGAGACCTTGAGCCGCATGCGCAAGCTCATCCAGGAAGCAGTCCCGAACGTGGTGGAGGAGTGGAAGTGGATGGGCACTCCCGTGTGGTCCTGCGGCGGCATCATCTGCACCGGCGAGTCCTACAAGGCAGTCGTGAAGCTGACCTTCATCAAGGGCGCCTCCCTGAAAGACCCGGCCAAGCTCTTCAACTCCAGCCTCGACGGCAACGCCAGGCGCGCAATCGACATCCATGAGGGAGAGGAAGTCGATGCGGGCGCGTTCAAGGCGCTCATCCATGCCGCGGTCGCCCTCAATGCCTCGGGCGCAAAGGCAAAGCCGAAGCGGGCGAAGTAGGCGGCCCGCTTCAAGCAGCGCCGGAGCCGGGCACGCATTCACGGGCTGCGCGTCAGCAGCTACTGTAGGGCGGATTAGCGAAGCGTAATCCGCCTTTCGCGGGAGGCGAGTTGCGCTCCTGCGCTGGCTGCCTCGGGCTAGTGAGCGACCATTGCCAAACTCCGTTTCAGCCCCGCGGATCGCCATCCACATACAACCACCGCCCGTCCTCGCGCACGAAGCGGCTGCGCTCATGGATCCGCACCGCCGAGCCGCCGCCGACGCGGTAGCGCGCCACGAACTCCACCTCCGCCCGGTCCGGGCCGGTGTCGCGGGCGGTCTTCACGGTCAAGCCCAGCCACTTCGTCCCGGCTTCGAGGCCGACCGAGGCCGGCCGCGTGCTTGCGTGCCAGGTGGCCAGCAGGTAGGACTCGTTCTGCATCACGTAGGCGCTGTAGCGCGAGCGCATCAAGGCCTCCGCCGTGGGCGCCTGCTGCGCTCGATGCCAGCGCGCGCAGCAGGCATCGAGCGCAGCGCCGCTGCCGCAGGGACACAGCCCTGCCGAATCCTTGCTCAAGGTTTTAAACCAGCCGGAGCATCGCGCCAGTTGGCGTTGCGCTCCCAGAACGCCACGCTGCGCAGGTAGGCCGCGCGATCCAGCGCCACGCCCGAGCCGCCCTCCGCTACGCCCAGCGCGTTGCGCAGCATGGTGATCGGCGCCATCGGGATTTCCTCCGGCTCCAGCGTGTAAAGGCAACCGACCACACCCCAGTCCGCCTCCATCTTGCCGCCTTCCTTGCGCAGCTGATCGCGGCTGTACAGGATCGGGATCAGATAGCTGGCGACGGGCACCTGCACCCCCTCGAACCAGCGCGTGAGCACCGGCAGCTCCGAGCTGCTGCGCGCGTCGTAGCCGGAACGCAACTGATGCCGGTTATCCGGCGTGATCGGGATGGTCAGGCAGCGCGTGGATGTCCAGTTGGCGTGGACATGGAGCTTGCAGAATTCGGCGTAGCCGTCGAGTACCTGCAGCGGCGCGTGCTCGTTCAGGTAACGCTCGAATTCCTCCGCCGAGCAGTCCTGGATCGTGTTGCCGCGCTTCTGCCGGGGAAACAGCCGGCCGATGGCAAAGTCCGTCAGTGCGATCCTCATGGGAGGCCAGATGAATAACAAGAGTGGGATGGGATTGCGAAGCGCATCGTGCCGGTGAATGATGGGCTTCGCAAGCTCAGCCCATCCTGCGTTTACTCATGGGCTGCCACTCAATTCACGTCAGGTGCCCGAAGAGCGGATCGCACGAGGGGAATAGCGATGAGCAAGTCGAGCGTAACGCCACGAAAGGCCATCGTGCTGGTCCCAGGGCAAGGGCGTGCCTATCCGATGGGCCGCATCTCGGCTGTGTTCAAGGCGGACGAAGCGGAAACCCAGTCGCGGTATTCGGTATCGGAATGGTGGCTTGAGCCAAGGACCCAGGGGCCGGGCGCTCATTCGCACGCGGAAGATGATCTGTTCTACGTCATCGAGGGCGTCATGAGTGTCCGCGCGGGCGAGGAGTGGTTCGAGTGTCCGAAGGGGGCTTTCGTTCTGGTGCCCGGCGGAATCACACATGATTTCGAGAACCGGGGCGCCGTTCGTGCCGGTGTCCTCAACTTCTCATCGCCGGGGCCGTTCGAGCCTGATATGCCGGGCATCGCCGGGTGGTTTGCGCAGAATCCGCCGAAAGACACAGGCGGCTGACAGCTCAATCCACGCGGCCGCTTTCGGCGTCGCGCGCGGAGCGTGATCCATTGCCAATTTGCCGGCGCTGCGATCTGTTAGCGTTAGCCGCGATGGAGGGTTTGGCGATGGTTCGCCGATACCCTTTGCAAGGGGACCTGATGAAGCACATCGAATTCGGGCGGGGACTGCCGGTGGGAATGGCGTGCATGCTCCTGGCCATGGCGTTGTCGCCCGTGGTGGCGGCACAGCAGGCCACGCCATCGTCGGCCGCGGCCGCGGCGAACCAGGCTGAAGTCGCGGCGCCTGCGGCGAAGCATCTCGACCTGACGCATGTGATTGCGCTGCTGCGCACCCGGGTGCCGGATCTGGCCGGCAAGACAGAGCAGGAGGCCCGCAGCCTGCTGGCCAGCCCGGATGTGAACCTGGTGCTCAAGGTGACGGGCAATCAGGGCAGCAGCGCCACGCCCGGCACCATTCTGAGCCAGACACCCGCCGCCGCGACGGAGGTGCTCAAGGGCAGCACGGTGGAGGTCACTGTGGCGCAGGCTGCACCCGCGAACCCGGTGCCGGCACAGCAGCTGATGCCGTCGCTGATCGGCGTTTCCGCGCAGCAGGCAGCGCTGACAATGAGGCAGATGGAATTGCCGGTGCGCATCTCAGACCCGGAGTACTCCACTCAATTCGCCGCCGGCGTGATCAGCGCCCAGGACCCGGCCGCAGGCACGCCGATTTCCCGTGGCGACAGCGTGAACCGCACCGTGGTGCAGCTGGGCATCTCGAAAGGGCCGCCGCCCGCACCGCCACCACCCACGCCGGCGACCCCACCCAATCCGCTGCCGCCGGCGCATGAGCTGCGGACAGTTCCGGATCTCGGGCGGATGACCCCGCAGCAGGCCGAAGCCGCCTTGCTGCGCGCCGGCCTGCGGCTCGGCGCCATGACCTCCGACTATTCGGACAGCGTCGGCACCGGGCTGATTCTCGGCCAGGCACCGGCCGCCGGCACGCGCGTGGACCGCGAGGCACAGGACACGGTGTCCGCCGTGCTGTCCCGCGGAGCCGCGCCACTGCCGCCGCCACCGCGCCGGCTGTGGCCCGTCGTGGGCATCGGCGTCGGCCTGGTTCTACTCGCCGCGGCAGCGTGGATGATCCGCAAATGGCTGCGGCCGAAATTGCCGGTGCGCATCACGGCCGCCAGCCACCGCGCGCCGGCTGCGGTGACGGTGCGCCAGTCAAGCCAGCGGCAGCCGCCGGATGTGCGCCTGCGCACGCGGCTGCTGCCTGGCACATTCCGTCTGCTGCGCGAGCCGCAAATCCACGTGAGCCGCGACGCAGCAACAAGCGACAAGCCGAGGAATCAACAATGAGCGAACGCAATCCGCGCCTGATCGATTTGCTGCCCGGCGATCTGGGCAATGCCTCCGCGGCCATGGGCCAGCAGCTGCGCGAGGGCGCCGGCAAGCTGGACGGCGCCGCCGTCGCCTGGGATTTCGCCCGCGACAGCGCGCAGCAGGAATTGGCCAAGGCGCTCGATGTTGACCTGATCGAGTTCGTCGCCCGCGGCTGGGCCACGGTGCAACGGCTCAAGGAATATGCGGACCGCGAGCGGCATCCGCCGGATGAGGTCAATGTCGTCAACCTGGGCGATCACGACATCGCCACCGAGTCGTATCCCACCATCGACGTGAGCATCGGCACGCTGGCGCTGCCGGTGATCCGCTTCACCCTGAAGCTCAGCGCCCACTTCGAGAGCCTGATCCTGACCATCCGCGACGGCGCCATCCGCAAGGTGGATTCGGGCAACTGCAAGGTCAGCGTGCAACTGCTGCTGGGCGAGGCGAGCCTGTTGCCGCCAATGGAAACGCCCAAGCTGGTGCTGCCCGGCAAGCTGGAGTTCGCCGAGGGCATCCGCATCGCCTGAAGCGGAGCAAGCCTGTGTAGGTTGGCTCAAGCGCAGCGGAGCCAACGCAGCACTCCGAACCCGTCGGCTCCGCCTGCGGCTTGAGCCGACCTACAGCCGGTGTAGGTCGGGTCCGCGACCCGCCCTACGCCGCGCAAGCGGAATCCTTTGCTGCGGCATGCAGACTAGCCCTGCAACAAGACCCTCTCAGCGCTCCGCCACACCCTCCGCCCCCTCGTGATACTTCTTCTCCCCCACCGGCAGCGCCACCTTGAGCCAGTTCTGGCGCGGCGGCAGCGGGCAGGTGGCGTAGGGGGTGTAGGCGCAGGGCGGGTTCTGCAGGCGGTTGAAGTCCAGCGTCACGGTGCCGGGCTGGTCGAGGCCGTGGTCGGGGAGCTCGCTGTAGAGGAAGCGGCCGGCGCCGTAGCTGGTCTTGGGGCTGGTGCTGTCGCGCAGGATGTAGAACAGCACCGTGTCGCCCGGCTCCTCGATGATCGGCTCCAGCTTGTAGCTCTGCCCGCCGAGGGTGAACTCCGCCACACCCGGCACCGGCGACTTGTCCTCGGTGCCGATGATGCTGGGGATGGAGATGATCTTCTGCGGCACGTAGGGGGTCCACTTGGCCTGCACGCGGAAGGCTTGGTCGGGCGCATACCAATTGAGGTGCTGGAAGCCGGTGCGGGTCGGCGCCTGCGCATCCTTCACGCGAAGGATATAGCGGTCGCCGCGGTGGATGACGAAGAACACCAGGGTGCCGGCGGTGAGGCGGGTCGGTTGCGGCTCATCGTCGGCGTGCAGGGTCTGCGCCTGCGCCGGCTTGCCGTCCACCTGCAGCTCGGCCGGGAAGCCGCCGGGCGGCGGCAGCAGCTTGACGGTGCTGCCGTCGCGCTCGAGCACGCCGAGGTGGGCCGGCACCTGGCCTTTCAGATGAATCGGGTTGTCGTCGGCGCCGCCGAAGGGGTTGCGGCCCTGGGCGATCGGCTCCAGGCCGGTGAGGGACATCCAGCCTTCCGGCGCGGACAGCTTGGTCGCCCGCGCATCGCGCCAGGCTTGCAGGTCCTTGCCCCAGTCGCCGGTCGACGACGCTGCTGTTGCGGCAGCCGGAGCAGTCGTTGCAGCCGCGGATACAGCGGAGTACGCGCAGGTCAGCGCCAGCAGGCAGGCGCGCAGCATCACTTTGTTGTTCATGGATATAAACGTCCCAGTATCGTCAATGTGCAGATTCTGCACCCGCAACCGGTATAACGAAACGAATTTGTAGCGATGAGCTAATGTTCTATTGGCGCCGCTGTCTGATGTTGGACAGCCGTCCGCCACCCCGATCAAGCAAAGGAACTGCTCATGCGTACCAGTCTCTCCAAACTGTTGCTGGCCAGCCTGCTGGGCTTGGCGTTCGCCGCCGCTGCCGACGAGGCGACGCAGACCGTGGAAGCGGGCAGCGGCCCGCACCCGGTGCTGCCGCCGCCGAAGCACGAGCTGCTGCCGACGGTGAACATCGCCCCGGTCAAGGGCTGGCTGGCCGGCGCCAAGCCGACTGCGGCGGCGGGTCTGGTGGTCGGCGCCTTTGCCGACGGGCTGGACCATCCGCGCTGGCTCTACGTGCTGCCCAATGGCGACGTGCTGGTGGCGGAGACCAATTCCCCACCCAAGCCGGATGACGGCGGCGGCATCAAGGGTTGGATCACCAAGCTGGTGATGAAGCGTGCCGGCGCCGGCG
>FTIF01000891.1_pt1 | contig 12259 bp, 10 predicted proteins | sample 1658001 | NCBI WGS metagenome assembly FTIF01 (sample SAMEA3914789, study PRJEB12502) | metagenome | biome: forest; material: soil | place: Canada | collected 2011-07-03 | depth 0.3 m | reverse complement strand
AGCATCGGGTCGAGCGTGAAGCTGACAAACAGCGACACCAGCACCGCCACCGCCACGGTGATGCCGAACTGGAAGAAATAACGGCCGATGATGCCGCTCATGAAGGCCACCGGCACGAACACCGCCAGGATGGCGAAGGTCGTCGCCATCACCGCCAGGCCGATCTCCTGGGTGCCGTCGCGCGCCGCCTGCATGTGGCTCTTGCCCATGTTGAGATGGCGCACGATGTTCTCGCGCACCACGATGGCGTCGTCGATGAGCAACCCGATGCACAGCGACAGGGCCATCAGGGTGATGAAGTTCAGGGTGAAGCCGAACGCATGCAGCACGATGAAGGTGGTGATCACTGAGATCGGCAGGGTCAGGCCGGTGATGATGGTCGAGCGCCAGGAATGCAGGAACAGGAACACGATCAGCACGGTCAGCAGCGCACCTTCGAGGATCGTTTCCTTGACCCCGGTCAATTGGGCCTTAAGCCCTTCGGAATTCGAGTACATGGTCTCGATGTGCACGTCCTCAGGCAGGCGCTTGCGCAGGTCCTTGATCGCCTCCTGCACGCCGTCGCCGACCTGCACGATATTGGCGTTCTGCACATTGAAGATCGACAAAGCGACGGCGCGCTTGCCGTCGACGCGGGCGAGCGAGGTTTCCTCGGCGTCGCCATCGACCACATCGGCAACCTGATCCAGGTAAATGGGAATTCCCGCCTGCTGCAGGTATACCGCCCCGCCCTGCATGGCGACGATGATGCGGCCGAAGTCCGCCGGGTTCTTCATGCGGCCGTCGACGCGCACCTGCGTTTCCTTGGGGCCGCGGATGATGCTGCCGGCCGGCAGGTCCTGGTTGGCATCGGTGATGGCCTGAATCACCTGATTGACGCTGATGCGATAACTGTCGAGTTGCTCCGGCTTCAGGTAGATCTGCACCTGTCGCACCGTTTCGCCGGTGCTCTGGATGTTGCCGACGCCCGGCGCGTTCTGCAGCCGTTTGATGATCACCTGCTCGGTCAGCGTCGAGACTTCACGCAGGCTGCGCGTGTCGGAGTAGACGTCGAGATTGATAATCGGCTGCTGGTTGGGATCGTTGTTGGCGCGCGTCACCAGCGGGTCTTTCACGTCGCGCGGAAAGGTCGGACGAATCTGCGCAATCTTGTCGCGCACTTCCTGCGTGGCCACATCGATATTCACGTCGAGCCGGAACTCGATCTGCATGAAGGCGGTGCCCTCGCGCATGGTGGCGTAGATGCGGTGGACGCCATTGACCGAATTGATCTGATTCTCGATCGGCTTGATGACGTCGTTTTCCAGGGCTTCCGGCGAGGCGCCCGGATAGTCCACCTGCAGGCTGACGGTCGGATCCGCCACATTCGGCATTTGCTCTACCGGCAGGCGCAGGTAGGAAGACACGCCGAGCACCAGCAGCGCCACCATCACCATGGTGGCGAATACCGGCTGATTGATGCTGGTCTTGGTGATCCACATGGTCGCTTCTCCAGTCCCGGCCTAGTTCTTCGACACCGGGGCAGCAGGGGCATCCTTGGGCGAAGCCGCGACGCTTTTCAGCACGGCGGGCGCGCCATCCTTGAAATCGTCGAGCTTGGCCAGCAGCACCTGCTCGCCGGGCTTGAGGCCGTCGCGCACTTCCACCGTGCCCGCGTCCTCGGAAGTCAGGCCCGGCGTGATCGGGCGTTTGTACAGCTTGCCGTCGGCAAGCACCAGCACGTACGGCAGGCCGGCTTCGCTGCGAATCGCAGCGGCGGGAATGGTCGGCGTCGGCGCGTTCTTGTCCAGCACCAGCATGCCCTGGCCGAACATGCCGCCCTTGAGCGCGCCGTCCGGATTGGGCACCGACAGGTACACCGTGATGGAACGCGAGCCCGTCTCGGTCATCGGGTTGATGCGCTCGACGCGCCCGTCGAAGATGCGGTCGCCGAAACCGCTGACCTTGAAGTGCGCGATCTGTCCCACCTTCACCCCGGGAATCTCCGAGGCCGGCGCCAGCGCCTGGAACTCCATCTGCGACAGGTCGACCAGGCCCACGATGCTGCCGTCGATATCGACGCGCTCGCCCGGCTGCACCAGGCGGCTGACCACCGTGCCGCTGATCGGCGCGCGCACTACCGCATCGTCCCAGGACAGCTGGGCCAGCGCCACCTGCGCCTCGGCCGCCTTCATCGTGGCAAGGTCGGCCTCGTAGGTGCTGGCCGCCGAGTCGTAGGCATTCTGCGAGATGAAATGCTCTTTCAGCATCGCATCGCTGTTGTCGCGATTCAGCTTGGCCAGCGCCAGGTCGGCGCGGGCTTTCTGCAGCGTCGCCACCTGGGTGTCGAGCGCGGCCTTGATGTAGCGCGTTTCGATGCGCGCCAGCACCTCGCCCTGCTTCACCTCCTGGCCCTCGCGCACGGTCAGCGTCAGCACTTCGCCCGCCACCTTGGACTTGACCGTGGTCTGCACCAGCGGCGACAGCGAGCCGGAAACCGGCAACGAACGGCTCAGCGTCATCATGCTGACGGTGGTGATATCGGCCGCGGCCAGCTCGATCGGCGGCGGCGCATCGACTGCTGCCGCCGGCTTGGCATCGCCGCGGTGCGAAATCGCTATCCACAGGCAGCCGGCCAGCACCAGCGCCGCGATCGCGGCAAGTTTGCCCGACAGCCGGAAACGCCCCGCCCGCTCCAGACCATTCTGCATCGCACTCATTCTTTCCTTGCCCCCTAAGATCCTACGCCAAGCGGCGCCAGCGTCGTGTGCTCAACAGCTCAAAGCGACCGCCGAAAATGGCCGCTCAAAGTAGCCGCTACCCCTTGGATGCCGCGGCTCGCTGATTTGGATTTGCACCCGACGCCGGAACATACCCGGCGATATTCTCGTTAGACGGCCAAGGCCGCCGCCGGGTTTAAGACCCGGCAGATGGAATTTGCCGAAAATAACGACCAGGAATTACGCGGCGATGACCAGATTATCGCGGTGGATCAGCTCGGGTTCGCCGGGGTAGCCCAGGCGTTTGCCGATTTCCGCACTGGGCGCGCCCAGGATCCGCGCCGCCTCGGCCGTGTTGTAGTTGGCCAGGCCCCGCGCCACTTCCCGCCCTTCGGCGTCGAGACAGATGACCAGGTCGCCCCGCTCGAAATCCCCTTCCACCCGGGTCACCCCTACCGGCAGCAGGCTGCGCCCCTGCTCCCGCAATACTTTCACCGCGCCAGGGTCCAGGCTCAGCCGCCCGCGCGCCTGCAGCTGGCCGGCGATCCAGCGCTTGCGCGCCGCCATCACCGACTGCGCCGGCTTGAGCAGGCTGCCGATGGCCTCACCGCGGGCGATCTTCAGCAAAGCGTCCGGGGTACGCCCGTGGGCGATCACCGTGGCCGCGCCGGAGCGCGCCGCCCAGTGTGCCGCCGTCAGCTTGGTGCGCATGCCGCCGCGTCCCAGCACGCCCTTGCTGTCGCCGGCCATGCCGGCCAGGCGCGTATCGGACAGCTCGGCTTCGGACACCAGCAGCGCCGCCGGATTGGCGCGCGGATCGGCGTCGTAAAGCCCGTCCTGGTCGGTCAGCAGCACCAGCAGCTCGGCCTCGACCAGATTCACCGTCAGGGCGCCCAGCGTATCGTTGTCGCCGAGCCGGATCTCATCGGTGGCGACGGTATCGTTCTCGTTGACCACCGGGACCACGCCCAGCTCCAACAGCGTATTCAGCGTGCCGCGCGCGTTCAGGTAACGGCCGCGGTCTGACACGTCCTCGTGAGTCAGCAGGATCTGCGCCGCGCGCAGGCCATGCTCCTCGAATGCCGTCTCATAGGCCCGCACCAGCCCCATCTGGCCGACGGCGGCAGCGGCCTGCAGGCCATGCAGGGTGGCCGGGCGCTTGGACAGGCCCAGCCGCGCCATGCCCTCCGCCACCGCGCCGGAGGACACCAGCACGATCTGATAACCCTGCTGGCGCAGCGTGGCGATCTGCGAACACCAGTCGGCGATCGCGGCGCGATCCAGCCCCTGGCCGCGCGCCGTGACCAGCGAGCTGCCCACTTTCACCACCCAGCGGCGGCTATTCTTCAGTTTCTGCCGATCCATCGGTGTCGGTGGCATGGCTATCCCGTGTTTCCGGCATTTCCGGTGCGTCGTTGCTGGTTTCTTCGCGCGGCGGCGCATGCGCCTCGACCCAGTCCATGGCATCGCGGCAAAGCTGCTCCAGTCCGGTATGCGCCACCGCCGAAATGCGGTAGCTGCGCCCCTTCCATTTCAGCTTCTTCAGCGCCTTGTCGCACAGGGCCTTGGCCTCATCCGCCGGCATCACATCGGTCTTGTTGAACAGCAGCCACTGTTCCTTGTCCGCCATCTCCGGGCTGAACTCGGCCAGCTCCGCATTGATGGTGCGCACCCGCTCGGCGATGTCGCCGCCCTCGGGCGGCAGGATGTCCACCAGGTGCAGCAACAGGCGCGTGCGCTGCAGATGCTTGAGGAAACGGATGCCCAGGCCGGCGCCGCTGGCGGCGCCTTCGATCAGGCCGGGAATGTCGACCATCACGAAACTCTTCGCCAGTCCCACCGAGACCACGCCCGGCTGCGGGTACAGGGTAGTGAAGGGATAGTCGGCGATCTTCGGCCGTGCCGCCGAAACCGCGCTGAGCAGGGTCGACTTGCCGGCATTGGGCATGCCCAGCAGGCCCACGTCGGCCATCAGGCTCAGTTCCAGCCGCAGATCGCGCTGTTCGCCCAGGGAGCCACCCGTGGCCTTGCGCGGTGAACGGTTGATGCTGCTCTTGAAGCGGGCGTTGCCGAGGCCGTGGAAGCCGCCGGAGGCAAGCTTGATGCGGTGATCGGCATGGGTCAGCTCGCCGATCAGCTCCTCGGTCTCGACGTCGTAGATCAGGGTGCCCAGCGGCATCGCCACCAGCATCTCGTCGGCGCTGACGCCGCGGCAGTTGGCGCCGCTGCCGTTCTCGCCGCGTTTGGCGCGATACACCCGGTTGAAGCGGAAATCGGCCAGGGAATTGAGATTGACGTCGGCCACCGCGTAGATGTTGCCGCCATCGCCGCCGTCGCCGCCGTCGGGGCCGCCGAAGGGAATGGCGCGCTCGCGTCGGAAGCTGACGCAGCCGTTGCCGCCGTCGCCGGCTTCGACACGGATGGTGGCTTCGTCAACGAATTTCACTATGGAACGTCCCTGTCCAAGCTACCCGACATCCATGTCGGGACTGCTCAGACAAACAAAAACACAAACAAAAAATAAAGGCCCCGTCGTGCGGGGCCTTTATCCTCAAACGCTGACTTCAGGCCGTCGTGACGATGTCGACGAAGGTACGGCTCTTCGGGCCACGGATGCGGAACTCGACCTTGCCATCGACCTTGGCGTAGATCGTGTGATCCTTGCCCAGGCCGGCGTTGACGCCGGCGTGCACGCGCGTGCCGCGCTGGCGCACGATGATGTTGCCGGCAATGACCTGCTCGCCGCCGAAATGCTTCACGCCGAGACGCTTGGACTGTGAATCGCGGCCGTTACGGGTACTGCCGCCTGCCTTCTTATGTGCCATTTCTGAATGCTCCTGCTGCGACGCGGCTTAGGCGCCGACGATCTCGGTGATCTTGATCGCCGTGAAATTCTGACGGTGACCCTGTTCTTTGTGGTAGTGCTTGCGGCGGCGGTGCTTGATGATGCGGATCTTGTCGCCGCGGCCGTGGGCGGTGATTTCCGCCTTGACCACCGCGCCGGTGAGCAGCGGGGCGCCGACCTGGACGCTGTCGCCATCGGCGACCATCAGCACTTCCTCGAACGTGAATGCGGAGCCGACGTCTGCGGTGAGGGTTTCCACCTTCAGGGATTCGCCCGGGGCGACCCGGTACTGCTTGCCACCGGTCTTGATAACGGCGTACATCGTTGTTCGGCTCCGAATGCGCCTGGGAGGTGAAACCCGGCGCCAAAAAAGTTAGGAAAAGTGAATTAAGTCAGTGAATCCGCGATTTTAGCGGCTTCTGACGCTCTGGTCAACGCACCGGCGGCTTCCACCACCGGACGCATATTTTTACATATCAGGCACTTAAGCTGAAGGCCCGGCTGCCTCAGGCACGCTCAAGCCGGTGCAGACCGCTCGAAGCGCCATTTCATCCACAGCACCGCGGTGGCCAGCCCGATGGTCAGGGTGTTGGCGATCAGGATTGGCCAGGACCCGATCATCACCCCATAGGCCAGCCACAGCGCCAGCCCCAGGATGAACAGCTGGTACATGCCGGACGAAATATCCGCCGCCGAACGGGTGCGGCGGATCTTCAGCACCTGCGGCACGAAAGAAACCGTGGTGCAGCCGGCCCCGGCAAAGCCGAGCAGATCAGCAAGAATCGAAGACAAGCGCCATCCCCCGGCATTTCCCCTGCCGGCAAGATGCCGGCTGCGTCAGGATTTTACCCGGATCGGCAGTCCGGATCGCGGCACGGAATTTGTGTGGTTCAGGAACCACGAGGTAAGGCGCAATCCCTACAATGGGCGCCAGTCCGTTCAACAGGCGCAGGTCAAGGAAATCGAACCGATGCGAGTCCTGGTTCTCGGTGCCGGCGGCACCGGCGGCTACTTCGGTGGCCGCCTGCTCGAAGCCGGCCGCGACGTCAGCTTCCTGGTGCGCAGCCGCCGCGCGGTGGAACTGGCGGAAACCGGCCTGGTGATCCGCAGCCCTGCCGGCAACGCGTGGCTCAAGCCTCGGGTCATCGTGACGGGCGAATCCGTCGAAGCCTTCGACCTGGTCATCCTCGCCTGCAAGGCCTACGACCTCGACAGCGCCATCGACTCCATCGCTCCCGCCGTCGGCCGCAAGACCATGATCCTGCCCCTGCTCAACGGCCTCAGGCATTACGACGCCCTCGATGCGCGCTTCGGCCCCGAACGCGTCCTCGGCGGCCTCTGCTCCATCGCCGTGACCCTGGGCGACAGGGGCGCCATCCAGCACCTCAGCCCGATGCATGTGCTGCGCTTCGGCGAACGCTCCGGCGAAAGCAGCGAGCGGGTGGCGGCGCTGGAACAACTGGTCAAGGGCGCCAACCTGGATGCCAAGGCCAGCCGCGACGTGATGCAGGCCCTATGGGAAAAGTGGGTGATGCTGGCCAGCCTCGCCGGGATGACCTGCCTGATGCGCGCCAGCATCGGCGACATCGTCGCCGCCGCGCCGGTCGGGCAGAAACTGATGCGCCAACTGCTCGACGAATGCGCCGCCGTGGCCGGCGCCTACGGTCGCGCGCCTCGCCCTGCCGTGCTGGAAGACACCCGCAGCCTGCTGACCAAACCCGGCTCCACCTTCACCGCCTCCATGCTGCGCGACATCGAAGGCGGCCACCGCGTCGAAGCCGACCACATCCTGGGCGACCTGATCGCGCGCGGCGAGCGCGCCGGCGTCTTCACCTCGCTGCTGGAAATCGCCTATTGCCACGTCAAGGCATATGAAGTGCGCAGGGTGCGCGAGACCTGAATAACGGAAATCATCGTAGGGCGACCTACCAGACTGCCTTTCAAGAGGCCGTAGCCCGGGAAGCGCGCAGCGCTACCCGGGAACGCACTACCCGAAAGATCAGAACGCCCGATCGATCAGCGCTTTCAACGGCGCATGCGCCGGCAAGGTGCCAAACGCCAGCCCATGGCTGCCACCCAGACGCGATTCGCAAAACGCATCCGAAACCTGCCGATTCCCCGCCCGCACCAGCAGCGCAGCCTGCAAGGCCAACGCCATCCGCTCCACCAGGAAGCGCGAACGCAGTTCCAGCGTATCGCTATCCCCCAGATCACGCGCCAGCCGCGCCGCTTCCGCATCCAGCGCCGGATGCCCGCCCTTGGCCAGATCGAATTCCGCAAACAGCGCCTCGCGCGTCGCCGGCTCGCGCGCCAGCGCGCGCAGCACATCCAGGCACTGGATATTGCCGCTGCCTTCCCAGATCGAATTCAGCGGCGCCTGCCGATACAGCCGCGGCAGGATCGATTCCTCGACGTAACCTGCGCCGCCCAGGCATTCCTGCGCCTCGTTGACGAAGGGCGGGCAGCGCTTGCACACCCAGTACTTGCCGATCGCCGTTGCAATGCGCGCGAACGCCGCTTCTTTCGGATCGCGCGCCGTGGCATCCACCGCCCGCGCCACGCGCAAGGTCAGCGCCACCGCCGCCTCGGATTCGAGCGCCAGGTCGGCCAGCACGTTCTGCATCAGCGGCTGATCCGCCAGGACCTTGCCGAAGGCCTTGCGATGCCGTGCATGGTGCACCGCCTGCACCAGCGCCTGGCGCATGATGCCGCTGGAGCCGATCAGGCAATCCTGCCGGGTCAGCGCCACCATCTCCAGGATGGTCGCCACGCCGCGCCCTTCCTCGCCCACCATCCAGGCCAGTGCGCCCTGGAACTCCACTTCCGAGCTAGCGTTGGACCAATCGCCCAGCTTTTCCTTCAGACGCTGGATGCGGATCGCGTTGCGCGTGCCGTCCGGGCGAAAGCGCGGCAACAGGAAACAGGAGATGCCCGCATCGGCCTGCGCCAGCACCAGGAAGGCATCGCACATCGGCGCCGAGAAGAACCATTTGTGCCCGACCAACTCGTACAGCTGCCCGGTGCCGCGACTACCCACCGGATAAGCCTTGGTGGTGTTGGAGCGCACGTCGGAGCCGCCCTGCTTCTCGGTCATGCCCATGCCGATGGTGTTGCCGCGCTTGTCCCAGGCCGGGATGAAACGCTGGTCGTACTCGGTCGAAGTGACGCGCGGCAGCCAGGCCCTGGCCAGTTCCGGCGCATGCCGCAGCGCCGGCACGCAGGCATAGGTCATGGTCAGCGGACAGCCATTGCCCTGCTCCGGCTCGGCATGCAGATAGGCCAGCGCGGCGCGCGCCACATGCGCGCCCACCTTGTCGGCATGGCGCCAGGCAAAGCTCGGAATGCCGTGGCTGATGCCCAACTCCATGATGCGGTGATAGGCCGGGTGGAACTCGACCTCGTCGATGCGATTGCCGTAGCGGTCGAAAGGCTTGAACTTCGGCTTGTTCTCGTTGGCGATGAAGCCCAGTTGCATCAGCTCGCCGCCCGCCACCGGCCCGAACGCGGCGATCTCTTTCTCGGCCCAGCCGCCGCCCTCGCGCAGCAGCGCCTCGCGCAACGGCAGATCGGTGGCATACGCATCGTAAGGCGCGAGCGGCGGCGCCTGGTTGCTGACTTCATGGGTGATGAAGGCAGTGCTGAGTGGCTGGTTCATATGATTACTCCTTGGCGCCAACGGCCCGCAGGCACAGTGCAATGATGGAATCGGCAACGGACTCGCGCGCCGTCGGTGCGGAATGCAGCAAAGGCCCGAGCAGAGCCTCACCCAGCACACCGACCAGGGCCGCCGCCGTGATATGGGCATCCTGTTGTGCGAATTCTCCGGAAGCGACGCCCTCTTCCAGCAAGGCCTCCAACACCCGCGCATAAGCCGCGCGGTAATTGAGGCGCTCGGCCTCGACCTGCGGATCGACCGGTTCGGCGATCAGTGCATAAGCCAGTCGCCGGTTGCGCAGGGCGCGGTTGATGAAGGTGGTCACCGCCAGCCTCAAACGCTGCGAGCAACTTCCGTCCGCCGCAGCCGCCGCCTGCATCGCGTCCACTTCACGCTGTGAGTTGTCGCGGAACACCTCGGCAAACAGCTCGATCTGGGTCGGGAAGTAGCGATAGATGGTGCCGGTAGCCACGCCCGCTGCCGCCGCCACCGCGCTCATCTGCGCCGAGCGGAAACCGCCCTGGGCCACCAGCGTGCGCGCCGCCTCCAGGATGGAGAGCCTGACCCCATCCTTGCGTGCCCGCACCAGCGCTGTTTCACGGTAGGCCATAAATTGAACTCACATTCATTCCTTAAAGGATTGAACTCCGATTCATTGTTTAAGTCAAGGCCGGGACACCGCCCTCTATTCCATCCGCATCTCCCGCAGTCCGCCCCCGCGGGGTAGCCGCCACGCGGCGAGGGCGCGATAATCCGCGACCCCATGGCTTCCCCCTCCGTGTCCGACACCGCCCCCGTCCTCAGCACCCTGCCCCTGCCCGCGGCGGCCGGTGGGCGCACGCACTGGTCCGGCCTGCCCGGCCCTGCAATGGCCCTGGCCATTGCCGAGGCCGCTGCGCGCCACGACGGCCTGGTGGTGGCGATCACCGCCGGCGAGCAGCACGCCTATCGCCTGGAAGAGGAATTGCGCTTCTTCCTCGACCGGCAGCAGCTGGTGACACATTTCCCGGATACCGAGACGCTTCCCTACGACCCGTACTCGCCGCACCAGGAAATCCTCTCCGACCGCCTCGCCGCGCTGTACCGCCTGCCCGAGTTGACTCGCGGAGTGCTGATCGTCACCGCCGGCACCCTGCTGGAGCGCCTGCCGCCGCGCGCCTGGCTCAATGGCCGCATGCTGCTGCTCAAGGCCGGCGACAAGCTGCCGCCGCTGGCCTTCCGCGAGCGTCTGGTCGCCGCCGGCTACCAGAGCGTGTCGGAAGTGCAGACCCAGGGCGAGTTCGCCGTGCGCGGCGCCCTCATCGACGTGTTCCCGATGGGCTCGGCCGTGGCCTACCGCCTCGACCTGTTCGACGATGAAGTCGAGACCATCCGCCAGTTCGATCCGGAGACGCAGCGCTCCACCGAAAAAGTGGACGAGATCCGCCTGCTGCCGGCGCGCGAATTCCCCACCGACAAGGAAGGCATCGAAACCTTCCGCCGCCGCTACCGCGAATACTTCCCCGGCGACCCTGCGCGCTCGCGCATCTATGCCGAAGTCAGCAAGGCGCTGATGCCGGGCGGCATCGAAGCCTACCTGCCGCTGTTCTTCAACCCGGCCCCGGGCATGGACGGGGGCGGCACTGCCACCCTGTTCGACTACCTGCCCGCTGGCAGCCTGATGGTCGAAGCCGACGACATCGCCGCCGCCCTCGCCACCGAGTGGAAGCAGATCGAGGAACGTCACGAGCGCTATTCCGGCAACCTCGAGCGGCCGCTGATGAAACCGGCCGACCTGTTCCTGGAACCATGGCTGGCGCAGAAACGCCTGTCTTTCTATGCCTCCGTCGGCATCAGCCTGGAAGCCGACGCCGGCGTCGAAATGCTGACAGCCGGCGCGGAAGCGGTGCGCAGCTTCCTCACTTCCAGCGCCGACCGCGTGCTGTTCGTGGCCGAGTCCGCCGGCCGCCGCGAAGCCCTGCTCGACTGGCTCAAGCCGCTCGGCCTGCAAAGCCGCGTGCACGACAGCTGGGCCGCCTTCGTCGCCGATCGCAACCGCTACGGCATCACTCTCGGCCCGCTGCAGGACAGCTTCCGCGTCAGCGTTGCCGGCGTCGCCCTCATTGCCGAGGCGCAGGTGTTCGGCCAGCGCGCGCCGCTAACCCTGTCAGTGCGCAAGCGCGGCAAGATCCGCGATCCCGAAACCATCCTGCGCGATCTCAACGACCTCAAGCCGGGCGCGCCAGTGGTGCACATCGAGCACGGCGTCGGCCGCTACCTCGGCCTGCAGAAACTCGATGCCGGCGGCGTCGAGGCCGAATACCTGGTGCTGGGCTACGCCGACGGCGACAAGCTCTATGTGCCGGTCGCCTCGCTGAATCTGATCCATCGCTACACCGGCGCCGAGAGCGAAGCCGCGCCGCTGCACAGCCTCGGCTCGGAGCGCTGGTCCAAGGCCCGGGCCAAGGCCAAAGAGCGCGCCGCCGACGTCGCCGCCGAGCTGTTGCAGGTGCAGGCCCGCCGCGCCGCCAAGCCGGGCACGCCGATGCTGTTCGACGAAGCCGACTACGCCCGCTTCTGCGAAGGCTTCCCGTTCCTGCCCACGCCCGACCAGCAGAAGGCCATCGACGCCGTGCTGGCCGACCTCGCCGGCACCAAGCCGATGGACCGCGTGGTCTGCGGCGATGTCGGCTTCGGCAAGACTGAGGTGGCGCTGCGCGCCTGCTTCACCGCCGCCCGCGCCGGCAAGCAGGTCTGCGTATTGGCACCGACCACCCTGCTGGTGCAGCAGCACGAAAAGAACTTCCGCGACCGCTTCGCTGACTGGCCGCTGCGCATCGCCGGCCTGTCGCGCATGCGCACCGCCAAGGAGCAGACCGCCCTACTGCAAGACTTGCGCGATGGCAAGATCGACATCGTCATCGGCACCCATCGGCTATTGCAGGACGACGTGCGCTTCAAGGACCTGGGCCTGGTGGTGGTCGACGAGGAGCACCGCTTTGGCGTGCGCCACAAGGAGCGCCTGAAGAACCTGCGCGCCGAAGTGCACCTGCTGACCCTCACCGCCACGCCGATCCCGCG
>FTIF01011783.1_pt1 | contig 12267 bp, 12 predicted proteins | sample 1658001 | NCBI WGS metagenome assembly FTIF01 (sample SAMEA3914789, study PRJEB12502) | metagenome | biome: forest; material: soil | place: Canada | collected 2011-07-03 | depth 0.3 m | reverse complement strand
GGCCAAGCCGATCTTCCTGGCCGTGATCGACGCGCCGGCACCGATGACCCGGTCCAGGCCGCTGCCGCCGCCGCCCGGCCTGCGCGTTCCGGCGCCGCCCCCGCTGGAGTTGCCGCTGATCGCGCCGGAGCCCTCGCCGTCGCCTTCCCTGCTCGTGGCCCAGGTCGCGGCGCCGACGCCAGCCGCCCCGGCGGCGCCGGTCGCCGAACCGGCGCCCGTGCAGGCCGCCGTGGCCGCCCCCGCTCCGAAGACGATTCCTGCATCGGCGGTGCAATACCTGGTGCCGCCCGCGCCGGCGTACTCGCGCGTCTCGGCCAGGATGAAGGAATCCGGCAAGGCCTTGATCCGCGTCTACATCGATGAGGCGGGCATGCCGCACAACGTCCAGCTCGCCACGTCGACCGGTTTCGCTCGCCTGGACGACGCCGCGCTCGCCGCCGTGCGCAATTGCCGCTTCAAGCCCTATCTGGAGAACGGCGTCGCCGTCGCCGGGTGGGCCGCCATCCCCATCGAATTCGAGCTGCCGAAATGAACACCACCGCCCTCCTCGACGCCCCGCTGGCCGTGACCCCTCCTGGCGACGAGGCGTTCGAACGCCGCTTCGTGACGGCCACGCCGGCTCCGCTGGCCAACGTGCGCAGCATCACCAGCCAACAGCTGTTCGGCGAATTCCCCGAAGTGCAGATCGCCCACGCGGGCGCCGTCTACCGGCTTCGCCGGACCTCGCTCGGCAAGCTGATCCTGACCAAATGACGGCAGCGGCCGGCCAGCCCGCGCGCGCGTGGTGGCTCAAGACGCTCTATCGCTGGCACTGGATCAGCTCCGCCATCGCGTTGGTGGGCATGCTGCTGTTCGCGGCCACCGGCCTGACGCTGAACCATGCGGCGCAGATCGAGGCCCATCCGGTCGTCGTCGATCGCCAGGCCCGGTTGCCCGCGGCGCTGCTGGCCGCGCATGCGCCGGCCGCCGGCGCGAGCAGGCACGACGGTCCGCTGACGCCCGACCTGGCCGACTGGGTCGCCGGCGCGCTGCGGGTGGACGTGCACGGCCGCTCCGCGGAGTGGTCGACCGACGAGATCTACGTGGCGATGCCGCGGCCCGGCGGCGACGCCTGGGTGCGCATCGATCGGGCCAGCGGCGAGGCCGAGCTGGAAGACACGAGCCGTGGCTGGGTGTCCTATCTGAACGACCTGCACAAGGGCCGCAACGCCGGCACGGCCTGGAGCTGGTTCATCGACGCGTTCGCCGCCGCCTGCCTGGTCTTTTCCGTCACGGGCCTGTTCATTCTCAAGCTGCACGCCGGCAATCGCCCGGGCACCTGGCCGCTGGTGGGCATGGGCCTGGTGCTGCCGGTGCTGCTGGCCATTCTCTTCATCCACTGATCCCGCCACCATGTTGATCCGCTACTCATTCGCCCTCACCGCCGCCGTGACGGCCGTGCCCGCCCTGTCCGCCGAACTGACGCTGAAGGTCCAGCTGCCGCGCATGGACATCGCCGAATACCACCGGCCGTATCTGGCCGCCTGGATCGAGAAGGCCTCCGACCAGTCCTATGCCGGCAACGTCGCGCTCTGGTACGACGTCAAGAAGCGCGACAACGGCGGCGCCAAGTGGCTTAAGGAGATGCGCCAGTGGTGGCGCAAGAGCGGCCACGACGTGCAGGCGGTCGATGGCGTCAGCGGCGCGACGCGCACCGCCGGCGACCACGCACTCAACCTGCTCGACTCCAGAGCCGTGGCGGCGCTGGCGCCAGGCCAGTACGAGGTCGTCGTGGAGGCCGCGCGCGAGAACGGCGGCCGCGAGGTCGTGCGCGTGCCCTTCGAGTGGCCGCTGCGCAAGGCCCGGTCCGTCCAGGTACAGGGCCAGGGCGAGCTCGGCGCCGTGTCCATCATCGCCCAGCCTTGAACGCGCCTTGTCCATGAAAGCCTCCATGCACGCCCTCTTGCCTCCACGCTTCGCCTTGCTCGCCTTTGGCGCGCTGCTGTCGCTGTCAGCCCATGCGCACCGCCCCTGGCTGCTGCCGTCGGCCACGCTCACGGACGGCCCGTCGCCGGTCGTCAGCGTCGACGCCGCGATTTCCGAAGACCTGTTCGAGTTCGACTCGTTTCCGCTCATGCTGGACACGCTGCGCGTGACGGCCCCCGACGGCAGCGCCGTGCCCACCGATGCGCGCACGGAGGCCAAACGACGCGTCACGTTCGACGTCAAGCTGGTGCAGAAAGGCACGTTCCGGATCAGCGGTGTGACCGATACGGCGATGGCATCGTGGAAGGCCAACGGCGAGACCAGGCGCTGGCGCGGCTCTTCCGCGGCGCTCGCCAAGGAAGTGCCGCCAGACGCGCAGGATCTGCAGGTGTCGCGCACGCTGGCCCGCGCCGAGACCTTCGTCACCAACGAGACGCCCAGCGCGTTGGCGGCCACCGTCAGCGGCGACGGCCTGGAGCTGCTGCCGCTGACCAATCCCACCGACCTGAGCGTCGGCGACACCAGCCGCTTTCGCCTGCTGCTCGACGGCCAGCCGTTTGCCGGCGCCGACGTCACGATCATCCGGGGCGGCAATCGCTATCGCTACAAGATGGGCGAGATCGCGATCAGGACCGACGCCGCCGGCGAGTTCAGCGTCGCCTGGCCCGAGGCCGGCCGCTACTGGATGGGCGCCAGCCATGGCGGCCGTCCACAAGGCGGAGCAAGCGCGGCGTCGGCCGCACAGGCCACGGCGCCGGCCGGCGGCAATCGCCGCGAGTCCTACTCGGCCACCTTCGAGGTGCTGCCCAAGTGAGCCTCGCGACCGCGGCCCGGCCGACGCGACGCGTGCTCGTGCCCGCGGCGGTCGACCGCGCGCCGCCGCCGCTCGGCGCCCACCTGCACGAGTTCGGCGGCCGCACGATGGGCACCACCTGGAGCGTGCGCCTGGCGGCGGCCGCGCAACTGCAGCGCGAGCCCGTGCTGCGGGCGATCCAGGGCGCGCTGAACGAAGTCGTCGACCAGATGAGCACATGGGACGAGCAGTCCGACCTGTGTCGCTTCAACCGCGCCGCACCCGGCACGTGGCACGCGCTCCCTGGCGCCTTCCTCGACGTGCTGACCTGCGCGCGCGACATCGCCGAACGCAGCGACGGCGCGTTCGATCCGACCGCCGGCGCGCTGGTCGACGCGTGGGGATTCGGCCCCGTCGCGCGCCGCGGCATCCCCGCTGGCGACCGCATCGCCCACGCGCGCGGCCTGGCCGGCTGGCGCCGGCTCGAACTCGACGCCGTCCGGCGATCGGCGCGCCAACCCGGTGGCCTCGCGCTCGACTTGTCCGCGATCGCCAAGGGCTTCGGCGTCGACCAAGTCGCCCGCCGCCTGGGCGCTCTGGGCATCGCCAGCCATCTGGTGGAAGTCGGCGGCGAGTTGCGCGGCAGCGGCGTCAAGCCCGATGGGCAGCCGTGGTGGGTGCAACTGGAGCATCCCGAGTCGCACGCGGACGACACGCCGACGCTGCTCGCGCTGCACGGCCTGTCGGTGGCCACGTCTGGCGACTACCGCCGCTGGTTCGAGCACGACGGCCTCCGGTTCAGCCACACGATCGACCCGCGCGACGGCCTGCCGATCCGCCACGGGCTGGCCTCGGTGACCGTGATCCACGCCGAGTGCATGCGGGCCGACGCGTGGTCGACCGCGCTGGTCGTGCTGGGCCCCGACACCGGCCCGGCGCTCGCGAACCGCCTGGGCCTGGCGGCGCGCTTCATCGTGCGCTGCGGCTTGCACTTCGAAGAGCGCACCAGCGCCGCGTTCGACCAGTTGCTGCGATGAGCGCCGCCCGGCCGCCCGAAGGCGCTCGCAGCGCAGTGCGCAGCACGGAGGTTGCCGGGTGACTGCGTTCGGCCTCGACGCCCCGCGCCTGCTGGCCGCGGCGGCCACCGTCATGCTGTACGGCGCGCTGTGCCTGGCCGTCGTGCTCGACGAACGCCGCAAGGCCGCCGGCGCCGCGTCGCGCGCGCGGGCGTTCGCAGGCGCGGGGGACGCGCGGGCGCGCCCGCTGCTGATCGTGCACGCGAGCCAGACCGGCGCCGCGGAGCAACTGGCCTGGCAGACAGCCCAGGCGCTGCACGGCGCCGCGCTACCGCTGCGCGTCGCGGCGCTGGGCACGCTGGCGCCCGCCGACCTGGCCGCGGTGTCCGCGGTGCTGTTCATCGCGAGCACCTGCGGCGAAGGCGACGCGCCGGACAGCGCCACCCCCTTCGTCCGCCGTTTCATGAGCGGACCGGCCGTCGACTCGTTGGCGGGCCTGCACTACGGGCTGCTCGCGCTCGGCGACCACGAGTTCGCGAACTTCTGCGCGTTCGGACGGCGCCTCGACGCCTGGCTGGGCGCGCAAGAGGCCCGGCCGCTGTTCGGGCGCATCGATGTCGACGGCCTGGCCCCGCGCGACCTGGCGCGCTGGAAGCACGAACTCGGACGGCTGGCCAGCGTCGGCGACACGCTCGCCTGGAGCGAACCGACGCGCGAGACGTGGCGGCTGGCGCGGCGCACGCATGTCAACCCGGGCAGCTGCGGCGCCCCGGTGTTCCACCTGGAGCTCGAGCCGCCCGCCGGCGCGACGCCCGCGTGGGAGCCCGGCGACCTGCTGCAGATCCGCGTGCCGCATGCGCCCGACCAGCCGCGCGAATACTCGATCGCCTCGATCCCCGCCGAGGGCAGCGCGCACCTGCTCGTGCGCCAGGAGCGCCGTCCCGACGGCAGCCTCGGCCTGGCCTCGGGCTGGCTGACGCGCGACGCCGAGGTCGGCGCCGGGGTGGTGCTCAACACGCTGGCGCACCGCAACTTCCGCCTCGGCGACAACGCCGACCGGCCGCTGATCCTGATCGGCAACGGCACCGGCATCGCGGGCCTGCGCGCGCACCTCAGCGCGCGCAACGCGCAGGCAGGCACGCACAACTGGCTCGTGTTCGGCGAGCGCCAGGCGGCGCACGACTTCCACTTCCGCGCCGACGTCGAGGCCTGGCAGGCCAGCGGCACGATCGCGCGCCTCGACCTCGCGTTCTCGCGCGACCAGGCCGCCAGGCACTACGTGCAGGATCGCCTGCGCGCCCAGCCCGACGCGGTGCGCGAATGGCTGGACGACGGCGCGGCCGTCTACGTCTGCGGCAGCCTGCAGGGCATGGCCACCGGCGTGGAGGAGGCGCTCGTGGACATCGTCGGCAACGACCGGCTGGAAGCGTTGATCGAGGCAGGCCGCTACCGGCGCGACGTCTACTGAATCAGACCTCGGACCACTGCCGCAGCAGGTTGTGATAGTGGCCCGTGAGCCCGACGACGGCCGCGTTGTCGCCCACCTGCTCGCGCAGCGACTGGATGTTCTGGTCGAGCTCGAACAGCATCTGGCGCTGCGCCGGATCGCGCACCAGGCTCTGCACCCAGAAGAACGACGCCACGCGCACGCCCCGGGTCACCGGATGCACGCGGTGCAGGCTGCTGGACGGGTACAGGATCAAGTCGCCCGCCGGCAGCTTCACGGCGTGCGTGCCGTAGGTGTCGACGATCTCCAGCTCGCCGCCGTCGTACTCGTGCGGCCCGGCCAGGAACAAGGTGCACGACAGGTCGGTGCGCATCTGCAGCGGGGTGCCCGGCACCGAGCGCACCGCGCCGTCCACGTGCAGCCCGTAGTGCTCGCCGCCTTCGTAGCGATTGAACAGCGGCGGCATGTGGCGCAGCGGCAGGGCGGCCGCCACGTACAGCGGATGGCGCGCCAGTGCGGCCAGCACGACGCGGCCCAGTTCCTGGCCCACCGGCGAGAACTCGTCGAGCTGCCGGTTGCGCTTGACCTGCGCGCCCTGCTCGCCCACCGTGGCGCGGCCGTCCACCCAGCTCGTCTCGTCCAGGCGGCGCCGCAGGTCGGCGACCTGGGCCGGGGTCAATACGTCGGGCACGTGCAGCAGCATGATGGGGCGAGCCAATGGAAATGACAGACGCCCCCGAAGGGACGAGCGATCGAGGATCAGAACTTCACGTTGAGCGACAGCAAGCCGTTGCGCCCGGCGCCCGGCGTATAGCGCGAGCCGCCGTTGTTCAGCGACTGGATGTACTTGCGGTCGAACAGGTTGTACACGTTCAGCTGCAACTGCAGGTTGGTCGAAATGTCGTACGAGGCCATCGCATTGCCGACCCAGTACGAGGGCGCGGTCAGCAGGAAGGTGGTCGGTGCCGCGATCGCGCTGCTGCGCGCCGAGGTGTCGGCATGGATCATGCCGCCGCCCACCGTGAAGCCGGCCGGCAGTTTGTAGGTGACCCACGACGTGAACGTGTTCTTCGGCGAGAACACGATCACCCCGCCCTGCTGCGTCGGCGCGCCGCGCAGGATCTTCGAGTCCATGTTCGAGTAGCCGACGCTGACGGCCAGCGCCTTCGTGACGTTGCCCACCAGGCCCAGCTCGACACCCTGGACGCGGCGCTTGCCCACCTGCGAGTACGTCGGCACCGTGGCGCCGTCGGAGATCAGTTCGTTGCTGTTCTCGCTGCGGTAGACGGCCGCCGTGGCCAGCAGATCGCCATCCAGCAGATCACACTTCGTGCCGACCTCGACGTTCGTGCCTTCCTGCGGCTTCAGGCCGGCCTGGGCCTGGCTGTTGGACTGGCTGGACAACGCGAAGTTGGTGCCGCCCGGGGGTTGGCGCGAGTCCGAGTACGTGACGTAGACGCTGCCGCTCTTGACCGGCTTGTAGACAGCGCCGACCTTGTAGCTCCACAACTGGCCGGTGAGGCCGAGCTGGGCGTTGTTCACCAGCGCGGCCGTCGGCACGGTGGCCGACGCCGCCGTGTAGGTCGCGGAGCCGGTGTCGGTGTGGTACTTGTCGAAGCGCAGGCCGCCGTTGATCAGGAGGCTGTCGGTGATGTTCAAGGTCTCGAACGCGTAGGCCGACGCCGTCAGCGTACTGCCCAGCGTGTAGGTGCCCATGTACCTGGGCATGGCGACGGCGTCGTTCGGGTTCGGGTCGTACAAGTTGGCCGCACCGGTGGTGCTGACCGGCGTCGAGGTCTTCTGGCGTTCCCAGCTCAGCTCGAAACCGGTGGACAGCGAATTCTTCAGCCCGAAGGTGTTGAACTCGGAAGCGAGGTTGGTCTGGTTGGTCAGGATCTCGTTGTCCTGATCCCGGCCCTGGCGCGAGCGCGTGGCCGTGTCGTCGGCCGCGCCGGACGTCGGCGTGACGACGGCGTTGACGCCCGTGACGACCACGCCTTCGACCGTGCGGCCGATGCGCGTCGTGTTGCGCAGCGTGAAGCCGGGCGCCAGATCGTGCTCGAGCCGGGAGGTGAGCATGTCCATCTTCACGTGGTCGAAATCGCTGCTCAGGCCGTAGAAATTGCTCGAGTCCACCGGCGGCCCGGGAATCAGCGCGGTGGCGCCGGTGCCGTAGGCGTAGCCCTTCAGGCCGAACGTGGACACGCCGCCGTCGGGCACGTTGTCCTGCTGGACGTGCAGATAGCTGAGCGTCTCGCGCGTGGCCGTGCCCAGGCCGTACGCGAACGTCGGCGCGACGCCCCAGCGCTTGCTCTTGACCTCGTCGCGGCCCGGCGTCCCGTAGTCCTGCGCCATCAGGTTCAGGCGGAACGCGCTGCCGGGAAGGACGGCGAGCGGCTGGTTCAGGTCGGCCGTCAGGCGCTTGCGGCTGTCCGTGCCGCCGATCAGCGTGCCGGTGGCGAAGGCGTCGGCCTGCGGTGCCTTCGAGACGAGGTTGATGTAGGCCGACGAGGCACCGCGGCCGATGTCGGAGCCCGACGGGCCCTTGACCACTTCGACCTGGTCGATGTTGAACATGTCGCGCGACACGGCGCCCAGGTCGCGGATGCCGTCGACGAAGATGCTTTGCGAGCTGTCGAAGCCGCGCAGGTTGATCGAGTCGCCGGTCTGCGTGCTGCCGTTCTCGCCGAGCTGCATCGTCACGCCCGGGGTGTTGCGCAGGGCTTCCGTCAGCGTGGTGGCCTGCTGTTGCTGCAGGAGTTCCTTCTTGATGACGGTGATCGTCTGCGGCGTGTCGACGATGGGCTGCGTGAACTTCGGAGACGAAAGAACGTCGGCCTTCAGTTCGTTGTCCTTGGCGGCCTGCACCTTCACCGTGGGCAGCGTGGTTTCGGTCGGCCTGGCCTGCGAGGCGGCCGGTACGGGCGCCGCGGCGGACTGGGCCAGGACGGCACCAGGAAGCGCAAGGGCGGCCGCGGCCAGGGCCAGCGTGGAGCGATGGCGCGGTTGATGGGTGGCCGTGTGCTTGCGGCTCGAGATGTAGCTCATGGATCTGCTCCGAAAGAGGGCTCTGGACGGTGTGGCTGGCGTCCGGCGGCCTCGCTCGGCGAGATCCTGGGAGTTGCTGGCTGGGGTTCGGGGTGAACCGATCAACTGAGAATGGTAACTATTCTCATTACAAAGATCAACAAAACACGACGTCCAGCAACGCAAATCGGCGCCCTTACCACATGCGACGCGCCCCTCACGCCACACCGGCAGCCCCGCGACGGCGTATGCTCGCGGCCTTTCCGTTTCACGAGGTTCTTCCCATGGCTTCCGCAGCACCCGCCAAGACTTCCGCCTTCATGAAGGCTCTCAAGCCGAGCCCCGAGCTCGCCGCCGTCGTCGGCGCCACGCCGCTCCCGCGCACCGCGGTCACGAAGGCGCTGTGGGACTACATCAAGGCCCACAACCTGCAGAATCCGGCCAACAAGCGCAACATCCTGTGCGATGCCAAGCTCAAGGCCGTGATGGGCAAGGACGAGGTCACGATGTTCGAGATGACCGGCCTGGTCGGCAAGCACCTGAGCTGATTCCCGCTCCCCGACCCGAGTGCGCCGCGCCCCTTGCGTGGGCGCCCGGGTCGCGCCGGCTGTTGGCTGCACCGTCAACCGCTGGAGACACGCCAAGTCGACGTGCTGGATGGCCGTCGACGGCCAGCGATCCTGGCGCCACGCGGCGCCCGCTCGCCCAGCGTCCCGCACGCTCGCAGCCGTATCTGCCGAGCCGGCCACGCTCGCACGGCCGGGTTCCAGGTACCCCGTTTGCCATACTCGCCGCGTCCGGCGGCTCGATATCATGAGATGGCCCGGTGCTGCCCGAGGCAGCGGCAAAATCCATACTCGGCAGCAGTATTTTCAGCCTTGCCCAAGCGGCGCGGACGTGAATTGATCCATGCTTGGGGGATACGCGACTGCTTTCAGACCGATACCGCGATGATCATCTGGTCCATCATCACCGTCTATCTCGCATGCATCCTGGTGGTGCACTACCGTGGCCGGGTGCGGCACAGTTTCTGGGGCCAGGTGTTCGACCATTCCGGCCTGCTCGCGCCGGTCAACGTGTTCCTGTATGCGTTCTCCGCCGTCCCCAACAAGCCCTACATCTCGCCAACCCATTTCCCCGAGCTCGAAGCGTTGCGCGACCATGCCGACGTGATCCGCGAGGAAGGCCTGGCCCTGATGGCCCACGCCCGGATGCGCGCCCCCGACGGCAAGGACGACGCCGGGTTCAACTCGTTCGCCAAGGCCGGCTGGAAACGCTTCTACCTGAAGTGGTACGGCGATGCGCACCCGTCCGCGCGGCGGCTGTGCCCGCGCACCACCGAACTGCTGCACGCCATTCCCAGCGTGAGCGGTGCCATGTTCGCCACGCTGCCGCCCGGCGCCGTGCTCAATCCCCACAAGGATCCGTACGCGGGCTCGATGCGATATCACCTGGGGTTGGTCACACCCAATGACGACGCCTGCTATATCGAGGTCGACGGGCAGCCCTACAGCTGGCGCGACGGCGAAGGCGTGATATTCGACGAAACCTTCATCCACAAGGCCGAGAATCGTACCGACGTCGAGCGGCTGATACTGTTCTGCGATGTCGCCAGGCCGATGCGAACCCGCTTCGCGCGCAGTTTCAACCAGTGGTTCGGACGCCACGTCGTTTCCGCGGCGAGTTCTCCCAACGAGCCCGGTGACCGCACCGGACTGATCAATCGGCTGTTCTTCCTGTCGCACATCGCCGGACAACAGCGGCGGCGCTTCAAGGCCTGGAACCGCACGGTCTACAAGATCACGAAGGCCGGACTGGCGCTGGGCCTGGCGGCCGCGCTGATCCTGCCGGGATCGCTGCGCACGATCCAGCACGTGATGTCCGCCAAGGCAGGGGCGCATGCCAGCGACGACCGAGGTCGCCCGTCGACGCTGTCGGCGAACTGAAGGCCGCGGCGGCGAGGCCGCAAACGTCGACCACGTCACGGTTCGGATGCCGTGGCCGGCCGGCGGCTTCCGCTACGATCGAGCTCGGACCCCGATGCATCGCCCCCCGCGGCGAACCCCCTTTGAGCTTAGCAAACGCCCTCTCCGAACTGCGCCTGACGACCCGCGCCGACCACGATCGGATCGAAAACACCCTGCGCCTGACCGAGCCGATGTCCATGGCGCGCTATGCAGCCATCCTGTGCGGCTTCGACGCCTTCCTGCGCGTCTGGGAGCCGCGCATCCACGCCGCGCTGCCGGAGCGCCTGCAGGGCTGGTTCCGTGCGCGTCGGCGCGGCGGCTTTGCCAGCGCGGACGTCGAGTGGCTGCGTTCCGTGGCCGGCGTCGAGCCGGTGCCCATGGCGGCCACCCTGGCGGCGCTGCTGCCGCTGGGCGATCCCGCCGAGGTGTTCGGCTCGCTGTACGTGATCGAGGCGGCGGCCCTCGATGGCCGCATGATCGCGCCGCACCTCAAGACCTCGCTGCGCGTGGGACAGGGCCGCGGCGCGAGCTACTTCCACGGCTTCGGCGGCGAAACCGGGGTGATGTGGGACAACTTCCACGTGCTGGCGTCGCTCGAGATCGGCGAGTCGTCGCGTTCCACGGTCAGGGCCTGCCAGAGCGCCAGGCGCACGTTCGCCGCGCTGATCGAGCTGTTTGCGCCGCTGGCGCCCGCCGTCGAAACGGCCCCTGTTCGCGCGCCCGCTGCGCAGGAGATCGCGCCGGCACTGCTGCTGGCCTTTGCAGAAGACGACCCCGAGAGCACCCGACCGGCCCCGCTGGGCGACATGCACATCGACCTGCGGGTGGATGACGCCGGCGATACCCTGGGCTGTCGCAGCTGACACGTCCGCACGCGGTGCGTTCGAGTCGCCCTAGCCGACGGAGCCGCAACCCGGGCCGTCGAAGGTCCACGTGCTGACCTTGCCGTTCTCGACGAGGAAGCGCGTCGTGCAGGTGACCGGCGTCGCCTGACCGACCGGCGCCGTCACGCCGACACCGCCGCCCACCGACGTGTGCCCGCCGCCGAAACCGAAGCCGCCGATGCTGAAGCTCATCGTCGGGGGCGGCACCGCGCCGTTGTTGACGACATAGGTGAGCCACCGGCCGCTGCCGATCTGCTCCTCGGCCACCGGCTTGCCCCAGCGCGCGCGCAACGTGTCCTCGGGGGCGCCCTGCCACTGGCTCAGGGCCTGTTCGTAGGCGACGCTGCCGGATGGCGGCGTGGCGCATCCGGCGGCGGCGAGCGCGAGCGCGCCGCAAAGAAGGAGGGATCGTGTCGGCACCCGCATCGTTTTCTCCTCGTGAGAGCTGTCCTGCCGCAATGATGCACCTTGCAGGGCGACGCGCTCGCCCGGCCGGGGCCGGCGTCGCGCCGACGCAGGGGTGTCCGTCCGGCCCGCAGGCCTTATTCATGACAGTTGACATCCATTTATCATGATGTCTATACTTTATAAATCGACATCCACTACGGACGACTCCCATGCCACGCGTCTCCAGAGCCCAGGCCGACAGCCATCGCGAACAGATCACCGACGCCTCCGCACGCCTGTTCAAGGAGCGTGGACTGAAAGCCGTCAGCGTCGCCGACCTGATGGGCGCGGCCGGCCTCACCCACGGCGGCTTCTACGGACACTTCGAGTCCAAGGACGCGCTGGCCGGCATCGCCGTCGCCCACGCGTTCGAACAATCGGCCGAGCGCTGGCACAAGCGCATCGCCGGCAAGCCCGACGACGCCGCCCGCCGCGCCGCGCTGGTCGAGAAGTTCCTGACCGCGCAGAGCCTGAAGGACGTCGGCATGGGCTGCCCGACGGTCGCGCTCGCCACCGATGTCGCACGCGAGCCCGTCACGGCGCCGATCCGCACCGCCTACCTCGACGGCCTCGAAGGCCTCGTGCAGATCCTCGCCGACGTCGAGGACGGGCCGGACGCCCCTGCCCGCCGCAGCGCGGCGCTGGCCGACTACGCCACCATGGCCGGCGCCCTGCTGCTGGCGCGCGCCACCGAAGGGGCGCCGCTGTCGGCCGAACTCCT
>FTIF01005331.1_pt1 | contig 12313 bp, 10 predicted proteins | sample 1658001 | NCBI WGS metagenome assembly FTIF01 (sample SAMEA3914789, study PRJEB12502) | metagenome | biome: forest; material: soil | place: Canada | collected 2011-07-03 | depth 0.3 m | reverse complement strand
AGAGGTTGGGTCGACAGCCGGCGGCCGATGGTGTCCCTGCCGATAGTTCACGGAAAGATGGACAGGCCGCCGTACCGGGTTTGAACGAATTCCTCCGCCTGCGGTCAACCGGCTATGCGCCGCGTCGACGGCGCTTTATTTTTCGCAACCACATTGCACATTGATCAAGGGGTTGAAGTAATGAAACAGTCCACTGGCAGGCACTTCGGCGCCCGTCTGATGAGCGGCCAAGCGGCCCTCGGTATCGGCATGGTCGCAGCGGTCGTGGCGGGTGTCGCCGCCTGCGGCAGCAACAACAACAACAACTGCCACAACGTGCCCCAGGCCACCGGCCTGATCGGTCAGCCGAGCTATACCCAGAACACGCCGAACACCGGTGGCGTCTCCGCCACTGCGCTGGGCGGCGTCCAAGGCTCTTCTGCCGTGTATACCAATAACGGCACCAGCACCGTGTATGTGGCGGATTTCACCAACCACCGCATCCTCGGCTTCAGCGGCGTGCCCACCGGCATCAACGCCACCGCGGCGTCGTTCATCATCGGCCAGTCTTCCCCGACCGACCAGAATTCCGGCACCGCCCCCGACGCCACCAACCCGATCAAGTTCGACAATCCGAGCAAGGTCTGGATCGCCACCACCCCCGTCCATAGCTACCTGGCTGTTGCCGATTCCGGCAACAACCGCGTGCTGATCTGGAACACGCCGCCCGTGGGCAATACCGCGCCCGACGTGGTTCTGGGCCAGCCGGACTTCACCACCGGTGATGCCAATCACCCCGGCGCAGTGCCGTCCGCTTCCAGCCTGAGCCGTCCTACGGCCGCTGTCATCAGCACCACCGGCCAGCTGGTCGTGGTGGACAAGGGCAACAACCGCGTGCTGGTCTGGAACACGGTGCCGACCGTCAGCAACACCCCGGCGGACTTCGAGCAGGGCCAGGTCGCCACCGACGCCACCACCGGCGCGGTGACCTGCACCACGGCAAATCCGTACTGCTTCAAAACCAACATCCAGGACATCGACAAGTTCAACGGCACCACCAACATCCTGGCGATGCGTCAGCCGTCCGACGCCTGGACCGATGGCTCGAACCTGTTCGTCACCGACACCGGCAACAACCGCGTGCTGTACTGGGCCGGCGTGCCCAACACCATGAACCAGCTGCCGGCCAACCTGCTCGGCGCCAACCAGTTCGGCACCTACACCCCGGGCGGCGGCTCCGGCACCCAGGCCTTCAACGCGCCCTGGGGCGTGGCTTCCGACGGCGCCAGCGTGTTCGTCGGCGACACCGGCAACAACCGCGTGCTCGAGTTCCAGTCCTTTGTGACCTCGCCGAGAAACGGCTCTCCCGCGACCTACGTCTACGGCCAGCAGGATTTCACCCACATCACCCAGAACGATCCGGATCAGGACGGCAAGATCGGCGACCAGCGCGACAGCCCGGCCGGCAACGGCATCACTGCCGGCACCATGTTCAGCCCGCAGGGCGTGTATGTGAACGCCTCGCTCAATCTGATCCTGGTCTCGGACAGCGGCAACAGCCGCATCACGCGCTTCCCCATCACCGGCCCGAGCAGCACCGGTCCGAACGGCCCCTACGGCGTCGATGGCAGCGACACCAACGACGGCAACTTCTGCTTCTGATCCGCTGAAGTCGCTTCAAGGCCGCCCCGGGCTTGCGCCCGGGGCGGCTTTTTTATTGGCCGCGGCGTCTTGGTAATGGCAGAATTTCAGTCGCCGCCGGCCGTTATCCGCCGGGGTGGAAAGGCGCCCCGCGCCTTGAACCGGGCTGCCGCAGCCCCCATTGAGCTGAACATGCAATTGGTTACACTGTTGACATGAGCGAGCGTGAACGCGATATCGGCACCGGCCTCGTGGTCGAGGAGGCCAAGCCGCGCCTGCAGACGCCGCCGCTGTACAAGGTCATCATGATCAACGACGACTTCACGCCGATGGAGTTCGTGGTCGAGGTGCTGCAGCTGTTCTTCCACCGCACGCGCGAGCAGGCGGTGCAGATCATGCTGCAAGTGCACCAGAGCGGCCGTGGCGTTGCCGGCATTTTTCCGGCCGAAATCGCCGAAACCAAGGTGGCCCAGGTCAACGCCTACGCGCGCAAGAACCAGCACCCCCTGCTGACGGTCATGGAAAAGGCCTAAAAAGCCAGTGATTAGTGGCTAGTGGTTAGTGGCCAGTGATCGGGAGCCAGCCTCCATTCGTCGTCCGCAACGCTCAGTTCCGCGGCTTTTACTGGGCACTAGTCACTGACCACTAACCACTTTCTGTTCTGGTGCGGGAATTGCAAGGAATAAACATGGGCGATAAAGCTCTTGCGCGGAGGTTGCAAAAGCCGGAGGCTAGCCCCATAAAGGTGCGGTGAAACTAGGAGCACACATGCTCAGCGACGAATTGCAAAAAGCTTTGGATGCAGCGTTTCTTGCCGCACGCAGCGACGGCCACGAGCTGTTGACCGTCGAACACCTGCTGTTGGCCCTGTTGTCCGATTCCAATGTCAGCGAGGTCCTGACGGCCAGTGGCGCCGATCTGGACAAGCTGGAACAGGCCCTGCGCGACTACATCGCCCAGAACATCCATTCCAACAAGGAAGCGGCCGGCAACCAGGAAGTGCAGCCGACCCTGTCCTTCCAGCGCGTGTTGCAGCGCGCCATTTACCACGTGCAGGCCTCCGGCAAGAAGCGCGTTTCCACACTGAATGTGCTGGTGGCGTTGTTTGCCGAGAAGGACACGCACGCGGTCTACCTGCTCAACGAGCAGGGCGTCAGCCGCCTCGACATCGTCAACTACATCTCCCACGGCATCGCCAAGAACAGCCAGCCGTCCGCCCCGGAAGCCTCCAGCGAGGCCGAGGAGAAGGAAGAGCCGGGCAAGCCCGGCGGCAAGAGCGCGCTGGAACAGTTCGCCGTCAACCTCAACGAGCGCGCCCTGCGCGGCCTGATCGACCCCCTCATCGGCCGTGCCCTGGAGCTGGAGCGGGTGATGCAGACCCTGTGCCGGCGCCGCAAGAACAATCCTCTGCTGGTGGGCGAGGCCGGTGTCGGCAAGACCGCCATCGCCGAAGGCCTGGCCTGGCTCATCACCGAGGGCCGGGTGCCCGAGCTGCTGCGCAACGGCGTGGTCTACAGCCTCGACCTGGGCAGCCTCATCGCCGGCACCAAGTACCGCGGCGACTTCGAGAAGCGCTTCAAGGGCGTCATCACCGAGCTGACCCGCACCCCCGGCGCGATCCTGTTCATCGACGAGATCCACATGATCATCGGCGCCGGCGCCGCCAGCGGCGGCGTCATGGACGCCTCCAACCTGCTCAAGCCGATGCTGGCCAGCGGTGAGCTGCGCTGCATCGGCAGCACCACCTACCAGGAATACCGCGGCATCTTCGAGAAGGACCGGGCGCTGTCGCGCCGCTTCCAGAAGATCGATGTGCCGGAGCCGAGCGTCGAGGACACCATCAAGATCGTCGAAGGCCTGCGCGAGCGCTTCGAGCAGCACCACCAGGTGCACTTCACCAGCGGCGCCATCCGCTCCGCGGTGGAGCTGGCGGCGCGCCACATCACCGACCGCCACCTGCCGGACAAGGCCATCGACGTCATCGACGAGGCCGCCGCCCGCCTGCGCCTGCTGCCCGAGGGCAAGCGCCGCAAGACGGTGCAGGTGCGCGACATCGAGGAAACCGTCGCCAAGATCGCGCGCATCCCGCCGAAGAGCGTGTCCAACAACGACCGCGACCGGCTGGCCAACCTCGAGCGCGACCTCAAGCTGGTGATCTTCGGCCAGGACGCGGCGATCCAGACCCTGTCCTCCTGCATCAAGCTGTCGCGCTCCGGCCTGGGCAATCCGGACCGGCCGATCGGCAACTTCCTGCTGGCCGGCCCCACCGGCGTCGGCAAGACCGAAGTCACCCGCCAGCTGGCCAACCAGCTCGGCATCGAGCTGATCCGCTTCGACATGTCCGAATACATGGAGCGGCATACCGTGTCGCGCCTGATCGGCGCGCCGCCGGGCTACGTCGGCTTCGACCAGGGCGGCCTGCTCACCGATGCGGTGCTCAAGCACCCGCACGCGGTGGTGCTGCTGGACGAGATCGAGAAGGCCCATCCGGACGTCTTCAACCTGCTGCTGCAGGTGATGGACCACGGCAAGCTCACCGACAACAACGGCCGCGCGGCCGATTTCCGCAACGTCATCCTGGTGATGACCACCAATGCCGGTGCGGAAGAGTCCTCGCGCCGCTCCATCGGCTTCTCCGAGCAGAACAACACCACCGATGCCCTCGAGGTGATCCGCCGCATGTTCTCGCCGGAATTCCGCAACCGCCTCGACGCCATCGTGCCGTTCGCTCCGCTGGGCCGGCCCGAGATCGCGCTCGTCGTCGACAAGTTCCTGATCCAGCTGGAAGAGCAGCTGGCGTCCAAGCACGTGCAGCTCGACGTCGAGCCGGATGCCCGCGAGTGGCTGGCCGAGCATGGCTACGACGCCAAGATGGGCGCGCGGCCGATGTCCCGCACCATCCAGGAAAACCTCAAGCGCCCGCTGGCCGAGGAACTGCTGTTCGGCAAGCTCGCCAACGGCGGCCGCGTCTCGGTCCGCGTCGGCGAAGACGGCAAGCTCGAGTTCGAGATGGTGGCGCGGGAGAAGCCGGCTGCCGCTGCCGAAACCGTGTGAAGCAGTGATTAGTGCTTAGTAGCGAGCGGCCCATCCACTCGCTGCACAGAAACGATAAAGCCCGCGTAAAGCGGGCTTTATCGTTTCTGTCATTCTGAGCGCAGCGAAGAATCTGGCCAGAAGCCAGGGCGGTAAGTGACTCAAGCCAAGCGCCGCGAACTGTTTTTACTAAGCACTAGTCACTAGCCACTAATCACTTGTCTCTAAAAGTGATCCGCCCCTTGCTCAGGTCGTACGGCGTCAGCTGCACCGTCACCTTGTCGCCGGTGAGGATACGGATGTAGTTCTTGCGCATGCGGCCCGAGATGTGTGCGGTCACCACGTGGCCGTTTTCGAGTTTGACGCGGAACGTGGTGTTCGGCAGCGTCTCGACGACGATGCCGGGCATTTCGATGTGATCTTCTTTGGCCATAAGCCGGGAAACGGAACCCAGGTTCTTTCAGGAGGCGGCATTATCCGCGAAGCCATCCCCTGCGGCAATTCGGTCCAGCCGGGCCCAGCCGGAGGGCTGCAGCACTTCCAGCGGCCGGAAACGCCTTTTGTAGTCCATTTTCTCGCTGTTTTCGACCCAGTAGCCCAGATAGACGTAGGGCAGGCCGTGCAACCGCGCCTGTTCCACCTGGCGCAGGATGGCGTAGGTGCCGAGGCTGCGCATCGGCAGTTCCGGGGCGAAGAAGGTGTACACAGCGGAATAGCCCTGCGGGATGCGGTCGACCACCGACACGCCGAGCAGCTCCCCATCGCCGCTGCGGTACTCCCAGAACTCGGTGCGGCCCCAGGCGCAGCCGAGGAATTCGCGGAAGGCCTCGGGGTCGTCCGGGTCCATGCCGCCGCCGGCGTGGCGGGCATTCAGGTAGCGGCGGTACAGCGCGTAGTGCTCCTCGTCGAGCTGCGCGACGCTGTGCAGGCTCAGGTCGGCATTGGCGCGCAGGCAGCGCCGCTGCGAGCGATCCGGCTCGAATTCCGCCACGGCGATGCGCACCGAGCGGCAGGAACGGCATAGCTGGCACATCGGCCGGTAGGCGTAATTGCCGCTGCGGCGGAAGCCCTGGTCGAGCAGCACGCCATACAGCGCATCGCTGAGCGGAAAGGCCGGGTCGACGAAGGCGCTGCGGGCGTTGCGCTGCGGCAGATAGCCGCAAGTATGCGAGCTGCCGACCAGCAGGCGCAGGCTTTGCAGTTTCAAGCTGCACCCCCCGCCAAATGCGCCAGCAACGGCCGGTGGCGGCGCTGGTCCGGCACCGCGATGTCGAAGCGCCAGGTGCCGGTGCGCCCCACGTCCTGCAGCGCCTGGCGCAACCGCGCCAGGAAGCGGTCGCGCGGGATTTCCACCGCCCCCAGCGTTTTCAGATGCCCCGAGCTGACCTGGCAATCGATCAGGCTGAACGACCAGGCGCGCAGCTGCTGGCTCAGGTGATACAGGGCCAGCTTGGAGGCATCGGGGACCAGGCTGAACATCGACTCGCCGAAGAAGGCGCGGCCCAGCGCCACGCCGTAGAGACCGCCCACCAGCGCGCCGTCCTGCCACACCTCCACCGAATGGGCGAAACCGTGCTGGTGCAGCTCCATATAGGCGCGCTTCATGTCCGGCCCCAGCCAGGTGCCGTGGCCGCTGCGTCGCGTGCCCGAGCAGGCTTCCAGCACCGCCTCATAGGCGCCATCCAGGGTCACCGCGTAGTCGTCCTTCTTCAGCCGCTTGGCCAGCGAATGCGAAACATGGAAGTCCTCCGGCGCCATCACCGCGCGCGGGTCCGGGCACCACCACAGGATCGGCTCGTTGGGGTTGTACCAGGGGAAGATGCCCGAGGAATAGGCGCGGATCACCCGCGGCAGCGACAGGTCACCGCCGATCGCCAGCAAGCCGTTGGGATCGCGCATGGCGCGATGCGGCGGCGGGAACGGCTGGTTCGGATCGCGCGGATCCAGCCAGTGCAGGCGGACCGGGTTATCCATTAGTGCTGGCCATTAGTGCTGGCCATAAGGCTCGTCCGCCACCAGCGGCGCCTCGCTCGCGATCTGCAGCGGCGCGTCCTGGCGATAGGGGCTGTGATCGCTCAGCGCATCGCCGCGCTGGCCGACCCATTCGCGTTCGCGCCGCAGCGACTTTGCCACCGCCTGGCGCAGGCGCGGATCGGCCAGCCAGTGCGCCGAGCGCGTGCGCACCGGCTCGAAGCCGCGCGCCAGCTTGTGCTCGCCCTGCGCCCCGGCGTCGAAACATTGCAGGCCCTCGCGGATGCACCATTCGATGCCCTGGTAGTAGCAGGTTTCGAAGTGCAGGCTGTGGTAGCGCTGTTCCGCGCCCCAGTGCCGCCCGTAAAGGGTATCGCCACCTTGCACAGTGATCGCCACGGCTGCCAGCCGCTCTCCGTCGTAGGCCAGGATCAGTCTAACCGGCGTGCCGGAGCGTTGCCCGTAGTCGAGAAAAAAATCCAGGCTCAGGTAGGGTGCCTGGCCGCGTTCCTCGTAGGTATTCGAATACAGCTCGTAAACCCGCGCCCAGGCTGCCTCACCGATCTCGTCGCCGGCGCGCACCTCGAAGCGCAGCCCGGCCTCCGCCACGCGGCGTCGCTCGCGCAGCAGCTTCTTGCGCTTGTCGCTGGACAGGCGCGCGACGAACTCGCCGAAGTCGGCATAGCCGCGGTTGCGCCAGTGGAATTGCACATCGTTGCGTTCCAGGCAGCCGGCGGCGCCCAGCGCATCGAGATCCTGCTCCTGCAGGAACAGGGCATGCAGCGAGGACAGGCGCCCGCCGCGCGCGATCTCCGGCAGGGCCGCGGCCAGCGTCAGCCGCGCCGCCTCGTCGCGCGCGCCCAGGCGCGGCCCGGTGGCGGGTGTGAACGGCACCGCGTTGAGCAGCTTGGGGTAGTAGCGCTGGCCGATGCTCTGGCTGGCCTCGGCCCAGGAGAAATCGAACACGAACTCGCCGTAGGAATGCGCCTTCAGATACAGCGGCGCGATGCCGGCGACCTTATCGTCCTCGTCCTCCAGTACTGCATGGCAGGGTGTCCAGCCGGTCTCCTGGCTGGCGCAGCCATGCGTTTCCAGGGCGTCGAGGAATTCGTGGCGGGTAAAGGGATACCCGGCCGGAAAAAAGCTGTTCCAGACCGCGGCGGGGAGGGCCGAGGCGCGTTCCAGGTGGCGGACGCGCAACCCCGCCACGGGTTAGTGGAAGGTCAGGGGAGCGACGGCAACCTTGCGCAGTGCCCATTGCACGCAGGTATCGTGCTCGAAGCGCGAGATCTTCTCTTCCTCGGCCGGCGGCGTGGCCTCGGTCATGCGGCCGTCGGCGTCGAAACGGATGGCGGCGCCGGCGGTCTGGATCTTCATCTCGGCCGCGGCCTCATCGTCCCAGGACACCTGCAGATAGCGTAGGCGGCGCTCGGCGAATTCGGGCAGCCGATTGGCGCCCGCGGCAATCAATGCGGCTTCATCCGACGAAAATTCGCGGATTTCGCCGCCCTGGGTCAACACGAAGTGGCGGATTTCCGTACTCATGTTCGCTCCGTAGTAATCCTCATAGTATTCGACACCACTCAAGGATGAAGGTTTAGCGACGGATTTCAAGCCCCTTTGAGAGGGGAACAGGGTAACGGGGACGGGCGGTTCCGCCGGCCGGACGACAGGGAGGCGCTGCTATACTTTTCCATGGCTGACCAGCCTCCCGCAGTTAAACTTGGCCCTCTACCTTACGAGCGCGCATCTGGTGCTTGATTTGTTCAAAAGCAAGAAACAAGCCGCAAAGCCGGTAGGCCCCCGTGCGCGCGCCGCCAGCGCCCCGGCGGCCGAAGCCAGCTGGATCGAGCGCCTGCCGCGCGAAGCGGCTTTCCTCGCCTGCACCGGCCTGGCCTTGTTCCTGCTGGTGGCGCTGGTCAGCTTCCACCCGGACGACGCCGGCTGGTCCTCCTCCGGCATGGGCGGGGCCACCCGCAACCTCGCCGGCAGCGTCGGCGCCGGGCTGGCCAACGGCATGCTCAGCTTCGTCGGCTATGTCGCCTTCCTGCTGCCCTGGTCTGTGCTGTGGCTGGGCCTGCGGCTGTTCCGCGGCCATGAAGGCCCCTCGCATTTCCCCGCCTGGGTGCGGGTGCTGGCCTGGGCCCTGGCCCTGCTCAGCCTGTCGGCCCTGGCCGCCATGTACCTGGGCCAGGCCGGGCGCTGGATTCCGCAGGGTAGCGGCGGCATCGCCGGCAGCCTGCTCAGCGACGTGCTGATCAAGGTGCTCAATCAGGTCGGCGCCACCCTGCTGTTCCTGACCCTGTTCGCCGCGGCGCTGCCGCTGGCCATGATCTTCTCCTGGATCACCGTGCTGGACGCCCTGGGCGGCCGCGTCATGGGCCTGGGCCAGTCGCTGATGGGGCGGGCCCGTGAGCGCCGCCTGAACGCCCAGGCCGCCGCTGCGGCGGCCGAGGATGCCCCGGTGGTCAGCGTCGAGCCCGCGCTTGCCGCCGAAGCCGAAGCACCGCCGGAAAAGACCCGGCGCCGCCGCGCGCCGACGCTGCAGGCGGCCGAAGAGGAACCGCCGTTCGATTTGACCCCGGCCGCAGCCGCCGTCGTGGCACCGGTGGCCGAGCGCGCGCGCGTCGAGCCGGTACGCCCGGAGCCGGTGGAGCGGGTGGTATCGGTGGCGCCCTCCCTGGTGCCCGAGCCGGCCGAGGGCATCGGCATCGCGCCGGATCGCCCGGTCGCGCCCAAGCCGCCGCTCAAGCCGAAGAAATCGCACAAGCCGGAAGAGCCGGACGTGCCGCCCTACGACGGCACCAACCCCCTGCCGCCGCTGGAACTGCTCGACATGGCGCGCCCCAGTGGCAAGCGCTACACGCCGGAAGAGATCGAGCGCGTCTCGCGCGAGCTGGAGCGTCATCTGGCCGACTTCGGCGTCAAGGCCCAGGTGGTCGACGCCATGCCCGGCCCTGTCATTACCCGCTTCGAGCTGCAGCCTGCGCCGGGTGTGAAAGGCTCCCAGGTCACCAACCTGGCCCGCGACCTGGCCCGCGCCCTGTCCGTGGCCAGCGTGCGCGTGGTCGAGGTGGTGGAAGGCAAGAGCGTCATCGGCCTGGAAATCCCCAATACCAAGCGCGAGATGGTGGTGCTGCGCGAAGTGTTCGAATCCAGTTCCTACCAGGATTCGTCCGCGCCGCTGACCATCGGCATGGGCAAGGACATCGCCGGCAACCCGGTCGCGGTCGATCTGGCCAAGATGCCCCACCTGCTGGTCGCCGGCACCACCGGCGCCGGCAAGTCGGTGGCGATCAACGCCATGATCCTGTCGATGCTGTACAAGTCCACCGCCCAGCAGGTGCGCTTCATCCTGATCGACCCGAAGATGCTGGAGCTGTCGGTCTACGACGGCATCCCGCACCTGCTGACCCCGGTGGTCACCGACATGAAGGACGCCGGCAACGCCCTGCGCTGGTGCGTCGCCGAGATGGAGCGCCGCTACCGCCTGATGTCCGCCCTGGGCGTGCGCAACCTGGCCGGCCTCAACCGCAAGATCGAGGATTCCGCCGCGGCCGGCGAGCCGCTGCACGATCCGCTGGCGGCCGAGCCTGACCTGTTCGCCGAGAACCCCATCGAGCCGCCCGCGCTGGAGAACCTGCCGCACATCGTCGTCATCATCGACGAGCTGGCCGACATGATGATGGTGGTGGGCAAGAAGGTCGAAGAGCTGATCGCCCGCCTGGCGCAGAAGGCGCGCGCCGCCGGCATCCACCTCATCGTCGCCACCCAGCGCCCCAGCGTCGACGTCATCACCGGCCTGATCAAGGCCAACATCCCCTCGCGCGTCGCCTTCCAGGTCGCCTCGCGCATCGACTCCCGCACCATCCTCGACGAGATGGGCGCCGAAACCCTGCTCGGCTACGGCGACATGCTCTACCGCCCCATCGGCGCCTCGCGCATGAGCCGCCTGCACGGCGCCTTCGTCGATGATCACGAGGTGCATAAAGTGGTGGCCTACCTGAAGCAGGTCGGCCAGCCCAACTACGTCGCCGAGATCACCGCCGGCGAACCGGAGCGCGGCGAAGCGGGCGAGGGCAACGGCGGCGGCGATGTCGAGAAAGACCCGCTCTACGACCAGGCTGTCGCCGTGGTGCTGGAAACCCGCAAAGCCAGCGTCTCCTGGGTGCAGCGCCGCCTCAGCATCGGCTACAACCGCGCCGCCCGCATGGTCGAGCAGATGGAAGCCGCCGGCATCGTCGGCCCCAGCGGCCCCGGCGGCAACCGCGAAATCCTGGCCCCCGGCGGAGGCCGCGAATAAACCACAGGTTCGCGCCAATACAAACAGTAGGGTGGGCTGAGCGCAGCGAAGCCCACCATTGCATCGATGCCCCCGCATGGAACTACGCACAAGGTTCAACACAGTAGGGTGGGTAGAGCGAAGCGAAACCTACCACCGCACCCCGCGCCCGGCACGGAGCAACACAGTAGGGTGGGTGAAGCGAAGCGCAACCCACCGATGCGCCGCATGGTGAGCACCAAGGTTCAGTACCCGTTCAGCGCCGCCAGGCGAAGCTGAAGCAACAGGAAAAAACGATGACCACGATCAAATTCAAAACATCCCTGCTGGCCGCTCTGTGCCTGAGCCTGCTCACCTCGGCAGCTGCGCAAGCCGACTCTGCCCAGGACGCCCTCAAGCGCTTCACCGACGGCGTGCAGACCTTCGACGCCCACTTCGACCAGGTGCAGACCACCGACAAGGGCCAGGTCACCGGGCGCAGCAGCGGCCACTTCTGGCTGGCGCGGCCGGCCGGCAATGGCACCGGCAAGTTCCGCTGGGCCTACGAGAAGCCCTACGTGCAGGCTACCGTCTGCGACGGCGCCAAGCTGTGGGCCTACGACCCCGACCTCAACCAGGTCACCGTGCGCGACGCCAAGAGCGCCCTGGCCGGTACCCCGGCCGAGCTGCTGTCGCAGAAGGCCGCGCTGAATACCGCCTTCACGGTGAAGGATGCGGGGATGGAGGGCGACACGCGCCTGGTGACCCTGGTGCCCAAGTCCAAGGACAGCGACTTCAAGTCGATCGAGCTGGCCCTCAACAAGGACGGCGCGCCGGTGCGCATGAAGTTCGCCGACCAGATCGGCGGCAACTCGCAGGTCACCTTCACCGAAGTCCACACCAACGCCAGGATCGACCCCGCGCAGTTCCAGTTCACCCCGCCCAAAAGCGCGGAAGTCGTCAACGACGGCGGCATCACCACCAAGTCACTGGACTAGGGCGCGGTTGTAGGGCGGCCTGTGGCCGCCGGCGCACTTCCCGGATGCGCCGCACGCCGCCAGGTGCGCCGGCGGGCACGGCGCGCCCTACGGCTGTGGGTCGGCTCAAGCGCAGCGAAGGATCTGGCCGGATTCCATTCCCACGTCAAAACCAAAATAATGGCGTCATACCGGCGAAAGCCGGTATCCAGGGGTAGGATGTGCTGACCCCGGACTTGATCCGGGGGAAGCGCATCAATCGCGTAAGAACCTCGCAGTAAACGACGCGCTTCGCTGCGCTCGGCACATCTACGTTACTGAGGCCAACACCCGCGCTCGACATGGCAGACACACTCTTCACCACTCCACCGTCCGCCCCGCTCGCCGAGCGCATGCGCCCGCGCACGCTCGACGAAGTCGTCGGCCAGCAACACCTGCTCGCCCCCGGCGC
>FTIF01005309.1_pt2 | contig 12316 bp, 12 predicted proteins | sample 1658001 | NCBI WGS metagenome assembly FTIF01 (sample SAMEA3914789, study PRJEB12502) | metagenome | biome: forest; material: soil | place: Canada | collected 2011-07-03 | depth 0.3 m | reverse complement strand
GCCGTCGCGCTTGACCAGCGGCTGGCGCGGCCGGTCCTTGCGGTTGACGAAGCCGTAGCCGAAACGGCCGCGGTCGCACAGGAAGTAATGGTTGACCGCGCCGTTGTAGCGGTTCTCGATGCGGCGGATTTCGCCGTAGCGCTCGCCCGGGCTGGTGTTGCAGCCGACCGCGCAGCCCTGGCAGATGCTGGGCGCGAACTGCATGTCCCACTTGCGGTTGTAGCGCTCGCCGTGGGTCTTGTCGGTGAACACGCCGGTGGGGCAGACCTCGGTCAGGTTGCCGGAGAACTCGCTTTCCAGGATACCGTCGGTCTCGCGGCCGAAATAGACATTGGAGGCGGTGCCGTAGACGCCGAGATCGGTGCCGCCGGCGTAGTCCTTGTAATAGCGGGTGCAGCGGTAGCAGGAAATGCAGCGGTTCATCTCGTGATTGATGAACGGCCCCAGATACTGGTTCTGGTGGGTGCGCTTGGTGAAGCGGTAGCGGCGCGTGGCATGGCCGGTCATCACCGTCATGTCCTGCAGATGGCAGTGGCCGCCTTCCTCGCACACCGGGCAGTCGTGCGGGTGGTTGGTCATCAGCCACTCCACCACGCTGGCGCGGAACGCCTTGGACTCTTCGTCGTCGATGGAGATATAGGTGCCGTCGGCCGAGGGCGTCATGCACGACATGACGATACGGCCCTGCTTGTCGTTGGCGTCGCGGTAGGCCTTCACCGCGCACTGACGGCAGGCGCCGACGCTGCCCAGCGCCGGATGCCAGCAGAAGTAGGGGATGTCGAGGCCCAGCGACAGGCAGGCGTGCAGCAGGTTGTCGCCGCCATCGACTTCGTACTGCTTGCCGTCTACGTGAATGATCGCCACGTCGTTTCTCTTTTCGTATTTCGGTTAAGCCGCTGCCTGCGCCGGTGCCTTGGCGATGCCGGCCTCGAACTCGGCGCGGAAATACTTCAGCGCCGATTGCAGCGGCTCCATCGCGCCGGGCGCGTGGGCGCAGAAGGTCTTGCCGGGGCCGAGGAAGCGGGTCAGCTGCTCCAGGGTTTGAATGTCGCCTTCGCGGCCCTTGCCCTGCTCCAGCGCATACAGCAGCTTTTCGGTCCAGGGCAGGCCGTCGCGGCAGGGCGTGCACCAGCCGCAGGATTCGCGGGCGAAGAACTCTTCCAGGTTGCGCACCACCGAGACGATGTTCTGCTTGTCGTCCACCACAGTGAGCAGGCCGGTGCCCATGCGGCTGCCGGCCTTGGCGATGGTGTCGAAGTCCATCGCCAGGTCGAGATGCTCGGGCATCAGGAAATCGGTGGAGGCGCCGCCCGGCAGCCAGCACTTCAGCTTGAGGCCGTCCTTCATGCCGCCGGCGTGCTCTTCCAGAATCTCGCGGGCGCTGGTGCCGAAGGGCAGTTCCCAGCAGCCGGTCTTTTTGGCGCGTCCGGAGACACCGTACAACTTGGTGCCGGCGTCCTTGCTCTTGCCCTGCGACAGGCTCTGGAACCAGGCGCCGCCGCGCAGCACGATGTGCGGCACGTTGGACAGGGTCTCGACATTGTTGACCACCGTCGGCTTGCCCCACAGGCCGGCGATCTGCGGAAACGGCGGCTTGGCGCGCGGGTTGGCGCGGCGGCCTTCCAGTGAATTGATCAGCGCGGTTTCTTCGCCGCAGATGTAGCGGCCGGCGCCGGTGTGCACGAACAGTTCAAAATTCCAGCCGGAGCCGAGGATGTTCTGGCCCAGATAGCCGGCGGCCTTGGCTTCTGCCACCGCCTTGTTGAGGCGTTCCGCCGCCACCACGTACTCGCCGCGCAGGAAGATGTAGCCGCGGGTGGCCTGGATGGCGAAGCCGGAGACGATCATCGACTCCACCAGCTGATGCGGCAGGCCTTCCATCAGCAGCCGGTCCTTGAAGGTGCCCGGCTCCATCTCGTCGGCATTGCAGACGATGTACTTGTTCTTCGGCGCGTCCGCGCCCATCGGCACCAGGCCCCACTTCACACCGGTGGGGAAGCCGGCGCCGCCGCGGCCGCGCAGATTGGCGTCCTTGACCGCCTTGGTCACCTCGGCCGGCGCTTCCTTCACCACCTTGCGCAGCGCCGCATAGCCGTCCTGCGCCTCGTAAGCCTTGAGGTCGGGCGGGGAGGCGAGGTTGACGCGATAGGTCAGGGGTTTGCTGTCGGCGAAAGGGAGCGCGCTCACTTGTATTGCTCCAGCAGCTTGTCGATGTGGTCCGGCGCGACGTCGAAATGCGTGTCCTGGTCGATCATCAGCACCGGGCCCTTGTCGCAGGCGCCGAGGCAGCAGATCGGCAGCAGGGTGAAGCGGCCGTCCGGCGTGGTCTGGCCCAGTTCGACCCCGAGCTTGGCGCTGAATGCGTGACGCACCTCGTCGTAGCCGGTGAGGAAGCAGGACACGCTGTCGCAGACCTTGATCACGTGGCGGCCCACCGGGCGGCGGAAGATCAGGTTGTAGAACGTCGCCACGCCTTCCACGTCGGAGCCGGGAATGCCCAGCACTTCGCCGATGGCGGGGATGGCGCCATCCGGCACCCAGCCGTGGCGGTGCTGCACGATCTTCAGCGCCTCGATGGTGGCGGCACGGGGATCTTCGTAGTGGTGCGTCTCGTGCTGCATCGCCGCGCGGTCGTCGGGATGCAGCACGAACGCTTCCTGCCGCGTCAGATCGGCCAGCTTGATGATCGGCTGTGTGCTTTCCATATTGGTGTTAGCGGTCGACATCGGCCATCACGAAGTCAATGGAGGCCAGCAGCATGATTAGGTCGGGGATCATGCTGCCGTTGATGATGGTGGGAATCATCTGCAGGTGCGGGAAGCTGGGCGTGCGGATGCGCGTGCGGTAGCTGGTGGTGCTGCCGTCGCTGGTCAGGTAGTAGCTGTTGATGCCCTTGGTGGCTTCGATCAGCTGGCACGATTCGCCCGGCGGCATCACCGGTCCCCACGACACGCCGAGGAAGTGCGTGATCAGGGTTTCGATGTCCTGCAGGGTGCGCTCTTTCGGCGGCGGGCAGGTCAGCGGGTGATCGGCCTTGTAGGGGCCGGCCGGCATGTTGTTCAGGCACTGCTTGATGATGCGCACGCTCTGCCGCATCTCTTCCAGGCGCACCATGCCGCGGTCGTAGGCATCGCCATTCTTGCCCAGCGGCACTTCGAACTCGAAGTTCTCGTAGCCGGAGTAGGGGCGGGCCTTGCGCAGGTCGTAGTCGCAGCCGGTGGCGCGCAGGCCGGGGCCGGTGGCGCCCCATTCGATCGCTTCGGCGGTGTTGTACTCGGCGACATGGATGGTGCGCGCGCGCAGGATGCCGTTCTGCATCGCCGCCTTCTCGTACTCGTCGAGGCGCTTCGGCAGCCATTCGACGAAATCGCGCACCAGCTTTTCCCAGCCGCGCGGCAGGTCGTGGGCGACACCGCCGATGCGGAACCAGGCCGGGTGCATGCGGAAACCGGTGATGGCCTCGATCACGTCGTAGGCCTTCATGCGGTCGGTGAACATGAAGAAGATCGGCGTCATCGCGCCCACGTCCTGGATATAGGTGCCCAGGAACAGCAGGTGCGAGGTGATGCGGAAGAATTCCGTCATCATCACGCGAATGGTCTTGACCCGGTCCGGCACCGTGATGCCGGCCAGCTTCTCCACCGCCAGCACATACGGCAGGTTGTTCATCACCCCGCCGAGGTAGTCGATGCGGTCGGTGTAGGGGATGAAGGTGTGCCAGGACTGGCGCTCCGCCATCTTCTCGGCGCCGCGATGGTGGTAGCCGATGTCCGGCACGCAATCCACGATCTCCTCGCCGTCCAGCTGCAGCACGATGCGGAAGGCACCATGCGCGCTCGGATGGTTGGGGCCGAGGTTGAGGAACATGAAGTCATGATCCGAGGCGCTGCGCTTCATGCCCCATTCTTCGGGCTTGAACTTCAGGCCTTCCTGCTCGAGGTCCTGCTTCGCCGCATCGAGCATGAACGGATCGAACTCGGTGGCGCGCGCCGGATAGTCCTTGCGCAGCGGGTGGCCTTTCCAGGTGCGCGGCAGCAGGATGCGCTGCAGGTTCGGATGGCCCTCGAAGACGATGCCGAGCAGGTCCCAGGTCTCGCGCTCGTACCAGTTGGCGTTGGCCCACAGCTTGTGGATCGAGGGGATGCTCGGCGCATCGCCGGACAGCGCCACCTTGATTCTTACATCCGAATTACGCTCGATCGACAGCAGGTGGTAGAACACTGTGAAGTCGGCCGAAGGCCCGAGGCGGTGACGGCGCAGGCGCTCGTCCACGCCGTGCAGATCGAGCAGCATCTTGTACGGGCGCGGCACGCCGTTCTTGAGGAAGGCCAGCACTTCGGCGAAGCGCTCTTTCGGCGTCCACAGGGTGGGGACGTCGTCCTTGGTCGGCTGGAAGGTGAAGGCGTTCTCGCCGAAGCGCGCGTACAGCTCGCGCACCACGTCCGGCAAGGTGCCGGGTGCGGTCCCGGGGCCGGTGGGGGGTCCGACAGGGGCGGGTGCGTCAGCCATTGTTCTGGTCTTAGATCTGGTCGGGCGTGCGCAGGGTGGTCTGGGCGCGGCGCTCGGCCAGCTTGACGTCGCGCTGCGCCGGCATCGGCTGGCGGTACACGCCCTGGTCTCCCACCACCCAGGACAGCGGGCGGGATTCCTTGCCGATCGAATCCTGCAGCAGCATCAATGCCTGCAGGAAGGCTTCCGGGCGCGGCGGGCAGCCCGGGATATAAACGTCCACCGGCAGGAACTTGTCCACGCCCTGCACCACGGAATAGATGTCGTACATGCCGCCGGAGTTGGCGCAGGAACCCATCGAGATGACCCAGCGCGGCTCCACCATCTGCTCGTACAGGCGTTGCACCACCGGCGCCATCTTGACGAAGCAGGTGCCGGCGATGACCATCAGGTCGGCCTGGCGCGGCGAAGCGCGGATCACCTCGGCGCCGAAGCGGGCCAGGTCGTGCGGCGCGGTGAAGGCCGTGGCCATCTCCACATAGCAGCAAGACAGGCCGAAGTTGTACGGCCAGATCGAGTTCTTGCGGCCCCAGTTGACCACCTTGTCCAGCGTGGTGGTCAGCACGGTGCGCTTGACCTGCTCCTCGATATAGCCGGTGCCCTCGTTGACGCCGGCCGGGGTGGCCGAGCGCCTGGCGTTGGGGTCGATGCGTGTCAGCGAATATTCCATGCCTGCACTCTCAAGTCTTGTCTGCTGTCGCTGCGGCCGCCTGCGCTTCGCGCAGACGCTGCAGGCGGGGGTTCGGCGCCCAGTCGAGGCCACCCAGCCGCCATACATAAACCAGGCCAACCAGCAGCACCACGATGAAGATGGCCGCCTCGATGAAGCCGGCCCAGCCGCTTTCGCGCAGCGATACCGCCCAGGCGTAGAGGAACACCGCTTCGAGGTCGAAGATGACGAAGAACATCGCCACCAGGTAGAACTTGGCGGAGATGCGCAGGCGGCCGCTGCCGACCGACACCACGCCGGATTCGAACGGGTCGTTTTTGGCTCGGCCGGTGTTGCGCCCGCCCAGGACCCAGGACAGGCCGAGCATCAGCAACACCACGAAGAGCACCGCCGCGGTATAGACCAGGAAGGCCCAGGTTTGCGGCGAGCGCGGTAAATTTTCGATTAGGAAATGCACGCCCCAGTCTCACGAAAGGTTGCGATGCGCAGCCCACGCAAAGTCCGGTAAAAACAGCCCCGGGCGTCGTTGGCGGCGGCCAAAATCAGATGGCGCGTATGATACGCGAACGTTCCTCTGATCGCAGCTTGTGCGATCCCCTGCATTCGGGTTAAAGGCCCAGGGCCTGGTTTGCGCTGAGTCGGTCATCGGGTCTCGCAGTCCGGATTTGCGTCGGCCGGGCCAGGTCTGGATCCTGTGTAAAACCTTCCGGGGCGGGCGATTCTCCGGCATTGCCCCGGCGCTCGTCGTTGATGCGCGTCAAGTACACTGCGCCCCATCTTCATCGGCACCGCACGGAACCCCTCCCGTCGCAACGCCCAAAAATAACAGCGAACACTCCCCATGCCCGACATCCTCCTGCGTCTGAAGCCCAACGAAGAGCGCCGCCTTCGCGCCGGCCACCTGTGGGTCTACTCCAACGAGATCGATACCGACCGCACCCCGCTCAAGACCCTGCCGGCCGGAGCCCTGTGCCGCATCGCCGACTCGCGCGGCAATCCCCTCGGCACCGGTTACGTCAATCCGCATGCTCTGCTGTGTGCGCGGCTGCTCACCGGGCAGGGCGACGCCAGCATCGATACCGACTGGTTCGCCCGCCGCCTGCGCGCCGCCGCGGCGTTGCGCGAGCGGCTTTACGACAAGCCCTACTACCGCATGGTCCACGGCGAGGCCGACGGCCTGCCCGGCCTGGTGGTCGACCGCTACGGCGATGTCTTCGTGGTGCAGATCGGCACCGCCGGCATGGAGAACCTGAAGGCGCAGATCCTCGATGCCCTGCAGGCCGAATTCAAGCCGCGCGGTGTGGTCCTGCGCAACGACTCCTCGGCGCGTGAAGCGGAGAGCCTGCCGCTCTACGTCGAGGATATTGGTGCAGTGCCGCAAACGGTCACCATCGACGAGGCCGGGGTGCGCTTCGATATCGCCATGCACGGCAGCCAGAAAACCGGCTGGTTCTTCGACCAGCGCGACAACCGCGACCGCCTGGGCCGTTATGCCCGCGATGCGCGGGTGCTGGACGTGTTCAGCTATGTCGGCGGCTGGGCCCTGCGCGCGCACGGCTTTGGTGCAAAAGAGGTCAGCTGCATCGACAGTTCGGCCCCGGCACTGGAAGCCGCCGGGCACAACGCCGAGCTCAACGGCGCCAAGCTGGAGCTGCTCAAGGGCCAGGCCCTGGATGTGATGAAGCAGCTCGCCGCCGACGGCCGCCGCTTCGAGCTGGTGATCGTCGATCCGCCGGCCCTGATCAAGCGCAAGCGCGACCACGAGGAAGGCCTCTCCTTATATGGGCGCCTCAACCGCGCCGCCCTCAGCCTGCTGACCCCGGGCGGCTTCCTTGTGTCCTGCTCCTGTTCCTATCATCTGGAGCCGGCCGAGTTGCAGCGGGTGCTGCTGCGCGAGGCGCGCGCCACCGGCCGCCGCCTGCAGATCCTCGAGCAGGGCGGGCAGGGGCCGGACCACCCGGTGCATCCGGCGATCCCCGAGACACGCTATCTGAAGGGCTTTTTCTGCGCTGCCGCGCAGGAGTAGGCCGGGAATCGAGAGTCGGGAATGGTAGAAGCACTTTGGTCTTGATCGATCCCGATTCCCCATTCCCGATTCCCAAGCCACTACAATAGCCGTCAATTCCTTCTACTCCCGCGCGCTTCCACCGCGCCCCCACGCATGCTCGTCCATCCGAACATCGATCCAGTCGCCTTTGCGGTGCCCGAATTCTCGGTTTTCGGCCTCCACATTCATCTGCAGGTGCACTGGTACGGGCTGATGTACCTGCTCGGCTTCTGGGGTTTCTGGTGGCTGGGTTCCATCCGAGTCCGTCTGGCGCATGTGAACTGGCCGAAGGAGCGGGTCGGCGACCTGCTGTTCTACGGCGTGCTGGGCGTGATCCTGGGCGGCCGCACCGGCTACATGCTGTTCTATGCCTACGACGCGCAGGGCAACTGGACGCTGGGGCACGATCCGCTGGCCTTCTTCCGCATCTGGGACGGCGGCATGTCCTTCCACGGCGGCCTGATGGGCGTGATCGTGGCCATGATCGTCTTCGCCCGCCAGCAGAAGCTCACCTTCTTCGAGGTGGCGGATTTCGCCGCCGTGCTGACGCCGTTCGGCCTGTTCACCGGCCGCCTCGGCAATTTCATCAACGGCGAGCTGTGGGGCTCTCCCACCAGCCTGCCCTGGGGCATGGTGTTTCAGGGCGCCCACGACAACCTGCCGCGCCACCCCAGCCAGCTTTACGAAGCTTTACTCGAAGGCCTGGTGTCGCTGGCCATCCTGTGGTGGTTCGGCAGCAAGCCGCGCCCGCGCGGCGCCATCAGCGGCCTGTTCCTGCTGCTCTATGCCAGCTTCCGCTTCGCCATCGAATTCGTGCGCCTGCCGGACAACCAGCTTGGTTACCTCTACGGCAGTGGCTGGTTCACCATGGGCATGCAGCTGTGCATCCCGATGTTCCTGTTCGGCGCCGCCTTCGTCTGGATGGCGTACCAGCGCAAATTCGAGCGGGCCTAGGCATGCCCAGCACCCTGGTTTCGATCCGCCGGCAGCGTCCCCCCGAGGAGCGCCGCGCCATGGTCGAGGCGGTGCACCAAGTGCTGGTCGATGTGCTCAAGGTGCCGAGCCACGACCGCACCGTGCGCTTGCAGACCTTCGCCGCCGAGGAATTCGCAGTAGGCCCTCAGGCCACGGAAAACTACACGGTGGTGGAAATCTCGCTGTATCCCGGCCGCAGCCTGGCAGTGAAGCGCGAGCTGTACCGGGCGCTGGTGCAGGCGCTCGGCGCCTTCGGCGTGCCGCCGCAGGACACCAAGATCATTCTCAACGAAGTGGCGCCTGATAACTGGGGGCTGCGCGGCGGCATCCCGGGCTCCGAGGTCAGCGCACCGGTCAAAAAGCTGGAGGTGTAGGCATGAGGCAGTATCTCGATCTGATGCAGCAGGTGCTGGACCACGGCGCGGAGAAGTCGGACCGCACCGGCACCGGCACCCGCTCGGTGTTCGGCCACCAGATGCGCTTCGACCTGCAGCAAGGCTTTCCCCTGCTCACCACCAAGAAGCTGCATATCCGCTCGATCCTGATCGAGCTGCTCTGGTTCCTGCGCGGCGACACCAATATCGCCTACCTGAAGGAAAACGGCGTCTCGATCTGGGACGAGTGGGCCGACGAGAACGGCGACCTCGGCCCGGTCTACGGCAAGCAGTGGCGCTCCTGGCCCACCGCCGACGGCCGCCATATCGACCAGATCAAGCAGTTGCTCGAACTGCTGAAGAAAAGCCCCGACTCACGCCGCATGCTGGTCTCGGCCTGGAACGTGGGCGAGTTGGACAAGATGGCGCTGATGCCCTGCCACGCCCTGTTCCAGTTCTACGTGGCGGACGGCAAGCTGTCCTGCCAGCTGTACCAGCGCAGCGCCGACATTTTCCTCGGTGTGCCCTTCAACATCGCCTCCTACGCCCTGCTCACCATGATGGTGGCGCAGGTCGCCGGCTACCGCGCCGGCGACTTCGTCTGGACCGGCGGCGACTGTCATCTCTACTCCAACCACCTGGAGCAGGCGCGCCTGCAGCTCGGCCGCGACACGCGCAAGCTGCCGACGATGACGCTCAACCCGGACGTGAAGGACCTGTTCGCCTTCCGCCCGGAAGACTTCGTCCTCAGCGACTACGAGCCGCACGCCCACATCAAGGCGCCGGTCGCGGTTTGAGGATGAAACCCCGTCTGACCCTCGTTGTCGCCGTCGCCGAGAACGGCGTCATCGGCCGTGATGGCACCTTGCCCTGGCGCCTGCCGGAAGACCTCAAGCATTTCCGCCGCCTGACCTTGGGCAACACCGTGCTGATGGGGCGCAAGACCTTCGAATCCCTGGGCAAGCCGCTGGAAGGCCGCGCCAACTGGGTGCTGAGCCGCGATCCGGCGTTTGCGCCGGCGGGTGCGCGGGTATTCCGCGATCTCGCTACGGCGCTGAAGGAACAACCGCAGGGCGAGCTGCTGGTGATCGGTGGCGCCGAGCTGTATCGCCAGGCGCTGCCGCTGGCGGGCAGGCTGGAACTGACCCAGGTGCATGCGCAGATCGAGGGCGATACGCGGTTTCCGCATTACGATGCGGCGCAGTGGCGCGAGACGGGGCGGGTGGATCATGCCGCCGACGAGCGTCATGCCTATGCCTACAGCTTCCTGACGCTCGACCGCATCTGAAACACCTTCGTAGGTCGGCTCAAGCGCAGCGGAGCCGACATGTCCCCGGCAGCGCGTCGGTTGCGGGCGCAAGCGCCCTTGAACCGACCTACGGAGCGCGCCAGGTTTGAGCGTCCCCGGCGCGCCTGCTATAAAACGCTTCCGGTTTCGGACCCGTACGCAGGCCCGTCGCCGGCCATTATTCCAAGAACTCGAGGAAGCAGACATGGCAGACCTGAAAGCGCAATTCAAACAGGCCCTGGAAGACGTCAAGACCCTGACCAAGCGGCCGGGCAACGACGACATGCTGGCGCTCTATGCGCTGTTCAAGCAGAGCAGCCAGGGCGACGTCTCCGGCTCGCGGCCGGGCATGCTGGACATGGTGGGGCGCGCCAAATACGACGCCTGGGCCAAGCTCAAAGGCGATTCCAAGGATGAGGCGATCAAGAAGTACGTCGACAAGGTTGCCGCCCTGCTGAAGACTCACAAGTAAGTGGCAATCGCCCCTCGTTCCTGCGTCCGCAGGAATGAGGGGCGCGTCAGTTTGTTTTGTCCTTGCTGTCACGCCCCATACAAGGGACAATGCGCACCGGTCCGCGCCGGTGCCCTCGCGACGGCAAGCTGTGAACCCCGCCAGGCCCGGAAGGGAGCAACGGTAGCGGTGTAGCCGGGTGCCGGGGTGTCGCTGGCGCGGGCCGCCTGTTTTCGACAGGCCTGTTTAGACAGGATCTTCCAGGCCAAATCCCAGACCAAATCCATGATGGCTGCGCCAGGCGCGGCTTCGGCGTGTCCGGAGCAATGCCCGCAAGGTGCGGCCCGCCACGCCCTGCTTCGTCTACGGAATGCGATTGCCCCTGCGGGCCAGCGAAATGTGGCTGGACAGGCGTCCCCCGCCCAGCAGCAGCGCCAGGCCCAGCGAAAGCGCCAGGGCGCCGAAAGCCAGGCCAATTACAAGCGGCGCCTGCAGCAATACATGGAGAAACTACCCGGTGGACATGATCGCCTCCTGCGTCCATCCCTTGCTGTCGGTTGCGGCGGCGAGGGGACGCTTATTGAAGCGGTTCGGCCCGTAGGAAATCGAGAGGGACAGCGCCGCCTCGCCGTCAGGGCGCGGTAAACAAAGCCGGATGCGGCATTAAAAGCGCGTAGCCGGCGGCGTGGATCACGCCCGGCGCGCCGCTTTGCGGCCGTAGCGGCTTACCGCGGGACGGCGGCGCGCCGATCGGCCGCTTGCAGCCCGGGGCCGATGAGGTAGTCCCAGGCGGTCAACGCCAGCACCAGCAGGGCGACGCCGTGCGCCCACCAGACCGCCAGGGGATATGCGGGCTCGCGCAGCAGCAAGGCCAGGGCACAGGCGGCGAGGGCGGCCACCGACAGGAAATGCACCGGAGCGCTAAGCCCCCGTTGCTGCCAGCGTTGCGCCAGCGGCGCGCCGAGCAGGACCGCCAGGGTGCCCACACCCATGCCGGCCACCACGTCCATCGGCCAGTGCGCACCCACGCCTACGCGGCTCAGCCCAACCAGCAGGGCCAGGGCGAAGGCGCACCAGCGCATCCAGTTGCGCGGCAGCAGCCAGGCCAGGGTGCCCAAGGTGACGAAGGCGGTGACGGTGTGCCCGGAGGGGAAGCTGTGCGTCAGGTACAGCGGACCGACCAGGTGGAAATTGTCGGGCGGCAGGATAGCGCCGGGGCGCGCGGCATTGAATAGCGCTTTCAGCCCGCGCGACAGCACGGTGGCGATCAGCGCATTGGGCAGCGCCAGCCAGATGACTTGCGGGAAGCGCCGCGCCGCCAGCAGCAGCAAGGCCAGCGCGAACAGGGTGTCGCCGCTATAGGTGATGCACTCGGCCAGCCAGTCTGGGATGTGCGCCCAGGCCGAGTTGAGCGGGCGGAACACCGCGTGGTAGCCGCTCAGGACGAACCACACCGTGCCGAAGATCAGGGATACCAGCAGCCACCAGCCCAGGGTCGCCGCTGCGCCCGGCTGCCGCCACGGCAGGATGTCGCGGCGCGCGTCGAGGTCGTTGGTCAGCAGGCGCCGGTAGGTGCGTATCCTTGCGCTGAGCATGTCACGAAGGCCGCGGATTGCTGCTCTTCACCGGCCCCGAGGTGGGTGCCGGCGGGCGCAGCAGCAGCGCCACGCCGCCGCGGTTGAATTCCGGAATCAGCGTCACCTCGTTGCCCAACTCGGCCTGCAAGTCCGGCAGCCGGTCCACCCGCACGAACACCAGCTCGCCCGGTTCGGGCAAGCGGTTCGGCGTCACGGCGCCGCGATAGACCGAAAAGCTCGGCAGGAAGGTGTGGTAACTCACCGCGGCCAGATTGAGATCGCGGGCGCGCAGGGCGGCGTCGCGCGTCGGCTCCTGTTGCGCGGCGGCCAGCACCGGCACCACGCCGAACCACACCAGCACGCTCAACGCCAGCCCGGCGCCGAGCACCGCCTTCCACGATTCGGTGCCGCGGCGGAACAGCAGC
>FTIF01006277.1_pt1 | contig 12358 bp, 13 predicted proteins | sample 1658001 | NCBI WGS metagenome assembly FTIF01 (sample SAMEA3914789, study PRJEB12502) | metagenome | biome: forest; material: soil | place: Canada | collected 2011-07-03 | depth 0.3 m | reverse complement strand
CGGCTGTTGACCGCCTTGAACTTGCTGCCGTCGATGGCCACCGCCGCCTGCGAGAACAGCTTCATGTCGCGACACAGCTCGACGAATCGGCTACAGGCGCCGCGGATTCCTTTGCCGTTGTCTCGGCGGAAGTCCGCGATGGTCTTGAAGTCGGGAGTCCGTGAAAAAGCCAAAAAAGCTGCCACGGCGAAGCGAGCAACGCTTAGAAGTGGTGACGTTAAAGGCGCCGTGTAACTGAGGTGGCCGAACCGCACGCCGCTTTGGCAGCGGCGAAAGGGCACTTGGGCGGTACTGCAGAGCGCCGAGCACTCCGACAGCGGTTGAGATCTGCCGCATTGCGCGCTTGATACCATAGCCTGATGCAAACCTTGTCATTGATCGTCGCATGACGCATGAGAACAAGCGTCACGACAGACCCATGCCGGTTGACTGGTCAACTGGCGTCGGAGTCCTGGTCGTCCTCGGACTGATCTGTTTGTTGGCCCTAACCGCTGCCGGTGGGTGGCCGTGGGTTGAAAACTTTCTGAGCTCGGCGGCGCCTGCTTGGGTGCAAGCTGTTGGCTCGGTAGCTGCGATCATCGCCGCACTGCTTGTCGTGCAACGTCAGCACGAAATGGAGCTTTGGCGACGCAGGGACGCGGAACGTGAGGAAAGTCTGAGGCGTGTTCGCGCGCTGAAGGCGATTTTCTTCTCTGCAGCGCAAGCATGCGAGCGCGTAGGTCGGCAGCTCAATGCTGACGGCGGTGCGTGGTTACTTGAAGCGGCGACGATTCGTGCAGCGCGTGACCGATTGGTTTCGATCGACCCTCTGCAGGTGCCCGACGCAGCGCTGCTAATGATCATCGAAACCGCTGCATCTGGTCTGTTTCTCAGCGCCGAACTTGTGAGCGAGCTGAATACGCCACGTCCCGACCCCATTCGTGAGGTCATCGGAAAGGCAGTCATGAAGTCGGCCCGCGAGTGCTGGCTCGGCCTCTACGAAACGACGGCCGTTGAATCTAAGCTGGCCAAGGGCGGTGATATCGACCTCGATCGGAGTTTCATCACCGACTTCGAGCAGAGTCGGGCTCACCTTGACAAGATCAGGAGCGAATTCGAGCACGAGGCGGCGGATGCGAAGGCGTCGGATCGGCAAACCTGACGTTCAGAGCGAGCGCATGCGCGCGGTCTCTACCGCTGCAAAGCAGCCGTGCCGTTGGCGGAGGCAGCCTCACGGACGTTCGTCGATGGTCTGTCTGCTGATGCCTGTTGTCGGGGGAACCGACCAACTCGTCCAACTGTTCAGTTGCCGCATCAAGGTTGAGCGACGTGGCATCCTCATCTGTGGAACCGAATACTTCTGGCAGCGGAAGCGGCGGGAGAACTACCTGCAGGCGTTGTGGGCATGGCCGATCCCGCCCGAGCCCATACCTCCGCCGCGCCTGCGCCATACGCAGACGCCGTTGTAAGCATCAGCGAAACCAGCAGCGCTTTCATCGTCATCCTTAATCGTCCAGTCCCACATTGAATCGCGCCACATCCATCAGATCCCCGTTGGGGGAGCCATCCTCATTGACGCTCATTGGGAATGCCATCGGGCCTGGTTTCGGCTTGACTCGGCTTCCCGGCAAGAATGTGCCGGGGCCATCCCACTTGACGGTGTAGACCTCGTCGCGATCCAATCAGCGTCGCAAGTTCAGCTCGGTCGACCTGTCGGCCCATGTCGCACCCGATGACTCCCGTCTTCGGATCCTTGGTCACCTTCGCAACCACGGAGTGGTGCACTTCGCCGTCAACGACATCGATGCCGGTGATTACGTATATCGACACGTCTATCTCCTTACTCTCTCAGCTCGTAGCCGTAGTACCACGAGTCATCAAAACGCAAAAGCTCCGATGTCGGCTGAAGTTGCGCGGTTACGTCCTTCACGTACAGCAGCTGACCAGGCGGTGACAGCTCGCGCAAATAGAACTCAAAATTGATGACCAAGAGAGCCGCAAGGGCGTTCAACGTGTTCGCCAGTGTTGCACGATTGAAATGCGTCGATCGTTGATGCTTCACCTTGTTATATGCGCCCCACCAGTCGGGGTGGACGTGGTCGCCTGCGGTCTGCCAGTTCTCCCACGGATGAAGCGCGAGTCCAAATCGGGGAACAAGCACCTTCGTCGTGAGCATATTCGGCACTCCCGCGACTAAGGCCGCTTTGTAGCCGACGATGTTATCTGTCGAACTCTTTGGATCAATCTGTCTGCAAATCAGCTTCGCCATCACGTCAACTTCGGATGACGCTGCGAAGAGCAGGCGAGCAAGTTCGATCGAGAATACGCTGAAATTCGCAGGGTCGAATTCGACGTAGCGCGAGACCGCCTCCATATCCCGCTCCAATGCGAGAAAGTAGTTCCAGTGCAGCTTGCTTCCTGAAGATTTGATTGTCACGGCCACCTACCGGCTACTCGTCTGTCCCGCATCTTGGACTGGGCCTGAGATCAACGCAAGAGCATCGAGGTAGGTGCGGCCTTCGGCTAACGGGGGACGAACCGGCAGATTGGAGACGACGGGCCCGCAACCTTAGAATCCATGCGGCCCTTGCCAGACGTCCCTCCGCCAAGCGCACGACAGCTATGCAGCGAGGCTGCTCGATGCTGGTGATGGTGGCTTCGAGGGCGGCTTGAACGCCGAGAAGTTCATCAAGATGACGGGCGTGTCGAAGGCGACCGCGACCCGCGACCCGCGACCTTGGCGAGCTAGTCGATCGAGGCCTGCTTCGCAAACAGGGCGAGGGCAAGGCGGTGCGCTACTACGTCAACGTGCCGGGCTGGTCGCACGGGCTACGCTGACATGATCCAAAGGGCAGCAATGGCGTCGGTGAGGCCAAGATCAGACTCGATTGGCCCAATGCGCCGTGAAGCGCCTCGTCAGACGGGCGCTGCGGTACAACCACGGTACAGCTGTCAAGTTTGGAAAAGACTGCCAACTTTCGCTAAGTTACTGTCGCGAAACGACTTTCAGCTTCCGTCCCTTACGCTAGATTTCGCTCAGTTTACCTAGGCACCCACCTTCGCGCGCAAACTCTTAATCCGTAGGTCGAGTGTTCGAGTCACTCAGGGCCCACCAAAATTAAGAAGAAGAATCAACGGCTTGGCGGAAACGTCAGGCCGTTGGTCTTTCTGGACTCGCATTTGGCGTAGCTGGAACGTAGCCGGTCATCGCATCGAGTCGCGCGGCCGCACCCTGCAGGGCCTCGGGTGCCACATGCGCGTAGCGCTCCACCATCGCGCCGGTCTTCCAGCCGCCGAGCCGCTGTAGCTCATGGGTCGGAGTTCCGGCCTGTCGGTGCCAGGTCGCGAACGTGTGCCGAAGATCGTGCCAGCGGAAATCCGCGATGCCTGCCCGCTCCAGCGCCTTGCGCCAGGCCAGCGTGCTGACTTGGACGATGGGTTCGCCCCGAAAGGTGAACACCCGAGTTGCGTGCTTGCCGCGCTGCTTCCGCAGGACGGACAGGGCCATCTCGTTCAGGGGCACCGAATGCGGCTTGCCGTTCTTGTGCTTGCTGCCCGGAATCCAGAGGTGCATGCGGTCGAGGTCGACGTACTGCCATTCCAGATCCTTGACGTTCCCCTGGCGCAGCCCGGTAGCGACCGAGAACACCGCCATGTCGGCGAGGTGCTCGGGCAGCTCCTGGCGTAGCCGCTGGAACTCCTGCGGGCTGAGCGAGCGAACGCGGCCTTCGGCTTCCCTGAACAGGTTGAACTTCGGCACCCGGTCGATCCACTCCCATTCGCCGCAGGCGCGACGGAGGATGGAGCGGATCAACGCGAGGTAGCGGTTCGTGGTTCCTGCCGATCCGATCTTCTCGCGATCGAACTTGATGCGATCGACCAGCGTCCGGTCGATCTCGTCGAGGTGCTTGCCTCCCATGTACGGATGGAGCCAGCGAAGCTTTGCCTTGTCGTCGTCGTGCGTGGCCTTGTGCTTCGTTTCCAAGAGCCAGCGCACGACCGCCTCTTCCCAGGTGTGTCGAGGCTTCACGCCGAGCCGGGCTTGCTCCCATCGGGCGGCGGCGAGCTTGTCGTGGACTTGCTGCGCCTGCCGCTTGTCGGCAGTCCCAGTGCTTTGCTGTAGAGGCTTCGACTCGCCGCGGATGGGCGGGAGTTTGACCCACCAGCACGGTGAGTCCTTGCGTCTGTAGAGCGACATTCAGATGTTTCCCGAAGATCGACCACGGACACGCGCGCGGTCGATTTTGACACCAAGGTGTCCAGAAGCAGTTGTTCGACGAAGACCCAGGCGCGACCGACCTTGCAGGCGGGTATCTCGCGAGTGCGCGCCAGGCGCTGGAGAGTCTTCGGGTGCACCTTCAGCAAGGCAGCGGCTTCGGCTAGGTCGAGCGTGCGCGCGTTCATGGCCGGAGTCCTTCGCCTGGTGGCACGTCGGGCAGGTCAAGGCGCGCAGGAATACCTGGTCGGCGAAGCTTCTCGAGGACGGCTTCCGGGCTGCCCTCGATCTCCTCCATCGTGTTGACGAGGCGGCCGATGGCGACGCTCGCCCAGTGCACGGCAGCGCCGTAGCTGATGCGCTTTTGGTTCTGGATCGTTCGCATGCGAAACGCCTCCTCGCTAACCCAGCGCATGCAGGGATACGAGCCGGCGACGTAGGGCCCCGGTCGGAGCAAGACGTCGAAGGGAATTTCGCGGTCGCGGTTGTGAAGCTCGATCTCGAATCGAACCCATGGACTGGTCGGGTCGCCGAGTTGCTTGCCCTTCTCGTAGACGCGCATCAACTTGCCGTTGCCGCGCTTGCCGACGTAGAACGTGCGTCCCTTGGTGTCGGGCGTCAGCCAGTTGCCCTCCTGTCGCGGTGCAGGCCGATTCCCTCCTGCCGTGAATCCGTCAGCCAGATACCACCTAGCGGCATCGTCGACGGTGTGCTGTCCAAGGAAGTCGTCTACGGCACCGTCCCAGCGGGTGATTCGAGCTTGCAGCCCGTCGCGGAGAAAGGCGGCGAGTGCGTGCCAGTCCTTCACAACGGCGCAAGCTTCGCCGGGAAGGGAGAGCATGGCCTTGCCGTTCTGGCCGCCGAATGCGAAGACCGCGCCGCGATGCTCGAACGCATAGGATCGCTTGAACCCGAGCATCCCGCCGCGCCGCTCGTTCAGCATCCCGAGCTTGACCCCGATGATGCCGCACAGGCCGATGAAGAACGGCTGGATGCCCGCCTCGCCGAGCGGAAAAGGAAAGGTCACCGTGAGGTAGTCGGTGATCGCCGCGTATGGGTGTGTTGTGTCTGACGGGGAGAAACTTTCCCCCCGTGTTACTAGACGGGGGGATGCAGGCTCGGCATCGTGCGGGCGCCCCGTTCGCGGCTCCGCCGCGCCCGCTTCGCCCTCACGAGCCGCGCGCGCGCGCTCGTCGTCCATCTCGGACATGGAAATTCCTTCGCGTTGCGACGAACGGAAGGAATCGAGGGGTTAACGCCGCACACAGACACCTGCCGCCCGTCAATGGTTGACGGATTCATACGGATCAAGTGCGAGAGTCGGTGTGCCGGGTGGATTTAGGTGCCGGCCCTGTCAAGGGCTATCCGCTGGCCTTCCACAACTGCCGGGAGCGGGGGCTCGCCATATCCCACGTGCGCTCTGGTGCACAGATGCTAACGAAGGCGAATTTGTGTCGTCAAGTACCGTAGCTGCCGTGCAACAAGCGCTGTAGCGACACGGGTTCCCCACAGGGTGCTTCGCAGTTGTGGACAACGCGCTCCGTGGCCTGAGAGGGGCCAGCGCGTTGTCCACAACCAAGCCCTGTGGACAACCCTGCGGCACGCGACGCCGCTGCAAACCACGGTTAGACCTACGCCTGCTCTCGACCCAAAACGGAACTCGGCGCCCGCGAATGTGTCGCCGGCGAGCGGTCATTCAGACTGCACAGGCTTCAACCCAGAGCCAGCCGGCGCGGTATGCCGGATAAACCTTATCCTTTGCATCACTGAAAGTCGGAAATGGCACCAACCAAGAATACGGCTGCGAAGAAATCCGATAACAAGCTGTCGTCGAAGCGAGTGATTGTCGAGCCGTCGGTATTCGAGGACGCGCAGTGGCATGTTTGCTTCGGAAACCTGCAGCGACCTTAACGGGCGGCAGGGCGGCCTCCCAAGGAGGCGGAGCATCTCTTTCGAGTTGTAGGCGAGAAGCTGCCGTACTCTGCCCTCGACGACGTGAAGCGGCACATGGTCAACAACCATGGGCGCGTGGTGCCAAGCGGCCATCGGCAGTGCGAGAGGATGCCCGGCAGATAGCCTTTGAGGTTACGAGCAAAGGCTTTGAGCGGTTCGATGCGGCTGTGCATGGCACGTGAGTACCACTGACCTGCCCGGTTTCTTCGTACCAATAGTTCCTAGAGAATTGGCTCCTCGACTGCGAGGAGATCATGAGAAAAGGTCGATTCACCGAAGAGCAGATGGTCGCGATCCTTCGAGAGGCTGACCGCACGTCGGTCGCCGAGGCGGCCAAGAAGAACAAGGTCAGCGAGCCGACGATCTACGCCTGGCGAAAGCACTTTGGCCAAATGGACGCCGTGGACGTCAAGCGACTACGAGCGCTCGAGGCCGAAAATGCCAAGCTGAAAAAGTTGCTGGCCGAGGCCGCCTTGAGCATTGATGTGCTCAAGGAGATCAACGCACAAAAATGGGAACCTCGCCGATCTGCGGGGAACGAAAATGCTGGCGCTCTTTTAGAAGACAACCAAAACCAGTGCGGCAAGGAACCCGACTCCTAGGGATAGTCTCTCGAATGCAGAAAGATTTGCGGGAGTTGATCCGCTAACCAATCCTTCCACCAATTCCTGCTGTGTCTTTGACAGTTGATTTAGTTTCCAAGCGCGATACGTAGTCCAAAAGCATGCAAGACCGAGCAAGGCGTGGTGCAGCGCAATCGTCGATTGAATCCTGTATTGCGGCAGCGCTATCACTGCGGCAGAGACCAAGAGCAGGGCCAGGAATAGCAGGCGCTTCAACTCACCAAGTGCAGCCGTCAGTTTGATTTTCATGTTCGTGCTTTCTATGTCGAGAGTGCATTAAACGCGAACACGAGCGTCTTGAGAAAGGCACTCGTGTATTGTTGGTGTTAGGCGTTTAGCGCTTTATGCGCCTGTGGGCGGAGGGGCCACGCAGTACTTATGATCGCTGCAACCGAGGCCGTTGCCGGTGCTCTGGGAGTAGGTTTCCCAGTCGCTCGTGCAATTGTAGTCACCACCCATGGTTTCAAAGTCTTCGACCTGGATGTTCACTGAACCGAACAAGTCGCCGATGCTCTTTTGAATCTCACCCTTCTTGAGCGCTCCAATCGCGTTGCGGTAGTTGTCGTACATCTGCGAGATGGTTCCTCCAATGGCGTCCCAGGTGTCAGGCGCGTAGGTCTCGATGAGGGGAGCAATCTGGTTCCCGATGGCCGTGCCTGCCGTCCAAGAAGCATAGACGGCGCCGGACCAGATGAAGGTGGTCTCGAGCAACGCGCCCTGTATGCCAAGACTGCCCACCGGCATTGTTCGAAGGTTGAGATACGTCTCGTAGGGTGTGAGGTCAGCGAACTGCCCGATGCCGCCTGCCATCGGTCTCATTCCACCGCTCACCAGACGGGCCGCGCCGACCGTAGCAGCGTGAGGAACTGGCGCCGATTCCGAAATGTTCGCCATGGCCGAGAACAAGGAAGCCTTCACGGGCGTGTTGTTGATGAGCGCTTCTTGGACAGGTGCGAAGCCGAAGTGGTGCGACAGGCGCGTCAGATGGGTGATGTCGAGACGAGTTGCCAGTACGGCTAGAAGTTGCGCCTGGTGCCCGGTATCGGCGTTGGCCGACACGTAGAGCTGAGCCAGGTCGGAGAGTTCCTTTTCCGACAGTCGGTCGACAACCTGCGTGGCGTGAACCGCGTCCAGTCGGGCGAAGTTCTGTTCGACAGCCTGACTGAAATTGGCGTGGATGCCAGCCCGCTTGTCACCGCCCTCCGGGGCGTTCCCCCAGATCTTGGTGATTGTCTTCGAGAGGACGATTCGAGAGGGTGAATCGGGCGCCGTAGCAACGGTGAACGGAACCGTTGCAGCGCTGCAGAAGGAGAAGGAAAGAGCCACGCAGGCCCCCGCCAGCAATTTGATCAGTTTCAAGATCTTTCCTCGGTTGTTTCGTAAGTTGACTCAACCAGGCTCTGCTTCTTGTCAAGATTCTCACCGCTCCGCACTCGTCTGTCGTCGCCTAGCGAGGTGACGTTAACTTTGGATGCCCTGGCGGGTATCCCCATAAGGGGGGAATTCGTACCCTGCAAATGAAGCAAGGCCGTGCGCGAGCAGTTGATCAGACCGACGTGCCGTCCCAACACCTGTCGGAACAGGCCCGGTTGTCCGCGGTCGTGAGAACGAGGGCCCACTTCGAGGAAATCGCCTGGGTGATCGCAACGTCGCTGCTCGTTCGAGATGCTCTCGCCGGCTATTGATGCCCGAGAGCCATCTGCTGCGCGATCAACACCTCAAGTGTGTTGATGGCGAAGCTGTCCTTGGCCTCAGCACGGATCGTGGCATATCGTCGCTCGTCGGCCATGATGCCGCCGAAGGCTACGAGCTCGACGATCTTGCGCAGCTGCAGCCACACGAACTCGCCGGCGAACTCCTCATTTAGGGTGCGCGGCTTGCCCTTCTTGGCGCCCAGGATGCGGTCGATGGCGAGGAAGCGCCGCTTCACCTCGATCATCGAGTTCTTGTAGAGCAGCGGGGCGATGTCCATAGTTAAATTCGGTGGAGGCTTAGCCTACCCGCAAGCAGACCGTAGCGACCGTCCGGTCATGGCCGATCCGAGCCTCTAAGGAAGGAAGGATCGCACAAACTCGGCCTTCGCGGCCGTGTAGACCTCGCGATCCTGCGGGTGCTGTGCGGCGAGGGTGATCTTGATGCGTTCGTGACGGGGCGTCGGGATCGGCGCGCAGGCGGTCGCGGAAGGCGAGCCGGTCACGCCAGGGATCGGCCTCGTGGACGACGACGTGCAGGTGGTGTGTGCGTCGACCGTTGGCCCAGCGCATGAACCACTGACGATCGGAAAGCGTCGCGTTGAACTCGGCAGAAGTCGAGTAGCCGTTCTCACACAGTCGCCGCGACAACGCGTTGACGCCGTCCCACGACCCGACGCCGCCCAGGATGTCGATGATTGGCTTGGCGCTCATTCCCGGAATCGCCGCGCTGCCGAAGTGTTCGATCGCGATGAACTCGTCCGGGAACAGCGCGAGCAGGCGTGCGCGTTCCGCCTCGAACCGGTCCGGCCACGCAACGTCGTACGGCACGATCTGCACGTGCTCGTGGATGGCGGCTTCGAGCGATTCTGGTTCGGTCATTGACGGTACTGGGTTCGGTGCAGGGTACCGCAAAGCCGACGGTCGCCAATGCCTGCTCGTGGCCGGTAGCTGCATTTTGCTGTCGTGCTGATCGTAGCCGAAACGTAGCTGACCGACCCGGTTTCAGCGTTCCTCAACCGTCCGGCAGACTCCCCACGCCCCTCTGCGCGTGCCCATGATCGAGGTGATCGGAAGGGGCGTGGGCCGTCTCTCAATCCGTAGGTCGAGTGTTCGAGTCACTCAGGGCCCACCAAAATTAAGAATGAAATCAACGGCTTACAGCGATCGCGCTGTAAGCCGTTTTTCTTTGTCTTGAATCGGTGCCAGTCTGGTGCCAGTTTTCGACCCAATGCCGTGGCACGTCTTTGGACGCCTTGGGCGCATGGACAGACATGTGCCTTGACCGGCCTCGAGCGATTGCGTCGCTTGCCGAGCGGCCTGGTACGCCGCCGAAGCCGATCTACGCGCACGAGTCGCGCTGGTCGGACGTCTCGCGCGCGGAGAAGCTGTCCAACCTGCGCGTCGCGCTGCAGGCCGCGGGCAGTCGGTCGCGTTGGGCCTCGCCGTCGCGGCAGCGATCGTCATTCCCGTCGGCGCCACCCAAGCCGGGATCGCGACGCTGTCGCAACCGACGCCTGAAGCATGGCAGTTCGTCGCTACAGTTGCGATGCAAGTGGCGAATTGAAGTCCCCGGAGCGGTTTTCAGCTTGGAAGAATGCAAGCGCCAACGCTGGCCGAATGCGGCTGCGGCCTGCTTAGACGGGGCGCAACGTCTCGATCAACGCGCTGTCCCGTGCAACGTCTCGCTCGAAAGCCGAGATGGTCAGTTCGGAAATCTGGGTGTGCAGCAGCACCGTTCGAGCGACTTCCGTGTGCTCGGAGAAGGTGCGCAGGAGTTCTTGACGAGCGTGGTCCGGGAGCACCTTCAGGATGGCAGCCAGCAACGCGTTCACCGCAACGAGGCTGCCCTTAAGCTCGCAGATCTTTTCCGTCGCGTCTTGCAGATTTTTCATGTTCCTTGGCCCATAAAAAAACCGCGGACGATGCCGCGGTTTTTGATTCGTTATACGAGGCTTGCTCGATGACGGGTCAGACGGGGGTGATCTTGGTAGCCTGCAGGCCCTTTTGACCCTGCGTCACGACGAATTCGACACGCTGCGCTTCCGCAAGCGTCTTGAAGCCGGAGCCCTGGATCTCGCTGAAGTGCGCGAACAGGTCCTTGCTACCGTCGTCAGGGGCGATGAAGCCGAAGCCCTTGCCTTCGTTGAACCATTTAACCGTTCCAGTTTGAGTCGTCATATTCATTTCCATTCAGATTCCGCATGGCACATGCCGAAGCGGCGCAGGCGTACAAAACATCATCGATGCAAAATCAACCGAGGAGTCGCCAGCACGCTGGAACAGAACAGAAGAAGAAACTTAAAAGACGAACTTGATCCTACCCTTCGATCGTACCACGTCCTGATCGATGCAAAGGGCGTCGCCCAATGTCAAGCGCGGACAGCCCGCAGTTGTCCGGAAAATTCCTGAAGGCACGGATGCCGGGCCGTTCCGACTGATCGCACCAGAGCTACAAATCGCTCACCGCATGGCTTGTCGACGCATATCCGTTCTCGGTGATCGCAGCGTATCTTCTTGTTTTGCAGGCGTCGTCCATACCCGTCAACCGCGCGGGGCGCTTAAGTCCCACAGGGCACCCATGGCTTGCCGCGGTTGTGAGCAATGCGCGTCTCTTGCCGGGCCACAAGCCGGCGTCGGTGACAGTTCGACATCATCATGGTGCCGTTCCGATGTGGCAGGAAGACCCGGACGAACACCCGTCCTCTGCCCGATCCGCCCCGATCCGCAGCCGACCTGCCCGCTCCGATCGAGATTGATCAGGGCGGTGGGCTCTTGGCGGCGGGCTTCGGCTTCGCCGCGACACGGATCGGCGGAACGCTCTTGAGATAAACGGCCATCGCGCGGCGGTCAGCGTCAGTCAGTTTGGACGTCCCGCGAACGACCGCCTTCATGCCCGAGCCCACGAGATCCGAATCCGGGGTCATGCCTGTCTTGAGCAGCGTCTGGATATCTGCGATCGACCAGTCGCCGATCCCGGTCGCAGCGTCCGACGTGATGTTGGGCGCATTCTGGCCATCGGGGCCGCCGACGTTGCCGGAGAACGCCATGGACGACTTCGTCGCCCCGAGGGCGTTGCGCGGCGTGTGGCACTCCTCGCAATGGCCCACGGCGTGAACGAGGTAGTCGCCGCGGTTCCATTCGGCGCTCCGCGTCGCATCGGGCGTCTTCACGCCCTCGTTGAAGAACAGCGTGCGCCAGCCGAGCAGCAGCGAGCGCCAGCCGAAGGGCGCCTTCGCCTCATGCGGCTTGTTGGGCGCGGCCACGGGCGGCAGCGACATCAGGTAGGCGTAGATGTCCGCCGCATCGCCGTCGGTCATCCGGGTGAACGACGTGAAGGGAAAGACTGGAAACAGGTACTCGCCGTGCTTGCCGACGCCCTCGCGCAGCGCGCGCCGGAACTCGACCTCGCTCCACAGGCCGATGCCGTACTGCTTGTCGGGCGTGATGTTGGGCGCCCGGAACTTGCCGAAGGGCGTGTCGAGCCCGAGGCCACCCGACGGCGCCGCGCTCGTGCCGTTGCCCGCATGACAGCCGATGCAGTCGCCGGCCTCGAACAGGTACTTTCCGCGTGCGACCGCCGCCGGGTCGGCGGCCTGCGCCCCGGCGATGGCGCATGCGAGCCAGGCTCCGGCGAGCCAGCGTGACGTTCTCATGGAGCAGATCCTCCCGATCTTGGCCGCGGCCGATCAGGCGAGGCCGTGGGTGGCCGGTTTCGCATCGCCGGCGTGCTCGGCCACCGTGCTGTAGCCGATACCCTTGAACGGGTGAGTCGCGTCCCAGGGCACGGGCGTCCTCTTGGGCTGCGTGCCCGCCAGCGGGAACGGAAAGATGAGCGATTCGGCCGCGTGGTGCGCGATCCTGCCGGTCATCTCGTGGTGTTCCTGGTGGATGTG